>WNFM01003315.1_pt1 | contig 12606 bp, 6 predicted proteins | sample 5400271 | NCBI WGS metagenome assembly WNFM01 (sample SAMN13153352, study PRJNA577476) | soil metagenome | isolation source: 60 cm saprolite on Douglas fir-dominated hillslope | place: USA:California | collected 2013-09-17 | reverse complement strand
TCGGCCGCCGCCACTTCGCGCGTCACGACCCCGTAACGCGCGAGGAGCTGCTGGGCCATCGCCGTCGACCACTGCGTGTCGTTCGCCGGGACCGGCACGCGATCGGCCACGAGCGACCACCGGCCTTCGGCGGACGGCGGCGCCATGCGCCGGCTGCGGAACGAGCCGCCCCCGCCGCGCTCCCGCTTCCGCGGCCGCCGCGCCGGCGCCTTGGTGAATGCGCGCAAGGCGTGGAACGTATCGTTGGTCATGAGCCCCTTCCACACCAGGTCCCACAGCGCGTCGACGGTCTCGCCGGGAAACCCGCCGCCGGCGGCGTCGTGAAGCGCGGCGAAGAATGACGCGCCGTGCGTCCTCAGGAAAGTGACGATCGCCTGCTCCCGCGCGCCGAGCTCGGGCGCCGGACGGCTCGACGCCTCGCCACACGACTTCGCCCGCGGCCGCCAGGGCGTCCAGATCGCCGGGCGAGTAGCCGTCGATGCGCGCCGACAGGATCTCGCGTTCGAGAATCGACGCGGGGAGCGGCGCGCCCTGCAGGCTCTCGATCGCGTCGAGCAGTGCATCGAGCCCGGCACGCGGCCGCACCAGGCCCTGCCACGTTGTGACCAGCCGCGCGAGGACGAATGGCTCGACGGGCTCGACCTCCTTGCGCAGCTTCGCCAGCGATCGGCGGCGGATCGTCTGGAGGACGTCCGGGTCGCACCACTCGCGCCCGGCGCCGCCCGGACGGAACTCGCCCTCGAGCAGTCGTCCGCCCGCGGCCAGGGTCGTCAGCAGCGCTTCCGCGGTGGACCGGCCCAGTGTGTAGCGCGCCGCGAGCTCGGCGGTCGTGAACGGTCCGTGCGTCCGCGCGTAGCGCCGCGCGAGATCCAGGGACGCGTCAGGCGCGGGCCCGAGCAGCGACTCCGGCAGCCCCGCCGGCAGCGGCACCCCCAACGCATCGCGGTAGCGCGCCGCGTACTCGACCGGGATCAACCGCTGAGCGCGCCCTCCGCTTGTCGGCCCCCTCACCGGGAGGTCCCCGCCCTCTGCTCCCTCTCCGTCCGGCCCCGCGATGAGAGCGCGTCGTCCGCTTGTCCGCGCCCTCTGCGAGAGATCTCCGCCCTCCGCTTGCTCGGCACCCGTCCGTGTACTGAGAGCGCGCCCTCCGCCTGTCCGCGCCCTCTGCGAGAGGTCTCCGGTCTCCGCTTCCTCGGTGCCCGGCACACCGACGCGAATCGCCACGAGGCGCCGGTCGCGCGCCAGCGCGTCGATGGCGCCCTTCGCGGGGATCGCCGACCGCGCGCCGATCTCGTCGGCGGTGAGATCGCCGAGATGGAGCAGCAGGTCGTGAACGGCGTCAACCGACCGCGCGCGGTAGCGCTCATCGAGGTGTTGCAGCTGCCGTTCCACGTCCGCGATCGCGTCCGCGTCGAGCAGCTCCCGCAGCTCCGCCTCGCCCAGCAGCTCGCGCAGCTGGCCCTGATCGATTGCCAGCGCCTGCGCGCGGCGTTCGGCGAGCGGGGCGTCGCCGTCATAGATGTAGTTGGCGACGTAGCCGAAGAGGAGCGCCGAGGCGAAGGGCGATGGCGTCGTGGAATCGACCGTGACCGCCCGGATCTCGCGCCCCTCGATCCGCCGCAGCGTCTCGACGAGCGCGGGGATGTCGAAGACGTCGCGCAGGATCTCGCGGTACGCTTCGAGGATCATCGGAAAGGACCCGAAGCGCGCCGCGACGGCGAGCAGGTCCGCGGCCCGCTTCCGCTGTTGCCAGAGCGGCGTGCGGCCCCCCGGACGCCGGCGGGGCAGCAGCAGCGCGCGCGCGGCGGCCTCGCGGAACTTCGCCGCGAAGAGCGCGGTCCCCCCGAGCTGACGGACCACCAGCGCCTCCGCCTCGTCGGCGGCGGGCAGCAGCAGCGCCGGATCGGGTGGCGTCTCGGTCTCCGGAAACCTGACGACGAACCCTTCGTCGGTCCACATCGTCTCCGCGTCGCCGCCGGTCTCGGCGCGCACGCGTTCGACGACGGCCATCGCCCACGGGGCGTGGATGCGGCCGCCGAACGGCGACAGCAGGCAGATCCGCCAGTCGCCGAGCTCGTCGCGCGTCCGCTCGATCACGATGGTGCGATCGTCGGGCACCGATCCGGTCGCGGCCGCCTGGTCCGCCAGGTAGCGCAGCAGGTTCTCCGCGGCGCGCGCGTCCAGATCGTGATGCGTCGTCAGCCGCTGAACGGCCGCCGCCGGCGGCATCTCGCGGAGGCTCCGGACGAGCGCGCCGATATGACGCCCGAGCTCCAGCGGCCGGCCCGCCGTGTCCGCTTTCCAGAACGGCATCTTCCCGGGTTGCCCGGGCGCTGGGGAGACGAGCACGCGGTCGTGGCCGATCTCTTCGATGCGCCACGACGAGGCGCCCAGCAGAAAGGTTTCGCCGACGCGGCTCTCGAAGACCATCTCCTCGTCCAGCTCGCCGACGCGGGACGCCGGCCCGCGATCGCCCGCGAGGAACACGCTGTAGAGGCCCCGATCGGGGATCGTGCCGCCGTTGACGATCGCCACGCGCCGCGCGCCGTCGCGCGCGGTCGCCTGGTTCTTCAGGCGATCCCACGTGAGCCGCGGCCGGAGGTCCGCGAAGTCGTCCGACGGATACCGTCCCGAGAGCATGTCCAGCACGCCGTCGAAAATCGATCGGCTCAACTCCGCGAAGGGCGCCGCGCCGCGCACGGCCTCGAACAGGTCGTCCACGTCCCACGTGTCCATCGCGACCATGGCGACGATCTGCTGCGCGAGCACGTCGAGCGGGTTGCGCGGATAGCGGATCGCCTCGATCCGCGCCTCGTGCATCGCGCGGGTGACGGCGGCGCACGCGACGAGATCCGCGCGGTACTTGGGGATGATGATGCCGCGGCTCGGTTGATCGATTGTGTGGCCGGAGCGGCCGATCCGCTGCATGCCGCTCGCGACCGAGGGGGGCGCCTCGATCTGGACGACGAGATCGATCGCGCCCATGTCGATCCCCAGCTCCAGCGACGAGGTCGCCACGAGCCCGCGGATCTGGCCCGCCTTCAGCCTGTCCTCGATCTCGGTCCGCTGCGGCCGCGCGAGCGACCCGTGGTGCGCGCGGACGAGCGGCTCGCCGGCGAGCTCGTTGACCGCGCCCGCCAGACGCTCGGCCAGGCGCCGGCTGTTCACGAAGATGAGCGTCGAGCGATGCGCCCGCACCAGCTCCAGCAGGCGCGGATGGATCGCGCTCCAGATGGACGCGCGGTTCCCACCCGCCGCCGGACCGCTCGGGATCTCCTCGGTCTCGCCCATCCGCGCCATGTCCTCGACGGGCACTTCAATCGTCAGCTCGAGCCGCTTCTTCTGCGACGTGTCGACGATCGTGACGGGACGATAGGCCGGCGACGCGCGCTCCGAGCTGAACTCGTCGTGGATTGCCGTTGTTGCGTTCTCCGCCCGCACCCTGCGCTGACCCCGGTCTGACCCCGCTTTGACCCCGGTCTGACGCCGCCGCCGTCGCGGGGCCGCGCCGCCCAGGAAGCGCGCGACTTCGTCGAGCGGGCGCTGAGTGGCCGAGAGCCCGATGCGTTGCGCGGATGACGCGGTGATGGCCTCCAGCCGTTCCATCGACAAGGCCAGGTGCGCGCCACGCTTGGTGGGCACCAGCGCGTGGATCTCGTCGACGATCACCGTGTCGATGGATTTGAGCGCCTCGTGCGCGTTCGAGGTCAGCAGGAGATACAGGGACTCGGGCGTCGTGATGAGGATGTCGGCCGGCTCGCGGTGAAAGCGCGCGCGCTCCGCGGCTGGCGTGTCCCCCGTCCGGACCGCCACCGCCGGCGCATGGAACGCGTCGCCGCGCGCCGCGGCCCGGCGCGCGATGCCGGCGATCGGCGCCCGCAGGTTGCGCTCGACGTCGACCGCCAGCGCCTTCAGCGGCGAGACGTAGAGGACGCGGCAGGTGGATTTCGTGGCGCCAGGCGAAGGTGGAAACATCACCCGATTGATGGCCCAGAGAAAGGCCGTCAATGTCTTGCCGCTGCCCGTCGGCGCAAGAATCAAAGAGGCTTCGCCGCGCGCAATGGCCGGCCAGCCCTGGGTCTGTGGCGGCGTCGGCGCCTCGAAAGAGGCGCGAAACCAGTCCGCGACCGCCGGATGAAAGACATCTAATACGTCCGCGCGCTTCGCCACGTTTACCATTGTCGCTCGACTCTTTCTCTGCGTTTCCTTCTTCCGTCTTCCGTCGTCCGTCCTGTATCCTTGAGGGATGGGAGATTCGGGAGAGGGACTAGTCGACGCTGAGGCAAGGATCGCGGAGCGAATGGAAGAGCGTGAGGCGGACCGCCGCCGCACGAGCGGCCCGGCGCCGGTGGTCGATCCGGAGGCTGTGCGCCAGAAGGAATCGCTGAAGCTCGCGAAGGCCGAGCTGACGCGCCAGGCTACCGCCACCACGCACCCGGTGCGGAAGAAGCAGATCGACGCGGCCATTGCCGAGATCGACCGGCGCCTGGCCAAATCTAAATAGCGGCGCCGAGGGCCTGCACGACGTCCGACGCGAAAGCGTGGGGCGTGGCCGGCCGATCCTCGGGCGTCATGTCGAGCGCGCGCCTGACGGCGCGATCCAAAGCGGCCGGGATGCCGGGGTCCCGTTCGGTCAGCGGCTGTGCGCCCCGCGCCTGCGCGAGGATGACGTCGGTCAGGCTGCCGCGGCTGAACGGCAGGTCGCCGCATAACATCTCGTAGGCAATCACCCCCAGCGCGAAGACGTCCGTGCGCGGACCGAGCGCCGAGGCGCTGAGCTGCTCGGGCGCCATGTACGCCGGCGTCCCCACGATGGTCCCGGCCATCGTCAGCGCCACCTGCGTCTCGGCCGGCGGCTCCGCCTCGCGATGCCGATCCGACACGAGCTTCGCCACGCCGAAGTCGAGCACCTTCGCTTCGACGTCGCCGCCGGTCAGCAGGATGTTCTCGGGCTTCAGGTCGCGGTGGAGGATGCCCTCCTGGTGGGCGGCGTCGATCGCCGCGCAGACCGCGGTCAGGATTCTCACCGCCCGGGCGGGTTCGAGCCGTCCTTCGCGGTGCAGCACCCGCCGCAGGTCCTCGCCGCGCACGAGCTCCATCACCAGGTACGCGCCGCCGCCGGTGAGCGTGCCGAAATCGAAGATCGACACGATGCCCGGATGCTGCAGCCGCGCGACGATCTGCGCCTCGCGCCGGAACCGGCGCCGCGCGTCCTGATCCTCCAGCAGTTCCGGGCGGACGACTTTCACCGCCACCAGCCGATCGAGCCGCATGTCGCGGGCGCGGTACACCGCGCCCATGCCGCCGCGTCCGAGCAGCTGCTCGATCCGGTACTTGTTGTCGACCACGCGCGGTGTCGGGCCAGGCTTCAGCGTCGTGCCGTCGGACGGACACGCCGTCACGCCCGTCTCTTCGCAGCGCCCGCACCGCGGGCATTCCATCATCGGCGGCATCGGCGTCTGACGCGTCAGGACTGCGGTGGCCCCGTCCGTGTCGGCAGGGCGCTGACGACGAAGGCGGGCCACATCCAGGCCGAGCCCGACCTGCGCGGCGATGCTCGACAGCAGCTCGAGGTCCTCGGCCGAGTACGCCTCTTCGGAACGCTTCTCGCCGAGCACCAGCGCGCCGACCAGCGCGCGGTCCTGCCCGAGCACGGGGACGACCAGCGCCGCGCCGGTCCTTTGGAGCCAGGCGATCTCCGCCGGGGGCAGCCGTCGCGCGGGCGAGCGCGGATCGTCCAGGAAGATTTCCAGCGGATCGTCCGACCAGCGCAGCATCGTCACCAGCCCGCCGTCGAGCGCCAGCGGCTCCACCGTGCCGTGTCTGGTCGTGACCGCCACGAGGCGCCCGTCCTCGATGCCGGTCGCGAGCATGGACGTGATGTGCGGGTGCAGCGCCTGATCGATCTGCTCGACGACGAGCGCCGCGAGATCGCCCGGATCGGTCTCGAACCGCACGCGGGCGGCGAGCGACACCAGGATCTTCCGCGCGTCGTACTCTTCGCGGAAGAAACGCTGGTCGAGCCACTGGCGCGCGCGGTTGCGGTACCGCGCCACGCCGAGCGTGGCCGCAACGAGCAGCAGGTAGACGACCGACCCGCTCGTGACGATCTGCAGCAGGTTCTTCTGCAGCAGCGCGTAGACCAGCGCGGCGCCCGGCAGGATCGCGATCGCCGCGAGCGCGCGGTTCGCGAGCGCGTACTGGATGCTCCGCCGCAGCACGAGCGCCGGGCCGAGCACGCGCGCCACGCCCACGGCATACGTCAATCCGAACGCCGGCAGCAGCACCAGGAGCTGCAGGAACGCGGTGACGGGCCACGGATACGAAGGAATCGCGGTCCCCATCAGCATCGCGACGATCGGGACCCCGTCCTTCAGCGCGTACGCGAAGACGCCCGGCACGGCCGTGTACACCGCCATCCGGATGCGGCGCCGCTCGTTCGCGTCGTGGTTGTACTTGAAGCGGTACACCCCTTCGACGACGACGGCGACGTTGATCGCGAGGGCGAGCGCGAAGGAGCCGTAGTACGCGCCGGGATGCGCGGCGTCCCAGAGGGCCAGGCCGCGCAGCGCGTCGGCGCCGACGAGATACAGCGACGTCGCGGCCGCGAGCACGAGCATCGGCGCCGCCGCGACGAACGGCACCGCCGGCAGCCACGGGTGGCGCTTGAGGAGCGGCGAAGGCGACGGGAAATACAGGATCGCGAGCGCGATGATCGGAAACGCCAGCGGACCGGCGAGCCACGTGAAGACCGTGAGCACCTTCCACGTGCCGAAGGGAAGGACCAGTTCGGCGCCTCGCAGCGGGCCGCCGCCGGCCACGCCGCTCAAGACGAGCGCCAACACCGAGAGCTGCGCGGTCAGGTCGCTGCTGCGCAGCCCGAACAGCACGAGACCCGCCACGGTGAAGACGATCACCTGCACGACCATGCCGAGATGCGCGCGCGCCCATCCGCGCGGATTCGCGCGCCACGTGGGGGTCGCGCCGGGCCCGGCGTGCTGCGTGTCGCGCCATGCCTCGAGCGCGGCAGTGTCTCCGGGCGCGAGCATCGGCGGCCGCGCGAGATTGGGCCGGGGATCGACGGGAAGAGACGGGCGGACGAACCCTACCTGCAGGACCGCGTAGACGATCGTGAGGCAGAGGAGCCCGGCGGTGAGCCAGGAGCGCCGGCCAACGGCGAATGCCGAATGCTCAATGCCATTTGGCATTTGTCATTCGGCATCTTATGCGCGAGCCTCCGCTCTGGCGAGCAAAGCTTTGAGCTCCTCGGCGTCCAGCGCTTCCTGGTCCAGGAGCGCCTCGGCGATCAGCTTGACGGCGGGGCGGTTCCGGTCGAGGAGGTCGGTCGCGCGGGCGTAGCCGCCGTTGATCACCTTCTCGATCTCCTCGTCCACGCGCCGCGCCGTCGCCTCGCTCGTCGGGTGCGCCTTGTCCGCCTCGTAGGTGGTGCCCGCCTTGCGGAAGGCGCGCATGCCGAGCGCCGACATGCCCCACTCGCAGACCATGTGCTGGGCGATGTCGGTGGCGCGCTCGATGTCATTCGAGGCGCCGCTCGTCATGTGGTGCATGAAGAGCTCCTCGGCGACGCGCCCGCCCATCAGTACCGCGATCTGCGTCTCGAGATAGTCCTTCGTGTAGGTGTGGCGATCCGCTTCGGGGAGCTGCATCGTCACGCCCATCGCCCGGCCGCGCGGGACGATGGAGACCTTGTGCAGCGGGTCGGCCATCGGCAGGAGCGCGGCGACCACCGCGTGGCCCGCCTCGTGGTACGCGCAGTTCACGCGGTCGAGCTCGCTCAGCGAGACGGACCGGCGCTCCACGCCCATCAGCACTTTGTCGCGCGCGCATTCCATGTCCTTGCCGGACACGAAATCGCGACCGGCGCTGCCCGCCGCGAGCGCCGCCTCGTTGACCAGGTTCGCCAGGTCCGCGCCCGAGAAGCCGGGCGTGCCCCGCGCGATCGACCGCAGGTTCACGTCATCGCCCATCGTCACCTTGCGTCCGTGGACGCTGAGGATCGCTTCGCGTCCCTTCACGTCGGGATTGCCCACCATGACCTGGCGATCGAACCGGCCCGGACGGAGGAGCGCCGGGTCGAGGATGTCCTGCCGGTTCGTCGCGGCGATCACGACGATCCCCGTGGACGACTCGAAGCCGTCCATCTCGACGAGGAGCTGGTTCAGCGTCTGCTCCCGCTCTTCATGGCTGAGCGAGTTGCCGCCGCGGTTGCGGCCGACGGCGTCGAGCTCGTCGATGAAGATGATGCAGGACTTGTGGCGCCGGGCGTCCTTGAAGAGGCGCCGCACGCGCGCCGCGCCGACGCCGGCATACATCTCGACGAAGTCCGAGCCGCTCGCGGAGACGAACGGCACGCCCGCCTCACCCGCGATCGACCGCGCGAGCAGCGTCTTGCCCGTCCCGGGCGGACCGATGAGGAGCACGCCCTTGGGGATGCGACCGCCGAGCGACGAAAAGCGGCCGGGCTGGCGCAGGAAATCGACGATCTCCTTGACTTCGTCCTTGGCCTCGTCCACGCCGGCGACGTCCTGGAAGGTGACGACGTGATCGCCGCGCTCGGCCATCCGTGTCCGGCCCGGCGTGTGGATGCGTCCCGCCGTCGTGCGGTACACCGTGAAGCCGATCAGCGCGAGAAAGAAGCCGGCGATCGCCACCGAGGCAGGCGTCAGGGCGCCAGGCTCCGCGACCTGCTGCGAATCGATCCGGACGCCGCGCCTGGCGAGATTGGTGATGAACGAAGAATCCGCGGCCAGGAAGCCCGGCGGCGGCACGGTCGTGGCCTTCGTCCCGTCGGCCAGCGTCACAGCGATCGCGCCGTCGGCGAACCGGATCTGCTTCACCTGCCCGCGGTCGATCTGCTGAAGAAATTCGGAGAACGCGAGCTCCGGCGGCGCCACGTGGCGGCGGCTGACGTAAATCCCGGCGGCCATCAGCCCACAGAGGAGCAGGGCGGCCGGGACGAAATAACGAGGGCGCCGGACAAAAGATGCAAACACGTCAAACCGGTCCATTTCCTGGAAAGCCTGCGCATACGCCGCCGGCGCTTCGCGCCGGCACGCTGCACGGACCTGACGCCTGAACTGCTCAGACGGCGGCTCTAACTTGAAGAAAAAAGGACACTCCGCTGAGGATTGGAATGTGCTCAGATTCTACACGATGCCGAACGACACCGCCAAGCCCAGCCGTATAGGCGCCAGCCCTGGGCACCGTCGAAGGGCCTGGCTCGTCCATATGTACACGGCGACGGGGGCGGTCCTTGCATTCGTCGGGGCGTGGGCAGTCGTACACGGCAACGATCGGCTGGCGCTCGGCTCGATGTTCGCGGCGACCATCGTGGACGCGACCGACGGCGCGCTGGCGCGCCGCGCCCGCGTCAAGGACGTGCTCCCGGACGTGGATGGCGCGCGCATTGACGACATCGTCGACTACCTCACGTTCGTGTTCCTCCCGATGCTGCTGCTCGAGGCGTCGGGCGGCCTGTTCCAGTGGATGGCGCTGCCGGTGATCGCCGTCGTCCTCCTCAGCAGCATGTACGGCTTCGTCGCCCCGGACGCGAAATCCTCGGACTACTTCTTCACGGGATTCCCGTCCTACTGGAACATCGTCGTGCTGTATTTGATGCTCTTCCACGTGCCGCCCTTCTGGAACGCGGTCGTGCTGCTCGCGCTGAGCGCGCTCGTCTTCGTGCGCATCGGCTACGTCTACCCGTCGCGGACGCCGACGCTGCGCACGCTGACGCTGCTCCTTGGATCCGCCTGGGCGGCCGTCCTGGCGGCGATCATCCTTCTGTGGCCGTCGCCTCCGGCCTGGCTGGCGATCGGTTCGCTCGCCTTTCCCGTCTATTACACCGTGCTGTCTTTTGTGCTGCACGCCCGGCGCAGGTCCGTGGCTTGATTCCCACCCGCATCGTCAGGGATCGCGTCATCGGGGCGCTGTACGTCTGCCTTGTCGCCGTCACGGCCATCATCGTCGTCTGGTCGATGCGGCAGGGCTGGGCCATCTACAAGCTGCGGCGCGGCGTGGGCGACACGTGGTTCTACTCCGCGGACGGGCGTCCGTGGTTCCGGATGGACGAGCAGAAGCACGATGTGTCCCTGGACGAGATCGCGCCGGATCTCCGCAACGCCGTCGTCGCCGTCGAGGACCACCGGTTCTTCCATCATTTCGGCATCGATCCGATCGGCGTGGGGCGCGCCGCCTTGCGGGATGTACGCGGCGGCGGCCGCCTCGAAGGCGGCAGCACGCTGACGCAGCAGCTGGCGCGGACGTTGTTCCTGTCGAACAAGCAGACGCCGCTGCGTAAGGCGCAGGAAGCCGTCCTCGCGCTGCTCCTCGAGCAGGAGCTGTCGAAGCAACAGATCCTCGAGCTCTACCTGAACCGCATCTATCTGAGCGGCGGCGTGTACGGCGTCGAAACGATGTCGGTGAACCTGTATGGGAAGCCGGCGGCCAGGCTGACGCTGCCCGAGGCGTCGCTCATCGCCGGGCTGATCCGCGCGCCTTCGGCGCTCTCGCCGTGGTCGAATCTCGACGGCGCGCTCGACCGCAGCCGCGTGGTCCTGCAGCGGATGCGCGAGGAAGGATTCATCACGCCCGCGCAGGAACGGGCCGCAGGGCAGGCGCGACCACGGATCCGTCCGTATCCCGGCGCGACCGAGGCCAGGTTCGGTTACGCGAAGGAGTTCCTGCGCCAGCAGTTCCGCGATCGCTTCGGCGGCGACCATCCGCCGGACTGGACGGTGCAGACGACGTTCGTGCCGGAGCTGCAGGAGGCGGCCGAGCGCGCGGTCGAGAGCGGCCTGCGCCGGCTCGGCAACGGCAGCCTGCAGGCGGCGCTGGTGGCGATCGATCCGGCCACCGGCGACGTGCTGGCCATGGTCGGCGGGCGGAACTTCCGCGAGTCGCAGTTCAACCGCGCGTGGCGGAGCCGGCGGCAGCCCGGCTCGGCGTTCAAGCCGTTCCTGTATGCCGCGGCGCTCGCGAAGGGCTATTCGCCGGTGAGCGTGCTGGACGGCCTGACGTCGATTCAGCCCCAGGGGCCTGACGAGTGGACGCCGCGCAACGCGAAGGGGGAAGCGGCCGAGACGCTGACGCTGCGCGCAGCGCTGATCGAGTCGAACAACCGCGCCGCGGCGCTCCTCCAGCAGAAGATCGGGTCGCGTCCGGTCCTGCGGCTGGCGTCCGACGTCGGCCTGCACGATCTGCCCGACGTGCCGTCGCTCTCGCTGGGGACCGGGCTGGTGACGCCACTGGATCTGACCGCCGCGTATGCCGCGTTTCCCAACGGCGGCAACGCCGTCCGCCCGCGCGCGATGATCCGCGTGATCGACGCGGATGGCGGCGTCGCGTACGACAACCCCGCGCGCGAGGATCGCGTCGTCTCGGAGCCGGTCGCCTACCAGATGGTCTCGATGCTCGAGGACGTGCTCGCGCGCGGCACCGGGGCCGCGGCGCGCACGACCTACGGCGTGCGCTTTCCCGCGGCGGGCAAGACCGGCACGACCGACGACTTCAAGGACGCGTGGTTCGTGGGCTTCACGACCTCGGTCGTCGCCGGCGTGTGGGTCGGGGAGGATCAGCCGGCGCCGATCGGCCGCGAGGGGTACGGCGCGCGCTACGCGCTGCCGATCTGGAGCGACTTCATCAAGGCCGCGGCGCGGAAGCGCGGCGCCCGTGAGTTCCTGCCCGCCGACGGCATGCGCGAGGTCCAGCTTTGCAAGGTGTCGTACCTGAAGCCGGTGGACGGCTGCCCGATCTACACGGAGCACTTCAAGGAGGGGGACGACATCCCGTCGCGCTTGTGCCCGATCCACAAGGGGAACGTGAAGCAGCAGATCCGCCGCGCGGTGAGTGGGTTCTTCTCGGGGCTCGGGAGGAAGTTGAAGGGCATCTTCGGCAAGTAGGGTTTCCTGGCGGTAGGGTTTCCTTGCAGGAGGCGGGAGGCAGGAGGCAGGAGTACCGCTCGGCTTGGGCTCGGACTTATCTTCGGAAGGCCGGTCCGATCGAGAGCTCCGACCGCGGCATTTGGGCCCTAAGATCCGATCGCCTTTGTGCGCCTGCGCCAGCGCATGCTCCGCGAGTCCGGATTCATCGAGGTTGAGGTCACAAGGCGCAGCGGCGACGGTGGCATCGACGGTTACGGGACCATTCGCATCGGAGGTTTGATCAGCTTCAACGTACTATTCCAAAGCAAACGGTACAAGGGCAACATCGGTCCTGATATTGTCCGAGACTTTCGAGGCGCTATGGTTGGGCGCGCAAACAAGGGTGTGATCATCAGCACGGGCGGCTTTACTCTTGAGGCGCGCCGAGAGGCAACACGCGATGGTGCGCCCCCTCTTGATCTCATCGACGGCCGACTGCTCGCGGAGAAGTTGAAGGCATTGAAACTCGGGGTCAAGACCAACCTCGTTGAGCACGTCGAAGTTGTCGAGGACTGGTTTCGATCAATTTGACCCGACCGGCCTTGCCGTCGAACGCCGGGGGGCAACCGGCTCGCTGGAGTGTGTGCTGCCTGCGGCACCGATCTTGTGCCAGATTCCCAACTCGGTCCTGGACCGAGTCATACGCGGTAGGGCGCTCGCGCAG
>WNFM01089565.1_pt1 | contig 12607 bp, 9 predicted proteins | sample 5400271 | NCBI WGS metagenome assembly WNFM01 (sample SAMN13153352, study PRJNA577476) | soil metagenome | isolation source: 60 cm saprolite on Douglas fir-dominated hillslope | place: USA:California | collected 2013-09-17 | reverse complement strand
GCATGAAAGACGAAACCATCACCTACGCTACTCTGCCCGAAGTGATGATTTACCAGGTCGCGCGTACCATTCGCGATGGCGAATTGGTTTTTCACGGCTACGGCTCCCCGGTGCCAACGCTTGCCATGCTGCTGGCGAAGCGTACTCACGCACCGCATATGGTGCATATCGAAGGCGCTACTTATAGTGTAAACCCGGACCCACCGTTTCTGCCGCCGACCTCCAACGACTGGGCGCTTGGACGAGGCGGCGTGATGGCGCTCGGCATCAGCGATCTATTCGACATAGCAGCACGCGGTGACATGGGGCGTATGTTCCTCTCGGGCGTACAGGTTGATCGCTACGGCAATCTGAATGTCACAGCGATTGGCGATCCAGCTTCCCCGCGCGTCAAGCTGCCCGGCAGTGGTGGCGGCTGCAACCTGTCAGGCGATGTCCAGCACGTCACTGCCTGGACTACCGGTCATCGCGCGCACGTAAACAAAGCTGGTAAACGCCAGTTCCGCTTCGTCGCACACATTGACTTTATTTCTTCCATCGGCCATGTCACCCGCGATGGTACTCCCCGTGCTGCACTGGGTTTACGAGGAGGTGGGCCAGAATGGGTAGTGACCGAGTTAGGCGTTTTCGATTTTGATCCGCTTACGCACGTCTTACGCCTGCGTGCGCTCTATCCTGATACTACCATCCAGGACGTGCTGGATAACACGGAATTCGAACCGCTGATTGCGCCGGATGTGACTACCGTGCCGCTTCCCGCGCCCGAACATGTAGCACTCATACATCGTTTTGATCCGCTTAATACGCATCAACGTGAGTTCAAATCAACCGATGTGTCCCGGTGCTTCGATCTCCAGGACAGTTATTAGCAGGAGGTTCTTGTGGATATTACTCTCACTCAAACGACCAACAGGCAATGGGTTGGTCTGATAGAAGAGTACTTGCAGAACGATGACCCGATCATCAATGTTCACCGCGATGACAAGAGGAAGTTCGATGCCATCTTCGTCGGCGGTGGAGCAGGCGGACGCTTCGGCTCCGGCTATCTGCGCGCGATGGGAGGACGGCAGCTGATTGTTGATCGCTGGCCATTCCTGGGCGGCAGTTGCCCGCATCAGGCGTGTGTACCGCACCATCTCTTCTCCGAAGCGGCTCGCGAGCTAGACCTGATGCGCTGGTTCTCCGGCAAGCTCTGGTTCCCCGATGCCACGAACCTACGCGCGTCGATTCTTCAGGTGGTGCAACTCTTCAAATCGGGCCGCTCATCCGCTCATGCCTTCATGAACTGGCAGTCAAAAGAGCAGCTTGACCTTGAGTACATCCTGAATGCCCCTGCTACTGTCATTGATAATCATACAGTAGAGGTAGCAGGAGAGCGTTTCCAGACAGATAATCTTGTACTGGGGACCGGAGCCGCGACAGTGCTTCCCGCTATTCCGGGAATCGAATTGCGTGGTGTGTACGACTACGCGACCTTCATCGAAAATCTGGATTTCGAGCCGCAGCGCTGTGTTGTCATTGGAGGCTCGAAGACGGGCATCGAGTATGGCTCCTTCTTCCAGGCGGCTGGCTGTCCAACAACCATTGTAGCGCGCAAACCCCTCATGCGCACATCCAGCCTCCATCACGTTGATGAAGACCTACGTACATACGTGATTGATGGCATGCGCAAACGAGGAATACAGGTTCTCGAGGGGTGCGAGCCGGTGGCGATTCAGGATGATGACCATGGCAATGTAAAAGCAGTCGTCATTCGCGATATGCAGGCCGGTAGCAAGCAAACGTTGCGATGTGATTTCGTGTTTGTCGCCACGGGTGAGCGGCCCCGCTCCGAACACTACAGGGAAGTACTTGGGGTAGCAGTCGGGGAAAAAGGTGAAATTCTCGTAGATAAGCATATGCGCACGAGCGTTCCCAACGTGTATGCCATAGGCGACCTGATCGGTCCACCAATGGAGATGTTCAAGGCCCGCAAGGGGGGAGTGACTGCTGCGCGCAATATTATGGGCGAGGAGTACGAACTCGATTGGACCGATTATCCCGACTTTTTACATTCCACGTATGAAATAAGCTGGGTCGGCCTATCAGAAGAGGAGGCCAGGCAACGTTACGACAATGTCGTCATCATTCAGATGCCACCCAAAGGTGTGCCACTGGCAGATGTCCCACTGCCGTGTGCTGAGGGCACCATGCTCTATGCCATGGTGTACCCGGAATTGAGCGGCTTCCTAAAAGCGGTGGTCGATGGCGATAGCCGCCGAGTGCTCGGTTTCCATCATGTCGGTTTCGGAGCGAAGGACGCCTTCCAGTACCTTGATCACCTGATGCGGCAGCCGGGAGGCATCACCATCGACGAGATGGGCAATATGAATGAACTGTTCCTCAATCCTGAGCATTTCATCCAGCTATGTCGCTTGCGAGCTGGTTCACTTAACCTGCGGGACCTGTGAACATATACCGCGTTGTCATCTGATCGATTCAGGAGATGGAAAGTCGATGATGAACCTTTCCCAAACACAGACATGGAGAGCAGTACAGAACCTGGTTCCGTTGCCATACCGCCGCGTCAGTGTGCAGCACTACGACGGGCCAATGACGGCGGATGCGATTACGACGCTGCTGCTCAGCCGCGATGCCTACCGCCGCACCGATTTTATTGTGCTGCGTGGCGAAGGTGCACAGACTGCCGTGGTAGCCATTACACGCGCGGAGAGCGAGCCGCTCTTTTCGCAAATCACGTCGGTTGAGGTGCTGGCTCTGCCCGAAACGTGTGTCTTCGTGGAGCGTCCAGCAGTTGATCCCGCGAATCGCTCGGCGCTGGCTGAAGTTGCGCACGAACTCGGCATTGGGCCCGCGGGTACCCTCGTCGTACATGGGCTATACGATCACGTCAACTTCATCCACCATCCTAACCCATTGGTAGTACGGGTGGTGGAGGTTGCGCCGCCGGAGCCGCCGAAGCTGTACGGCCTGGCACGCCATGTCTTGAGCTACGCGGATTTGCCGCCGCTACGCCTGGAACTGGAGCGCATCGAGGTGCGTGATCTTGCCGAAAGCGTGCGCCCGGCAGCCTACCTGGTTCCTTGTCGCTCCGGGGGCCTGGATGATCTCCCCGCACAGGTGTATTTTCTGGACGAGCATCCACAACGCCACGACTGGACAATGATTGGCTGCGAGCGAAGCTTGCAATTTCACCGGCACTTTTATGGTGATGAACCGCCTCGCGTCGAGATGTGCCCCCGTCGTATAGCGGGAGAGCGCGTAGAGCCTACCTTGCTGAAATGTTGCCTGCTGGAAACCCATATCGAGCAGGACAAGAATGCGATGGTTGTACCGTGGGGCGCAGACCTTGCCATGGTCGAGGCCGCGCTACGAAAATTAGCAGAGGAGATCGAGTATGTCTGAGCGAGCATGGGCGCAGGTGGTCGGCGGCTTACTAACCGGACGCACGCAGCCACCGCGCAAGAGCGGGCTGACAATGATCATCGATAAAGGACATGGCCCGGCTGTGACCGCTGATCTACTCGAGATGTGCGGCGATATTATTGATCACTGGAAATGCACTTTCGGCACTTCGGCCTTCGTTCCGGCAGACATACTGCGGCGTAAACTCCTGCAACTATCAGCCCGTGGCGTCCTGACATATCCAGGTGGGACGTTGCTTGAGGTCGCTATTGTACACAGCAGTTGCCGCCCCTTTATGCAGCATGCCCACATGTTGGGTTTCAGCGGCGTGGAGATCTCGGATGGGACGATCCCACTACCACAAAATCGTCGCCGCAATATCATTCGTTGCGCGCTCGATCACGGTCTCACACCTATCACCGAAGTTGGCAAGAAAGACCCGGCAAAGCAACCGGCTGCCATTGAACTGGCTGAGCAAGCGCTTCAGGATATGGAATGGGGCGCACAGTGGGTCACGGTTGAATCACGCGAATCTGGGACGGGTATCGGTATCTACGATGACAATGGCGCTGTGCGTGCTGAAGCGGTAGCTGTAATTAGCGAGCGTATGGGTCCACAGGTTGACCGCCTGATTTGGGAGGCCCCACTTAAGAACCAGCAGACCTACCTGATCCAGCAATTTGGACTAAATGTCAATCTTGGCAACATTCCCACCGGCGAAGTGCTGGCACTTGAGGCGCTGAGGGCCGGATTGCGTTTCGAGACGTTCTCCCGCATTGCAGAGGAATTGGAACACAGCGGCCGGTGGAATCCTGACGCTATCGAAGAGCCCTCTACTCCCGAATCCGTCTCTACTGGCCTGCTACAAAATAGTGAGAAAAGGGAGGGGCAATGGTGAAGCAGCCTGATGATACGCCGTTGCCGCTTTTGGGTGGAGAGGAGAGCAGGAGTGCAGCGGTATTGGGTGTGGGTAGTCGGCTGGCGGCAGGTCCTGCGGCAGAACTCGTGCAGACGGCGTTCGCGCGCGAACTTGCTGATCAGTTGGCATTGTTTCGAGGCATGAGCCTGGCAGACCTGGCACATACGGTAGCGCTGATCGAGGCCAATGTAATCCCGCGAACAGCTGGTGCTTCGCTACTAAAGGCACTGCTCGCCTTGCACGAGCGTCCTCCCGACTTCTCCCCCACTCCAGAGGCAGGCGATCTCTATACAAATCGTGAAGCCTGGCTGGCAACCCGGACTCCTGCTGCCGGATGGCTGGGTGCCGGGCGCGCGCGGCGCGAATCAACAACAACCGGTTTCCGCGTCATTGTGCGCTCGCATTTGCTAGCCTTCGCCAATGCACTGATCAAGACCGGTACCGCGCTGGTCGAACGTGCAAACGAATACCGGGCAGCACTTATGGCAGATTACACCTACCTGCAACCGGCCCAGCCAACCACCTTCGGCCACTACCTCCTGGGTTTCGTCTATCCCTTATTGCGAGACCTGGAACGCATTCAGGCGCTCTATATACACACCAACCGGAGCCCGGCAGGATGCGGCAGTGTCAACGGATCACGGATACCACAAAACCGCGCCAGGCTCGCTGAGCTTCTTGGCTTCGATGGCCTGGTACACCATGCACGAGACGCCATGTGGCAACCGGATGGCCCCGTCGAAACCTTGTCGGTTGTTGTTGCAGCCCTCGTCAACCTGGATCGCCTTGCCGAAGATTTGCAAATCTTCGCGACCGCCGAATTCGATCTCGTGGAACTTGCTGACGGACATTCGCGAGCCAGCGTGATTATGCCGCAGAAGAAAAACCCTTACGCGCTGAATTACGTTCGGGGAGCTACCAATGAACTGTCTGGCACGTTGACTGCCATGGCCGCGCTTGGCCGCACACCTTCGGGCCAGGTAGACAATCGCGTTTTAGCTTACGGAAGTATGCCGCGTGCGCTGGAAACGGCTACTGGAGTAGCGACGCTGATGGCAGGCGTAATGGGTCAGTTGCGTTTCAATGCAACGCTGGCTCGGGAACGATTGATGCATGGATTTGCTTCGGCTACCGACCTGGCAGAGACTATTACGCTCGAAACTGGCCTCGATTTCCGCTCGGCACACCGCGTTGTTGGACGACTTATCCGCGAGGCAGTGCAAACCAACCGCGCTATGCAGAATCTCACTACCGCAGACCTGGATGCCGCGGCACTGGCCATGTTGAGTCGCCCGCTGCATCTTCCAGAACAGGCGTTTGCCAGGGCACTCGATCCGGCAGCAGCGGTAGCAGCGCGCAAGGATGCAGGTGGCGCGGCTCCTGAACCATTTGCTGCCATGCTTTCCGAATGCCGATCCGCGCTGGATACTTATGCGACCTGGTGTCAGCGGGCTGCCACTAGCGTCACAGTTGCCGAGGAGAAACTACTGCGCCGCGCACGGGAGCTTTGTGGAGATTCACTATGACCGTCCACCTGATTGACTCACTGATTTACCGGGATTCATGGGGTACACCCGAACTGCGTGAGCTTTTCGATGAGGTACCTCGCACGCGTTCCTGGCTGGAAATCCTGGCTACGTTGGCCGAAACGCAGGCTGAATTTGGCCTGATTCCGCCCGAAGCTGCACAGGCCGTTGCTACGACATGTCGCACGGTAGAACTTGATGCGGCCTTCTTTGAGGAAGTGCGAGCCGGGTTTGAAGCCACGAATCATTCTACCATCGGCCTGATTCGCGCGCTCCAACGGCGCATCCCTGGCAACGGCGGGGAGTGGCTCTACTATGGTGCGACCGTGCAGGATATTACCGATACCTGGACAGCGTTGGTGCTGCAACATGTACGCGAAATCGTCAAGCGTGAACTGGCAGCAATTGAAGACAATCTCTCGCGCCTTGCAACTGAACACCGGGATACAGTAATGGCCGGGCGTACGCATGGGCAGATTGGCTTACCAATCACCTTCGGTTTCAAAGTGGCGATATGGACAATGGAGGTGCGGCGGCACCGCCAGAGGCTGAGAGAACTTGCACCGCGCCTCGAGGTTGGGCAACTCGCCGGTGGCGTTGGCAGCCTCTCATCGCTAGGGCAACGTGCGCTAGAGTTGCAAAAACACTTTCTGGAGAAGCTGGGCTTGAAGGCACCGGCAATTTCCTGGACAACCTCTCGTGATACACTGGCTGAGTGTTTTGACTTGCTCGCCTTGATCGCCTCCACTGGCGACAAGATTGGGCACGAAATCTACACCCTGCAACGCACTGAGATTGGCGAGGTCAGTGAAGGTTTCGTGGCGGGCACGGTCGGCAGTATTACGATGCCACATAAACGAAACCCGGAGATTGCCGAGCACCTGGGAACGCTGGCTCGTGTTATTCGCTACAATGCTGCACTTATCGTTGAAAGCCTTGTTCATGACCATGAGCGCGATGGTCGTTCCTGGAAAGCGGAATGGGCCGTGTTAGCGGAGACGTGCCTGGCGGCTTGCAAATTGCTGGCTCTGCTGCACGCAATGACGAGTAATCTTGAGGTCCATGCTGACCGCATGCGGGCCAACCTGGAAGCAACAGGAGGTTTTGTACTTTCGGAAGCAGTGATGTTGGCGCTGGCAGAGCGGATAGGCAAGCAGAGCGCCCACACACTCGTCTACGAGACCGCGATGGCTGCCCATAACGCGGGACGCGGCTTTAAGGAAGCCGTCCTGGACAATCCGCAGATCCACACACACCTCTCGGCAGAAGAGATTGAAGTGCTCTTCGACTACCGGCAGCATACCGGTCACTGTGCAGCTATGGTAGACCAGGTATTAGCAGAACTGAGGGGTATCGATGAGCCTGGATAGAAGCTTTGAACTTCGTTTGCAAAACATTCCGCGTGTTCCCCTGGCATTCTTACCCACACCGCTCAAAGAGGCACCACGTTTGTCGGCAGCAATCGAGGGACCGAAGCTATGGATCAAACGCGACGATCTGACAGGCTTTGGCTTCGGAGGTAATAAGGTGCGCGGTCTGGAATTCCTGCTGGCCGATGCCCAGGTACAAGACGCAGACACGTTTGTTACAGGTGCCGGGCCACAGTCCAACTCGGTACGAGCAACGGCAGCTGCGGCAGTCCATGCTGGCATGGCGATGGTAGCAGTCTACTCAGGTACACCACCGCCAAAAGCCGAGGGCAATTATCGCCTGACGCGTTTGTTAGGGGCGGAAGTGCGCTTCACCGGCGATCCCGACCGCGCTTCGGTAGATGGGCTTATCGAAGCGGTAGCGGTTGAGCTGCGTAGAAATGGGCGGTATCCCTATGCCATTCCACGTGGAGGAGCCTGTGTCCCCGGTACGCTTGGCTACGTCCTGGCTGCATACGAACTGGCTGAGCAATGCGCCGCCTCTGACGTCACGCCTGATGCAATCGTACTGGCAACGGGCTCTTGCGGCACCCACGCTGGATTGCTGGCGGGCGTGCACGCGCTACATCTGCCCTGGCGCGTAGAGGGCTTTACCGTTAGCAGGCCGGTCGAAGAAGTACAGGTGCGTGTGTATAAACTGGCTCAAGCAGCCCTCGAACGGCTAGGATTGGACCAGGCCATCTCTATGCACGACGTGATTGTGCATGATGGCTTCATTGGCCCTGGCTACGGGATACCAACAGCAGAGGGTGCGGCAGCTATCCGCCTGGCTGCGCATTGCGAGGGTATCTTTCTCGATCCGACGTACACAGGCAAGGCAATGGCCGGATTGATTGCTCATACACGTGCCGGACGCTACCGGCGCGACGAAACGATCATATTCCTGCATACGGGCGGCGAGCCTGCGCTGTTCGTAGGAGAAGGAGAGTGGCTGTATGAGTGATTGGGGCGTGGCGGCGTTTAATCCGCGCAGCGTAGCGCTCATCGGTGCCTCGGCGAAGCCTGGAAAGCTGGGATATATCCTCATGCGGAACCTGTTGGATGGGTATCCAGGCACATTGTTTCCGGTCAATCCAGGAGAAGCCGAGATCATGGGGCGACGGGCATACTCACGCCTGCAAGATGTAGCCGAGCCGGTGGATCTGGCAGTGATCGCTCTTCCCCCAGAAGTGTGTGTACAGGCAATGCGTGATTGCGCAGAAACTGGGGCAAAAACAGCATTAGTGCTCAGTGGCGGCTTCGCTGAAGTTGGTTCAGAGGGACTTGCCCGGCAGCAGGCAATGCTCCAGGCCGCGCGTGCAGGTAGAGTGCGCCTGATCGGGCCGAACTGTTTCGGCCTGTACAACTGCAACCTGGGTCTGAACGCCTCTATGGGCTTTGGTCTTCCTCCCAAAGGAGGCAATATCTCACTCGTCACCCAGAGCGGCGCTTACGGCATGGCGATCTTTGGACTGGCCCAACAGCGCCTCCTGCGCTTCGCCAAAATCCTTTCTCATGGCAACAAAGCCGATCTGACCGACCACGAGATACTGGACTATTTCGAGCATGATGACGAGACCAGCGTTCTATGTTTATTTCTGGAGTCTGTGAGCAATGGGCGTGCTTTCTACGAGGCCCTGGCTCGAACAGCCCGGCGCAAACCTGTCGTTGTGGCTAAAACCGGGCGGTCGAGCGCTGGCCGGCGTGCCGCCGCTTCACATACCGCCGCTCTGACCGGCGATGCAACAGCGTTCATCACGGCGGTACGACAGGCCGGCGCCATTCTGGCTGAAAGCGGCCTGGAAATGGTTGATATCGCTGAGGCGTTAAGTCGCCAGCCCTTGCCGCCAGGTCGCCGCGTTGGCATCATCACCAATTCAGGGGGCACAGGCGTCGAGCTTACCGATTTATGCGAACGTTTCGGACTGAGCGTGCCCGAACTGCCCCCAGCAACCCAGGCGCGTATCTCGCCCTTGATCCCGGCATATGCCAGCCCGCGTAATCCGGTTGACGTTACCCCTCTTTGGGCTCGCTTCCCGGCAATGTATGGAGGCAGCATCGAGGCTCTGTACGAATGCAGCGAAATTGATATAATTATACCGGTCCTGCTGCAACGCTCTGCCCTGATGAAAGAGAATGTCGAGGCGGTGCGCGATACCGTGCTGAGCTACCAGCGCGAGCGAGAAATAGCCAAACCAACCTACATCTGCTGGATCGTCGGAAACGAAGGTAGCGAGAATCAGGCGGTTTTGCAGGAGGCCGGAATTCCGGTCTACGAGTGGCCGGAACGAACGGCACGTACAGCCGCTGCAATTGCAAACTATGCTGAATCGCGCCGTTCACGGGTCTCACATCAGGCTCTGCCGGAACTCCCACCACGAGGTGCGCGAGCGTCAGCAGCCTCAATCATCGCCGTTGCCCGCGCGCAGGGGCGTACGAGCCTGCTCGAAAACGAGGTCAAGGCTCTCATGGCAGCCTACGGTGCCAGAATACCGCGAGAAACGCTGTGTACCAGCACTGACGAAGCTCAAGCAGCGGCCTATGCGTTCGGAGGACCGTGTGTGCTGAAAATCGTGTCGCCAGATATTAGCCACAAGTCTGATGCCGGCGGTGTGAGAGTAGGCGTGCTGCCGGCCGAGGCGAGAGCGGACTTTGAGGAGGTGCTGTCAGGAGTACGCGCCAAGCAACCCACAGCTCACATTCTGGGTATAAGCGTCCAGGAACTTGTGCGCGGCCAGGAGATAATTATTGGCGGTCTGCGCGATGCCGAGTTCGGACCAATATTGATGTTTGGACTGGGTGGTGTATTCGTCGAAATACTGCACGATGTCTCCTATCGACTGGTGCCGGCAACAACCGGCGAACTGCAAGCAATGATCCGCGAGGTGCGGGGATACCCTCTATTGGCCGGGGTGCGAGGCCAGCAAGCTGCTGACCTTGAATCTCTCACGAGGATGTTACAAGCTGTGGCATGGTTACTGGATGCATTCCCTGAAATCAGCGAACTCGACTTGAACCCGGTCATTGTCGGGAAAGATGGCGCAATCGTCGCTGATGGGCGAGCGGTACTGGAACACGAGGCTCCATCTATTTCTCGGACATTGAGGTAAGCGAGGGCTTACTTCAGAAGAGGAAAACATTATGGCGAATGATATGTCTGTGAGGGCGATGTTGAAGGAAGAGATGTGCTTTGATGTTGAGACCGGTTCTGGTCATCATCTCCTACTTGATGCCGCCGAGCATAACGGCGGACAGGATAAAGGGCCGCGCCCAATGGAAATGCTCCTGGTGGCGCTGGCAACCTGCGCCAGTATGGACATTTTAGCGATTCTCAGGAAGAAGCGCCAGGACATTACCGCATACGAAGTGCGTGTCCATGGTGGGCGTACGGAAGACCATCCGAGGGTATTTGTGGAGATTGAAGTAGAACATATCTTTAGCGGTCACGCTATTCGGCCTGAAGCGGTGCAACGCGCCATAGAACTGACCGAGGAGCGCTACTGTGGCGCAAGCGCGATGCTTGGTAAAACGGCGACAATCACACATACATTCCGCCTTATCGAGGTTGTGTAAAACATACCTCGCTTCTGGGCAGAAAGCTTCGCTCTCTATCTACTCCAACTGGTAGCGAGTCAGGCCTGCACCCTCCAGAGCAACGGCATGCGCGCGCCGACGTTCGGAGTTACCATGACCGTCGGCTCACTGCTGCCGATAGTCTGGCACGCCAGACGCCACGCGTCTTCCCAGGTCGGGGCGGCCGTCGCCCCCACGATCGAAGCCGCCTCAGCGCTCTTGGGTCCGCAGAAGATGATCCGGTTGGCAAGATTGAAAAGGAATGCATTCTCGTAGAAGACCGGAAATGCATGCAGCGGATGGGCGGCGTAGGCGTACCGGTACTTGAAGATGAGGTCTTCCCGATGGGCATACTCCTCCTCGTAGTCTTCCATCTTGGACGGATCGTGTCCGAGCCTGTTGAAGATCTGGAGCAGCTCAAGATCAGCGGGCCGCCACCGCTCGTCGATCGTGCCGTCACAGGGGGTGACCAGGATCGCCACGCCGCCGTGCCGAAGCGGGGGCTTCTCGCCGACGTATTCTCGGATGCGGGCGTTGAGCTGCGCCAGGGACATGAGCGGATTCATGCAGGTGTCGTAGAAGATACCATGATACGCCGCGCCGCTTACGAACACATCGGCCTGCGTGGGGAGGTCGACGATCTTCTCGCCGTCCGCGAGTTTGAACATCGGCTCCCGGATCGCCTCGCCGTCTCCAGCAAAGATCTGGCAGAACTCGGCCCGGACATTCAGTGAGCCTTCCAGGTAGAAGACTTTCTTACCCGTGGCCTGTTCGGCATATTTTGCCCAGGCTTCCTTGTGCTTCATAAAGAGCTGCTTGCGCGCTTCGGAAGCCATGGAATCCTTGTGCTCGTGGATTCGATAAGCGTGGTGGGTCATGATGCTGCGTGCACTTCCGAGGCCTACGGTGATGCCCTGACCTCCCCCTAGATAACCGCCCCAGATCGCAGGCACCCCAGACCAGCCGCTCATGTAGATCACCAGGTCCGACTCGACGAGGCAATCGTTGACCTCGACCAGGTCACCCATCTCGTTCACACCCAGGTCGACCAGGTGATCCCGATCGGCGGCGTCGTGCGGACGAACGCGGCTGCTCGCCCAACCCGTCGGCCAGAAGCGATCGACCACCTCGGGAGGCAAGATGTGGAAAGGCGACGGATAGGGTGGGTTGATGTCGCGCCCGACCTTGGAGAGGATGAGCTCGCTTCGGGTTACCTTGGGATGCAACCCGCCGGCTATCACCATCCGAATGTTGCGCTCCTGGACGCCTGCTTCTCGCAGCTCATCGAGCACGACCGGCACGGCGTGGACTCCCACCCCCATCCAGTCGTTCATGGCAATCGTCACCTTGCTGGAAGCCGTGACGAGCTCAGCCAATGGCTTCATGCCCATCGGCTTCCTGATCGCGTCACGCACAGCCTGGGCGGGGTTTTCAAGTGCTCGGGGTATACGATCAGGACTGGGGCCTTCGACGACCATGGCGGAATCGGGAACCTCGATCTCCCAGGGAGAGCCGAGCCCATAGTCGATGCCTGAAACCTTCATTTGAATTGCCTCCTTCGTATACGACGCCGGTCTTGCGGCGACCGAGGCTAGGCATACCGGGAGCCATGCAGAACCTCACCCGCTACACACCTATACTATCACAGCAACAGAAAAACGGAAAGAGGAGCCTCATGTAAGATCTCACAGTTACCTGGATTGTCATCAAAGTTATTTGGATTGGGTGAGCTTGGCATGCTAGGACTCCACTCCGTTTGAAGAAGGGGGGATATT
>WNFM01210276.1_pt1 | contig 12608 bp, 12 predicted proteins | sample 5400271 | NCBI WGS metagenome assembly WNFM01 (sample SAMN13153352, study PRJNA577476) | soil metagenome | isolation source: 60 cm saprolite on Douglas fir-dominated hillslope | place: USA:California | collected 2013-09-17 | reverse complement strand
GCGCTGAGAGCGGCGTGCGGCCGATCATCGAGACCATGCCGCTCGAGCGCGCGCCCGAAGCCTATGAGCGCATGATGAGCGGCAAGGCGCGATAGCACGCTGAGCGCCAGCGATCACCGCCGGGTCGCCCTGCGCCGCGGGGAGAATGCCGCCATGGACAAGGTCGCCGAAGCCCGGATCGAAGAGCGCGTGGTCCGCGTCGCGGCGGGCCCGGTTGCGCTTGACGGCAATCTGAGCCTGCCCGAGGGGGGCCGCGGCGTCGTGTTGTTCGCGCACGGCAGCGGCGCAGCCGGCACAGCGCGCGCAATCGCCACGTGGCGCGGCGGCTCAACGAGGCGCGGCTGGCGACGCTGCTGATCGACCTGCTCACCGGCAAGGAGGAATCGAGCCGCGGCTCATCCGGCGCCGAGATCATGGACCTGCTGACGGCGGTGGACCTATTGGACGGTGCTGGGCCTCGGCACCATCGTCGGCTTGGGCACTATGGGCATCAATGTCGAGGCGCTGGTCGCCAGCCTTGGCCTGGCCGGATTTGCGCTGGGATTCGCGCTGCGGGACGCGATCGCGAGTGTGCTGGCGGGCGTGCTGATCCTGATCTACCGCCCCTTCGGCTATGGCGACCATATCGTCGTATCGGGCTTCGAGGGCGTGGTTGTCCATATCAACCTGCGCTACACGACGATCGAGGACAGCGACAAACACCATCTCATTCCGAACCAGACGATGTACAGCAGCCCCGGTGCTCGTCGCGGACCAGGACCATACCGAGGTGCTGGGCGGATCCAGATCAGGCCGCATGACCACGATGCGCTACTGAAGTGAGATTAATTAAGGGCACGGCCGGCGGAGCGTTGATAGCTGGGCGCCTCGGAACAAACCACAACCCAGCTAGTACGCCCTTCAAGATACTCGCCGCGCGCTTAAAGCGGTACGTCTTAGCTCTAAGCGCCAGAAGTGCCTCCCAGCCACACTTGCCGATAAAAAGCATCATTCGGACGCGCGAGTAGTAGCGACGCCTCAGATATACATTGTTCCGATAATAGGAGGTTGCCATCCGAATTCGCACTGGATCGGATTGCGTGAGTGCGCTGAAGATGCCGCCCGCCTCTCTGAGATGACTGACCTTGCTCTTCCCCACCAGATAGCCCGGCACGACTTCCGTGACGCGAAGAGTGAAATCGATGTCTTCTCCGGCGAAGTAGAAGTCGGGACAGAGACCGCCCACTCGGAGCAGCGTACTTCGCGGGATCAAGATGGAATTGAACGTCGCCCAGCGCAGTTTGACTAGGCTGCCATCGAGGCGATCCGCCCAGCTCGGGCACTGCAGCCGTTCCGCCCGCAAGTCAACTTCCGGCACGTTGCTGGGTTCGCCAGTGCCCGACACGGCCACGCTTATCAGAAATCCTACCTCTTCCGACCGCGAAAAGTTGCCGGCAAACGCCGCCTTCAGCTCCTTTAGCGCCTCGCGACCGGCAATGACATCGTCGTCCATACACCACAGCCAATCGAACCCGCGGCCATAGCCGATGCGGAACAGGATGTCGAAGCCGGCTGCGGTGCCAACATTCTGCTCAACGCGGTAGGCGGAGATACGCCCATTCTCGAGCAAGCTGCTGCTGCAGAGATATTCTCTGGTCTCGTCCGTGGAGCCGTTGTCTAAGACGATGACCTCGTCGGGAGGCTCTGACTGCGTCAAAATCGCACTCAAACAGCGCGAAAGCAGGTGCTTGCGATTGTAGGTCAAGACCAGAGCACCTATGCCGCCCATCTTTGGTCTCCAAGACACTCGCGCACCCCCTCATAGACGACGCGACCGATATCATTCTGCATCAGCCAAAGACTGTTCTGCTGGCCATCAAAGCTACGCTCGCCGCCCATGCTGCCCGTCGGCCGATAACCGGTGCCGAGGCCAAGCGCGAAGATATTGGAGAGCCGACCACCGTCGGCCAGAAGCAATCGCGCATCCTGTCCGACGCTTACGGGGTGGCCGACATCACCGGCGAGGGTTAGCCGACGATGTTGCGCGTCGTATACGGGTATGGTCGTAGAGCGGTAGCCGAAGGCCGGCACAATCATTGCGACGTCGTCCACGCAGCGGGCGAGCTCGGCTCGAGAGAGGCTCGAGAGGAGCGTCATGCTGGCCCGCTCTTCCGGTCTTGTCCCGGGACGCCGCGACATCCGGCGCCACAGCTCACGCCCGTCGCCGCGCAGTCCGCCCAATCGGTTGACGCGCCGGGTCGCTGGGCAGATATCGCATTCGCTCGCAGCATACTCATCGCTAAGCGCTTCTCCCCAAGTCGGATAGAAGATGCGTGGCTCGCGTCTCATGAGTATCGTGATGTCGCCGGCGCGGAAGCGCGCATGCGGCAGGAGGTTGAGCAAGGCCCATGCTGCCGAAAAAGCGCTGTGTGAACTGCCCAGGATAACGACCCGCGTGCCCGCCCGCTCGATTAGGCCGGCCGCCTGGCTCAGCCCCTCCGAGGTCAACAGCCTATCGGTTGGAATAACTTTCTCAGGTTCGAAATCGACGAGCCGCAGTCCAGGTATCAGCTCTAGATTGAGCCACGCTCTCAGATTCTGGCGCCCCCCGAGCGCCAATATCGCAGTCCGCGCCTCTAGGATGGTCGAGGCGCCGTCCGGTGCCCACAACTCAACCGCAACGGAACCATCCTCGCGCAGGTGAAGTGCATGCGCCTGTGTGCGGGACAGGAATCGGCAGTCCGGATAACGCGACAGGATTTCCCGGATATCCGATCCGAATAGACGAAAGAATCGCCCCACCAGCTCCAGGGGAGGATAACCATAGCGCATCGCATCGAGCTCGCGTGTCACTTCATCTGTCCGAAGCCGCGCGAACAGCTCGCGCGCCGCGGGCGCGTCGAGACACTCGAGATACGATGACCCCAACGAATCGGAGTTGAGGGCGTATCGCCCTATTGTGCCGCCGATGCCGTCCTCGCGCTCGACGATCGCGACACCGGCGGAGAGCCAGCTGTTCAGTCGATTGTTCTGGGCGGCCCAGACAAGTGGCCCCGTGCCGCCCGGCCCGCCGCCCAGGATGACCGTTGAAATCATATTGGACCACCCTCTGCGCGCGCGAGCCCGCTTCCATCTCCGCGATAGGTCGCACAATTGAGTAAAACGGCTTGCCCCGGGAACGCTGGTATCGCGATCCAATTGGGGTTGGCTGCAACAAAATCTTCGACGGCGTGCCTGACGCCCGCTGTCCTGTGCCGGAGAAAGTCATTCACGATGAAAAGGGCCGAGGAAGTGGCCCGCCGCGCCAGATAGTTAAGTGAGCTGTGGCAGGACTCATAGATGTCGACGTCAATGTGCGCGAACGACACATCGCTTACTTCGCCGTTTCTGTCGGACTCCGGGAAAGCCCCCTTCAAGACGACTGCGTGGCGTCCACGCTCCGCGAAGAGAGCGCCCACTTTCGCCGCATCCGGGTTGCACCATGACGTGCGCTCGACTCCCGCGTCGAAGCGTGCGTCCAGTGCTAGTCGGACAAAGCCTTCGAAGGTGTCACAAACGAAAATCCTGCGATGCGGCCGGCAGTTTGAGAGGTGGAGGGACGTGCCGCCGCGAAACGCTCCAACCTCGACGATCGAGCCATCTTCACTTAGGCTGCACCATTGCCAGAGGTTGGCAAGCTGTGCGGTATCGAGCGAGCTGACATCCCTGACCTCGATCATCGACGCGTTGAATGCAGGGTCTTCAAGAACCTCGAGCCAACGGGGATCTGTCGGTTTCTGGATTCGACCCCGCCACTCCCACCTGCACATCAGCGACCATCGGTATCGTCGTACCAATGCCGTACCAGCCGGCCCCAGGAGCGATTGGACTAGACTTTTTGCTGCGCGGTACCTGTCTGGCGGGCAGGGTACGGTCGCATCTCCGGCCCGCGCCGAGTCGAAGTAGTTCGATGGCATTTAGCACCAGCGGTCTAGCGGATCGCCTTGACGGCGAGAGGTGAACGAGAGGTTTGAGCGCGGGTTCACGACATCCGTTTCAGCTGCTTACCGAAAAGGGGACCGCCGCCTATGGTTGGACGCTAGCCGTTTCGCGCGAATGACGTATCGCCTTTTTAGTCAGCTGAGACATCAGCACGTCCAAAGCGTTTTCGGCAATGTCGCAACCGTTCTCGATATACTGGACGGCCTATACGCGCCATGCGCCTGATCCGCACGACGGGCTCTTCTCCGCAGGCTAAATCGACGATTGCGCTACGCATCCGAAGATGGGCGCGGCTCGCCCCGTCGAAAACCAAGGCGCTGGCTTCCAGACAGGTGGAGGACATGATCAGCAGGCCACGCATTCTCTTTTTTTGGGAGAAATTTGCTCCCTATCATATGGATAGATGCGAGGCGTGCGCCATCCACTTCAGAGATCGATACGAAGTCCGTGGAATAGAGATAGCTAGCCATTCGGATTTCTATCAGTGGGATCCGACTGGTCCCGGCGAGAACTTCATCAAGTCAACGCTCTTCCCGGGAGCCTCGAACAGCCAACTCAGCCAATGCCGCTATTTCATCTCCCTGCTTCGCGCATGCGTGAGCTCCCGAGCCGAGTACATTTTTTTGTGCGGTTTCCAATTCCCGCCGATATTTCTGGTCGCCCTATGTTTGAGGTCGCTCGGGCGGCGCATCATCATCATGCAGGATTCCAAATTCGACGATAAGCCGCGCAGGCTCGTGAAGGAGTGTCTAAAAGCTCTGCTCTACATGCCCTATCATGCCGCGCTCGTGGGGAGCCCTCGTTCGGCACAATACTTGGAATTCCTCGGCTTTCTGAGCTCTCGCATTTTCTTGGGCTATGACGTGGCATCTATGGATCGCGTCGTAAGGCTAGCCGCTTGTGAGCCTGCGCCCGGGGGTGCTACCCACGCGCAACGACATATCACCATTATCGCGCGGTTCGTACCCGAGAAGAACCTATCCGTTGCTTTGGCAGCCTACGCCGTCTATCGCCGGCAGCATCGCGGCACACGGGATCTTCATCTCTGCGGTTCGGGTCCCCTCGAGGATGCACTCAAAGATCAGGTCGCGCGGCTCGGGATCGAAGGAGTGCAGTTCCGAGGCTATCTGCAAGAAGAAGGCATCGCCAAAACACTTGCCTTGAGCCTCGCTCTAATCTTGCCCAGCGTCGAAGAGCCATTTGGCCTTGTGGTCAATGAGGCCCTCGCTCTGGGCGTGCCCGTCATTGTGTCGGAAAATTGCGGCGCACGCGACCTTCTCGTCCGATCGGGCGTGAACGGCTATGTCTTTGAGCCCGACAACGTTCAAGGCCTCGCGCGACTCATGCTGCTCCTCGACCGTGATGCCAAACTGTGGGCACGTCTCGCCTCCAACTCACGTGCCTTCCGCGGGGTCGCCGATACAGAATTCTTCGCCGCAAGCGTGGATCGAATTATCGATGCGTTGTCGCCGTGATCGTCACGTACGATCTCGCCCCGGTCATCACGTACGAGCCGATACTGGCCTGTACAGTCGCTTCATCAGCGCGGGGCGCCGCTCCCGGCGGCATCACCACGAGAAGGTCAGCGCCGCCGTGCCGATTTCGTCGAGGCCGTGCTGGCCGACGAATTCCTGCGTGCGGCGCACGACGCTGAAGTCGAGGCGCAGCGTGCTCGACCACGGCGCGGAGAATCCGGCCTGCAGGTCGGCGACGCAGGTCTTCTTCGGGACGCGAGCGCTCGGGCGAAAGGTGTTGCCGTCGAGGAAGATGTTGTGGCCGACGACGCGGCCTTGCGCGCCGATGAAGAAGTAGTAGCCACGGCCGCAGTCGAGCTTGTCGGCGTCGAAATAGTCGGTGCCGGACAGCGCCGGGCGCACCCGCACCAGGCCGTAATCCGCGAGCAGGCCCTTGCCGATGCGCAGCTGCCCGCCGACATCGCCATAGGTCATGACGTTGCCCACGGTCGCGCCGATCTCTGGGACGACATCGACGCCGCGGCCGCCGTCGCCGAGGAGCGGCCGGCGCCAGTAGCGCTCATAGCTGATCATCGTCCCCGGCTCGTTGTGGAGTTGGTAGCCCCAGCCTTCGGGTTTGACGTCGCCGATGATGCGGTGCCAGGTCCGCTGCACGGGACCGCCGAGCGCGAGCGGGCCGACGACGCCGAGATCGATCTCGAGATTCTCCAGCATGCGCCCGCCGCTCTCCTGCAGCAGGCTCGCGCCGAGATAGGCCCAGCCGGCATAGGGCCGGTCGCGCGGATCCGGCGGCTTCAGCCGTAGGTTCTTGGGCGTGAAGAGGCTCTGGCCGAGGAAGAGGGCGTAGCGGCGCTGCGGCGCGGATGGCGCGCCGTTGGGCGAGAAGATCGGCGCGAGGTTGCCGAGCCATGCGAAGGGGCGCTGCCACGCGCTGTCCGGCGCGAGGTCGGGCCGTAGATCCGAGATCCGCAACCCTTGCGTGTAGTGCTTGTCGGAATTGAAGTAGAGCGAGTCGTTCTCCTCGAGCAGCGTGGTGCGATCCTGGTCGTCGGCACGCGCTGCATTCGGCAACGCGCAGAGCGCGCATGCCGCCAGCCACAAGAGGAGACGTCGCAGCGCGAACACGGATCGCGCCTCGCAGCATAATTGAGGCCCCTCGAAGCCTGAGCAAGGCGACCCGCTCCGAGCCGCTCGCTCCGCCCCAGCACCTTCCTTCTTGCACATCGGCGCGGCGACGTCCTTGACGCCGGTCAGATCGACGGCGCGGCGCCCGGGGGCGAGGCCCGATTTCGTCGCCGCGGACCGCCGAGAGTCGAAAACCGCGACATGGATCTACAATCGCTGCTTGCCATGAATGGCAAGAACAGCGACTAATTATGTCGAAGGCGCACGCAACGATAGAAAAGCCGGGCCCGTTCGGGAGGCCGAGACCGCAGAAGACCATCCCGGGCATGAGAGCCGCGGCAGCAGCATAGCGCCAAAGTGCCCGTCAAGAGCGTCTGATGCCGTCATCTGCATATCCTCTGCATCGCCCCGAATTGTACGGGTCGCTTCGTCGCGGCGAGATCGCTCTCCATCAGGCCATGGGAAGCATCCGCTTCTACGGGCGGCGTGCGACCATTCTCCGCGCCGGGGAAGAGCACGATTTGATTTATCGGCTGCGCAGCGGCTGGGTATGTCGCTCGCGCACCCTTGCCGATGGCCGCCGTCAAATCCTTGGCATCAGCGTGCCGGGCGATCTCTTGGGCCTCACAACCATCCTGTTCGCCCGCTCCCTCGACAGCTTGACTTGCCTGACGCGAACCAGCGTCAGCGTTGTCGATCAAGCGCACCTATGGGAGGTTGCGGCGAGCAATCCCGATCTTGCGCTGTTCTTATTGTTCCAATTGGGCAGAGAACAGCGGCGGCAGGATAGTTGGTTGATGGGTCTCGGCCAATGTAGCGCCGAAGAACTGCTTGCGGCGATGCTGCTGGACGCAAGAGAACGTCTGCGCGTCCGAGGCTTGCTGGGCAAGGGCGCCTTCCAGCTGCCGCTTACGCAACAGGATATCGGCGACTATCTCGGAATGACGCCGGTGCATGTGAACCGGGTGCTGGCGCGGTTGCGCCGGTCGGGAACGATAGCGATCAGGCGGCATGTCGTATTGCTGCGCGACATTGAGGCGTTGGAGCGAACGGCGAGTCCGATGGCGGATCTCTGGGCTCGCGGAGCGGCCCCTCTACAGTGATTCTGCCGGTCAGGCCGCGGCATGTCCCAGGGGCATTTCAAGATGAGCCGACTACTTAAGGGTGAGCAAACCCGCGCCATATCATCCCTTTGCGCTACGGCATGACAACTTTAGGGCTATTCAGTCCCGCTTAAACTATCTTACAGAAACGGAAAATTTACCCGCAGCTTGCACTATACCGTGGTCGGTACGGGTAGAGGGTTTGCGGTGGCGCAGAAGAAGCAATTGGAGTGGGAGCCTGACCCGCACGGGCAGGTGGCCCTGATGCTGTGCGAAAGCCTGCTTCATGAGCTCGTGGAAAACGGCGTTATCACCAAGGCGCAGGTACTCGGCGTCATCGACACGGTCGTCGAGCTGGCGCGCGAGGCCGCCGAAAGCGACCGGCCTTTGGGATCGACGCGCACGAGAGCGCAGACGCAGTCCGCAACGGTCATCATCGAGGCCATCAGGAGGAGCTTTGTCGCCAAGGGCGCGGCGTAAGCCGCGGCGGCTGGCGCCTAGTCCACGACGACGGGCGCCCCGCCGGCCGGCTTGGCCTTGCGCAGCAGCACGAGCATGGGGATGGCGGCGAGGGTGACGACCATCATCAGCTTGAAATCGTCGATATAGGCGATCATCGCCGCCTGGCGCGTGACTTCCTGGTTGAGCGCCGCGAGGCCGGCGGTGCTGTGGATGTTCCAGAACCGCCGGATGGCGGGGAGATAGAGCGCGGGATTGAACGGCGTGACCTGCGCCGCGAGCGATGCATGCGCAGTTTGCGTCATGCGGTCGAGGATCGTCACCACCAGGGAGATGCCGATGCTGCCGCCGACGTTGCGCAGGAGGCTGAACATGCCGGCGGCCTCGGCGCGCAGCGCCGGCGCCAAGGTCGCGAACGCGACGGTGCTCAGCGGGACGAAGAGGAAGCCCAAGCCGATGCCCTGGACGACGCCCACCCAGACGATCGGCCGCCAATCCATCGCCAGCGAGTACTCGGTCATCTGGTAGAGCGAGAAGGTGGTGATGGCGAGGCCGGCAAGCAGCAACAGGCGCACGTCGATGCGCGAGATGAGGCGGCCGATGACGATCATCGCCAGCATCGTGCCGACGCCGCGCGGCATCATCACCAGCCCCGCGGTGGTCACGGGGTAATCCATCAGGTTCTGCAGCATCGGCGGCAACAGCGCGAGGGTCGCGTAGAGAATGATGCCAACGACGAAGATGAGGATGCAGCTGCCGACGAAGTTGCGATCCTTGAGCAGCTCCGGGTTGAGGAAGGGACGGTCCGCCACGCTGGTCCACCACGCGAACATCCAGAAACCGCACAGCGCCAGCGCGCATTCGATGAGGATCTCGGTCGAGCCGAACCAGTCGTTCTGCTCGCCGCGGTCGAGCATGATCTGCAAGGCGCCGACGCCGAGGCTCAGCAGGGCAAACCCGAGAAAGTCGAGGCGGAGGCCGCGGTCGCGCCGCGTCTCGCGCACGAAGGTGAGAATGCCGACAAAGGCTAGGATGCCGACCGGCAGATTGATGTAGAACACCCAGCGCCAATTGTAGTTGAAGGTCAGCCAGCCGCCGAGCGTGGGCCCGAGGATCGGCCCGACCATGATGCCGGCGCCCCAGATGGCCATGGCCTGGCCCTGCTGCTCCTTGGGATAGATGTCGAGCAGCACCGATTGCGACAGCGGCACCAGCGCCGCGCCGAACACGCCTTGAAGCAACCGGAACACCACCATCTCGGCGAGGCTGCCGGCGTTGCCGCACAGCAGCGACGCGGCGGTGAAGCCGGCGACCGAGACGAGGAACACGCGCTTCAGCCCGAAGCGGCCGGTGACCCAGCCGGTCACCGGCGTCATGATCGCCGCGGCGACGATGTAGGAGGTCAGCACCCAGCTGATCTGGTCCTGCGCCGCCGACAGGCTGCCCTGCATGTAAGGCAGCGCCACATTGGCGATCGTCGTGTCGAGCGCCTGCATGATCGTCGCGAGCATGACCGACACGACGATGAAGGCACGGTGCTCGACCGCGGGCCCGGCGAGGCCGGTGCTGGGCGCGCGGCTCATCGCGCGGTGTTGGCGTTGGCGCCGCCCACGCCGAAGAAGGATTCGATCGCCGCGACGATGGGTTGGCGGTGGCCGGTATCGACCTCCGCCGTCACGCTCATGCCGGCGCGCAGCGGCTGGTTGGGATCGGGTTGGTCCACCTCGATGCGCACCGGCAGGCGCTGCACCACCTTCACCCAATTGCCGGTCGCGTTCTGCGGCGGCAGCACGGAGAACATCGAGCCGGTGCCGGGGCTGAGGCTGGCGACGCGCGCCGCGAAGCGGGTGCCGGGATAGGCGTCGACGGTCACGGTCGCCGCGTCGCCCGGCTTCATATGCGTGAGCTCGGTCTCCTTGTAATTGGCCTCGATCCAGGGGCGGTCGGCCTGCACGAGCGAGAAGGCCGGCGTCGCCGCGTTGAGGTAGCTGCCGACCGGCAGCTTGTTGACATTGGTGACGATGCCGTCGGCCGGCGCGGCGATCACCGTGTAGGACAGGTTGAGCTCGGCCTGGTCGAGCTGGGCCTGCGCCTGCTGCACCGTCGGATGATCGTCGGTGGCGATGTCCGGATTGCCGCCGAGGCTCGCCAGCACCGCGGCGATCTGCTGCTGGACGCTCGCCACCTGCTGGCGCGCCGTGCTGAGACGGTTGCGCGCCTGGTCGAAATTGGATTGCGAGGTGACCCCGCCGGCGAGCAGCTTCTGCTGCCGGTCGAATTCGCGCTGCTGATAGTTGAGCGTGTCCTGCGCCGAGGCCAGCTCGGCAAGCCGCTGGCGGTAGCTGGCGCGCAAGCCCTCGACCTGGAGCCGCGCATTGGCGAGCTGCGCCTTCGCCTGCTCCACCGCATTGCGATAAGGGCGCTGATCGAGCCGGATCAGAACCTGACCGGCCTTCACATGCTCGTTGTCGCGGATGTCGACGCCGATCACGCGGCCGGCGACATCGCTGCTGACGGCGACGGTGTCCGCCTGGACATAGGCGTCGTCGGTCGAGACGTAGCGCCCCGCGGTGAGATACCACCAGGTGCCGCCGATGACGAGGACGATGGGCAGCGCAAACATGAGCAGGAGGCGCAGCCAGCGCGCGCTCAGCAGGCTGCGCCAGCCGAGCTTCGCGGTGGTTGGGCGGCGGCGATCGCGAACCGTGTCGGTCGTCGACGTCATGGCGCCGTCTCCAGCATCCTGCTTTGCCGGGCGGCCGCCGGCTCGGCGTCGTCATCGCCGCGCTTCTCGGAGAGATTGCCGCGCACCCGCAGCAGCAGGTCGACCAAGCCCTCCCGCTTGGCCGGGTCGAAGCCGGCGAAGGCCTCGCCGTACACCTCGTCGCCGAGGGCGCGGCCGCGCTCGAGCATGGGCTTGGCGCGCTCGGTCAGGAAGAGCCGCTTGGCGCGCCGGTCGGCCGGGTCGGCGCGGCGATGCACCAAGCCCGCCTCCTCCATGCGATCGACGAGCCGCGCGATGGTCATCGGCTCGAGCTCGAGGAGCTCGGCGAGGCCGGATTGGTTAATGCCCTCGTGCCGCTGCAGATGGGCGAGCACCTGCCATTGCGCGCGGGTCAGCCCCAGCGGCCGCGCCCGCTGCTCGTAGCGCTTGCGCAGGAGCCGGGCGATGTCGTGGAGCAGGAAGCCGAAGCTGCGATCGAGGGAGGGCTGCGTCATGCCCCCAATATAATAAGCGAGCTTATCATAATCCAGCCTAATTTCGCGCCAGCGTTGCAGAAAGCGCAAGTCTGAAAGTCGGCGGCAGCGTTTTCGGTGATTTTGCCGATGGAAGCCGATGGTCGGCCAGGAAAACGCCGGACGTTGAGCTGCGTCAAGGCGACGGTGAGCCGCCCCCGCAATAATGACGGGAAAGGACGGGAACTCGGCCGGTTCGCCCAGTGATCGCGTCCGTGCCCGTGAACGAGGGAAAACAAGTGACCGACAAGCTTTGCACCGCCCTTGTGTTGTTGGGCGGGGTGGGTTTCACAGCGTGCCAGCCACCATCGTCGACGGTCCCGCTATCGGCGTCGAATCCTACCCAGAGCCCGGTCGTGATTGTCCGGGGCTGCGGTTATGGGTTATGACGACGGCGGATTTGGTGCACCGGTTCGCCATTTCGGCAACCCGACGCCGTTCTCGGAGAACCCGTTCAACCCATGCTGGCCGGAGTGAGCCTGACCCGCGACCGCTGCACCGCTCTGGATGATTGCTGAAGGCCGGCGCGTTGCCTGGCCGAATTCACGGCAAAGGATCGGTTGTTCAGCCGCCGAAACAGGCCTGAAAACGCTCCCGGACGACCGCCGAAAACTGGCCGCCTAACTCGTTGGGATCGCGTAACCGCGTGTTGCAGAAGACGCGAGGATGGGGTGAAGATGCGGCTGCTGCTGTCACGCCCTCCGCTCCGCCACAGGATGAATTCATGGCCAAGTCCAAGCCGGTCGCCGTCGAAGCCGCCCGCCGCCTGACCAACGACCTCGAGACCTACTGGATGCCGTTCACCGCCAACCGGCAGTTCAAGGCGCAGCCGCGCCTGCTCGTCGGCGCCAAGGGGCTGCATTACACCACCGCCGACGGGCGGCGCATCCTCGACGGCACCGCCGGCTTGTGGTGCTGCAACGCCGGGCACGGCCACCCCAAGATCGTCGCGGCGATCCAGCGCCAGGCCGCCGAGATGGACTATGCGCCGGCCTTCCAGATGGGCCACCCCAAGGTGTTCGAGCTCGCCGCCCGGGTCGCGGCGTTGGTGCCCGGCGATCTCGACCACGTGTTCTTCACCAATTCCGGCTCGGAGGCGGTCGATACCGCGCTCAAGATCGCCCTCGCCTATCATCGCGCGAAGGGCGACGCGACGCGCACGCGGCTCGTCGGGCGCGAGCGCGGCTATCACGGCGTCGGCTTCGGCGGCATGTCCGTCGGCGGCATCGCCAACAACCGCAAATTCTTC
>WNFM01108638.1_pt2 | contig 12608 bp, 15 predicted proteins | sample 5400271 | NCBI WGS metagenome assembly WNFM01 (sample SAMN13153352, study PRJNA577476) | soil metagenome | isolation source: 60 cm saprolite on Douglas fir-dominated hillslope | place: USA:California | collected 2013-09-17 | reverse complement strand
ACGAGCCTGCGCTACGACCCGCAGAACCTCAAGGCATCGGCGCGCCTGCGCGACGCGCGCCTCGCGCAGGAGAAGCTGCAGCGCATCGCGCCCGCGAAGTAGCCGCGGTCACTTCGGCGCAGCCGCCGGTGCCGTCCCACCGAATTTGTCGGCCATCTTCTTCTTGAGATCCAGCGCGCGTTCGCGCTCGAGCTTGGCCTTCTGATTGTTCGGATCGATCTCGAGCACGCGGTCCCACTTGGTGATCGCCAGGTCGAGATTCTGGCGCTGGAATGCCTGCGTTCCCTCGCGGTCGAGGCTTCGCAACAGCGCCGTCCTGGACGTGTCGCGCCGGCGCACGGCCTCGGCGTTCACGGGGGTCTTCTTCGCAGCCTCGGCATAGGCCGCGTAAGCGCCTTCCAGGTTTCCGCTCGCTTCGAGATCCTTGCCCTTCTGCAATAGTTCGGCCACGTCGTCACGTGGCGCCGCCGGTGCTTCCACAGGTTTTGCGACGGTATCCGCCGGTACGGCAGGGGCGACGGCTGCGGGCGGCGTCGCGGGCGCGCGTCCGGGAATCTTGATCACCTGCCCCACGGCAAGCTTGTTCGGGCTTGCCATGTCGTTGTATTTCGCGAGGATGTAGAAGCGAAAGCGGTCGCCCAGGTATTGCTGCGCCAACTTGGACAGCGAATCGTCGCGTTGCACGGTGTAGCGGAAGAACACCGGCCCAAGCTCCTTTTGCGGATCCGCCTTGATCTGGTCCGAAAGTTTCTTCGCGAGGTCGTTGGTCGGATCGAGCGCCGTGGCCTTGTCGAGCGTTTGCCTCGCCGCCGCCTCGTCGCCGCTTTGCAACTGGTCGACAGCGTCGAGCGCCAGCCGTTGTGCCTGCGCCTTGGCCTGCGCTGGTGTCAGTTCGGGCTGCGGTGGTGCCGCAGGGGCGGGCGCCGGTGTGGCGGTTGCCGGGCGGGCGGGCGTGGCTGCGGTGTCGGAGGCGGGCGGCGTCGCTGCGCATCCGATCAGGATTGCCGCGGCCACCAATGTGACTGCCGAACTGCAGACTACCGAACTGCAAAACGCCGACTCGCTCAACCTCGTTTTCATTGTGTTCCCGTGCGTTTGGGGATCCGCAGCCTGGAGGACCGAACGCGCATTTTGCGCCTAACGCTCGCTCCCTGCCAATACGACCGCCATCCCGCTGGGTCGAGAGTGCTGCATCGCGCCTTGGGTCGTCCCCGGAATAAAACGCGAGCGCGGAGGCGAATATTCCGCCAACGCGAAGGACGCGATCGTCTCTCGCTACGTCATGCAATGTCAGAAGTCGGTGGTCACTCGCCAAGATTGTGCGTAATCGGCGCCGTCGATGCGCTCGAAACCGGCCAACGTGAAAGCTTGCGGACTCATGGCGATCAGCACGGGATCGTAGAGGACCGGGAGCTCCTCCGGACCCGTGACGCGGACGAGGGAGATGAGCCGCGCGATCCGGATATGTCGCAGGAGCTCGTCGTCATAGAGTTGTTCCACGCGCAGTTCCCCGACCACCGGAGTCCGGTTGGCCCACTCGCGCTTCGGGAGAGGCCGCCCGCGATGGCGAAGGCGAAGGACGGTGAACCGCACGGGGTAACCGCATAAATATACGGTAGTGTACGCCCACGGCCGGCCGTAGACTTAGGAGTTCCAAATCCCTGGCGGAGCGCCACCGTGCCAGAGGTGCTTCCTTCGTATAAAAAGGTCGTGGACGCGCTAACGCCCGTCCTGCGCGCGCGTCCTGCAGCGATTGTCACAATCGATGGTCGCGATGGCGTCGGCAAGACGACACTCGGACGCTATCTTGCATGGCGCTTCAGTGCGACGTTGATCGAAACCGATCTTTACCTGATTCCCGCACAGGATTACCTCATTCATCTCGACGATCAGATCAATCGCATCGTCGAACGCCGCGTGACGTCACGCCTGCCGGTCATCGTCGAAGGCGTTTCGATGCTGCAATTGATGAAACGGATCAATCGCGTTGCGGATTTTTCCATCTATGTGACCAGCCGCAGGCAATCGAGCAGCGAAGTCTTGAAGCGTCGGCTTTTTGCCTATAAGGCAGCCTTCAATCCGCAAGCCAAGGCGAATATCGTCGTGGATGTTGATGTTTGACGCCGCGCGAATTCTTTTCCCCGGAGCGAGCAGCGTGCTCAGTTGTGTAGGACAGACATTGCTGCATAGCGGTGTCTCTCATTGGCGACGATGTCGCCGGAAAGTAGGAGCGCCCCGACAAGGGATTGCGGTCGCCGCTGATACTTCTCGCGGAACCGCGCAACGATACTGGCATCCATCGCGGGCAGCCGCCCGAACTCTAGTTCGCTTTTGCGAACGGATGGATGACCATGAACCGCGAAGGACGAACCGATTTTCGAGTCCGAACCGCAACGCTGGCCGCGATCGCCGGCGCGCTGCTTGGCCTCATGCCGCTCTCGGCACCGGCGAGCGATGTCCGCCTCGTCAATTACGTCAACTACACATACAAGGGCACGTCGGCGGATTTGGGAACCGACGGAGTCGAGAACATCGACACGACCGCGTCGAATGTACTGCGGCTCGAGCTCTGGGCATTCCCTGGGCAGTATGTGGAAGGGATGGCCGGGGCGCGGCTGGCCGTGTATCCGATGGCGGGTCTCGCTGCCGGGGCGACGACGGGAAAAATCGACTCGGGTCCGGTGCCTTTCACCGTGCCAGCAGGCGTGTGGTATTTCTCGATGATGCTCATGGAATACACCGGACAGTCCTCGGGTGACGACGGCTACGTCCTGCGCTACTGGATCAATTTTCCCGTACCGGAGTACCTGGGCGTTCTGAGGCAACCGGACAAAGTGCAGGCGATCGAGTATTACTCCCCGGCAACGGATCACTTCTTCATAAGCTCCGATCCGCAGGAGATCAGGGACCTCGACACCGGAGTTCACCCGGGATGGGGACGCACCGGCTGGTACTTTTTCGTGTGGGATATCAAGGTTCTCAACACGACACCGGTTTGCCGCTACTACATTCCGCCGGCTTACGGAGACTCGCACTTCTTTTCCGCATCGCCGCAGGAATGCGCGGACACCGGTCAGAAATTCCCGTGGCTCACGAAGGAAACGGACGCGGCGTTCTATGTCTCGATGCCGAACACGAGCACGGGCGCCTGCGCGAGCGGGAATGTGCCTGTGTACCGCCTGTGGAACGGCCGCCCCGATTCGAACCATCGCTACACCAGCGATCCCCAGATCAAGGCGTTCATGCTATCCAGAGGGTACGTTGCCGAAGGCTACGGTCCCGACGCGGTGGCGATGTGCGTGCCACAGTGAGACTTTTGGCGTGCGCGTGACAAACGCGGGACAAAAATAAGGGCAGGGATCAGATCCATCGTGCAACGAGGGGATCCCGTAACGGGAACGTTGAAGCCCGGACCTGCCCTGCCTGGATGGGATTCTTATCGACGCTGCGTGTGGCTGCTGTCAGCGATCCACTGAAAAAATTGTAGGCGCGCAGGACGTTGCCACCCGCTCGCTAAACTTGGAATGACGCGCCTTCCCGTCCCGGGGAAACGCGATAGGCCGGCTTTGCCTCGGCAATGGCCTCGTTCATCAAGCGATCGATATCGACGTCGGTGTGGCCAGGATCGTGATGAAAGGGAACGAGGTGCTTCACTTCGGCGAGCGCGGCGAAAGCCAGCGTATCCTTGAGCGAGCTGTGTCCCCAACCGACGTGGCTGGGATATTCATCGGCGCTGAACTGGCTGTCGTGAATCAGCAGATTTGCGCTCGCCGCGAGCGACCCTCCAGAGGTCCACGCCCGAGGCAGCGACGGAAATTTGAGCGCGCCCAGCGCAGGCTCGTGATCCGGCAGGTACGTCAACACGCTGCCCTGCGCGTCGGCGATGCGGTAGCCCACCGTCGGGCCGGGGTGACAAACCAGCGCCGACGACACGCGAAATTCACCGATGTCGACCTCACCGCACGGGACCTCGTGCAGCGTGATGGCGCACGGCAATTCACGCAGGCTCACCGGAAAGAGCGGCGGCGACAGATAGCGCATCAGTCGTTCGCGCAAACTGACCTTGCTGCTCACCGGGCCCCAGATATGGATCTCGACATCGCGGCGGTAAAGAGGCGCGAAGAACCCGAGACCCTGGATATGATCCATGTGCAGATGGGTCAACAGAATATCGACGCGTCGCACCGAAGCGTCGATGGTCTTCCCCAGGCTCCGGATGCCCGTTCCCGCGTCCAGCACCAGGACCGTACCGTCTTGCCCACACACGCCGACGCAGGACGTGTTTCCGCCATAGCGAGCCGTCTCGGGCCCCGGGGTGGCGAGCGAGCCGCGCGTGCCCCACAGCGTGCACTTCATCTCAAATCGCCCAGAAGATGCTCATCGCGCCAAATAGCTGGCCCTTCTCGCCGATGAGCGGGAACGCGGTGATTTGTACGTGTCGCCACTCGCCGTTTGAACTCCGGAGCCACAACTTCTGGGAAACCGGGCAGGACTCGGCGAGCGCCCGCATCATGGGCCGGTCGTCCGGTGGAATGGGATTGCGGTCGTCGTCGACGGCGGCGAAGCGGGCGGTCCACTCGGCCGCGGTCATTTCGCCGGTTTCATCGAAGCGCTGATGGATGATCGCCTCCGCGGGCTCGTTGTAATAGACGAGCGCATTCTGGTCGTCGACAAGAAGGATGGGCGTGGCGATGCAGCTCGCGAGCTGCCTCGCCAGAATCAGCTGAATGGATTTGGAGGTCGACATCCGCTGGTCCTTCTTGCCCGGCGCGGGAATGGCGCAGCGTACACCCGCGGAGGTGGGGACGGCTATGCAGTCCCAATCCGCGCCCATGTCATCGTTCTTCGGACCGTTGAACCCAGGGCTTCCCGGCGTTATTCTCGTCCTCGACCCCTATTCGATGATCACGTCCCCAATGCAGAATAGCGATAGCTCGGCGCGCAGCTGCGGTGGCTGCACCGCATGCTGCGACGGCTGGCTGACGGCCAATATTCTTGGGCACGATGTTGCGCCGGGAAAGCCTTGCCATTTCCGTGGCGTCGGAGGCTGCACGATCTACGAGAATCGGCCGGCGGATCCTTGCCGGGGATTCATCTGCGGTTGGCTCAGGAAGGGGAGTCCATTTCCCGAGAACTTTCGGCCAGACAAGTTAGGAGTGATCATCCTGGCGAAGCCTTGGCGCGATCGGGTCGCGTATGTGCTGGTGCCCGCGGGCCGACAACCTGACGCGGCGCTGCTCGAATGGATGCAGCAATACAGCACTGCCACCGGGACTCCTTTCTTGTTCAATCTCGACGGACGTCCGCGAGGTTATGGCTCGCCGGAATTCCAGAAGGATATTTTCGACAAGGCAAGCCGCGGCGAACCGCTGTTGCCGGGGTTGAACCCCCGTCCCGGTGGGCCATGCAAATTGACGCCGCTGGAACTCGAGATTTGAGCGTTGAAAGCAAAAAATCCCGCAAAGCGCAAAAGGAGGAGTTATGAACATTGTCCTGACCACTTTGATCATTGTGGCGACGGTCGCCACGATCGCCACGCTCTTTTTTGGAATTTGCTCGATGATCTACAAGAGCGAGAGCGGCCCTTTCGACAGCGAGCACTGGATGAGATACCGCGTTTTCCTGCAGGCGATCGCCCTGCTGGCGCTGGTGGCGACGTTCTTCGTTGCCCACTGAACGTCAGTCTCTTCCGGTGACCGCCGCCTCGGTCTTTTCCCCCTGGAAGACACCCCGGTACACCCACCCGGCGAGCAATGCGCCGACGATTGGAGCAAGCCAGAACATCCAGAGCTGTTGCAAGGCCCAGCCGCCGACTAACAGCGCCGGACCGGTGCTGCGCGCAGGATTGACCGACGTGTTGGTGACCGGAATGCTGAGCAAGTGCCATCGCCAATCACGTTGGCGTCGCATCATTCCAGATGAAAGGATCGCGCCATGAGTAAACAGTGCCTCAGTCACTACCATATCGAGACGGGGACATGGACCGAGGACCAGCTCAACCTCATCGATACCTCAAAGACCGTCAACCTCACGCCGTCCAACACGGTCGTGATCTACGAAATCGCCCATAGCGGGCACATTCTGCTGACACGGAGCGGAGAGAGCAGCGGCAGCCACGGCCACGGTGGAGGCCACAATCTCGCCGTAAACGTACATTCCGGTCCCACGACCCTCGTGGTCACGGACACGCAGATCTATGCCAGCATCACATTCGCCGAAGAGAACGTCCAGTTTGTCTCTGCTCCACTTCGCACATCCCTCGAATTCTCGAACGTCTCGTCCCTGGACCTGCACTTCGTGTTCACCATTGGCCCCCCGGGGTGGAAGAAGTCGGAATGGTCATCCTTGGTCAATGCCCATCTCATCTATGAAGAGAAGAAGTCATAATCGGTGTGTCAACGATTGCGGCCTCGTCCCTCTTGCGTTCGTTATTATTGGAGGACAGTGTGATAAAGCCTGTCATGAACCTCGACGAGGTCGCGTTCGACGACGTGGAAGAGAATGGTCTCTACACATCCAGCCGCGGCCAGATCAGCGATCACATCGGGGCCAGGAAGCTCGGCTACAACTTGACGATTCTGCCATCCGGCAAGGCCCAGTGCCCCTTCCATTGCCATCATGGCGAGGAGGAAATGTTCCTGATCCTCGAGGGCGAAGGCGAGTTGCGGTTCGGTGACGCGCGGTACCCGATCCGCAAGCACGACGTGATTGCATGCCCGACCGGCGGGCCAGAGGTGGCGCACCAGATCATCAACACGGGCACGACAACAATGCGCTACCTGGCGCTGTCAACGCAGGTCGATGTCGAGACCTGTGAGTACCCGGACTCTAAGAAGGTCCTCATCGTCGCAGGGCAGCGCGGCGAGAGACGTCTTCGGAAGATCTTTCGCGCCGAGAACACGGTCGACTACTACGACCGCGAGAGAACTGAGGAAGAGCCTCGGTGACAGGCAACCCTCGCTCGCCGCGAGGTCCAGCGGCGTCTTCATTCAGAGAAAAAGTTAGAAAACGTCGCCATTCGGAGACGGACTTTTTTCTCTCTTGCAACCCGCAAGGGGATAAAATTCGTGTCTCGAATAAATGTTGAAACGATTTTCAATGTCAAAACAGAAAGTTCCATTTGCATGCCCGATGCGCGTGTCGACGTTTGGGATGCTACTCGGACTATCGTTGCCAATTGTGGCGGCGCCAACGCTCGATACGACGTTTGCCGTGAACGGCATTATCGAGCGGTCGCTTGCAGGAAATGCCGGAGAGGCCGATGGCGTTGTGGCGCTCGCTGACGGTACGCTGCTCGCTTCTGGCTTCTATTGGCATCCGTACAGAGGCTTCCGTGTATATGCCAGTACATTACTTGAGCGTTACGACCGTGACGGATCGCGAGTCATCACTCCGCTCCCGTTTTTCCCGAAGATCGTCCAACGGGATGGCAAGATGATCACCATCAGCCAGACTGGCCTGAAACGTGTAAATCCGGATGGCGTACCCGACACCGGCTATGTGCTCGATGGCGCGGCCAGCATTCCCTGGTTTGCCGACATGTCTCAAGTCGGTTTCGCGGGCATGGCGCTGCAAGGGGATGGAAAGGTCGTTGTGGCGGGAAATTCTGCTTACTCGGTCGTCTTGGTTCGCTTCAACACGGACGGTTCACTGGACACTACATTCAACTACGTTGGTGCCCTGATCGCTTCGCACGGTGACTCCGATATCGACGAGACCACCAATGGACTCGTCGTTCAGCCGGATGGCAAGATTGTCGTCGCCGCCAGCAGCCTGCTCGGCTTGGCACCAAGGCTCACCCTCCTGCGCTTCAACGCGGATGGCTCACCGGACGCGGCATTTGGCAACAACGGCAGAGTTTCGATTCCGATTGAATCCAGCAATTACGTTTCGGCGAACCGACTGGTGCGGCAACCGAACGGCAGACTTGTCTTGCTTGGCTCCAAAGAAGCGATGCGAATGGTCGGTTTTCGACCGCTAGACGGTGCCGTGGACACAACGTTTGGCACAGCTGGCGTGGTGGATATCCCCATCCAAGGCTCATCGAACGGTGTCAATGTGGACGAAGCAATCGCGACACCTGACGGAACAATACTGGTCGCCTTTAGTACTTATCAGGCAAGTAATCGCCTAATGCGCTTCACGCCCGACGGGACTCCGGACAATGCGTTCGGTACATCCGGCACATTCTCGTCGTCACAATTGCCAATCGTCACGAAGGTCGCTCTGCTGCCCGACGGGGATTTGGCGTTGGGCGGTACGACGGCGGGCGGCAACTTCGGCCTCGGGCGTGTCTCCAGTGGACCGTCGCCGGCAATCGAGTTCTACAACGCAACCCTCGACCACTACTTTCTGTCGATCAATCCGCAGGAAGTTGCTGATCTCGACCTTGGCGTGCATGTGGGATGGAAGCGCTCCGGCCAGGCGTTTTCCGTATACGGGAGCGGGGCCGCGGCCGTCGCCGCGGGAATCGTGTCTGACCCCGCATGCCGCTTCTACATTCCGCCACAGCATGGTGATTCCCATTTCTTCTCTATCGATCCCGCGGAGTGCGTCGCGGTCGCGAACAAGGTGCAAACCGAGCCAAACTATAGCGGCTACGTCTACGAAACAGCCAACGCGTTCTACGCCACGCTTCCGGACAGTGCGACGGGCGCGTGTCCTGTCGCGATGGTGCCGGTCTATCGCCTGTGGAACCAGCGCGCGGACTCCAATCATAGGTACACCACGGACCCTGTGATCAAGGCGCAGATGCTCGCCAAGGGTTACATCGCGGAGGGCAACGGTCCGGACGCGGTTGCCATGTGCGCACCGCAATAGCCCACAGCTCAGTGTCATTCTTGGGTTTGGTGGAGGTGGCGATTACTTGCCCGGATTTCGCGTTGCCTCCGCGAAATCCTCGTCCTCGCTGACGCTCGGACCGCCGATCGCTCGACCTTCGGTCTCGCTCTTTGCGTCCTCCGGCATCCTCCCATTGGTCGGATGCCTTCGTCGAACTCGCCGAGCGGTCGATCACCGCGACCTTCACCAAATGCAAACGGCCGCGCGAAGGCGGCCGCTTTTGCATTGGTGGAGGTGGGCGGAATCGAACCGCCGTCCGGAAGCGCTCCACAGTCGGGACTACATGCTTAGTCGCGTCATTGTGCTCTCATCCCCGAACCGTTGACGGACAGACGGTGCGGGAACCAGTCACCTTGATTTAGCGTGTCGCCCAAGTGACCCGGGCGCACGCGATCGCTCGTAATGTCCTTGCCGTGACTGTTACATCACCCGGGCTGAGCGCCGCCCGGTGCAAGGTCCGGCGGGGTTAAGCCGCCAGAGCGTAGTTTGAGTCGTTCGCAGTTAAATTTGCGATTGTCAGGGTTTTACGAGGACCAACACCTCGGCATGCCCCAAGCTGCTTCACTACCCCCGTCGAGACCAGTTCACCCCCGGTGATCGATGGGATTCCATTATACGCGCCCGCCTCGCACGCAGCGTGATGACGCCGGCGGCGCGTGTGTGTCATTTGGGGGGCGCGACCGCGAGTTTCAATTGCGGCGCCCTACCTGTCCTTCGTCTGCCGTGCGGTAAACTTCCTCTTCTCCGCCTTCCGCACCACGCGCATGAGCATCGACAACGCTTCTCCCGTTGTTCCCGTCATCCTCTCCGGCGGGGCCGGCACGCGCCTTTGGCCGCTGTCGCGGGAAACCGCGCCGAAGCCCTTCATGCCACTGCCGGACGGCGAAACGCTGCTCGCCAAGACCGCGCATCGCGCGGTTTCGTTGGCCGGCGTGACCGGCCTCGTGACCGTCACCAACCGCGATTATTATTTTCGGACCAAGGATGTCTATACCGGACTCGGCACGGACGAGCCGCGTGATGCCGCCTATCTCCTCGAGCCTTTCGGCCGGAACACTGCGCCCGCCGTAGCGCTTGCGGCCATGCTCGTGCAGGCGCGTCACGGCAAGGACGCGGTCATGCTGGTGCTGGCCGCCGATCATCTGATCCGCGATCAACGCGCATTCGGCGCGGCTGTTTCCATCGCCGCGCGATTGGCGCGCGATGGGCGACTCGTCACGTTCGGCATCACGCCATCGCGCCCGGAGACGGGTTACGGCTACATCGAGTGCGGCAAGGCCATCGCCGATGACGCTTTTGCTGCAACCCGCTACGTGGAAAAGCCGCCACTGGAGCGGGCGCGCGAATACATTGCGGCCGGCCATTACGTCTGGAACTCGGGGATGTTCGCGTTTACGGCGGGCAGCATTCTTGCGGCCTTCGCCCGTCACGCGCCTGCCGTGCTGGAGGCGATGCGCCCGGTGTGGCAGCCGCTCGCTGCGAAGTCCGCCGACACCGTGCTCGAGATCGATGCGGCGACATTTGCCGCGGCGCCGGACATCTCGATCGACTTTGCGGTGATGGAGCATGCGGCGGCCGCTGGCCAGGTCGCGGTCATCCGCGGCGAATTCGACTGGAGCGACGTCGGATCATGGCAGGCCATCTCCGAGCTGTCCGGCGCGGATGATCACGGCAATCGCGGAAGCGGCGAGCGCGTGGCCATCGACACGCGCGACACGTTCATCCACTCCGAGGACCGTGTCGTCGCCACGATTGGCGTCGAAGACTTGGTCATCGTCGACACCCGCGACGCCGTGCTGGTCGCGCACAAGGATCAGCTGCAACGGGTCAAGGAGGTCGTCGCGGAATTGAAGGCGCGCGGTCACGATTCGTACAAGCTGCACAAGACGATCTCGCGGCCATGGGGCACCTACACGGTGCTCGAGGAAGGCCCCGGGTTCAAGATGAAGCGCATCGAGGTGAAGCCGGGTGGGTCGCTGTCGCTGCAATTGCATCGCCGCCGCAGCGAGCATTGGGTGGTCGTGCGCGGCATTGCGCGCGTCACCTGCGGCGAGCGCGTCTACGACGTGCCGCAGGGCGAATCGACGTTCGTTCCGGTCGGGACGCGCCACCGGATCGAGAATGCCGGGACCGAAGCGCTCTCGATCATCGAAGTGGCGTGCGGCGATTACATCGGCGAAGACGACATCGTCCGCTTCGACGATAAGTACGGAAGAGTCGCAGCGGCAAAGATCTCTTAGGCCAACACGTCCGGATCGATCTCGCGCTCCAGCCGCGAAATCTGGTCCTTGAGCAGCAGCTTGCGGCGCTTCAGGCGGTGCAACTCCAATTGATCCTGCGCCGGGTCGGCGGCAATGCGTTCGATCGCCGCGTCCAGCTCGCGGTGCTCCAGTTTCAGTTCAACGACACGCTGCTGCAGCGCGACGCGCTCCGGATCGCCGATGTTGTCGTCCATGCCGGCTCCTAATCTGTCCCTACCGCCGCCACTTCGTCCGTCTCGATGCGCTTGCCACCGAAGCGGCTCGTCACCCAGATTCCGGCAAGTATGAGCGCGATGCCGGCCACATGGAATGGCGCGAGGCGCTCGCCCAGGAACAGCCACGCGAGCACGACGCCGAAGACCGGCATCAGGTGAACGAAGAGGCCCGCGACATTGGCGCCGATGGCCTCGACGCCGCGGTTCCAGAAGATATAGGCAAGCACGGACGAGAACAGCGCGACGGCGACCAGCGCGCCCAAATTCGTCCACGACCAGCGCACGTGGCGGCCGAGAGCCATTTCGCCCAGCCAAAGCGGCAGGACGCACGCGTCGCCGATCACCGCGACGACCAGCAGGAACGACATCACGTTGACGCCCGCCGGCCGCCAGCGCAGCCCGATCGTGTAGATCGCCCACATGAGCATCGACAGGATGATGAAGATATCGCCGACGTTCATCCGGAACCCCAGCAGCGTGCCGACGCTGCCTTCGGACAGGATCGTCAGCACGCCAGCCAGCGACACCAGTACGCCGGCCACTTGCACGGGTGCCAACCGCTCGCGCAGGAAGATCCACGAGAGCGAAATGATCATCATCGGGATAAACGAATTGAGAATCACGCCGTTGGTCGCCGTCGTGTAATTGAGGCCCAGGTAAGCGAGCCCATTGTGCGTTCCCACGCCGATCGCGCCCAACGCCAGCATCGTCTTCCAGTTCTTGCGGATGACGGGCCAGTCGCGGCGGACATGCGCCCACGCAAACGGCGCGAGAATCAGGCGAACAGCCAGCGGAAAAACGTCATCGCCATCGGCGGGATGTCGGAATGAAGACCGCGACCGATGATCCAGTTGCACGCCCAGAAAAGCGGCGTCAGCGTCAACAGCAGATAGGGAGAGGCGCCCCGGGAGGCCGGCGACATTGCTGCCATCGGATAAGTATACGGACTCCGGCTCGCAGGCAATGCGCCGGGACGTCCTTTTCGCCCCCGTATAATTGCGTCCTTGAACGCTCCCGATACCTTGCCCCAGGCCCCCGCCGCGCCGCAGGACGTGGCAGATCACGCGTTGCCGTCGCTCATTCGGGCGCTGCCTGAGGCGGGCCGCAAATCGGCGGCAGGACCCTTCACCGGGTCGTCGGATGCACTGGCGCTTGCGCAACTCGCGCGCGATTGCGCCGGCGCCAAGCGCGTGGTCGCGGTCGTCACGGGCGACCCGCTGTCCGCGCAACGCCTCACCGAGGAAATTCCGTGGTTCGCGCCGGGCTTGCGCGTCGCACTTTTCCCGGATTG
>WNFM01039722.1_pt1 | contig 12609 bp, 10 predicted proteins | sample 5400271 | NCBI WGS metagenome assembly WNFM01 (sample SAMN13153352, study PRJNA577476) | soil metagenome | isolation source: 60 cm saprolite on Douglas fir-dominated hillslope | place: USA:California | collected 2013-09-17 | reverse complement strand
GCAGCCGTGTTGTGGTCGAACACGACGTCCGATGTGCCGTTCAACAGCTGAAACAGCCTGCCGTTGCCCCAGACTCCACCGATGTCGTCGAACAGATTGTTCGCGACGAGGACGCGACGCGTGGGCCCGCTCGGATGGATGTCGTCCCGGCCGAGGATGTTGATGCCGCTCGCGACATGCCGGACGATGTTGTTGCTGAACACCACGTCGGCGACCGTCGACCATGGTGCGTGACCGTCCTGATTGCGAACCGTGAAGAGGATGGCGAACCCGTTCTGCGCGGCCGGCCAGTTGTACTCGAACACGTTGCCGTCAACGAGGACGCGCTCCGCGTTCTTCAGCTCGAAGAGATTCTTCACGGTCCAGGCCGTGCCTGCGTACGTGGGATCGTCGGCCTTCCACGAGAGCGGCTTCACGAAATGGTTGTGCCGGATCTCGATGTCGGACGGCACGAGATCCGCCGTCGAGGGATCGGCGCCGCCAAAGAGTTGTTGAGGATCGCGTACGGCCCGGGACCGTCCCACCCGGCAATCGCTTGAGAGTCGTTGCCGACTTCCTTGAAGTTCGCGAGGTACGAATTGATGACCGCCGTTGCGCCGCCGTTCAACGCGACGCCGCGCCGTGAGCCTTTCTGCGGATCGCCGTGCAGATAACAGCGGTCGAACACGATGTTGGCCGGCGGCGCGAGGTCCCGCGACCAGCCGCCGATCATCACGAGGTTGGTGAGGAACTGGCCCGGCTCCGGACGGATCTCGACGCCGACGAAACGGTAGCCGTTGACGCCGGCCGGAATGACGAGGACCGGACCGGGATCGCGGGCGGTCAGCGTCGGCATCAGATCGGCGTACGACGGATCGATGCGCGATCCCGCCGGCGGCAGGCTGCTCGCCGGCGCGTCGGTCGTGATAAGGATCGTTCCCGCGCCGGCCTTCGCGGGCAGGGTGAACGGTCCTTCGTACACTGCGCCGGCTGCAAGGGCGATCGTGTCTCCGGGCCCGGCCGCGGCGAGTGCCGCGTTGAGATTGCCGCTGTCGGACACGGCGATCGTCCGGCCGGTCATAGTGGGCGCGGTGACGTCGACATTCGCCCGCAATCCCTGGGGCGGCTGCACGCGCGCGTCGCGGGGCGGCACGGGGTGCGTGCCGGCGGCGGGCCGCGTTTCCTGGCTCGCGGACGTCACTGCGAAGACGCCCAGCACGACCAGCGCAAGTATCAGCTGCAGTCGCATCGCTCACCTCATGCTGTTGTCAGCAGCGCAGGCCGAAACTGCCCACGCAGTTGGCCGCGCGTGAGATCCACCACGATGTGTCGCTCGTCTGAGGCGTCGAGAATGCGGGCGGCGTCGATGCCCGCGTTGCCGATCACGAGCACCTCGGCGTGCCGGAGGATGGCGTCATGGTCGTCGCACATCAACGAGGCGATGTGTGGGATCTGCTCGATGATGTAGCGGCGGTTGGCGCCAATCAGGCGCGTCAGCGCGACGCCGCGATCGAGGACCCTGACGTCGCAACCTTTGCCGATCAGCGACTCGACCAGCGCGACCATCGGGCTTTCGCGGAGGTCGTCGGTGCCGGCTTTGAAGGCCAGGCCGATCACGCCGACGCGACGCTTGCCGGTCTCGATCACCCGGTCGACCGCCTGGCGCACTCGCGCGTCGTTGGCCGGAAGGAGGGTCGACAAGACGGGCAGCTCCAGATCCACGCTCCGGCTCGCGGCGACGAGGGCGCGCAGATCTTTCGGGAGGCACGACCCGCCGAAAGCGAAGCCGGGCCGTAAGTAAGCTTCCGAGACGTTGAGCTTGCGGTCCATGAGGAAGATGCGCATGAGCTCCTGCGCGTCGACGTCGAACGCCTCGCACACGTCGCCCATCTCATTCGAGAACGAGATCTTGAGCGCGTGGAACGCGTTGCACGCGTACTTGACCAGCTCTGCCGTGCGGATGCTGGTCTGGACGAACGGCGAGGTCACGTTCGAGTAGAGCGAGCGGACGAGCGCGGCGGTTTCGGGGTCCGCGCTGCCGACCAGCGTCATGGGTGGCTGCGCGAAATCGCGGAGCGACGACCCTTCGCGCATGAACTCCGGATTGACAGCGACGCGCACGCGGCGGGCGGCGTCCGAGCCGACGCCGTCGAGCAGCGCCGGTATCAGCGCGCGCTCCGTCGTCCCGGGCAGCACGGTGCTGCGGACGACAACGGTGTACGGAGCGTGGCGCGCGGGCAGCGTGAGGAGGGCGGAACCGATGTCGCGCGAGACGCGCTCGACCGCGCCGAGCGACAGGCGGCCGTTCGGTCCGCTCGGCGTGCCGACGCAGATCAGCGCGAGATCAGACCCCGCCACGGCCTCGTCGACGCTCGTTGTGGCGCGCAGACATCCGGCGTGAACGACGCTCGCCAGAAGCTTGGGCAGGCCGGGCTCGCCAACCGGCGACTCGCCCTCGTTCACCTGCGCGACCTTCTCGGCGTTCACGTCCGCGCCGATCACCATGTGCCCTTCGCTGGCGAGCGACACCGCGGTGACGCAGCCCACGTAACCGAGCCCGAACACGCTAATGCGCATGGTCCACAGCCTCCGTGCAGGCGGACTCGAACGCGCGAGCCGCCTGCGTCCATGAATACTTTTCCTCGACGAGCCGCCGGCCGGCCTCGCCCAGCACGCGCCGGCGTTCCGGGTTCCCCAGGAGCGAGACCACGGCGTCGGCGAACGGCTGCTCGTTGTCCGCCTGCATGAAATGGACGCCGGACGTGATCGGCAGCCCTTCGGCGCCGACCGTCGTCGAGACGACGGCTTTGCCCATCGCGAGCGCTTCGAAGATCTTCAAACGCGTGCCGCCGCCGATGCGCAGCGGCACGACATACACGCACGCGCGCCCCATGTACGGGCGCACGTCCGGTACGGTGCCCGTGACGCGGCCGCCGGCCTCTTCGACCGCGTCGCGCAGCCGCGGGCTGGGTGCGCGGCCCACGACGCTGAGCGTGGTCGAGGGCACCGCGGCGCGGATTCTCGGCAGAATGCCGTCGACAAAATGCAGGATCGCGTCCTCGTTCGGATACCAGTCCATCGAGCCCGTGAAGACGAGCTCGGGGCCGGCCGGACGGACACCGTTGGGGTGGTAGTACGAGGTGTCGACGCCGGTCGGCACAACGCGAAGCCGCGTGCTCGCATCCGGCGTCAGCTCGGCGAGCGCCATGCGATCCGCGTCCGACACGGTGAGCGTGAGGTCGGCGGCCGTGCACGCCTGCGCCTCGTAGCGGCGCATCTTCCTCCACTCCATTTCGAGCAACGCGCGGCGCGCCGCCTGGCGCTCCACGAGCGCCAAGCGCTTCCAGATCATGTGCTCCACGTTGTGTTCGAACAGCACGACGGGCACCGTCTCCCCGCGTGTCGCGCTCGACACTTTCGGCACGTTGGGCATGGCCGCCAGGAAGTCCGCGACGCACACGTCCACGGCCTGTCGGCTCAGCCGCCGCTCCGCCTCGGCACGCAGGGCCGGCACCTGCCACCGCCAGAGATCGACGGGCAGGTGTGAAAACCACGAACGGCCGAGCGCCCACGCAAAGCGCGCGCTGCCGCGCTTCGGCCCGTCGTGGGCGACCGACACCACTTCTACACTCGGCAGCTGCTCGACGAGACCCTCCGGATCCTCGTCCGCGCCGTGCGTCGTCAGGAGCGTCACGTGATGCCGCTCGGAGAGTTGCTTGAGGATGTGAAAGCTGCGGAGCCGTCCGCCCGCGCTCAGCGGCCAGAGCCCTCCGACTTTGACCCAGAGGATTCGCATCACGCGGCCTTCATGAGGCGACCCGCGTCTTCGCCCTCGACGACGACGCGATGCCAGATTTCCAGGTTGAGCAGCAGCCAGAGCCGGTCGCCGTGCCCGCCGACGCCTGTACGGTGCTCCAGCACCATGCGCCGGAGCGTCTCGCGATCGAAGAGGCCGCGCGCCAGCGCCCGGCGCCCGAGGACGAACGACTCGATCAACGGGAAGAACGGTCCGGCGAGCCAGCGGCCGACCGGGACGGGGAAGCCCATCTTGCGACGCGTGAGAATGGGCGGCGGGACAACCCCCTTCAGTGCATCGCGCAACACAGCCTTCGTGGTGAAGCCGCGCAGCTTCAGATGCGACGGGAGCGCGACGACGCGCTCGACAAGCGTGTGATCGAGAAACGGCACGCGGCTTTCAATCGACGCCGCCATGCTCATCTGGTCCTGTTTCGCTAGGAGCCGCACGAGGTAGGTCTGAAGATCGGCGCGGCTCATCCGGTTCAGCGCGTCGTCGCCGCCAGCGTCGTACCGCCGCATGATCTCGCCGTACCGATCGCGCGCGATCATCAGCGTGGGAGCGGCGAGCAGGCGCCGCAGCAGCGCGGACGGGAAGACGGCGAAGTTCTCGCAGAACTGCGCGCGCGGCCCGGTGTCGACCGCCATGAAGGTCCGCGACGCGTAGCGCCGCAGGGCGCGCGGCAGGTGATGCGTCGCGCTCGCGATCCGTCGCCGGGCTGCAGCCGGAACAAGCCCCCGGTATGGGGCTCCCAGCCGCTCGTTCCAGGCCGCAACCCGGTAGCGGTTGTAGCCAAGGAAGAGCTCATCGGCGCCTTCGCCGGTGAGCACCACCTTGACGTGCTCTCGCGCGAGGCGCGAAACGAAATAGAGCTCGCGGAAGAAATCCTGGGGCGAGACGACGATGTCGCGATGAATCGCGCCGGCCGCGCGCGCGGCCAGCCGGGCGTAACGCAGTTCGTTGGCGTCGTGATCGGCGAAGCCTACCGAGAACGTCCGGACGGGCCCTGCGGTCAGCGGCGCCATCATCCCGAGCAGCCCGGCTGAGTCGAGTCCGCCCGACAGGAACAGGCCGAGCGGAACGTCGCTCATCAGGTGGCTGCGGACGGCGTCGCGGACGCGCGTCTGAATCTCGGCCGCTGCGTCCGCGCGGGAAAGTGCGGGAGCAGCGCCGCTGGCGGGAAGCGTCCAGTAGCAGTGCTCGCTGAAACCCGACGCGCGCGACCAGGTGAGCAGCCAGCCCGCACCGAGGCGCTTCACGCCCTTGTAGAACGTCTGCTCGCCCGCGACGTACCGGTTCGCCAGGTACTCGGGAAGGATTTCCTCGTTGAACTCCGGCCGCAGTCCGCCGGCGACGAGCGCTTTGATCTCCGACGCGAAGAGCAACCGGCCGTCGCGGACGGTGTAGTAGAGCGGCTTGATCCCGAGCCGATCGCGCGCGAGCAGCAGGCGCTGCGCGCCGCGATCCCACAGCGCGAACGCGAACATGCCCTGCAGGCGCTCCACGCAGCGGTCGCCCATCTCCTCATAGAGATGCAGGATGGTTTCTGTGTCGCTGCGCGTCGCGTAGCGGTGGCCTTTCGCTTCGAGCGTGCGGCGCAACTCCGCGTGGTTGTAGATCTCGCCGTTGAAGGTGATCCAGATGCGGCCGTCTTCGTTCGACATCGGCTGCGCGCCGCCGGCGACGTCGACGATCGCGAGACGCCGATGGCCGAGGCCGACGGGTCCATCGAGGCGCAGGCCCGTGCCGTCTGGACCGCGGTGGCTGAGGACCGTGAGCATGCGCGTCAGTCGATCGGCGGCGATCGATTCGCGCTCCTCTTGCCCGACGAAACCGGCGATGCCGCACATAGAAACTTAAAAGTGAAAAGAGAAAACTGAAAACTTAAGAGTCAGCCTCTAAACTTGGCCGGACGGGCTCGGGTGATCTCATCGACGACATCGCCGACGAGACTCGTTTTGCCCTGTCTGGGGGGACTGGCAACCCGAACCGGCCCGTCCGGTTCGTTGCGCGACCGCGCGAGCGGCGCGCTGTCTCGAGCGTCCTCGGCGGACGCCAGGCTCCGATCGTCCCGAGCCGGTACTGGTCGGGCGTCATCGGGTTGGCGTCGCCTCCGCCGGCGACCACGAGCAGGGCTCGAGAAAACTCAAGGCCGTGAGGAAGCGCACGCGGCCGGCGTCGACAGGCGACACCTGGCAGCGCAGCACCAGCGCGCGCAAGGTCCATCGCGAGTCGTCGCGGGCGCGCAAGGTCACCTCCTGCGCCGTTCCGGGCAACAATCGCGAATCGCTCACCGCCTGCAGACCGCCGCGCGACAGGTTGAGAAGGGTCCTGCCATGACGCACCGACGTTCGGCGGTCGACGACAGGTGCGTCTGGTGTGGCGGGTAGCAGGCGGGAGACCGTACGCGCACGCCCGACGGCGGTCATGACGCGACCGGCGAGACAGGTGTCCGCGATCCCCGGATCCTGATTGACGACGAGCACGTTGTCGATCGTCTCGAACATCCTGCCTCCAGCGTGTCGCCACAACAGTAAGAGCGGGAGCGCACCCGGACAATCCGGGGGATCACTCCGCCGGCGCGCGGGGAATCACATCAGGTGGGGAAGGGAAAACACCCGGCACGGTCACGCGCACGCCCGGGTCATCGATGCGCACGTGTTCGCCAGTGGAGAACGCCACACCGACGATTTCCGTGCGCCCATGATCGGAACCGATGAGCGACCGTACGGCCGGCGCGGCGCCGTACGGTTCCGCGACCGGCAGCAGGACCGTGATGATGCGGAGCGGCAGCGCGGCTGCGGCCGAGAACACGACGACCGGCGCCGGCTCCCGCCGGCCGTACTCGTCGGACACCCACCCCTGAATCGGCGAGAGCACGCCGCTCATCAGACGCGCAGTGAGCGGCACGGTTGAAAACGGCCGGACGATCAGCAAGTGGCCCGACCGTCCCCGCGCGACTGCCCGCTCGTGGCCCTCCAGCGTCACCTCGATCGGCGCGAACTGAAATCGCACATCGATGCGGTGCGCGCCGCCGCCCGCGAGATCGTCGACGATGACCCAGCCTCGGGTCTTGACGAAGACCACGCGGCGCCGGTGCACGACGTCGCCGAGCCGGCGGTACGCCCCGTGCTCCGCGTCGGCGTAGTCGAACAAGCGGCTCGACCGCCATTCGCGCAGCGTCGCGCCCCCAGTCGAGAACGCCTGCGGCTCGTCGTCGACCATGACCGTGCTGTGAGAAGCGGTCCCGCGGAACAGCGCGCGGCCGGCCGCGTCGCCGGTATACGTGAACGTTCCGGCGTCGACCAGGTACGGTTCGCCGAAGACCGCGCATTGCACGCTGAGCAGGTCCGCGTGGCCGTGACCCGCGGTGATCGGGCAGCCCAGCGGTCCCACGTCGAACGTCAGTTGATGACGGTCCGCGCTCCATCCGTCCTGCATGACGACCAGCCCGCCCTCGGCAAAGCATCGCGCGGACGGCGGCTTCGGCGGCGCCGGCGTCAGCGCGTCGAAGGCGGCGAGTCCGGCGGGGCCGAGCGTCCAGAGGAGCTCTGGCGTCGCGCCGCCAGCCGCCCAGGCGCAGTCAGCGCGCCCGAACAGCGCGGCCGCGAGCGAGAAGACGCCGCGGAAATCGTGCTGCGCGCGCGACGCGAGCGGCAGCAGCGTGCCGCTGTCCGCGTCGCCGATCTGGGGCATCGTGCCGTCCGGCCGGCGGATCGCCAGCAGGAAGTCGAGCAGACGGTTCAGACGTTCGACGACCGCGGGCGGAGCGGGCTCACCGCACTTCCCGCTGAGCATCACGAACTGGAGATAGATCTCGAGCGTATAGCGCGCGTAGCCCGTTGCCTGCTCGAAGTACATGCCGTCGGGCAGGATCTGCCGTTCGCATTGCTCGACGAGAATGCGCGCGCCGAGCGATCGCCAGCGCTCTGCGCGCGGCAGGTCCGGCAACAGGACGCCGGCGTAGAGAAGCCCGAGCGCCTCGCCGGTGAGATGCGTGTTCGGCGAGAAGTAGTAACTCAGGTAGCGCTCGACGTGCGCCGCGTGCGTTTCGATGCCGTTCACGACCCTGTTTCGCAGATGCGGCGAGAGCGCGGGCGAGTCGCGGAACAGGCACAGGCTCCAGCACCACGCGATCAGCCGGACGGCGGCCTCGAGGCTGCTCGCCCAGTTAATCCCGACGCCCGGAGGATTCGTGTCGAGCCAGTGCCGGATGTTGCCGGCGAACGTGTACGCGTAGCGCTCGTCGCGGTCCAGCCGGTACGCCTGCCCGAGCCGCACGAGCCATTGATGGCGGTTCAGTTCCCAGATGACTTTCGCGTCGCCGACCGTCGTGCCGTCGAGCGGATTGAGGCGGCTCCAGTGGAGCATCGGCGCGCGGCGCCCCGACACGGGATCGAGATGCCAGTCGATCGGATCGCCGAAGGCCAGGTTCGTATAGCCGAGCACATCGAACTGATGCCGGCACGCCGCGTGGGCGCTGGCCAGGATGTCCTCGCGCGCCTGGGGTGTTCGCTCCAGCAGCAGTCGAGGCACGTCCGCACTGAGCGCGCCGTCGAAGCAGCGTGCCTCCGCGACACCCAGCGAGCGAGGGACCGTCGTCGAGGGCCCAGGAATCCACGCCGCGCGCACGGCCCGCGGCGCGCCCGTCCGCTCGAGCCACTTCCGCGCCTCCTGCCGGCTGCGGACCACCAGCTCGCTCAGTCCCATTTCCCGCAGATGCTGCAGATTCATGCGCACGCCTGGGCGTAGACCGTCGCCCATCTGTCGCGGACCTGCGTCCAGGTGAACGCGTCGACGGTGGCGCGGGCGTTGCGCGCCACCCGGCGCGCCAGTCCCGGGTGGTTGACGAACGTCGTCACGGCGCGCGCCATCGCGGCGGGATCGTCGGGCGGCACGATGAGACCGGTCTCGTGGTCGCGCACGAGCGCGGCGATGTCGCCTGTCGGCGTGGACACCACCGGCAGACCCGCGGCGAACGCCTCGAGAACGGACACCGGCTGGTTGTCGAGCGTTGAAGAGTTCACGAAGATGTCACTGCCGTCGAGCAGCGCGGGCATGCCGTCGGGCTCGACGCGGCCCACGAAGCGGACACCGGTCACGCGGAGAGAATCCGCCAGACGATGGAGCGCGTCACGCTCGCTGCCATCGCCCACGATGGTCAGCGTCGCATCCCGGTAACGCGTCTGGATCCGCGCAAACGCCGCGATGGTGTTGTCCACGCGGTAGTACGGTTCGAGGTTGCGCGTCGAGAGCAGGCGCGGGCCGATCATCGGGCGCGGCCGGTACCGGAATCGCGACGTGTCGACGACGTTCGGCACGACGTGCGCTTGATAGCCGTGGCGCGCGAACACCTCGCGGAGATACTCAGAGGGCACGACGATCGTATCGACGAGACGCAGCCACGGATGGACCAGCGGGCCCCAATGGGCGAGGTGATCGTCGGCCTCGCCGCTGTGGTAGTGCAGGACGATCGGTTTGTGAAAGCGCCGCGCCGCGACGATCGCAGGGACGACGGCGAGCACAAACGAGTAGTACGACGCGGAGAAGACGTGCACGACGTCGGCGTCCTTCAGTGCGCGCAGGCGCGGGAGGTACATCGCCTCGTTGAGCACGGTGCGCACGTACGGCCAGCGGCGCACGCAGGCCAGCTGCCGGGGGAATCGGGGATCGATGGGCGTCAATCTGACGTTGTAGCCCGCTTCGCAGAGGCCGATCGCAAGCGCCTGGGCCTGCACGGATTGACCGCCCACGATGTGCGGGCTGGCGGCGACGAGTGCGATTTGCATGGCAGGACTCCGTGGACGTTGCGGCAGCGCCGCTGCAAGGTCAGAGACCGCTGGTGACGTCGAAGGCGTCGACCCACACCCAGTCGCCGCCGGACGCAGCGGAGTGGCTGCCGGCGACTTCTACCGTGATCGTGTGCGTGCCGCTCGAGAGCGATCCGCTGTCGAACAGCACCGCCTGCGGCTGCGCGGACGACGCGTAGGTGTCAATCGAGACGGGCGGTCCGCCGTCGATCGCCACGCGCGCGATGCCGCTCCATTCATCGCGGAAGCCGATCCACTTCACCGACGTGCCGGTGAACGAGAACGTCGTCGTCGCGCCGGCATCCATCGCGAGCCGGGCCCCGTCGGCGCTGTTCAAGGATCCGTCGTTCGAGTACCACGCGCCGCTCTCCGAGATGGCGGCGTCTGTTTCCTCGTAGCGCGTCACCGCAGAAAGCGTTCCTCCGCCGGGATCGGCGCCGCCGATCATCGTCGCGTCGCCGATGGCGGCGGTCGCGTTGAGGAAGGCGGCGGCGAACGCGAGGGGGTACGTCGTCAGCGGCTGCGTTTCGAGGTGGTGATGGAACGGGTTGCCGTTCTTCGTGTAGGTCACCTGCGTCCAGTAGGTCGCCGGCTGCCCGTTCTGGTAGCCGGCCGGAAACGTCTGCAGCACGACGCGGAAAACATCACCGGAGGCGGCGCTCGTCTCCGCTTTGTAGACGCCGCTTTCGCGGACTTCGGCCATGGCCGACTGCACCCGGACGCCGTAATCGATGGTGGACGGCTCATCGTCGGTGAACGCGCGCGCGAGCCCTGCCGTGAAGAGGGGCGCGGCGTCGCGAATGCTGAATTGCGTTTCGACGTACGCTTCGCCCGCCGGCGCCGACACCCGTTGCGCGGACGCGGCGCCGGAGTCCGAGCAGCCGTCGCAGCCGCCGGACTTGGCAAGCGTCGTCCCCGATGCCGTCACGTTGTTGCGCTCGATCCAAGCGGGGGCGCTCCCGCCCGTCGCGGCGCCGCGCGACGTGTTGAGCAGGATCGTCCACGCGCCCGCAGCGGTCGAGTCGCGATTGAGCAGCGCGAGATCGAGCACGCCGTCGTGATTCACGTCCGCGATCGCGAGGCCGAACGCGATCGTGTCCAGATAACCGCGAACCGGGAGAAAGGCCTGCCGCGGCTGAAAGGTCCCATCGCCGTTCCCGGCGAACACCGACGCGAGGACAGCATCGCCGGTGACGGAAAGATCCGCGTGGCCGTCGCCGTTCAAGTCGCCGACGACGATCATCTGTGGTACGTCCGACGCCGGTAGATCGAGGCGCGACGGGGTTTGGAACGTGCCGTCGCCGTTGCCCGGCAGCACCCAGAGCGCGGGGTGGCCCTGGCTCGCGGCGACGATGTCGAGCGCGCCGTCGCCGTTGAAGTCGCCGAGCGCCACCGACGCCATGCCGCTATCAATCTGGTACGGCTGCGGAGCCTGGTAGGTGCCGTCGCCATTGTTGACCAGGACCGACAGATTGCGCGTCGCGTCGTTGTGATTTGCCGCGACGATGTCGGGTGCGCCGTCGCCGTTGAGGTCGCCGACCGCGACGGCCACTGTGCCGGTACCGGCCGAGTACGCCACCGGCGGTGAGAAGGTTCCGTCGCCGTGACCGAGCAGGACTTTGACTGCGCCGCCGTCTGCCACGACCAGATCCGGCGCGCCGTCGCGATTCACGTCACGGATCGCGATGGACGTCGTGCCGGCGAACACCTGTCCGCCTGTCGCGGACGCGGGTGCCGTCTGGAACGTGCCGTCCCCGCGGCCGAGCAGCACGTGGAGCTTTCCGGTGGTCGTGGGGTAGTACTGGTTCCACGAATCCATCGCGACGATGTCGGGCTTGCCGTCGCCGTTCACGTCGCCGATGGCGGCCATCGTCGGCTCGGTGGTCGTGGACAGGACCTGGACGGACGGCTGCAACGTCGTGTCGGCGTTCCCCAGCCGCACGTCGATGCCGGCGAAGAACGTGTCGGGGACGACGAGATCGGGAAGTCCGTCGCCGTTCAGATCCGCCAGCGCGAATCCGCGATCGAGGGTATAGGCGAAGTCCCTGTGCGGTGCGAACGAGATGGCCTGCGCGGCGGCGGTGCGCACGCCGGTGGCCGAAAGGTGCGTGACGAAGCCGAGCGCGATGATCGGGATACGCGCGCTGCGCATTCTTCCTCCTTGCAGCGTGTGAGGTCGGGTTCTCGTGAGGCGTGATGCGTCTACGCCTTCGGGATCAGGGTGCTCCGGACGATGGCGGTCGTGATCTCACGAGTGAAGCGATTCGCGAGCGGCTTCAGCTTCCGGATGGGCACCGTCTCGCACGTAGCGAACCGGAACGGACTCGACTCGACGAGTTTCTCGAAGCGGCCGATCGTCATCCGATTCAATCCGCCGGCGACTTCGCTGAAGCGCGTCGCGCCATCAGACTTGAAGTCGGCGCGCCAGCGAATCAGCGCGCGCTCCGTGAAGATCAAGTGCGCCCACGGGAACACCCGCCGAGAGGGTGATACCAGGTCGGGCCGAAGGCGACGAGCACGCAACCGTCTGGCTTCAACACGCGATGCATCTCGACGAGGATGGCCGCCGGATCGTCGAAATGCTCGAACGAGTCGATCGCGATGCAGACGTCCGCCTTCTCGTCCGTGCGCGTTGTGAAGACGCAGCGATCAGCGACGCCCGCCTGCTTGGCTCGCCCGCGCGCCGCCTGTAGGAATCGCTCCTGAATGTCTACGCCGATGACGTGGCGGGCCCCTCGCGCCGCCATCTCCACCGCTTGGACGCCCGCGCCGCAACCGAAGTCAATGACGACCCTGTCACGAATCTCATTCCATAGCTGCGGACCCAGGAGCACCTCGAGTTTGCTCTTGTCGGCGTAGGCGCTTCCGTTCATCCGGCTGCCGTCGTCGCCGGCTCTGATGGCCTTCAGCAGGCGATAGCCGACTGTGCCGCCGATGAAACCCATCCCTTGGCTTATGGCGCCGGCGCTGGAGCGATCTGGCGGTCGCCGATGTTGACGGAGCGACTCGGTTCCTCGTGGGCGG
>WNFM01268830.1_pt1 | contig 12610 bp, 13 predicted proteins | sample 5400271 | NCBI WGS metagenome assembly WNFM01 (sample SAMN13153352, study PRJNA577476) | soil metagenome | isolation source: 60 cm saprolite on Douglas fir-dominated hillslope | place: USA:California | collected 2013-09-17 | reverse complement strand
CCTCAAGGCTTTTGCGCAAGGGGCGAACCAAGGGATCATCGTGACGGCAGCCGCCAAGGCGGAAATTCACCGCGGTCTGATCATGAACTTGGCGGCTCGTTATCAATGGCCGGCAGTCTATCCTTACCGGGTTTATGTCGCAGAGGGCGGCCTGATCTCTTATGGTCCTAATGTTATCGACGAGTTCCGGCGCGCTGCCGGTTACGTCGATCGCATCCTCAAGGGCGAGAAGCCCTCCCACCTGCCGGTGCAGGCGCCCACCAAGTATCAGCTCGTGGTCAACCTCAAGACCGCCAAGGCGCTGGGCCTCGAGGTGCCGCCGATGCTGCTCACCGCCGCCGACGAGGTCATCGAATGAACCGCCGCGCGCCGCAAGTCCGCTCGTCCCCGCGACAGCGGGGACCCAGTCCTTTTTCAATCGCACGGCCATCCTGGATTCCCGCTTACGCGGGAATGAGCGGCATACCACGTCGCGCGTTCATATCGCTGCTCGCCACCGCCGCCGTCGCCTGGCCGCTCGCAGCGCGCGCGCAGCAGCCGGACACGATGAGGCGCACCGGGGTGCTGATGGGTCTTCCGGAGGACGATCCGGAAACCAAGGCGCGCCTCGCGAAATTTCGAGGCGAGCTCAAGCGGCTTGGGTGGTCGGAGGGCCGCGATTTGCGCATCGATACGCGTTTTGCGCCCGCCGGTGCGCAGGCGCAGGTGCTCGCGAAAGAGCTGGTCGACCTGCGGCCGGACGTGCTGCTCGCACACTCCGCCCAGATCGCCGCCGTATTGCAACGGCAAACCCGAGCGATCCCGATCGTGTTCGTCAATGTGTCGGACCCGATTGGCGCGGGCTTCGTCGACACACTGGCACGGCCAGCCGGCAATCTCACCGGTCTGCTGCACTACGAGGAAGGCATCGTCGGCAAGTGGCTGGCGCTGCTCAAGGAGATCGCGCCGCGCCTTGCGCGCACTGCGCTGATGGCCGATCCCAAGGGCCCCGTCTATGACTATTTCGTGCGCTCCGCAAACGCCGCGTCGCCCTCGCTAGCAATCGAGGTTGTGCCCAGCCCTGTCGAGAACGCCGCCGACATCGAGCGCGTTTTCGATACCTTCGCGCGCGTATCCGACGGCGGTCTGCTCCTGCCGCCGGACATCACGACCCTTACCCATCGCGATCTCATCGTCGCGCTCGCGGCGCGGCACCGCCTGCCGGCGGTCTACTCGTTTCGTGTCTTTGTGACGGCCGGCGGGCTGATGTCCTACGGGACCGACCAGGTGGAGATGTTTGGGCAGACTGCCTCATATATCGACCGCATCCTGCGCGGTGCCAAACCGGCCGACCTTCCGGTGCAGGCGCCGACGAAGTACGAAACGGTGCTTAACCTCAAAACCGCGAAGGCGCTTGGCCTGACGGTGCCGCCCGGCCTTCTCGTCGCCGCCGATGAGGTGATCGAATGAATCGGCGCGAGTTCATATCATTTGGCGCCGCCGCGGCGGCGTGGCCGCGCGCGGCGTGCGCCCAGCAAGCGATGCCGGTAATCGGGGTGCTGGGAGCAACAACGGCGCAGGGATATGCGGCACAGCTGGCGGCGTTCCGGCGCGGTCTCGCCGAAGTAGGGTTCGTCGAGGGCCGTGACGTCGCCATCGAATATCGCTGGGCGGAAGACCAATACGAGCGGCTGCCGGAGCTGGCCGCCGATCTCGTTCGCCGTCACGTGGCCGTGATCGCGACGATCGGGGGAAATGCCGCATCGGTGGCGGCGAAGGCTGCGACCAGGACGATTCCCGTCGTCTTTCACGGCAGCGTCGACCCGGTTGAAGCCGGATTCGTCGCGAGCCTCAATCGGCCGGGCGGTAATCTCACCGGCGTGGTCACGCTCAACATCGATACCGGGCAGAAGCGGCTCGAGCTGATGCACGAGCTTGTGCCGACGGCGAGCACGATCGCCTTGCTGCTTAACCCGACCAATACGGTGGCCGAGACGCAAACGAAAGATCTCCAGGCAGCGGCGCGCACGCTCGGGCTCGAGCTCCACGTCCTGCATGCCACTACTGAACGCGAATTCGAGCCCGCCTTCGCCGACCTGATGCGCTTGCGGGCGGGCGGGCTGGTGATCGGCACCGACGGCTTCCTCGTGAGCAGCAGCGAACAGCTCGCCGCGCTGACGCTACGTGGGCGGGCTGATGAGCTATGGCGGCAGCGTGACGGACTCATACCGCCTGTCCGGCGTTTATACCGGCCGCATTCTCAAGGGTGAGAAGCCGGCCGATCTGCCGGTGCAGCAGGCCACCAAGGTCGAGCTGATCATCAATCTCAAGACCGCCAAGGCGTTGGGCCTGACCGTTCCGCTGCCATTGCTCGGCCGCGCCGACGAGGTGATCGAGTGAAAGGGCGTAGGGTGGGCAAAATCGCTTCCCGCACCTTCGCCGCGTGGGCCACCAGGGCGTTTACGCCCGTCTTCGACGGGCTGTGGCGCGCGCGCGATTTTGCCCACGCGGGCGAGCTGAGCAGCGCGCCTTTGCCCACCCTACGCTTCTTCGCCTACCCCCTGATCCCCGCCGCCTCGACGATCGGAAACCACTTCTCGACCTCGGCCTTGTGCAGGTCGCGCAGCGCTTGCGGCGTTTGCTGCGCCACTGGCGGCATCTCTTGCCCCAAGTCCTCGTATCGCTTGCGGGTGTTTTCATCCGCGAGCGCCGCGACGATCGCTGCGTTGAGTTTGGCGATGATCGGTTGCGGCGTGCTGGCGGGCGCCCACAGCCCGGACCAGTTGGAAATATAAAATCCCGGCAGGCCCGCTTCGTCGGCGGTCGGCACATCGGGCGCCGGCTGCCAGCGGTGCTTCGCCATCACCGCATAGGCGCGCACGTTTCCGCTGCGGAACTGCTCCACGCTATTGGCTGCGAAGTCGCACATGAAATCGATCTGGCCGGCCACCAGATCCTGCAAGGCCGGCGCGCCGCCGCGGTATGGCACGAACTGGAAGCTCGTGTCGGTGCTCGTCTGCAGATAGGCGCCGCAGACGTGCGATCCGCCGCCGGCAATCGTGCCGGCCGTCGCCTTGCCTGGGTTGGCTTTGAGCCAGGCGATCAGCTCGCGCAAATTTTTCGCCGGCACCGCGTTCTTGGAGATGATCCAGTACGGCGCGTCGGCGAGGAACGCGATCGGCTCGAGTTCCTTGAGCAGATCGTGCTGCATGGGAAAGACGGCAGGCCGCAGCACATACGTATTCCAGCCGCCGATGCCGAGCGTGTAGCCGTCTGCCGCCGCGCGCACGACCTTGATGATGCCGCGGTCCGCCCCCGGGATGTTTTCGACCAGCACGGGTTGCCCGAGGAAGGCGCGCATCGGCTCGGCGAGGAGCCGCGCGAGCAGGTCATAGGCGCCGCCCGGCGGCAGCGGCACCACCATGGTGATGGGCCGGCTCGGATAGGCTTGCGCGCTGGCCGTGCGCGCCAGCGCCGGCAGTGCCGCGACGCCGGCGGCGAGATGCAGCAATCGGCGGCGGTGAAGTGCCATCGCTTGTCTCTTGGCAGATCATAGCTGCGTGTCGCAAATCATAAATCGGTATACAAATGCGGGCATATCCAAATCTAGGCTGGCCGCGAGCGCATAATCGCCGCTCGTGCCCTCGCCCCGCGAAGCGACGCGAAGCGGGGAGAGGGCTCAAGATTCGACCAACAATCTCGTGCGGGTGAGGGGCGCCCCTCACCCCACCCCTCTCCCCGCTGACGCGGGGCGAGGGAGCGCACCGAGTTTGCGGCGCATTCATGCGCAAACGCAAAGTTGCCGCGTCACGACGGATTCGAGCTTCCTTCCGGAGGGTCTGAATCGTTCTGAATCGTCCTGAATCTGTGATCGCCGTCACAGGCCGCTGCCGCGGGCGCTGCCATGTTCCCTCGCGCAGGCGCCGGCCGATTGGTCTTAAGCGCCGATGCAAAGCAAGGACAATGGTCCAGATATGGAGACGTGTCATGAAAACCCTCATCGCTGCTCTCGCCTTGGCCATGCTGATTGCCATCCCGACTTTCGCTCCCGTCGCGAACGCCGCGCCGATGTCGCCGGCAAGCTCCTCGTTCGGGGGGAACGGCTACTGAGGGCGCAGATCGCAGACTCGGTCTGCTCCCCTTGTGGGGGAGGGGTGTCGTTGTTGTGGCGCGAGCTGTGTCCTCAAACTCTGACCCCCACCCCCAGCCGCTCCCCAGCCGGCTGCGGGCTTGCCCGCTTCCGGCAAAACTTGAAGCGACCAAACCCCGGCAGCCGGGGTTTGGTTGGGAGGGGAGTCGACTGAGTGCGCTGCACCAACCAGCCTCAACAGCACAAACGAGTGCGGCTTAGGCAAGATTCAGAACAATTCAGGTTTGGCCCAAGGACTTTGCGGCCAACTCGCGAGACACTTCTGGTACGGCCCGCAAGAGCCGTATCGAGCCGAAGGGAGAAAGAACATGGATCCTCGCCGGGCTTGTTCGCATCCACGGAACGACGCGCGCCTCTTCTACTTCGCCGCCGCACTGCCCACGGTGGGCTTCGTGCACGGCGCTGCCGACCTCAACCCGCTCGACCAGGCGGCGCTCGAGAGCGCCACCGAGGTAACGGAGCGCTGCCTGGAACCGACCGGGTCGCTCCTCCGGCGCCGCCGCGGCATTCCTTTCCTGCACCGCCACGCCTTCTGGCTCGCCTGACGGCGGTGCTTGCGGTCAATCGCCGCTGTCCGCGGCAGGTGTTGGCCCGCCTCGTATAGTCCCGTGCTATGGTGACACGGGCAGGCAGCTCCGCCTCACATGAGACGCCGCGACTTCATCACGACTTTTGTCGGCGCGGCGGCCACTTGGCCGCTCGCAGGCCGCGCGCAGCAGGCGAGCATTCCAGTCGTCGGATATGTCCATTCTGATTCGCCGCAGCCGGTGGCGGGTCTGCTCGCGGCGTTCCGCGAGAATCGAATACCGCTGGGCAGAGAACGACCTTTCGCGAATTCCGGAATTAGTGGCCGATCTCGTCCGCCGCCGGGTGGCTGTCATCGCCGCACCGGGCAGTTCGGCCGTGGCACTCGCGGCCCAAGCGGCAACTAAGACGATCCCTATCGTCTTCAGCCTCGGCTTGGACCCAGTCCAACTTGGCCTTGTCGCTAGCCTGAATCGACCTGGCGGCAACATCACCGGCGTCAACTCCATGAGCAACGAGCTCGCCGCCAAGCGGCTCGGGCTCTTGCACGAGCTGTTGCCGGCGGCCACGCGCTTTGCCGTGCTCGTCAATCCGAAAAATCCGACTATTGAATCCCTGAAGAAAGATGTGGAGGCTGCGGCCATTGGTCCGGAAATCGAGTTCTTCACCGCCAGCACCGGAGTCGACATCGACACGGCCTTTGCGAGCCTTGTGCAAAAGCGGGCCGACGCACTCTTGGTCCATCCCGATAACCTCTTCATCAACCGTCGGGTACAGCTCACCACGCTGGCTGCGCGCCATGCTGTGCCAGCGATCTATCCGTTGCGTCCCGATGCAGAAGCGGGCGGCCTGATGAGCTACGGAACAAAACTTGCCGACGCGCACCGCCAAGCCGGTGTCTATACCGGCCGCATCCTCAAAGGCGCCAAGCCGGCCGATCTGCCGGTCGTGCAGCCAACCAAATTCGAGTTCGTCATCAATCTGCAAACAGCAAAAACGATCGGCCTTACGGTGCCGCCAACCTTGCTCGCCCGCGCCGACGAGGTGATTGAATGAGGCGGCGCGCCTTCATTGCCCTGCTCGCCGGCGCGGCGACATGGCCGTTTGCCGCACGCGCCCAGCAGCTGCCGGTGATCGGGTTTCTCAATAGCGCATCGCCCGGCTCGTACGCGCGGTATGTGACGGCGTTCCTGCAAGGTCTAAAGGAGGCCGGCTATGTCGAGGGACAGAACGTCGCGATCGAATACCGCTGGGCGCACGGCCAATACGAGCGACTGCCGGCGATGGTGGCGGAGCTCGTTGCCCGCCCAGTGACCGTGCTTGCCGCCACCAGCACGCCTGCGGCGCTCGCGGCCAAGGCGGCGACCACGACGGTCCCGACCGTCTTCACCACTGCCAGCAACCCGGTCGAGCTCGGCCTCGTCGGGAGCCTGAGCCGGCCCGGCGGCAACATCACCGGCGCGACCCAGTTGAACGTCGAGGTGGGTCCGAAGCGACTGGAACTCGCGCGCGAGCTGATCCCAAGCGCGACCACGCTCGGCCTTCTCGTCAACCCGGCCAATCCCGTCGCCGAGACGCTGTCGCGCGACCTTAAAGCAGCGGCGCGCACGCTCGGGCTCGAGCTGCATGTGCTGCCCGCGAGTACCGCGCGGCAGATCGATGAGGCGTTCGCAACTTTTTCGCAATTGCGCGCGAGCGCGCTCGTGATCACCAGCGACGTCTTCTTCAATAGCCGCAGCGAGCAGCTGGGCGCACTGACGCTGCGGTATTCGCTACCGACGATCTACGGCTATCACGAGTTCGTGCAGGCGGGCGGTCTCATGAGCTATGGCGGCAGTCTCGCGGAATCGTATCACTGGGCCGGCAACTATGCGGGGCGGATTCTCAAGGGCGAGAAACCGGCGGATCTGCCGGTGCAGCAGTCCATCAAAATCGAGCTGATCATCAACCTTAAGACCGCGAAGGCACTCGGGCTCGAGGTGCCGGCAACCCTTGTCGCCCGCGCCGACGAGGTGATCGAATGAACCGACGCACGCTCATCACGCTGCTCGGCGGTACGGTCGCTGCCTGGCCGCTCGCGGCACGCGGGCAGCAGCCGGCCGTCCCGGTGATCGGGTTTCTCGGCGGCGCATCGCCTGACCGGTGGGTAGGCCGTCTGCGCGCCTTCCACCAAGGCCTGAGCGAAACCGGCTATGTCGTGGGCCGCAATTTGGCGATCGAATATCGCTGGGCTGAGGGCCAAAATGATCGATTGCCATCACTGGCGGCCGGGCTCGTCGGTCGTCAGGTGAGTGTGATTGCCGCGCCCGGCAGCGTTCCTGCGGCGCTGGCGGCCAAGGCGGCGACCACAACGATTCCGATCGTCTTCGAGATAGCCTCCGATCCAGTCGAGCTTGGACTTGTCGCCAGCCTCGCCCGACCGGGCGGAAACATCACGGGCGTAACGTCGTTGAATGCACAGGTGGGACCGAAGCGGCTGGAGCTGCTGCACGAGCTGGTGCCCACAGCGACCATCGTCGGCCTACTCGTCAACCCGACCAATCCGAATGAGGCTGAGCCCACTACGAAGAACCTGCAGGCGGCGGCCCGTAGCCTCGGGCTGGAGATGCATGTCTTGCATGCCAGCGCCGAAGGCGATTTCGATGCGGCCTTCGCGACCCTCATCCAACTGCGAGCGGGGGCGCTCGCGATCGGCACCGATCCATTGTTCACTAGCCGGCTCGAACAGCTCGCGGCGCTGACGGTGCGGCACGCAGTGCCCACGGTCTATCAGTTTCGTGAGTTCACCGCGGCCGGCGGCCTGATGAGCTATGGAGGCAGTCTTACGGACACATTCCGGGCAGCAGGCGTCTACACCGGCCGGATTCTCAAAGGCGATAAGCCGGCCGACCTGCCGGTTCAGCAGACCACGAAAGTCGAGCTGTTCCTCAACCTCAAGACCGCCAAGGCGCTCGGCCTTACCGTTCCAATCCCGCTCCTCGGCCGCGCCGACGAGGTGATCGAATGAGTTACGCACCGGCCTTTGCGGCCGATCCTGGAGGATGAAAAGGGTGGTAAGCGTCTGGTTGATTTTGGCTTTTTCGTTGCACCAACGTCCTCGGCAGTCGTCCCATGGCTATTCATTTTCTTTATAGGCGCCGCGACTTCATCTTGGCTCTCGCCGCCGCAGCCGCCGGCTGGCCGTTCGCGGCGCGTGCGCAGCAGCGCGAGCGCGTGCGGCGCATTGCCTGGCTCGGGGCCGGGCGCGCGGACGAGCCCTCGCCCTATTTGGAGTCGCTGCGCGCGGGCTTGGGCGAGTTGGGTTGGAGCGAAGGCCGCAATCTGACGATTGGCCGCTTCTGGGCGACGGGACTGGACAATGTGGAAGCTGTGGGGCGCGAACTCCTCGCATCCGATCCCGAGGTGATCGTGGCGCAGGAGTTCACGGTCTTGGGGCTGCGGTCGCTCAAGACGACGAAGCCCGTCGTGTTCGGCTTCAGCGGCGATCCGCTCGACGTCCAGCTCGTGCAGAGCTGGGCCAGGCCCGGCGGCAATTTCACCGGCATGAGCTACCTCGCCATCGAGCTCGTGGGCAAACGCATCGAGCTCCTCAAGGAGTGGCTGCCGCAAACGCGGCGGATTGCGGTGCTCGCCCGGCCGCAACATCCCGGTGAGCCCCTCGAGCGGAAGGCTTCGGAGGAGGCGGCCGCCCAGCTCGGGCTCGAGCTTTCGTATTTCCCGTATACCACTCGGTCCGTTCTTCCGGCCCGCGACCTGAGCGAACTCGAAACCGCATTCCGCGCGATCGTTGCGGCTCGTTGCGATGCGCTGGTGGTGTTCCCCGATTCCGCCATGTACGAGATCAGCGACCACATTGCCCGTTTCGCGTTGGAAGCGAAGCTCCCGTCGGTTTCAGGCTGGTCGTCCTTTGCCAACAACGGATTGCTGATGACTTACGGGCCGAATGTGCGTGCCCTCTATCGCTCGCTCGCGGGCTACGTCGACCGGATCTTGCGCGGCACCGCGCCCGCCGATCTGCCGTTCCAGGCGCCGACAACTTTGTATCTGGCGATCAATCAGAAGACCGCCAAATCCCTTGGCATCGACGTGCCGCCGACCTTGCTCGCCCGCGCCGACGAGGTGATCGAGTGAGACGCCGCGGGCCCCAACTCCGTTCGTCCCCGCGAGGGGCACCCCGCGACGCTCGCGTCGCGGGGACCCCGTTGCGGGGACCCACAGCCACCGAGCGTGGCTCCTGGATTCCCGGCATAAGCGCGTCTACGCGCGTCTTCGACGCGCTATGCGCGGGAATGAACGGAATTGCGCGCCGCGACTTCCTCCTGGCTCTGGCCGGCGGCGCGGCCGCCTGGCCGCTCGCCGCGCGCGCGCAGCAGGGCGAGCGGATGCGACGGGTCGGCATGCTGATGCCGTACGAGCAAGCCGATCCGGAAGCACAGGCGCGTAACGCGGCAATCCGGGAGGTCCTGAAGGAGTTGGGTTGGTCGGAGGGCCGCAACGTCGAATATCACTTTCGCTGGGCCGGCAACGACGCCGCGCGGCTGCGGACGTCAGCCGCCGATCTGGTTGGTCTGCGGCCGGACGTTATCCTGGCGCCGAGCACCATCGCTACCGAAGCGTTGCGGCAGGCAACCAGCGCCATTCCCATCGTGTTCGTGAACGTCCTCGATCCGGTCGGCAGCGGCTTCGTAGCAAGCCTGGCGCGGCCGGGCGGCAACGTCACCGGGTTTGCGACCGTCGAACCTTCGATCGGCGGCAAGTGGTTGGAATTGCTCATTGCGATTGCACCCGCAACAAAGCAGGTTGCGATCCTTTTCAGTGCCAGGAGCTTCTCGATGGCTCCCGTGGGACCGCTTGCGCAAACGTTCGACACGGCCGCCCCCGTATTCCCTGCGCTCAAGCTGATCCGTGCACCGGTGCAGGATATTGCCGAGCTGGACAGCGTGATTGCAGCGCACGGGGGGATGCTCGGTAACGGCCTCATCGTGGCGCCGGAACCTTTCACCTCCAACCATTATGAGGCGATCACCGCGCTGGCGGCGCGCTATCGCCTTCCGGCCGTATACCCGTATCGTTTCTTCGCTGCGTCCGGCGGGCTCTTGTCCTACGGCATCGATCTTGTCACCCAATATCGGCAAGCCGGCACATATGTCGATCGCATCCTCAAGGGCGCGAAGCCTGGCGATTTGCCGGTTCAGCTGCCGACGAAATTCGAGCTGGTGATCAATCTCAAGACCGCCAAGGCGCTCGGCATCGAGGTGCCGCCGACCTTGCTCGCGCGCGCCGACGAGGTGATCGAGTGACGCTGAAGCTCGAGGCACCAATCCGTTCGTCCCCGCGAGGGGCACCCCGCGACGCTCGCGTCGCGGGGACCCCGTTGCGAGGACCCACGGCCACTGAGCTTGGCTCCTGGATTCCCGGCATAAGCGCGTCTACGCGCGTCTTCGACGCGCTATGCGCGGGAACGAACGGAATTGCGCGCCGCGACTTCGTCCTGGCTCTGGCCGGCGCGGCAGTAGCCTGGCCGCTCGCCGCGCGCGCGCAGCAGCCGGCGATGCCGGTGATCGGATTCCTCGAGGCAAGGTCACCTGACGCGATGGCGGACCGTCTGCGCGGATTTCGCCAGGGCCTCAGAGACACCGGCTATGTTGAAGGCGACAACGTAACAATCGTCTACCGCTGGGCGGAAAATAAAATCGATCGAGTGCCCGAACTGGCGGCCGAACTCGTCCACCGACAGGTCGCCGTGATCCTTGCGGGCGGAGGTACCGCCGTCGTATTTGCTGCAAAGGCAGCAACTCCGACGATCCCGATCCTCTTCATCGTCCCCGAAGACCCTGTCAGGCTTGGTCTTGTCGCTAGCCTCGCCCGGCCGGGTGGCAATTTGACGGGGGTCAATTTTTTCAATTCCGAATTGGTGGCGAAGCAGATGGAGCTCCTGCGTGAGCTGGTACCACGAGCTGCCCGCGTCGCTGTCTTCCTCAATCCGGCCAATGTTACGACTGCCGAGTCCACGGAACGAGACGTGGACCCGGCTGCCCGCGCCATGGGACTGCAAATCCAGATCCTCCGCGCCAGCACCAGCCGGGAGATTGATACGGCGTTTGCAACATTTGCACGCGAACCGCCCGACGCCCTCTTCGTTAGCAACGATGCCTTCTTCAACAGCCGACGTGTCCAATTGGTCCAAGCGGCGGCACACCATAGGCTGCCCGCGATCTATACAGGGCGCGAATATTCCGAAATCGGCGGGCTGATGAGTTACGGAACCAACATTGCGGATGCCTTTCGCCAGGCTGGCGTCTATGCGGGCCGCATCCTCAAGGGCGCGAAGCCCACGGATCTGCCCGTGGTGCAGTCGACCAAATTCGAGCTGGTGATCAACCACCAAACCGCCAGGACGCTCGGCCTCACCGTGCCGCAGACGCTGCTCGTGGCAGCCGACGAGGTGATCGAGTGAAACGGCGCGAGTTCATCACTCTGCTCGGCGGCGCGGTAGCCGCGTGGCCGCTCGCCGCGCGCGCGCAGCAGGGCGCGAAAGTGCCGCGCATCGGTTACCTCGTGACCGGTTCACTTGAATCTCCCGAGGCGCGGCCGATGATCGAGGCCTTTCGGCAGGGGCTGCGCGAACGCGGCTACGTGGAAGGGCAGAACATCGTCATCGAATACCGATCGGCAGATGGGAAGATCGAACATTTCCAGCTTCTGGCGAATGAGCTGGCCGGTCTCAAGCTCGACCTCATCCTCGCTCCCAATACGCCGGCGGCCCGCGCTGTCCAGCGTGCGACCACCACGATCCCCGTCGTCGTGCCGGTCATGGGCGATCCCGTCGCAGACGGCCTCGTGGCGACTCTCGCGCGGCCAGGCGGAAACATCACCGGGCTGACGTTCCTCGGCCCTGAGCTTGCCACCAAGCGTCTGGGCCTGCTCAAGCAAGCGCTTCCCAGCGCGTCGCGGGTCGCTGCGCTTTGGCATCCCGGCGCTTACGGCGAGCGCACGACGAGAGACATGTTGCAAGCGACAGCCGCTGCGGCACAGACCCTGGCAGTTGAGCTTCAACTCATAGAGGTGCGCGGGGTCGACGAGTTCGACCGCGCTTTCTCCGCGATGATCAGAAATCGTGCTGATGCCCTTATCGTGCTGCCGAGCCCGATGTTTTTCATCGAGCGCAAACACATCGTCGATCTTGCCACGCGGCACCGGTTGCCCTCGATATCCATGGCCAGGGAGTTTGCGGAACTCGGTGGCCTCATGGCCTATGGAGCGAGCATCACTGACTTGCAGCGCCGCAGCGCGACCTACGTGGATAAGATCCTTAAGGGCGCCAATCCCTCTGACCTACCGGTCGAGCAGCCCACGAAATTCGAGTTCGTCATCAATCTCAGGACGGCCAAGGCCTTCGGTCTCACGATTTCGGAATCGTTTCTATTGCTCGCCGACGAGGTGATGGAATGACGCTGAGCCCCGAGGCACCAATCCGTTCGTCCCCGCGAAAGCGGGGACCCACAGCCACAGAGCGTGGCTCCTGGATTCCCGCTTGCGCGGGAATGAACGGGATTGCGCGCCGCGACTTCGTCCTGGCTCAGAACGAGCAAATGTTTTCCGGTTTGCCCCCGAAAGCGGACCTCCGATCTGCGCGCTACGTCACGGGTGATGGCTCACGAAAAACGCCTCCACCACCCGGTCTTCCTTGGTGTCGATCTTGTGCGGGCCATCGAAGCTGTAATCGCTTCCCAGCCCTTTGACAGTCGCCGCAGACGCGAGCACGCGATTGGGCTGGCTCGCCGCCTGCATGCGCGCGGCGATGTTGACGGTATCGCCCCAGAGGTCGTAGGCGAACCTGCGCGTGCCGATGACCCCTGCCATCACGGGGCCGGAATGCAGGCCCACCCTGATCGCAAACGGGACCGGCAGCCGAGACCGTAATCGCCCAGTGGCAGCAATCGTGTCGAGAGCGAA
>WNFM01115665.1_pt1 | contig 12611 bp, 10 predicted proteins | sample 5400271 | NCBI WGS metagenome assembly WNFM01 (sample SAMN13153352, study PRJNA577476) | soil metagenome | isolation source: 60 cm saprolite on Douglas fir-dominated hillslope | place: USA:California | collected 2013-09-17 | reverse complement strand
CACGAGCGGGATGTGCTTCGCCGCACCGCTGGCTATGGCTTGCAGAGGAGGTTGGGGCAGAATGACCCCATCGATCACCGGCGCAAAATGAATCGCATCCCCGGCTCCCGTTTTTCCTCGCCAGTCGGGAAGAGCGGAAGCTGCCTCTACCAGCCGTTCCGCCGGGATCTGCTCTAAGGTGGAAAGAGCCTCCGGTCTCACATCCAGGATCTTGAGGAAGTCGCGCGCAATGGTAGTGGCCTCAGTGCTGCTCCTGACCGCCTGTGCAGCTCCACTTTGCAGAATTGCCTGCTGGAACAGGCCCTGGGCAGTAGGGAGCGCCAGCAACGTAGCGATGCTCATTGCCCCTGCCGACTCGCCAAAAACCGTCACGCGGTTGGGGTCGCCACCAAAGGCGGCAATATTGTTCTGCACCCATTGTAAGGCCTTCACCTGGTCCAGGAGGCCGCAGTTGCCGGAGGCCGCATACGCCTCGCCGCCAGGCTCAGCGAGATGCAGGAAGCCGAGCGGTCCCAGGCGGTAGTTGAGCGTGACTACCACCACATCGCCGTGCGCGGCAAGAGGCGTTCCGTCATGGAAGGAGCCTGAGCCAATCTCAAAGCCGCCACCGTGAATCCAGACCAGCACCTTGACAGTCCACTGTAGCTAGTTTGCGAAAGTTAAACGTATAATGAGAGGAACAGTAGAAAGTGAGGTATGTTATGACCATAGATCTGAATAAGATGGAAACCCGGCTCAAGGCGAAGCGCGCAGAGCTGCGAAAGAGTATTGCGGACCTGACGGAGGCCCATCCTGAGCCTGTTGGACCTATCGAGGCCAGCGAAGGACCACAGGCTTTTGAGGATGTTGCTGTTGACTTTTTAGAGATGCAACAGGAGCAGTCCATCCTGGTCAACCAACAGGCTTTGCTGACCGAGGTGGAGGACGCACTGAAGCGCATTGAAGATGGAACCTATGGGAAATGCGTCAATTGCGGGCGGCCCATCCCTGAAGAACGCCTGGAGGCTATACCATGGGCGGCGCGCGATGTCAAGTGCGAAGAGCAATTGGAGCAAAGGAATCTCAGCGACGACGAGAGTTGAGCCTGGAGAGGGGTCGCATTTAAGAGGAGTGCGTTGCTATGCCTCGGATTATTGGCATTACCGGCAATATTGCCTGCGGCAAGACCACCGTTGGACATATGCTGCTTGAGCTGGGTGTGGAACGCTACATCGATGCAGATGCTGTAGTACACCGTCTCTACCTGAGTGGACAGCCCATCGCTGTGCAGGTGGCGCAGGTCTTTGGCCCGGCTGTTGTGGCGGCCGATGGCAGCGTCGATCGAAAAGCGTTAGGAGCACTTGTCTTTTACGATGCTGAGGCGATGCAGCGCCTTGAAGCAATTGTTCACCCGGCAGTCAGTATGGCGTTGGCGCATGAGCTGACTTTGGTAAGCGATGCCGGAATAGCCGTCATTGATGCCGTCAAGTTGCTAGAAGGTGGCTCGGGAGCGTTCTGCCAGAGTAAGTGGCTGGTCGTCTGCCCGGAAGAGCAGGAACTGGAACGCTTGATGACACGCAGCCACATGAGTAAAGAGGAAGCGCTGATGCGTATTCGTGCGCAGCCTTCGGTTGCTGATAGATTGGCTCTTGTTGATGAGGTGATTGATAATGGCAGGTCTCTGGACGAGACGAGACGACAGGTCGTAGCAGCCTTTGAGCGCTTTATTGAGCGCTTCCCGGCGTAGCTATTCACCCGGTTTCTGGCTTTTTTTTGAACTTCGCCTCTACGCCTCGCTCGAAATATGTAACTATATCCTCATCTATTGACAGCGTGGATTCTAGTGCATATAATTTGCACAGTTATTCCACGTTTGTTCTTTTTTCTAGTAAGAGGCATTACCTCTTCTAGATCTAGAACCAAGTCGCAGTATCGACTCACCAGAAAGGAACCCAGGCAGGGCAAAGATCATCGGGGAATAGGTGAGATTTGCAGAGCATCTTACGTATTATCGTAAGAGGGGGTGACGGTTCTTACGAGTTGATGATTGCTCGTTTAACTCATCCCTTCCCAGGACCCCTGACTTGTATTTTGTATTACTGAAGGAGGTTAACTACATCATGCGGAGAAATCTGTCCCGTATTTTCGCAGTAGTCATGGGATTTTCCCTATTTCTGGCGATCCTGACGGCATGCGGCGCGGGCACCACCACCGGTACCGGTGGCACCCCTACCGCTGGTTCTACGACCATCAAAATAGCGACTGACCTGCCAGTGTCGGGCAAAGACACCAGTAGCGGCAAGCCAGCCGAAGATGGGGCGAACCTGGCGGTCATGCAGGCCAATGCCAACAAAACCATCCCTGGCTACACCCTGGTCTTTGACCCCAAGGACGACGTGGGCGCCAACGGCCTGCATGACCCGGCGGTCGGTGCCCAGAACGTGACGGCGCTGGTCGGTGATGCCCTGGTGGCCGGCATCGTGGGACCGTTTAACAGTAGTGTGGCCAAGGCCGAGATGCCCGTCACCAACCAGGCTCCTCTTGCCCAGATTAGCCCGGCCAACACGAACCCCTGCCTGACCAAGGATACAGCGGCATCGGGCTGCAGCGGCTCGAACAATCTGCTGCCGACGCTGCGACCCTCAGGGAAGGTGTCGTACTTCCGCATTGCCACGACCGACGATCACCAGGGTCCGGCGGGCGCGGACTACCTCTACAAGACGCTGGGGTACAAGAAAGCCTATGTCATCGATGATGCTGAGACCTATGGCATCGGCATCGCAGATTCTTTCACTGGAGAGTGGAAGGCAGATGGCGGCACCGTGCTGGGACGCAGCAGCGAGCCAGCGACGACCACCTCCTATGTGTCCCTGCTGACCCAGATCGCTACCACGCATCCCGATGTGATCTACTTTGGCGGTCTTGATTCCACCGGTGGCATCCTGGTCCGCCAGCAGATGCTGCAGATCCCGACGCTGAAGAACACCCCCTTAGGTGGTGGGGATGGCATCATCACCCCCAGCTTTGCCACCACCATTGGCACCAGCAGTGGTGGTCCGGTCTATGGCACAGTGGCCGTGGTGGATACGACTACCGTTCCATCGGCGGCAGCCTTCCGCACGAAGTTTATGTCGACCTTTACGGACCCGCTGAACGTGTACAGCGCGGCGGCCTATGACTGTGCGAACATTCTGATCCAGGCGATCAAGACGGCGCTGGCCAACGGGGCGCACACCCCGGCCAACTCGGGTGATCAAGCCGGGGCCAAAGCGTTCCGCCAGGCGGTGATCAATGCCGTCCAGGGCACGTCCTGGGACGGGATCACTGGTCACCAGGCCTTTGACTCCAATGGTGACACCACCAACAAGTTCATCTCGATCTACCAATTGGCTAACAATACAAGCGGCAAGCCCGATTGGATCTACAAGACGGGAGTGACCGTGGCGTGAGCACCAGCGATCAAGGTGTCATAGCAATGTCATGGCAAGGGAACTGTGTTGCCTGGCCAGGATAGGAGCCAGGGGGGGTAGTCGGCAGAATTATATCTGTAAGACTACTCCCCGACTTGCTATGTTAGCCCGGGTGTTGTATATATTTGTATATTGCTCAGGATGACGGGGGTCGCGCGCTTATGAATGCGTTTTTGACACAGCTCCTGCAACAACTGATCATTGGGGTCTCCACCGGGGCAATCTATGCGCTCATAGCCCTGGGGTACACGATGGTCTACGGTATCATCGAATTGATTAACTTCGCCCACGGTGACATCTTCATGATAGGCACCTTCATCTCCATTACTATTTTCAACTGGTTTGGTATTACCTCGACATCTCAACCCACGGGCTTTAGGCTTGTGGGCATACTGCTGGTTACCTTGCTCGGTGCGATGGTTTTTTGTGCTGTGTTAGGGGTGGTAATTGAACGTGTCGCGTACCGGCGGCTGCGCAATGCTCCACGTCTTGCTCCGCTGATTTCAGCGATAGGTGTTTCATTGATCCTGGAGGATGTTGGGAAACTGTGGAAAGGCTTCACAATTGTCTCGTTTCCGCAGATTTTCCCGCAGGTGGAGTATTTTATAGGTCCGGTCTATATTAGCAGTGTCAATATCCTGGTAATCGTGGTAGCAGTTGGGTTGATGATTGCGCTGCAGTGGATGGTGACTCGAACACGGACGGGGCGAGCGATGCGTTCGGTAGCGCAGGATCGCGAGGCTGCAGCACTGATGGGCGTAAATGTGGATCGTATCATTGCGATTACCTTCTTCATTGGTGCAGGGTTGGCAGGTGCAGCCGGCCTCATCTACGGTTTGCAATACGGCAGTACGAATTTTGTTCTTGGTTTCCAGCTTGGCCTGTTTGCCTTTACGGCAGCTGTGCTGGGAGGTATCGGCAACCTGGTCGGCGCTATGCTGGGAGGTGTGCTGATAGGCGTAATCGAGGCGCTGGCCACTTTTATTCCCGACAGCGTATTGCCACATGGTGGGGCAGCATGGCACGAAGCTATCATTTTCGCTGTTCTCATCTTGATACTGGTGTTCCGCCCTTCGGGCCTGCTTGGTCAACAGCTGCCAGAGAAAGTATAGAGGACACACAAATGCTGCGAGATTGTTACCACACTCAGTTGGAAGCGAGGTGATGCTGCCGTGTCTGTTTCGGTGAACACCAGTGCGCTTTTGCCTGGAAGGGATATGCGCACCCTGTTGATTAAATGGATCGTAGCACTGCTTGTGCCTGTAGCGGTATTTACCTTTGTCTGGAGCGGCGAGGCGATCATCAATAACGTGATACTTGGTTTGATCACCTCTGGGAGCACGCCGTACGATGCCCCGACGCTTATAGCGGCGGCTATTTTCATCCTGGTCTTCTATGTAACTGTGGTCGCGCTTGCCGGATACCTGGTGGCAGCTGATAGCGGGCGCCGAGACATGATCGGTGTGTGGATTGATGTACTGGTTTTTGCACTGGTACCACTGGTTCTCGTAATGACCTTTGGCTTGATCATAGGCCTGGCGCTGTGTGCTATTGTCTGGCCCGTATACTTCTATATTCGCAATCTTGTACGTAAAGCTCGTCACTCTGCTCCCTTGATTCCACAGGCGAACCTGGGGGTGTTGACTACTGAGCAGCAGGGCGAGTTGATGAGGCGGGCTATAGCAGGCAGTTTCTGGTTTGGGGTAGTGTTTGCCCTTGTCTGGCTGATCGCCGACTTGATCTTTGCTGCCACCGGTCCATTTCCGCCGCTGCTCTTTATCTGGGTAGGTGTGCGCACAATTCTCTTGCCCATCGCCGGCTATTTCCTGGGGCGGCTGAGCGGGGTTATCGCGTTACGTCGTACTCTCAGTGCACAAGGCAATGGCAATGGGGGAAATGGTGCGAATAGGCCCAGGAACGCCACGAGCAGGCGAACGCAACTGGAGGTACTTTCCACGACGCGCGTTCGCGAAGAGGCAAAGGACCTGGTGCCCAACGACCTACCCTTGCGCAGTAGCGGCGCGCAGCGTTTTTACCTGATCATGCTGGTCGCCTTTGTGCTGTTTTACCCCCTTATCGATCCATTCTTGTTCGGATTTGGCACGGATGGACGCCTGGCGGGCTATGGCGACGCGGGCTATTACGTGATCCTGGCACTGGGCCTCAACATCGTGGTTGGTTTCGCTGGACTGCTGGACCTGGGTTATGTCGCCTTCTTCGCCATCGGCTCATACGCCTGGGGTATCCTTGGCTCAACGCAGTTGACGAACGTGCTCAACCTGGCTCCCATCAATCCTCATCTCCTGTCATGGCTCTTCTGGCCGATGCTGCTAGGCGCAGCGCTGATAGCGGCGTTCTGGGGAGTGCTACTTGGGGCTCCCACCCTGCGCTTGCGCGGCGACTACCTGGCCATCGTGACGCTTGGTTTTGGAGAGATTGTGCCTATCGTCTTCCTGGAACTGGACAAGTATAGTAACGGGCCAAATGGTATAGTGGGCGTCCAATCGCCGGCATTCTTTGGCCTGCCGTGGTCTGTTATTACACCAACTCCATATTACTACCTGATTCTGGCGCTGATTGGGCTCACGATCTTTGCCAATATCCGCCTGCGCGACTCGCGCTTAGGTCGCGCGTGGATCGCGATCCGCGAGGATGAAATTGCAGCCTCATCTTCCGGTATCAACCTGGTGAATACCAAGTTGTTTGCCTTTGGTGCGGGCGCGTTCTTCTCGGGCATTGCCGGGGCCTATCATGCAGCGAAGCTCGGTGGAGTGTCACCTGACAACTTTAGCTTTGGTGACTCCGTGATCTTCCTGGCGATGGTGGTGATTGGTGGCATTGGCAGTATCCCCGGTGTGATCGTTGGCGCGCTGGCAGTCTATGCTGTCAACCTGTTCATTCTTGCGCAGCTCGATACGCTGGCTGCCGACCCCACGAGTTTCATGTTCACTGTCAAGAATAGTATTATCCATGTCATTCCCGGGTTCACATTCGGTAATATTCGTAACCTCGTCTTCGGTACTATCCTCGTCATAATTATGATCTTCCGACCGGAAGGGCTTATTCCAAGCGCGAGACGTAAACGCGAATTGCATGCTGCTGCCGGTGAGGGATCAGAAGGTGCTTTGGATGTCGTGCCAGGAGCACCGGGCTTCGAAGAGGAGGTGCGTGTTGAATAGCAGCAAAGCAGGGAGTATGCCATGAGTGCCAAGCCTGTAGGGCTCGTGGGTGAGCCTGTTGAGCCTGTGAGCAGCGCTCTGTTGGATTTGAGCAAAGTCACCAAGCATTTTGGTGGCCTGGCGGCGGTGCAGGATGTGGATCTACAGGTCAATCCAACAGAGATCGTGAGCATTATTGGCCCCAATGGTGCGGGAAAGACCACGGTTTTTAATTTGATTACCGGTATCTACCGTGCAACATCGGGTGATGTCCGGCTTGAAGGGCGCTCGTTGGTGGGCCTGAGCCCTGACCAGGTTGTTAAACGCGGCATTACGCGCACCTTCCAGAATATTCGCCTCTTCAATAACATGACAGTGCTAGAGAATGTGCTCGTTGGACTGCATACGCAATTGAAAGCAAATGTGCTGGGTTCGCTCTTCCATACTCCCGCTGTTTTACGTGAGGAGGCAGATGCACGGAAACGCGCTATTGATTTACTGAGTTTCTTCGGCTCAGAATTGGTGGTGCGGCAGGAAGAGTACGTGATTAATCTCTCCTACGCTGAGAAGCGGCGTGTTGAGATTGCGCGCGCGCTGGCGGCTAAGCCTAAGCTCCTCCTGTTGGATGAACCGACAGCGGGTATGAATGAGGCGGAGACGCTGGAGGCGGTGAAGTATGTGCGGCGCCTGCGCGACGAGCTGGGTCTGACTATTCTGTTGATCGAGCATAAACTGGCGGTGACGATGGGGATATCAGATCGTATCGCTGTGCTCGACTACGGCCGTAAGATTGCCGAGGGTCTGCCGGAGGAGGTACGCCGCGATGAACGGGTCATTGCAGCCTACCTGGGTACACCCTCAACGAGGGGTGAGCAGGCACCAGTAGATGAGAGAGCTGCGGAGTGATAACGGTCTAATACATGCGAAGAAGGTGTTCTTCTTGCTAAGGAGAACACGGCAGAGAGGTCTGCGATGTTACGATTAACCGATGTAGATACGTTCTATGGCCCCAGCCAGGTGCTGCATCATGTAACGTTGGAAGTAAATAAGGGTGAGATAGTGTGTTTGCTGGGCGCGAATGCAGCGGGTAAGACGACGACGATGAAAACTATCTTTGGCCTGGTACATCCACGCCATGGATCGATTCAGTTCGAAGATCAACCCATTGACCATAAATTGCCGGGCGATATCGTACGCCTGGGTATGGCCCTGGTACCTGAAGCGCGCCGCATCTTCCCACGTATGACGGTACTGGAGAACCTGGAGATGGGAGCCTTTATCCGTAATAACCGGGCGGAGATCAACGAGGATATCGAACATGTCTGCCAGATCTTCCCGCGCATCAGGGAACGCTTAAAACAGGTTGCAGGCACGATGTCGGGCGGTGAGCAGCAGATGCTGGCAATGGGCCGCGCGTTGATGTCACGTCCACGCATGATCTGTATGGATGAGCCATCGATGGGCCTCTCCCCTATTCTCGTCGAAACGGTATTTAATACTATCCTGCGTATTCGAGAAGAGGGGGTCACCGTCTTCCTCGTAGAGCAAAACGCGTCGATGGCCCTCAGCCTGGCTGATCGGGGTTATGTCTTGCAGACAGGCCAGATTGTGCTGAGCGATACTGCTCCCAATCTGTTAACCAATGATCTCGTGCGACAGGCCTACCTGGGCGGAGCGTAAAGAGGGCGACTAGTATAAAAAAGAGGTGTTAGGGTTCTCATAAGTCCAACCTGCCTGCGTATCGTCTCCACTATCAACGATGACAGGTGCTCCTTGCGGCTGTCCATTGCTATCGATGGATACAGTGTAGAGACCTTTGCCGGAACCCAACCGCTGACCTTGCCACAAGAGACGGCTACGAGTGAGAAAGAGAACATGACGGCTGTCGGCTGCCCAGGGACTGTTTGAAACCGGCTGGAGCAGGACGTTGACGTTAGACTCGCCTGGCTGCGTCGTTGATCCGGTAGGTGCAGTGGTGTCGCTCAGTAATACATGCTGCTGCTTGCTCGCAATCTGTACCAGGGTCAAAGTGTGCAAACCATCGAGCAGTAGGAATTGCCCATCCGGTGACCAGTAGGGGACACTATCATATTCGCCAGGTAGGGTCAGTAGAACACTGCCGTCAAGGTTAAGAATGGTATAGTTTGAATCCGTACTATACAAGATATGCCTGCCATCAGGCGACCAGGCGAATTGGGTGCAAGAGCACGTCGCGAGCGTGGTAATGTGACCATTCATAGCACGCAGGATGAGCTGTACCGTTACAGGGGAGTTGGCCTGAGCATGTGTACCGGCAATCGCGTAAAGAATAGCCGGGTGCTGGTGAGACGGCTGCCAGAGTACCCGCTCGAGGGCGGCGAAGAGTGGATGACCAGGAAGGGCGCCTGTGCTAATAAATTGTATGCTGGTTCCAGCAATTGTTGTGGTAAAGAGTCCTTTCATTGAATTTCCTATAGCCATAGAATCTACAGGCGCTAAAGAAGGTATAGAAAAGCTGTCAGGGAGGGGTTTACGGGCGATCCCGGCAGGCTGGTCATTTTGTGAGATCCACCAGTGAACGGTGTCAGGGTTGTATATTGTGGAAGTAAGTTCTTCACGGTAGAGCAGGCGGGTCCCTGTATTATTCCACCAGGCATTGCTATACTGCACATCGGACCTGGACAGGGTGATAGGAATAGAAGAGCCGCCATCTAGCCCGATAGTGTTAAGATCACCAGGTAAGTCGCCTATTAATCCCGTTATGGGGTCGTTGCTAATCTTCTTTGCGGCTGGTGTGCTTGCAAATGTAGCGTCAAGAGTGCGAAAAACGAGCATTCGATGGTCAGGCGACCAGCCATAGCCGACCACGGGCGTATCCCCGGCGGCGACTTCGAAAGCATTTGTGCCATCCGGGTCGATAGTCCAGAGATGTCCATCCCGCAGAAACGCTATTTCGTTACTCCCCACGTGCCCTGGACTGCATGCTGCCAGGTCAGCGAGCAGTAGTGATAGGATTATCAAACATAAGGCGCTAAGCTTTCGTTTCATGAACTGAGTATAGGTGTTGTATGAGGTGGGAGTCAAGCAAAATCCATTGCTGGTTCTACCGAATATTGGGGGTCAGAATGGTCATACCACAGGAGACTGTTGGGAACGCGAAGCTCGTATATATGGTAGGGGCGACCCCATAGGCGTGAACTGAAGCAGATTTTCCAGGCCCCCCGAGTCGGGGGGCCTGCCGTCGCTTGTCACGCCTCCGCGCAGGAGCCGCAGCCCTGCGCCCTTCGCTTCCCCTTCGCTGCGCTCAGGGCTGCGGCTCACTCAAGGGTAAACTCCGCGAAGGGGAAGGGTCTGACTCGCCGGGCACAGAGATCCTTCGCTGCGCTCAGCATGACATGCTCGGTTGAGAGGGGAGCCCAAAGCGGTCGCCCTGGACAGAAAGTGAACGCCTATGTGGGGCGCCCCTTGCGAACGCAGTCTGGGGGACTGTGTGGCCCTGCTTGCTGTTGACGCGATGTTGCCTATCTCCTATGATAATACTATGTTATGCTATTTACGCCGGTCAAGCTGAGACGAGCATGGGGGTTGGCTATGAAGCAAGTTGAACGTTTGCCATCATTAGGAGCTGAGCAAGAATCACGCGCACGAAAATATACTATCGATAGTGTGCTGGCAGTAGTAGGAGCGCTGCTGGTGACAGGTGTAATCTACACATTTCACCTGTACCCGAAAATTCCAACTATCTCACTGGCCTACTTGCTGGTTGTGCTGGCGCTGGCCAGCACACGTGGACGCTATGCCGCCATTCTCGCATCTATCCTTGCCTTTTTCTCCTTCGACTTTTTTCTCGTTCCTCCATTTTATACTTTCATCGTTGCCAAGTATGAAGACCTGCTAGCCCTGTTTGTCTTCCTGGCAACGGCAATCATCACAGGTCAACTCGCCTCGGCGCTAAGGCTGCGTGCAAAGCAAGCGAACCGTCGAGAGCGTGAAACACGTATTCTCTATGAACTGGTGCACGCGGTGAATAGTAAGGAAGACCTGGAAGCCCAGCTTGGTGTGATAGCGCAAGCTGTAGTCGATGTTTTTTCTTCCTGGGGAGTGCGTAATTGTGCCTTACTGTTGCCTGATGCTCAAGGAAAGTTGACGTTGCAGAGCAGTTCAACGGGCTCGATAGACAAGGTGAAACTCTCGCCTGATGAAGAAGCGACGGCGGCGTGGGCGATGAGGCAGAATCAAACGGTAGATTTGCATGATACCACCCTCAATCCCCGCAATGCCATGGGCCAGACTCCAAGAAATATTATCCGAAGCACTGCATCATCCCATCCGCTGCGTCGCTATGTACGTATGATACCCCTGAAAACGGGAGCGGATGTAGTTGGCGTGATGCGCTTGTTAATAGAAGACGACCCTCGCTTACTTCTGGGCGAAGCAGCCGGAAAAAGTCTAGGAGTAGAGCAGGAGCGGCTCAATCCTCAAATGGCTTTCTTCTGGACTTTTCTCGATCAGGCCGCCTTTGTGATCGAACGGGTGCGCTTGCGCCGTGAAAGCATGCAAATCCAGTTATTGCAGCGCACCGATGCGCTCCGTGCAGCTCTTCTCTCTTCGGTTTCGCATGACCTGAGAACGCCACTGGCATCGATCAAGGCCGCAGCCACCAGCCTGTTGCAGGAGGATATACAGTGGGACGATGAAGCAAGGCGCAGTTTCATCATGTCCATCGAGCGCGAAGTCGACCGGCTCAATCGCCTGGTGGGGAATTTACTGGATATGTCACGTATTGAAGGAAACGCGCTCAAGCCCGAAAAAGAATGGTACCCGATTGATGAGTTGATACACGACGTGTTGGGCCGCATGCAGCCGCTGATACAGGGTCGAGATGTGCAGACACATCTGCCTGGTGATCTGCCGCCGGTGGAACTGGATTACCTGGAAATAGATCAAGTGTTGACCAACCTCATTGAAAATGCCGTGCGCTATACCCCAGAGGGCTCGTCGATTGAAATCAGCGCGCGGGTTGATGGCGAGCAGATGGACATCAGCGTTGCGGATCGTGGCCCAGGCATTCCTGCGTCGAAGAAGGAGCATATTTTCGATAAATTCTACCGCGTCCTGGATGTGCAGCGTGATGGAACCCACCCTATAGGCTCCGGGCTAGGCTTAGCAGTGAGTCGTGGGCTCGTTGAAGCTCATGGAGGACGCATCTGGGCGGAAAATCGAGAAGGCGGCGGATCGATTTTCCGCTTCACTCTCCCATTGAGACAAGCAGAGGGCATAAAAACATGAGTAAGGGTGGAGCGCGTATCCTGGTCGTGGATGACGAGATTGAAATTGTGCGTGCATTGGAACGCAGCCTGGCAGCACATGGTTTTGAGGTGTTCACCGCGGGTAGTGGGGAAGAGGCACTCGAAGCGATTAGCCTTCACCGGCCAGACCTGATATTGCTTGACCTGGGTCTGCCCAGCATGAGTGGCCTGGAAGTTATTAAGAGGGTGCGAGCACAGTCAAATCTACCTATTATTGTGCTTTCAGTGAAGGATACTGAGCATGATAAGGTGCAAGCTCTCGATTTGGGCGCGGACGATTATGTATCTAAGCCCTTCGGTATGGACGAGGTCCTGGCACGGTTAAGGGTTGCACTGCGACATAGCGCCCAGGTAGAGTCTGGTACGGAGGCGATCTTTACGGTCGGACCGCTGAGGGTCGATTTTGCACAGCGACTGGTACAGGTCGACGGGCAAGAGGTGAAGCTAACGCCTACTGAGTATGATCTGCTCAAGGCATTGATAAAGAACAGTGGCAAGATTATGACTCGCCAGATGTTGCTCTCCCAGGTATGGGGAACTGGTTATGGAGCCGAGTCTCATTACTTGCATGTCTACGTTGGTCAATTGCGCCGGAAAATCGAACCCGACCCGGCACGTCCGCGCTTCATTCTTACTATTTCCGGAGTTGGTTACCGCTTCAACGCCGATCATTGAGAAGTCAAGCTGCTGCCCTTGCGCTTTCTTAACTGAAGCGG
>WNFM01259929.1_pt2 | contig 12612 bp, 13 predicted proteins | sample 5400271 | NCBI WGS metagenome assembly WNFM01 (sample SAMN13153352, study PRJNA577476) | soil metagenome | isolation source: 60 cm saprolite on Douglas fir-dominated hillslope | place: USA:California | collected 2013-09-17 | reverse complement strand
GAAGTGATGAACGAAGTTGGCAAACCGCCGACCGATCGGGTGAGGCTTCGACGATATAACTGGCTGGCCAACTATGAGAAGGCTGCCATAGATGCCATCATCGATGCGGGAATGGTGTGTCAGGTTGGGTACGTATTCGACGGGTTTCCTTACGTTACGCCGACCAACCATTGGAGAATGAACGAGTATGTGTATTGGCACGGTTCGTCTGCGAGCCGAATGCTCAAAGAGTTACAGAAGGGTGTTTCGGTATGCTTCAGCGTGACACTGTTGGATGGCATTGTGTTCTCGCGAGCGGCCTTCAATCACAACGTAAATTTTCGGTCCGTCATGGCTTTCGGGCAAGCGGAACTCTGTGACGAGGACACCAAGCGGACGGCTTTGCAATTCTTTATGGGGATATGCAAGGCCTCCCAGCGAAAAAGAGTGGAAGGCATCCAAAGTCCTTCGGCTTCGTCTCGATGAGGTTGCAGCCAAAATCGGCGATTCACTCCCCGAAGAAGATCCCGACGATTTGGCGTCGGATCGTTGGGCGGGATCTGTTCCGTTGAGACTCGTCCAGCTGGATCCCATCCCCGATCCAACTCTGCGCAACGATATTAAAATGCCGGACTTCGTAAAAAACCTTGACTATGCGCTTCGAACACATCCGGCCAAGCGGCCGAAGTAGAAAGATCCTATCGATACAACGAAGTCTTTGCTTGCCCCTGGCACATTAGCCCAATTTGTATGCGTTCTGCCGCGCAAGCAGCACGCAGATTTGCAGAGTTGGAACAACGGTGATCAGAGATTATGCGATCTTCCTGTTCGTCTGTCTGGGCTGTGGCTCAATCCATGGCTCTCGCTCGAACATGAGATCAATAAGAGGGATGGCGTCGAATAATGTTTGGTACGCTTCTGGAGGCAGCCGGGCCAGTCGCTCTTCCAATGCTGCGTTTCGTGTTGCCGCGACTTCTTCAGCGACCTTCCGACCTAAATCCGCTATTTGGACAAGATTGTTGTACGTCCCGACAGGAGCAGCACGCGTGACCAAATTTGCGTCCACCATACGTTTGATCAGCTGAGTCATGGTCGGCATTGTAACGCCTTCGGCGCGAGCAAGATCGCTGACGCGTAGGGGGCGCCCGAGCATGAGAAGCCCTAGGACCGCCGTCTGCGCGGTCGTCAGACGCGAATTGGCCGCCTCACGACGTAGCGCTTGGCTTAGGCGAGCCAACCGGGGCCTAAGTTCGTTTGCCAACGTTTTTCGCTTTTTATCTTTCCTCATGAAGAACATGGCTCCAATCTAACTCGCGTCTCGCGCAATCATCTAGCTTATCTTGGTGTCTAGAATCGTCGCGCTAAAGGCGCATGAAGCTAGCCGCCCGTCTAGAGTTTTTCTGTACCACGTCGATACCGGCACGATGTTTGGTTTGAGAAGAAGGGAGCCGGCGTAAAATATTTGCTAGTCAAGCCAGTCATGATTTGGTAATAGTTAGGCAACCTAACAAGAGTCCAACAATTTGTCATGGTTTAGTCGGCGGTTGGCAACCCTTGATTGAAGGCTGAGCCCGGACGCAGAACCCACGTATGGACGTTTGGCCGCATTAAAATGAAGAGTGTTTCATGCTAGAAAGAATTCGGTGTGCGAGCTTCAGGCGTACTTCGGGTGGCCTGATCTCGATGCGTGCTTCGATAGCTCTTTGCTTGTGTTCGCGCGTACGAACGAAAAAAAGGCGCTCCCAGGCAGAGCATTGATGTGCGCGTGTAACGGCTAGATATGGAGAGGCTTAACTATGTCACGAATAGCTATCCGCGCCGCATGTGTTCTTGCCATTCTTTTCACTGCGATCGTACCAGGCCAGTCGGCAACTAAGATCGTCTACGGCAACGTCACTGAAATGACCCTGTCGCAAGTTCCAATCGTTGCCGCCAAGCAACTCGGTTACTATGCTGAAGAGGGCCTGGACGTAGAGTTGATGGGATTCAAAGGAACCGGCACGCTCGTGCCGCAGATCCTCGCGCGACGAGTGGATATTGGATATCCGAACCCCGATACCTTCATCCTCTCACGCGCCCCCGGCAAAGAAAAACTCCCGATCAAGTATTTCTATAATATGACGCCGCACTCGATGTGGGAGTTCGCTGTGTTGGCGGATTCCCCCATTACCTCGCTTAAAGAACTTGACGGAAAGCAGGTCGGCGTTGGGGCGCTTTCTTACGGAAACGTGCCAATTACCAAAGCCCAGTTCAAGAAATTAGGGATAAGCGCCACTCTCGTTCCAGTAGGGCTCGGAAGTTCGTCTTTCATGGCGTTGACAAGCAAGCGTGTCGACGCGCTCAATCTTTGGGACTCTCAGAACGCGGCAATGGAAATTGAAGGAATCGCAATCCGTAGGATTGCGCAGCTTCCGCAGTACGAGGCCCTTATGAGCAACGGGTTTGTTGCGCATGAAGACCTCATTCGTGAAAAGCCTGAAGTCATCATCGGGTTTGGACGCGCCGTCGCAAAAGCAACGGTGTTTTGCGAGGCCAATCCGAAAGCGTGCGTCAAATTATATTGGAAGGAATACCCCAACTCCAAGCCAGGCGGCGAAGAAGCGAAGGTGCTCGACGACGGCGTCAAAGCAATGTGGGCAAGTTTCAAGACCAAATTGAGCTTCCCTCCTGGACCCCGAGAATATGGCAAGTTCGATCCACAGGTATGGAAGAGTTTTGCCGAGGCTCTCTTCGATGGTGGGCAACTTTCGACCAAAGATGTGGATGTTGACGCGTGCTACACAAATGAATTCGTTTCGAAATTCTCGGACTTTGATGCGGATAAGATCCGTAGGCAAGCGACCGCATTCAAGGACTAACCGCGATGATCCATGAGCGTCTTGTATCGGCTGATGTCGCCCCGTTGTTCCGGACTGAGAATCTGGAGGTAACGTATGCATCCTCACGGGGGCCAACCAAGACACTCGAAGCGTTTAATGCGACCATCGCGAAGGGCGAATTTGTTTCAATTCTAGGCCCCTCGGGTTGCGGAAAATCAACGCTTCTGAAAGTGGCTGCAGGTTTGCTGACTCCATCAGCCGGAACCGCGGAATTAGATGGAAAACCAATTTTGGGACCTCACCGCGATGTCGGTATCGTTTTTCAGCAAGCCACGCTTCTTCCTTGGCGAACGGTACTTGACAACGTTTTACTTCCAATTCGAACACTTCGTATGGATCTTGAAGCCGGAACGGAGCGCGCTCGATCTCTACTGCGCCTGATGGGGCTTGAAAGCTTTGAGCGGCACTATCCAAATGAGTTGTCAGGTGGAATGCAGCAGCGGGTTGGCATTGCGCGAGGCCTAGTTCACGATCCGAGCTTGCTCCTTATGGACGAACCCTTCGCTGCTCTGGACGCGATGACGCGAGAGCAGATGATGGTAGAACTTCAGCGAATTTGGATGGAAACACGCAAGTCCGTTATCTTCATCACTCATTCGATCCCCGAAGCCGTGTTTCTTTCCACCCGTGTCTTGGTCCTGTCGCCACGACCGGCTCGCATCCTCAGAGAAGTCACCATCGATATTCCGATGCCGCGGACAGAAGAAACGCTGGCTAGCGCCAAGTTTGCAAAATAGGTCGATTATGAGCGAAAACACGAAATCTGTTCTGTATCCCACATTGCTGTTGTTGGCGTTGCTCGCTCTTTGGTTCGTTGCCGTACAGCGTTGGGGTGTTCCGAATTACATTCTTCCGCCGCTCCAAGGCGTAATGAGCGCCCTGCGAAGGGGATATATCGAGGGCGCGTATTGGAAGGATTTTGGCTTCACCCTAACATCCATGCTGACCGGTTACATCGGAGGATGTTCGCTCGCCTTTATCATTGGAATCCTTTTTGCGGAATTCCGATGGTTGGAGCGCCTATTGTATCCGTTTGTACTTGCGCTTCAGTCGATGCCGAAGGTAGCGCTGGCTCCACTTATCTTGATCTGGTTTGGCTTCGGTCTCGGCTCGAAGGCGGTGATGGTCGGCCTAGTATGTTTCTTCCCTATGTTTATCAATACGCTTATCGATCTTATGAGGGCTTTTTCTGCCAGCCGTTGGCACATCCTGACCCACATTAAGATTCCGTCGGCGGCGAGCCATATATTTGCGGGATTGCAAATATCGATTGTCCTCGGCCTCATTGGAGCCGTCGTTGCAGAATTCGTGTCTTCGTCCGCAGGTCTCGGCTATCTGATTAATGCGTCCACGACTACGCTGGACACGAGCACAATGTTTGCTGCGCTGTTGAGTTTGGCAGTGCTCGGGATTGGTGGCAGCCAGATCGTGCGTCTGATTCAGCGCCGGCTAGTCTTCTGGGACAGAACCAGCCATACGCAGCCTTTTGGCGAGTAGATAGCGGATACGTGAGCGGGGCAAACGACCAATGGTCCTGTCTTTGGCGCCGCCGATCTAAGAATTGCGGTGCGCGCTGACCGAAATTGCGCTGGTCAACATCCACGATTTATGATCATATTAGGTAGGCTAACTAATTGTTCACACGATGGAGGGTATTTTGCAAGGATCGGAAATTCCCAAGGAAGCCAAATGTCCGTTCTCGGAAAGCAGGGCAATTTTAGACTTCCCTTTGCAGCGAACCTGTCCGTTCGATCCACCGCCTGAATACAAGCGTTTGAGGGCGGAGCAGCCGGTCGCAAAAGTGAGGCTTTGGAACGGGGGGGATGCGTGGTTGATCACGCGCTATGACGACTTCCGCAAGGTCCTGACGGATCCGCGCTTCAGCTCCGACCCGACCCGGCCTGGCTACCCCGGGGCGAACCCCGGGATGAGTCTTGCGCGTCAGAAATATCGAACCTTCATTTCGATGGATCCGCCCGAGCATACCGTTCATCGCCGGATGCTGACTGGGGACTTTTCAGTTAAGCGAATGGAACTGATGCGTCCCAAGCTTCAGTCGATCGTCGACAAGCTTATCGACGACATGATTGAAAAGGGCCCTCCAGCAGAGCTTGTCGAGGACTTCTCCTTTCCGCTTCCGTCGTTCGTGATTTGCGAGCTGCTTGGCGTGCCATACTCCGATCACGCGTTCTTTCAGGACCGCGCGAAGATCATCGCCTCCAACAAAACGACGGCCGAGGAGGCTGCCGTGGCAACGCGAGAGCTTTGCGAGGAGTACATCGGCGACTTGATCAAGAAGAAGGACGCAAATCCAGGAGACGATCTACTGAGTCGGCTTGTGGGGAGCTATATGCGCACCGGTCAATTGACACACACGGAGATGATTGGCGTCGCGAGGCAACTTCTTGTGGCCGGTCATGAGACGACCGCGAACACAACCGCGCTGGGCATCCTGCTGATGCTCAATCATCCCGACCAGATCGAAGCGCTCCGCAATGATCCGCGGCTCGTGAACGGGGCAGTCGAAGAGATTCTGCGTTTCCTGGACGTCACCCAGGCTGGCCGGCGTCGGGTGGCGCTGGAAGACGTCGAGGTAGGTGGCCAGCTGATCCGGGCGGGCGAGGGGATCATCGTAGCCAATCCGTCGGCAGACCGGGACGAGAACGCGTTTGCTGATCCGGACCGCTTCGATATTCGCCGAGATGCCAGGCATCACGTGGCCTTCGGTTACGGCGTACATCAGTGCCTCGGCCAGCCTCTTGCTCGCGTAGAGCTACAGGTTGTGTTTGGCACCATCTTTAAGCGTTTGCCCAACCTTCGCCTCGCGGCGCCGTTCGAGTCGTTGGAGTTTAAGAACGACATGTTCGTGTATGGCGTCGAAAAACTGCCAGTCTCTTGGTGAATACGGAAGAAAACAGATGCGCGTGCATATTAACCAGGAAAAGTGTTGTGGCGCCGGCCAGTGTGTCCTGGCGGCTCCCAGTATCTTTGATCAGCGAGACAATGATGGTGTCGTGATCTTGCTTAACGAGAACCCGCCAGAGTCGGCGAGGGCCGAAGTCGAACAAGCGGTTCGTCTTTGTCCTGCCGTCGCCATTCGGATAGAGGATTGATGGATATCGATCACATTGTCGTTGTCGGAGGATCCGTAGCGGGTCTGTCCGCCATTGAAGCCCTGCGCGGAGATGGATACAGCGGGCGACTGACCCTCGTTGGTGAGGAGCACCATAGTCCATATGATAGGCCTCCGCTCTCCAAGCAGGTTCTCTCGGGAAAATGGCCCGAAGACCGCATTAGTTTGCGGTCTTCGAAAGAATACGCGTCGCTAGATCTAGATTTCAAGATGGGCCGCACGGCTGTGGGGCTGGATCAAGCTCGGCGTGCAGTTAAATTGGATGACGGTCAAGAATTAGCATACGACAAGCTCATAATTGCGACCGGGGTTCGTGCGCGAAAGTTGCCGTTCGGTCACAATTTGCAGGGTGTTCACACCTTACGAACACTCGATGACTGTCGGCAGCTTAACGCTGAACTGCTCGAGTACCAAAAGGTAGTAGTAGTTGGAGCAGGTTTTCTCGGCACTGAGGTCGCTGCAACCGCCCGTGGTCTCGGCCGCCAAGTGACCATGGTTTATCCTGAGTCGCTACCGATCTCTGGTCTAGGGCTGATAGTAGGCAAGCGTCTTGCCGATCTTCATCACCAAAATGGCGTGAGATTACGATTCAACAGCAAGCCGATATCGTTCCAATCCGCAGGCCAGCGTGTTTCAGAAGTGAGTCTTGACACGGGCGAGGCTCTACCTGCTGATCTGGTCGTAGTGGCAATCGGCTCTTCGCCGGCGGTCGATTGGTTGTCAAATAGCGGTCTCACTTTGGACGATGGCGTAGTCTGCGATAAGTTCTTGCGCGCCGCCGAGCATATATACGCGATTGGAGACGTCGCGAAATGGTACCATCCGTGTCTCCGTGCACATCTACGCGTAGAACATCGTATGAATGCGGTTGAGCAAGGTATTTCGGTGGCTCAGGATTTGCTGCGCGGCGAAGTCGAGTTCAAAGCAATACCATTCTTTTGGACCGATCAGTACGAGCTAAAAATACAAGGCTACGGCTGTTTTCCGCCCAATGCAGTCGTCAAGATAGTCGATGGTGACCCGAATAGCGCGGCCTTTGTAACTGCCTATGAAGATAAGGGGCGGTTAGTCGGCGTTTTGGGATGGAATGCTTTCAAGCAGCTTGCGCGGTGGCGAACGCTCCTGAAGGAATCTTTTGAGCAGCCATTGCCAGTAACGTAGGCAAGACTACAGCTGCAAAATCCACTTATCACCCTCCAGTACAACTCAAGACAAAGATGCCCATGACGGTGAATTTGAATATCAAAGGTGCGGTGCGGAACCTGAACGATCCATGGTTGTTGCGTAGCGCTTGCTTCATTGACGGTAAGTGGGTTGGTGCCGATAACGGCGACACGCTGACGGTAATTAATCCATCTACTGGTGATAAGATCACAACAGTGCCAAACATGGGAGGCATTGAGACCCGTCGTGCGATTGCTGCAGCTGACGCAGCATGGCCGGCCTGGCGCGGCCGTACCGCGCAAGATCGCGCTACGATCTTGCGCAAATGGTTCGAGCTAATAATGGCCAACCAGGAAGACCTGGCGACTATCATGACAGCCGAGCAAGGCAAGCCGCTTGCGGAAAGTCGGGGTGAGATCGCTTATGCTGCATCGTTCATAGAATGGTTCGCCGAGGAAGGAAAACGTATCTACGGTGACACCATTCCAGCCTTTACAGCTGATCGTCGCATAATAGTTTTGAAGCAACCGATCGGGGTCTGTGCTGCGATCACGCCGTGGAATTTTCCTGCTGCGATGATCACGCGCAAGGCCGGGCCAGCGCTTGCAGCCGGGTGCACGATGGTTGTCAAACCTGCGAGCGAAACACCGCTGTCGGCACTGGCATTGGCATCGCTGGCGGAAAAAGCTGGAGTGCCGAACGGTGTTTTCTCCGTCGTTACAGGATCTCCTGCCGAGATCGGCAACGAAATGACGTGGAATCCGACTGTACGCAAGGTAAGCTTTACAGGCTCAACCGCAATCGGCAAAAAGCTGATCGCACAATCTGCCTCCACCGTAAAGCGCACGTCGATGGAACTAGGAGGCAACGCGCCTTTTATCGTGTTTGACGATGCCGACATCGAATCGGCCGTTAAGGGTGCCATCGCCTCGAAGTTCCGGAACGCCGGTCAGACATGCGTCTGCGCCAATCGTCTGTTTGCGCAGGATTCCGTTTATGAGGCTTTCGTAGCCCGCCTGACCGAGGCCGTGAACGAGATGAAGGTGGGCGACGGGTTTGTGCCGGAAGTCACTGTCGGTCCGTTGATCAGCACTGCGGCCGTGGAAAAAGTCGAGGCGCATGTAGCCGATGCGATGCAGAAGGGTGCGCGAGTCATAACTGGTGGAGAGCGTCATCCGCTTGGAGGCTTCTTCTACAAGCCAACAGTGCTGGCTGATGTCACGCCAGACATGCGGATTTTTAAGGAAGAGACCTTTGGCCCAGTGGCTCCAGTATTGCGGTTCTCAACGGAGGATGAGGTGATCAGGCTGGCCAATGCCACGGAGTTTGGCTTGGCGGCATATTTTTATGGCCGAGAAATCGGTCGCATTTTCCGGGTCGCGGAAGCGCTCGAGTACGGCATCGTTGGTATCAATGAAGGTATCATTTCCAGTGCGGTTGCTCCGTTCGGGGGAATGAAAGAGAGCGGTAACGGGAGAGAGGGTTCAAAGTACGGGATCGAGGACTATCTCGAGATTAAGTATCTCTGCTTTGGCGGAATAACGGCAGTCCAAAGCTGAGGTAACCGCTTCACGCTTCCCTCAACCGAGAGCGATGAAATGACCGGCCAGATCGACCCCTTGCGCGATTACTCAAATCAAGCTGCCGTGCCTGATTTTCAAAACTATTTCGACCGCTGGCGCCGCAGCAGCGCCGAAGTGCGAACCGCGAAGTTGTGCTTCCTGGATGTTCCGTATGGGATGGGGTGGCGTCAAACCTGCGACATCTTCCCCGCGGCCGCAGCGAATGCTCCTGTACTGGTATTCATTCACGGTGGATGGTGGCATTTCCTTGACAAATCGGACCACAGTTTTGTGGCCGAACCGTTCCTCAAGAACGGAGCTTCCGTCGTGCTGCTCAACTACCCACTCGCGCCGATGGTTGCTATCGAGGATATCGTTGAGAGCGTGAGGAAGGGAGTAGCATGGGTGCGAGATAACATCGCTCGTTTCGGAGGCGACCCCACGCGCATAACCGTATGCGGTCATTCAGCAGGTGGGCACTTAACAGCTATGATCGCCCAAGAGGACGCTAACCCCGAAAGATCCGTGCATAAGATCGTCCAGGCCTGCGTATCTATAAGTGGGGTGTACGACCTCAATCCGATTTTGGCTACACCGCACAATAAGAGTATTAGGATGCTTCAAGCAACCGCAGAAGCAGCGACGGCGATAACGAAAATAAATACCATTCAATGTAGGATGACGATTGCAGTCGGCGAAAAGGAAACTCCAGGGTTCCGTTGGCAGCACAACGCCTTTGAAGAGCGTTGTGACTGGGCAGGAAAATCTCTGACAGCAATGGTTTGCGATGGTGATAACCACTTCAGCGTTGTCGACGAACTGAGCCGCTGCGGCAGTGTGCTTTTCCGAAGGACGTGGGCGTCGATGGTTGGCGCCGAACCAGGACGCGGAGCGTCTAGTCGTGCGTCGCTCTGCACGATCATTTGATCCAATTTGGATGGAGCGACCGATTTCAACTGATGATAAGCCTCGCGGATATTTTTGCTGCAGTGTCGAGCGCAGCGGGGAGAAATGTTTCCACGTAGGAGGTTTTGGTGTAGTTCGACTGGCTACCCCCGATATTTAGTCCACCGCCACCTTTTCCGGAGGTGTTGCGAAGGGGTACGGCCACGCCGACAATACGAAGCTCAAGTTCGTTGAAAATGACTGACCAGCCCTGCTTTTCGACCCGAATAATCTCTGCACGCAATGCGTTTCGATCGCAGATTGTATGCTTAGTGAATTGCGTAAGCTCGACTTTCGCGAGATAGGCATCGCGCTCGACCGGTGATTTCGCGGCAAGAAGAACGCGACCGGTCGATGTGCAGTAAGCGGGAAGTTGGCTCCCCACATTCAATTGACGCCAAAACGTGCGCTGCCACGCCGAGCGAGCGACATAGACGATCTCATCGCCGTCCAGCACCGTGACAGCCGCTTGCTCGTTTACCCGCTTTGAAACGTCATCGATCAAGGGCTGGGCCACATCCCGAAGCGAAAGCGACGACAAATATGCAAATCCCAAACGCAATACCCGGGGTGTTAGGGAAAATCGTGTTTCGCGCTGGGTCGCATAGCCTGTCCTAACCAAGGTCATGATTAGCCGTCGCGCACCTGCTCGGTCGAGTTTCGCGCGCTGCGCGACCTCAGTGATCGTCAGCCCATCCTGACCGTTTCGGAAAGCCGAAATTACAGCCAACCCTTTTGCGAACGCTTCGACAAATTCGTTGCTGCCCTTCGGCAAGGGATCATTTTCGTCGGTCACTTGACAGCTCCTGGAAACGTCTTAATCTGTTTGATAGATATATATAAGTTTGACTATCAAACAAGTCAAAACTGAACCTGGCCGTTGAGAATTGCGGCTCCGCCAATAGGAGGGGAATTTGCCAAGCTACAGCGTCGGTCGTGCGGACGAGTTCAACGAGGGAGAGCGTCGTGTCGTCGTATGCGGCGAAAAAGAGATCGGAGTCTTCAAAGTCGATGGCGAGTTCTACGCTTGGCACAACCGATGCGGTCACCTTGGCGGGCCGGTTTGTCAGGGTCGTGTCCTGAAACGGGTGCTTGAGCCACTGGCTGACGACAAAACGAGCTACTCATTTCAATTCGACGAAAGCGAGACGCACATCATCTGCCCTTGGCATGGGTACGAGTTCAGCATCAAGACTGGCCTCCATCCCGGCAATTCACGCTTCCGTCTTCACAAGGCCGATATCGAGGTTCGCGATGGAGACATCTATGTCAGCGTCTGAACGAGTCCGACGTAACGATCCTTACGCGTGGATTGACGAGATGGCGCCGCAGCTTTTGGCTGACTCGCGCACACTCGTGGCGACCGGCGAGGCGTCGCGGGTGTCCGATCATGCCGTGGCTCAGATCATGACCGCGGCGATCCGCCTATACGTCGCCAAGTCGGACGGAGAGGAACGCACCTTCAATCCGATCGCTGGCGAGCGTGACAGCGAAATGACGCCGACCGAGCTGCTTTCCGCGGTTTCAGAACTGCTGCGCGCGCTGCATCTAGGACCGATGGAGTTGGCTCTTTGGTACCGCCGTCGTCCCGAAGACGACAATCTATGAGCTTGGAGAGCAACATGAACATCCAGCCTAAACTTACTGCCGAGCTGGCGCCGACCCAGCAAATCGACGTCTACACCGACACGCGAGACGTTTTAGCGCATGCCAAGAAAAGTGCACTGCTACGCGGGCTCGATGACTGGTTCATCTGCGACGTTGACGCCCATCACATGGAATCGGTGCACTGGGCCGAGATTGTACAATATATTGAAGACCCCGTCGTTCGCGACAACGCGTTGCGATATCAATCCGAACGTGTGGGAGGGCCTCCGTTCGGCCTCAACGGTGATCTCGGCCTGCGCTACCAGTCGGTCGGCGGCCGTATTCCTCACCAGGATGGCACGCGGGAAAAAGTGACCGAAACCGGCGTTCACCGTGACGTCACGCTGACGCGTCGCGCGATGGACTCGCTCGGCGTCGATAACATGGTGGTCTTCCCAACGCCGATGTTGTTTCTTGGCATGCATCCCCAGCCGGAAATGGAAGTGTGGCTCGGACGTGCCTACAACAAGTGGCTGATTGATCGCGTGCTGTCGGCCGATGACCGCATCAAGTCTCTCGCGGTGATCCCTTTCAATACCCCGAAAGAGGCGGAGCGCGCGGTTGCCGAATTCGGAGACAAAAAGGGAATCATCGGCTTCTGCATTGCAAGTACTCGCTACAAGCCTGTGCACCACAACGATTACATGCGCTTCTACGCGATGGTGCAGGAAACCGGCAAACCGCTGGCCTTCCACGCCGGTTATCACTGGCACGATCCGTCGCTTGCCACCGTCAACCGTTTTCTCGGAATGCACGCGTTGGGCTTTACTTGGTGCAACATAGTGCACATGACCAACTGGATAATAAACGGCATCCCGGAGCGTTTTCCTCGCCTGAAGAGCGTTTGGGTGGAGAGCGGGCTCGCATGGGTGCCGTTCTTGATGCAGCGGCTCGATGATCAGTATCTCAAGCGGCAGTCTGAGGCACCGCTGCTGAAGCGCCTGCCCAGCGACTACATGCGCGAGAATTGCTGGTACACGACGCAGCCGATGGAAACCGCTAATCCCAAGGGGCTCCAAAGTACCCTTGAGATGATCAACGCGGAAACGCAGCTTCTGTTCGCCTCTGACTGGCCGCATTTCGATTTCGATCTTCCTCAAATGATCTTCGATCAGCCATTCCTGAGCGAAGCGGCGAAGCGCAACATTCTAGGTCTGAATGCGGCGCGGATCTTCAATTTGGATCCCACTCCGCGAAAGAATCTCCGCGCATAAGGCGGCAAGAAAACAAGCATATAGCGAAACGGCTGGTCGCGCCGGGGAGGCATGTCTGCTCTCAGGCAAATGAAGGGTTCAGTAACCCC
>WNFM01217187.1_pt4 | contig 12616 bp, 16 predicted proteins | sample 5400271 | NCBI WGS metagenome assembly WNFM01 (sample SAMN13153352, study PRJNA577476) | soil metagenome | isolation source: 60 cm saprolite on Douglas fir-dominated hillslope | place: USA:California | collected 2013-09-17 | reverse complement strand
CCAGGTCGGCGAGCAGTTGGAGCAGGGTCACGCCGGGCGCGACCGCCCGGGCCTCTCCATTGATCACCACGTTGATCGGATCGTTCATTGCAACTCCTCCGACATGCGGCGGGCCGCGTCCGCGGGATCCGCCGCGTCCCACAGGGCGCGTATCGCCGCCGCGCCGTAGGCGCCGGCCGCTCTCACGGCGCGCGCCCGCGCGGGACTGATTCCCCCAATCGCGATCACCGGCAGCCCCAGCCTGGAGATCTCGCCGAGGGTCTGGAGCCCCAGAGGAGGGCGATCGGGGTGGGTCGCCGTGGGGTAAACGGGCCCCACCAAAAGATAGTCGGCCCCTTCCGCCTTTGCGGCCTCCGCTGCGGCGAAGTCGTGTACCGACTTGCCGATCCACCACGCCGCGTCGAGCCGGCGCGCGGCGCTGACTGGGAGGCTCGCCGCACCCAGCTGGACCCCTATCGCCTTCACGGCCAGCGCGACATCGAGGCGGTCGTTCACGAACACGGACGAGGGAACGCTGGAAAGATGGAACGCCAGGTCATAATGCTCGAGCCCGCTCAGCGCGCGGCCGCGCGCGTGGAATGCCAGGTCCGGGCCTCCACTCGCCGCCAACGCTCGAGCCACCGCATCCAGATCCCCGCGCCGCGCGATCCGCTCGTCAGTGATCGCATGCAAGCGGGGGAGCCGCGGTCTCACGTAAACCGGCGGCCCGGCGAGAGCCGAGCGCCGCGCAGCCAATCGCCGGCGGGCATCCGCGCTTTGCCCGCGGGCTGTACCTCCGCGACATCGAGCGCGCCGCCGCCGCCCGCCGCTATCAGCAATCCGCCATCAGCGGTCAGTGCGATGCCCGCCTCCCCTCGTCCCTCGGTGGCGCGAACGCTGAAGAGCTTCACCTCCACGCCGTCCAACTCCGTCCACGCGCCGGGTCGGGGATCGAGGCCGCGGATCAGACGCGCGATGGTGCCGGCGTCCTTGCTCCAGTCGATGCGGGCGATCTCGCGCGTGAGTTTGGGCGCGAGGGTCGCCAGGGCGTCGTCTTGTGGCACGGCGCGGAGTTCCCCTTGCTCGAGCAGCGCCAGCGTCTCGATGAGGGCCTGGGCGCCGACCTCGGCCAGATGCTCGGAGAGCTCGCCGCCCGTCACGTCGGGGCCCACGTGATCCGGGATCTGATGGAGGATCGGGCCGGTGTCCATCCCGGCATCCAGCTGCATGATCGTGACACCGGTCTCCTCGACGCCATTCACGATCGCCCACTCGACCGGCGCCGGGCCGCGCAGCGCCGGGAGGAGTGACGGGTGCACGTTCACCACGCCGCGTGGCGGCAGCGCGAGCAGATCGGGCTTCAGGATGTGCCCATAGGCGACGACGACGCCGATGTCGGGCTGCGTCTCGCGCAGTTGGGCGACAAAGGCGCGGTCGGTCGGCTTCTCCGGCTGGAACAGCGTCAGGTCTTCGGCTTCCGCAACGAGTTTGACCGGCGGTGGGACGAGGCGGGAGCGAGACCGGCCCTCCGCGGCATCGGGCCGAGTCACCACGGCGACGACGTCGAACCCTTCACCCACCAGGGCACGCAGGGAAGGCACTGCGAAATCAGGAGTACCAAAGAATGCGACGCGCACTCAGAGCTCGCCCGCGGGCTCCGGCGTGACCTCCTTCAGGTACCCTGACTTGCCCTTGCGCGATTTCTTCCATTTGGAGAGCAGCAGGCCGCGCTTCACGGCGCTCAAGTGGTCGAGGAAGAGGATGCCGTCCAAGTGGTCGATCTCGTGCTGAATCGCGCGCGCCTTGTAGCCTGCGACGGCGGTACGATACGCCTGGCCGTCGCGATCGAGCGCCTCGACCACGATGTGCGCGCGGCGCTCCACGTCGCCGTAGATCTCGGGGATCGACAGGCAGCCCTCCTCGGCCGTCTCGACTTCTTCGGCGCGCTCGACGATGACCGGATTGATGAGGACGAGGGGCGGCGGATCGTCCTCGCCCACGTCCACGACCGCGACGCGGCGCGCGACGCCGACCTGGTTCGCCGCGAGTCCGACGCCACGCGCCGCCCGCATCGTCTCGAGCAGGTCATCCACCAGCGTGCGCACCGCGTCGTCGACCTGCGCGACGGGCTTCGCCTTTTGGCGCAGCACGGGTGAGCCCAGCAGGTGGAGCGTGCGTACCGTCACGCCGGCTTCGCCTCTTCGGCGACGCGGTTCGTGATACTGGCGATCCCGCTGCGCAGAATGATGAACTTCGACTCGCCGCTCCGCACCGTGACCTGCTCGTCCTTGATGTGCAGGACTTCGCCCACGATGCCGCTCGAGGTGACGACCTGGTCCCCCCGCTGCAGCGAGGCGAGGAGCTGCTTGTGCTGCTCCGCCTGGCGCCGCTGCGGGCGGATGAGCAGGAAGTAGAAAATCCCGATGAACAGGGCGATCTGGATGACGAAGGCGCTGAGCCCCGGCCCGCCCTGACCGGACGGCGCGAAGAGGAGCAGGGACAGCGAGGAGAAGATGGTCATGCGACTCCCGGTTGAGTGTAACGCTGGCGCCACTCGTCGGCCCACGCGGCCAGGGCGCCATCGCCCGTCCGGATCGCCGCGCGCATCTGCTCGGCGAGCCGGATCAAGTATCGAACGTTGTGCAGCGACAGCAACCGCAACCCCAGCAGCTCCTCCGCCACGAACAAGTGGCGCAAGTACCCCCGCGAGTAAGTCGTGCAGGTCTCGCAGTCGCAGGTCGGATCGAGCGGGCCCGCATCCGTCCGGAACGCCGCGTTGCGGATGTTGAGTGGGCCCTCCGGCGTGAACGCTGAGCCGTTGCGACCGTTGCGCGTCGGCGCCACGCAGTCGAACAGATCCACCCCGCGCTCCACCGCGGCGACGAGGTCCTCGGGAAACCCGACGCCCATAAGATAGCGGGGGACGGGAGGCGGGAGTCGCGGCGCGAGGGCCTCCAGCACCTCGTACATCTTCGGCTTCGGCTCGCCGACCGACAATCCGCCGATCGCGAGGCCGGTCCAGGAGCCCATCTCGAGGATACGTTGCAGCCCCTCGTCGCGGAGCGCACGGTGAGTGCCGCCTTGGAGGATGGGCCACAACGTCTGGCGATTGGTCGGTTGGTCGGTTGGCCGGTTAGTACTAACCGACAAACCGCCTAACCGACTAAGCTCTTCGTGCCGTCGCGCGCATCGCTCCAACCATCTCAGCGTCCTCTCCAACGCGTCTCGCGACGTCGCCTCATCCGCCGCTCCCGGCGCGACGTGGTCGAAGGCCATCGCGATGTCCGCGCCGAGTGTCCATTGGATCTCGGTCGCCCGCTCGGGGGTCAGGATGCGGCGGCCGCCGTCCACGTGGCTCTGGAACTCCACGCCGGCCTCGTCCACGCGGCGGAACCCGGCGAGCGAGAACACCTGGAATCCTCCGGAGTCGGTGAGGAGTGGACGGTCCCACGCCATGAAGCGGTGCAGCCCACCGAGTTGTGCGATCACGTCCTCACCGGGACGGACGTGGAGGTGGTAGGTGTTGGCGAGGACGATGCCCGCTCCCGCGGCCGTGAGGTCGGCGGGGGAGAGGGCGCGGACCGTGCCCTGCGTGCCCACGGGCATGAAGGCCGGCGTCTCGATCGCCCCGTGAGGCAGCGTGAGCGTGCCGGTCCGTGCTCGACCCGACGTGGCGTGAACGATGAACTGAAACTCGTGGTCCTTCACGGGCATAATGCTACTCATGCTCTGCACCCGCTGTCACGAGCGAAACGCCATGCATTCGCCCAGTCCCGAGGCACTGCATGGCGCCACCTGGCCCTTTCCCGAGGGCATCTGCACCAGGTGTCTCCTGCGCGTGCTGAAGGACGACCCAGAGGTACGGAAGCGCCTGCTCGAGTTTCAGAAGACCCTCAATACGAAGATGCTGGCGGGCGCCGGTGAGGCTGTGCGCAACGGTGCACTCCACATGATGAACTGGGCGGATCTCGTGGCGAAGCGGTTTGGTCCTAAATGATCGCCATCGCGTCGCCGTAACTGTAGAACCGATACCCCTCCCGCACCGCTTCCCGATACGCTCCCATCACCGCCTCGTAGCCACCGAACGCGCACACCAGCATCAGCAACGTCGAGCGGGGAAGATGGAAGTTCGTGAGTACCCGGTCTACCACGTTGAACGCATAAGGCGGACGAATGAAGAGGCTCGTCTCCCCCGTGCCGGCGCGAACCCGTCCCACCGGGTCCGCTGCCGACTCGAGAGCTCGCACCACCGTCGTGCCCACGGCACAGACACTCGCGTGGGCGTTGACCGCCGCCGCGGTCGCCGCCGGAATCTCGTAGACCTCGGGGTGCATGACGTGCGCACTGAGATCGTCGGCTGCGACGGGCTTGAATGTCCCGGGTCCGACGTGCAGATCGAGTGACGCGACCGCGACGCCCTTCGCGCGCAGCCGCTCGAGCAACGCCGTGGTGAAGTGCAGTCCCGCCGTCGGCGCCGCCACGCTGCCGTCGTGCGTCGCGTACACCGTCTGGTAGCGCTCGCGATCGGCGGCGGTGGGCGGGCGGCGAATGTAGGGCGGTAACGGCACCTCGCCGTACTTGGCGACGGTCGCCTGTGCATCGAGCGCGTCGGTGAACCGGACGCGCCGCAACCCACCCCCCAGGACCTCGACGACCTCGAGGGCGCTGTCGTCGCCGAACGTCACGCGTCGTCCCGGCTTGAGTTTGCCGCCGGGGTGCCCCATCGCCAGCCACGTCCCATCGGGCAGCGAGCGCACGAGCAGAATCTCCGCCGTGTTTCCCGACTCCCGTTTCCCGTGAAGTCTCGCCGGGATCACGCGCGAGGTGTTGAGCACCAGGACGTCGCCCGGCGGAATCAGGTCCACGATGTCCGGGAACTGCCGGTGCGTGATCGCTCCTGTGGCACGCTCGAGCACCAGCAGGCGGCTCGCGGCTCGGTCGGGGAGAGGCTCTTGGGCGATGCGATCGGCGGACAGGTCGTAATCGAAGTCAGACGACCGCAGACCCCGGGGCCACGCCCCGGGGTCAGGCATCGAAGATCGTGGGTTGCTCCGCGCTCTTGGGCGGTGTGAAGCCGAAATGGCGGTACGCGGCGGCCGTGGCGCAGCGGCCCCGCGGCGTTCGCGCCAGGAAGCCTTGCTGCATCAGGAACGGCTCGTAGACCTCCTCGAGGGTCCCGGGGTCCTCGCCCACGGCGGCGGCGATCGTCTGTACGCCGACAGGGCCGCCCTCGAACATCTCGATGATCGTCTTCAGGATTCGCGCGTCCATGTCGTCGAGACCGAACTCGTCGACGTCGAGTCGCTTGAGCGCCTCCACGCCGACCGCGGCGGTGATCTTGGCGCCGGCGCGCACCTGGGCGTAATCGCGCACGCGCTTCAAGAGCCGGTTCGCGACGCGCGGCGTGCCGCGGCTGCGCCGCGCGATCTCCACGACGCCCGCGGCGTCGGCCGGGACGCCCAGGATGCCCGCGGACCGCGTGATGATCTGGACGAGATCGTCGGGTGGGTAGTAGTGCAGTCGCTCCACGAGGCCGAACCGCGCGCGCATCGGGGGCGTCAGCAGGCCGAAGCGCGTGGTCGCGCCGATCAGGGTGAAGCGCTCGAGCTGCATCGGAATCGTCTGCGCGTGCGGACCGTCGGCGATGCGCACGTCCACGTGATACTCTTCCATCGCGGGGTAGAGGAACTCCTCCAGCGCCGGGCGCAGCCGGTGCACTTCGTCGATGAAGAGGATGTCGCCGCGCTTCAGACCGGTGAGCATGCCCACGAGATCGCCGGGCCGCTCGAGCACGGGTCCCGACGTGGTGCGGATGTCGACGCCCATCTCCTTCGCCATGAGGAGCGCGAGCGTCGTCTTGCCGAGTCCCGGCGGACCGAAGAACAGCGTGTGGTCGAGCGGCTCCTGGCGGTGCTTGGCCGCGTCGATGGCGATCTGGAGCGACTCCTTGACCTTCGCCTGGCCGACGAACTCGTCGAGGCGCGAGGGGCGCAGCGCGGCGTCGGTGAGCCGCTCGCCCTCGAGCGCCTCGGGCGTCGTGACTTCGGTGCGGGCCACCCGCTACGTGCCCTTGGGCTGGGCGCGCCAGCGCACCGGCCGCGCGTCGCGATGGATCTCGTGCCGGGTGTGGCACTGCAAGCATTCGTCCTCGGCGCGGCTCGCCGCCGCGGGCGCAGCGCGTGCAGATCCATTCGGCGGTGATGGGATCCGTCCTTTCGAGCGTCATGTGGTGGTGAGGACCTGCAGCGCGCGGCGCACCAGGGCCTCCGTCTCGCCGCCGCCGAGCCCGCCGTCTCCCGCGAGCGCCTGTCGCACCGCCCGGTCGGCCTCGGCGGTGGTGTAGCCGAGGCGCTCGAGCGCTCGCAGCGCGCCCTCTGCTCCCCCGGGCATCGGTGGTGCCCCACCGTCGACAAACTCGTTCACCTTGTCGCCCAGTTCAAGCGCGAGCCGCTCGGCGGTCTTCTTCCCGATGCCGCTCACCGACGACAGCAGCGCGATGTTCTTCTCGCGCACGGCGCGGGCGCCGCGCTCCACCCCGAGCGCCGACATCACGGCCACGGCGAGCTTCGGGCCGACGCCTGAGACACTCGTGAGGCGTTGAAAGAAACGTCGCTCAGATTCGTCGAGAAAACCGTACAAGGCCCACCCGTCCTCGCGTACGACCAGCGCGGTGGAGAGCGTGACCTCCGCGCCCGCGCCGGGCAGCCGCTCCATCACGCCGAGCGGAACCGTGACCTCGTAGCCGACGCCACCCGCGGTCTCCACCACAACGCGGTCGGCGGATTTGGCCGCGAGGCGGCCGCGCACGAAGGCAATCATGAACGGATGATGTAGGTCAACGCCACCGCAACGCCGTCGGCGGCGTCAGAGGGTTTCGGAGCCTGGCGCAGGCGCAGCAGCCGCATCACCATCGCCGCGACCTGCCCCTTGGCCGCCCCGCCCGCACCGACGACGGTCTTCTTGATTGTGGCGGGCGGATACTCGGCGATATCGAGTCCCGCCTGCTGGGCCGCGAGCAGCACGACCCCGCGCGCGTGGCCCAGCACGAGCGTGGTGCGGACATTCTTATGATAGAATGCGTCTTCCAGCGCGAGGACCGTGGGGTGATGCCGTTCGATGAGCTCGACGATGCCCTCGTGCAGCTCGTGCAGGCGGCGGGCCAGCGGGCCGCGCTTGGCCAGTCGGATGACGCCACATTCGATGAGCCGGCCCATCCCGGGAGTGCCGTTTCCCGCTTCGATCACCCCGTAGCCGGTGACCGCCGTGCCCGGGTCGACGCCCAGGACCCTCACCTCACCCCGTCACCGCGGCCATCGCCTCGGCGTCGATGTCGAAGTTCGAGAACACCTTCGCGACGTCATCCATCTCTTCCAGCGCCTCGATGAGCCCCAAGAGGCGCTTGGCGTCTCCCCCTTCGACCTTCACGGTACTCTTCGGAAGCATCGCGATCTCGGCGCTCTGCACCACGAGCCCCTTCGCCTTCAGCGCCTCCTGCACGGCGTGCAGCTGGTTGGGGTGGCACGTGATCACGAAGACGTCGCCCTCGCGCGTCATGTCGTCGGCGCCGGCGTCGAGGGCGACTTCCATCGCGGTGTCTTCGTCGGTGCGCGTCGCGTCGATCACGACCTGGCCGCGGCGGTCGAACATCCACGAGACCGAGTTCGCGGCGCCGAGGTTGCCCCCGTGGCGGGAGAACGCGTTCCGGATCTCGGCGACGGTCCGGTTCGCGTTGTCGGTCGTCGCCTGGATGAGGATGGCGGCGCCGCCCGGCCCGTATCCTTCGTAGGAGACCTCTTCGTAGGTCACGCCCTCCAGCTCGCCGGTGCCCTTCTTCACGGCGCGCTCGATGTTGTCGAGCGGCATGTTCTCGGCCTTGGCGGCGTCGATGGCGGTGCGGAGGCGGGCGTTTCCCGCGGGGTCGCCGCCTCCCTGCTTGGCGGCGATGGTGATTTCGCGAATGAGACGGGTGAAGACGGCACCGCGCTTCTGGTCGGTGACGGCCTTCTTCCGCTTGATCTGCTTCCACTTACTGTGGCCAGCCATGGTCACATCAAGTTACAGCTTGACCGCGCGCGCGCGCCACAGCTAGGATTCCCGCCCATGCGCCGCGTGATCCCGTTCGTCCTCCTCCTCGCCGTCGTCGCCACCGCGTGCAACCGCGATCGTGAGGCCCGACGGGCCCGCGCGGTGCTGAGTAAAGCGCTGCCGCAAGCCATGGCCTTTCCGGGGTCCTCCGTGATCACCTTCTCCGCCGGGGAGGATGCGGCGCAGATCGAGCTCTCGACCATGGCGCCGTTCAAGGACGTCGTCGCGTGGTACCGCGAGGCGCTGCCCTTGAACGGATGGGAGGTCCAGAGCGATGCCGTGGATGAGAGCGGGGCGGTGATCATCTACGCGGAGAAGGCGAAGCAGCCGTTATGGATCACGCTCCGCGCCAACGTGGGCAGCCCCGGCACGACCTACAGACTGATGGGCGGCGTCGTGGAGCCGGATTCGACCAAAGCTCAGTCGGGGTCCAGCATGTCCTCGAACCGCATCCAGCGGCGGTAGAAGTAGAGGTCCACGAAGCCCGTCGGACCGTTGCGGTTCTTCGCCACGATCAGCTCCGTCGCCCCCTCCACGCCCCCGCCGGGACGGTACATCTCTTCCCGGAAAATCGACAAGACGACGTCGGCGTGCTGCTTCAGGGCGCCCAGGACGCCGTAGTCCTCGAGCGTCGGGCGCGGGTTCTCGCGCTGCGCCTGGAAGCGCGGCAGCTGGGCAACGAGGAGCAGCGCGACCTGGCGCTCGAGCGCCAGGGCCTTGAGGTGGCGCAGGACCAGCGCCGTGTCTTCGTCTTGCGTGACGCGGGTGAGCCCGCGGGGCGGCGGGACGAGCTGCAGGTAGTCCACGACGACCAGCGCCAGCTGACGCAGCGGGTCGAGCCGGTCCGACATGGTGTCGAAGTCGGCGGCGGCGAGGGGGAGCATGGCGAGCGGCAGGCCGCGCAGCCGCACGGCCGCGCCGCCGATCCCGGCGCGCGTCTGGTCGCTCATCTTGGCGGCGCGCAGGTCGTCCACCGTCACGCGCCCTTCGATGGCGAGGGCGCGCTCCATCAACCGTTCCTCGTCCATTTCGCCGGACAGAAACGCCACGCCCAGCCCCTGCTGCGCGACGCGCAGCGCCACACCGAGCGCCAGCGCCGACTTCCCGGCGCCGATGTCGCCGCCCAGCACGACCAGATCCCGCCGGCGCAGGCCACCGCCCAGGATCTTGTCGATCGACGCGAACCCGGTGGGCACGGTGTCGCCCGTGACCTCCCCGGGCCGTTGGGCGTCGACGCGTTGCACCAGGGACTCGAGGGAAGCGCGTTGCTGCAGGCGGCGCGTGGACATGGGCTATAAATGTACGCGGGCCGCGCGGGCGGCAACGCCGACGGCGTCGGCCGCTTCCGGGCCAAGCACGTCGCGCGCGGGGGCGATCAGCTGACTCAACACCACCGCGGCCGCCCCCGGGGTCGCCGCCTCGAGGTGATGGCGGGCGGCGGCGAGGGCCCGCTTGAGGGGGGCCGGCAGGGCGAGGCTGCCCAGCCGAGTCTCGAGCGCCTGCAGCCGCCGGCGATGGTTCTTGGCGCTGACCGGAGCGGGGGGGAGGACCGCTTCCGCCGTCCGCACCATCAGCCAGAGGGCGAACAATCCGTCGCGCTTCGGGCCGCGCGCCGCATCGGCGATCAGCGCCACGAGCCGTTCCTCGGCGGCCGTCGTCGCCCGCAGCTGGTCGATCACGCGACGAGGCGCTCCACCGCGGCGGCCACCTGCGCGGGGGACAGATCGACCAGGCAGCGGTGGTGGCCGAGCGGGCAGCGCGCCGTGCCCATCGTCGAGCAGGGACGGCACCGCAGGTCCTGCGCGAGCACCGTGGCGGGCGCATGATAAGGAAAGAAGCCGAAGGCCCGGACGGTGGGGCCGAAGAGCGCGACGACGGGTGTGCCGACTCCGGTCGCCATGTGCATCACGCCCGTGTCGCCCGAGATGAGCACCTTGGCGCGCGCGAGGCACGCACCCGTCTCCTGCAGCGAGAATTCGCCCGCGGCGCTTTCCGCCGCCGATCCGAGCTGCTGCGCGGCGCCACGGTCCTCCGGTCCCCCGAGCACGACGAGGCGATAGCCAAGCCCGCGCAGCCGCTCGGCGAGCGCCTGCCAATGCGAGATCGGCCAGCGCTTGGTCGCGTGTGCGGCGCCGGGGGCCAGGGCGGCGAGCGGCGCGTCCTCCAGCCGCCGCTCGGCGAGCCATCGCGCGACACGCTCGCGCGCCGCCGCGCCGAGACAGAACTCGGGCGGGCCGCCGTCGGGCCGGACATCGAGCCGCCGGGCCGCCTCGAAGTAGCGCTCGGGGACCGGGACGTCACCCCGATAGAGATTGATCTTCGTCGCGACGAGCACCGTGCGCGCGAGTTTGCGTTTCGCGTACCCCGACCACCGGCAACGCACCAGCAGTCGCAGCGCCGCGCTCCGTACGCTGCCGTGCAGATCGAGGCCGTGCGTCGGCTGCAGGCCCCGGAGGTGGCCGGCTAGATGCGTGAGCGGCTGATCCGGCTCGAGTGCGACCACCTGGGAGACGTACGGGTTGTCGGCCAGCAGCGGCCGCAGCACCCGGACGAGCGGGGTGGTGAGGAGGATATCGCCGATGGAGCTGAAACGGACGAGGAGGATGCGCAACACGCGGCCAATGTACTAGCTTTTCCTCAAGCATGCCGCGTCCCAAGAGCATTCTCTGGATTGACGACGAAGTCGATGGACTGGCGGCGCACCGCCGGTTTCTCGAAGGGCAGGGGTTCACGGTGGCGCAGGCGGCGCACGGCGACGACGCACTCGCCTTGCTGCGGCGCCAACCGTACAGCGTCGTCCTGCTGGACGAGCAGATGCCCGGCCGCCGCGGGCTCGACTTGATCCCCGAGATCCGGTCCATCGATCCCGCCATGCCCGTCGTCATGGTCACCCAGAGCGAAGACGAAGGGCTGATGCGCGACGCGATCGGCATCGAGGTCGACGACTACCTCGTGAAGCCCGTCCACCCGCGCCAGATCCTGTCGGTCGTGACGCGCCTGCTCGACGGCGATCGCATTCGCCAGCAGCGCCTGGCGCGCGACTTCGTGATGCGGTTCCGGGACCTCGAGGCGCGGCGCGGCGCGACGCTCGCGTGGCGCGAGTGGATCGAGCTGGTGCGGGAGCTGGCGCAGTGGGAGGTGCGCCTGGCGGCCGGGAACGAACCCGGTCTGTCGGAAGCGCTCAAGAACTTGCAGGAGAGTCTGCGCAAGGACTTCGCAACCTTCATCACGAAACACTACTCGCGCTGGCTCGCCGACCCCGAGGGGGACCGGCCGCCGCTGTCGGTGGATGTGGGCGCCGAGTTCCTCGTGCCCGCCCTCAAGCGCACGGGCCGCGTGCTGTTCCTCCTGATCGACTGCCTGCGGCTCGACCAGTGGGAGGTGCTGCGCGATCTCATCACGCCGCTGTTCGACGTCGAGGAGTCGCACTACTACAGCATCCTGCCGACGGCGACGCCGTTCTCGCGCAACGCCATTTTCAGCGGACTCTTCCCGATGGAAATCGCGGCGCGGCACCCCGAGTGGTGGGGCGCGCCGAGCGACGAGGAGAGTCTCAACGCCCACGAACCCGAGCTGCTCACCGAGCAGCTCCGGGAGCTGGTCGGCAAGCCGGTGCCGGTGCGCTATGAGAAGCTGTTCACTGCCGCGGACGGCGTCGATTTGCTGCGCCGGCTGCCGGCGCATCTGGCGCAGGATGGCGTGACGGCACTCGTGTTCAATTTCATCGATCAACTGACCCACGGACGCTCGGAGAACGCGATCCTCTACGAGGTGGCGCGGGACGCCGATGCGCTGCGCGGGCTCACGCGCACCTGGTTCGAGCGCTCGCCCGTGCTCGCGGCCCTCCAGGAGGCCGAGCGGCGCGGCGTCCCCGTGCTGCTCACGACCGATCACGGCTCGATCCATTGCGAAACCCCGGCCACGGTATTCGCGAAGCGCGATGCCACGGCGAACCTGCGCTACAAGTTCGGTGAGGACCTGCGCGCGGAGGATCCGGAGGCCGCGATTTCGGTCGAGGACCTGAAGGCGTACGGCCTGCCGGGCGCGGCGCTGGGCGTGCGACTGCTCGTCGCCACGGGGGACCGGTTCTTCGTGTATCCCACCAAGCTGCGGGAGTACCAGGCGCGCTACCGCGGCTCGTTCCTACACGGCGGCGCGACGCCCGAGGAGATGATCCTCCCCGTGGCGCTGTTGACCCCGAGAGGTAGCCGCTGAATGGGGCGCAGCGCCCGTCTGGTGTCGCTGCTCCGTCCCTACACGCCGCTGTTCGTCGCCACCATCGTCGCCACGATTATCTCGTCGGTGCTGGATGGCTTCACCTTCGTTCTCCTGATCCCGTTTCTCCGCACCCTGTTCGGCAACGCCGGGGTGCCCTCGGCCGCCGGCGGCGGGTCCACGGTCGAGGCCGTCCTCGACCGGATCGCGGGGCCGTTCATCCACGCCGGCACGCCCGAGGTGGCGCTCCGCAACGTGGTCATTGTCCTGCTGGTCGCGCTGCTGCTCAAGAACGTGACGGCGTATCTCGCCTCCGTCGGCAGCGTGGCGATCCAGG
>WNFM01250688.1_pt1 | contig 12617 bp, 16 predicted proteins | sample 5400271 | NCBI WGS metagenome assembly WNFM01 (sample SAMN13153352, study PRJNA577476) | soil metagenome | isolation source: 60 cm saprolite on Douglas fir-dominated hillslope | place: USA:California | collected 2013-09-17 | reverse complement strand
CCGCCATGACATGGACAGCCTTAAGCCATGCGTACAGATCAGAAGGATGCCAGGCCACGAGCCCTGCCACCAAAGCCACAACCGTTGCAACGGCAACGATCGCCCGAATCCATCGACTTTTGGCATCTGACACCATTCGGCATCCGCACTCCGCCGTTATGGACGCGACTTTCGAACGCGGGCGACCATCTGCTCCACATGACTTATGGGCGTTTCGGGCAGAATGCCGTGGCCGAGATTGAAGATGAAGGGCTTGTCGGAAAATGACGCAAGCACGGCATCCACTTCACGGTCCAGCGCCGCTCCTCCAGCCAGCAGCGCCATCGGATCCAAATTTCCCTGCACCGGTCGACGAGATTGAACTTCATCGCGCGCGAAGTTGCGATCAATCATCCAGTCCAATCCAATTGCATTGAACGGCACATTGTTGACGTAGTCGACCAAGGATGTGCCGGCACCCCGTGGGAATCCAATTATCCTTGCATCCGGTATCTTTTGGCGCAGTCCGGCAACGATTTTTCCACTGGGTTTCGTGCACCAACGATTGAATTCCTCCGGTCCCAGGACCCCGGCCCAGGTATCGAACAGCTGCACCGCATCGACGCCGGCGCGAAACTGCGCCGCCAAGTAGTCAATCGAAGCCCGTACCAGAAGATCAATCAGTCTCTCGAACCCCTTCTGATCGCGATAGGCGAATAAGCGCGCTGGTGCCTGATCTGGTGCACTAAAACCGGCCACCATATAGGTCGCAACCGTCCAGGGTGCACCGCAAAAGCCAAGCAGTGCCACTTCGCGTGGCAACTCTGCGCGTACTCTTGCAATTGTCTCAAGCACGGCCGCCAACAAATTCATATTTATATCGCTGGCTAAGCTAGCCAATGCGGTGGCGGACGCAATCGTCGGTGACAGACGCGGGCCTTCACCGGCTTCGAACATTACCTGTTGTCCGAGCGCATAGGGGACTACCAAAATATCGGAGAACAAGATCGCAGCATCGAAACCGAATCTTCGTATCGGTTGCAGCGTGACTTCCGCAGCAAGCGCTGGATCGAAACACAACTCCAAAAACGATCCGGCCTTCGCGCGGATCTCGCGATATTCCGGCAGATACCGACCGGCTTGTCGCATAAGCCAAATTGGTGTTTGCGCAGCCACTTTATTGGCGAGGACATCTAAGATTCCAGAATCGGTATGCGGGAAAGCCATCGGTCACGTTCCTTATAAAGGAAGAATTCAAGACTCTTTAGATTTTTTTGTTTGGCAGTGGATTTGACTCATGAATCGGTCTCCGTGCTCCTATACGCGGCTTGTCCACATCGCCTTTGCTTCCTACGCCGCCTGTCATCGATCAGGTGCATAGAATTTTCTCCTGAAATTATAATAGGTTGCCAGCGGCCGCCGGAGCTCATTGATGTCTGAGTACGTAAATTTCAACAGTGAACGAACCGGGGGCGTGTCCATACGTGCGTAGCTGTGGTTATGTGGACAGGAGAGCAACGCTCGCGCGCCCGTCTCTTGCTCTTGCCTCCGAGACGTGGCTTTCTCCAGCGTCGTCCACAGAAGTTCAACGAACCAAGTTGATGTCGCAGCGCGATTCGAGCTTCTTTCATCTTCACCTTATCTCCGATTCCACGGGTGAAACGTTGATTACGGTCGCGCGTGCTGTGTCCGCTCAGTATAACAATGCGTCACCGGTAGAACACATCTATCCAGCAGTGCGTACCAACAAACAACTTGATCGTGTGTTGACGGAGATCGAAGAATCGCCGGGTGTCGTTCTCTACACTTTGCTCGATCAAATGTTGATCGGCCGGCTCGAGGAAACGTGCCGTGACCTCGGACTGCCGTGCTTGTCGATCCTTGGGCCGGTACTGCGCCTGTTCCAGGCCTACCTGGGCGCTGAGTCGACCCATAAGGTGGGTGCTCAGCACATCCTGAATGCGGAATATTTCAAGCGGATCGATGCGCTCAACTACACCATGATGCACGACGACGGTCAGCTTGCCGACGACCTTGAAAATGCCGACGTGGTGCTCCTCGGTGTGTCGCGGACGTCTAAAACCCCAACGTCAATCTATCTGGCTAATCGTGGCGTAAAAACCGCCAATGTCCCGTTGGTCCTCGGTGTACCGACCCCACCGCAGCTCGAGTCTGTTCGACATCCGCTCGTCGTTGGCCTCTTCGCCAGTCCCGAACGCATTGTGCAAATCCGGGAAAATCGCCTATTGGGACTCAAAGTGCATCGCGATGACGATCAGTACATTGATCGACAGGCCGTTGCTGAGGAGATTGCATTTTCCCGCCGCCTTTGTGCCAAGCACAGCTGGCCGTCACACGGCGCTCAATCGAGGAAACCGCGGCCGCCATAATGGCACTGCTTGTCGAGCGACGCCGGTTGCCGGCGGAGGGATGATGTTATTATGGCGTGACGATCAGCCGCTTGTGCTCGCATCCCGCAGCGTCTCCCGCCGCGCCATGCTGGAAGCCGCAGGCATTCCGATCGAAATCTTTGTCCCGGACCTGGACGAACGTGCCGTGGAAGCTGCTGCCGGAAGCTGCAGTCCGGCCGAGGTGGCCACGCTGTTGGCCGGTGAAAAAGCAAAAGCAGCTGCGCGGCTCATGCCGCACCGCATCGTAGTGGCCGCTGACCAGACTCTTGCACTCAAGGGACGGCGTTTCGACAAACCTCGCGATCGCATCGCCGCCCACGAACAACTCATGACGCTAGCCGGCAAGACCCATCACTTGTACTCCGCCGTCGCGCTGGCGCGGGATGGTCAAGTTCTTTTCGAGGGGATCGATACCGCGAACCTCACTCTGCGAAAGCTGTCTGGATTGTTTCTTGATCGCTATCTGGATGCCGCCGGCGACGCTGTGTTGGGGTGCGTCGGAGCCTATCAACTTGAAGCGCTCGGCATCCATCTTTTTGACCGGATCGACGGAGATCATTTTACCATTCTGGGACTGCCGCTGCTCAAGCTCCTCGACTTTCTCAGGCGGATCGGCAGTTTGGCCGCGTAATTGTGCTGGGAAAGACGACAACATGGTGGTCATCGGTCTCACGGGCTCCATCGGGATGGGCAAATCCACAACGGCGCGGTTTTTTACGGAGGCAGGCGTACCGGTTCACGACGCCGATCTGGCCGTGCATCGCCTTTACGCCGGCACGGCAGCTCCAATGATCGAGAGGGAATTCCCTGGGGTAACCAATGCCACAGGGGTTGATCGCAACAAGCTTGCGAAACGTGTGATCAATGAGCCTGAAGCGTTGCGGCGCCTGGAGGAAGAATTGCGGTTTCTTGACGAGGCCGAACGGGCGGGCGCGTCCGTCGCGGTTCTCGATATTCCGCTGCTGTTTGAAATCGGTGCGGAGCGCTACGTCGATGCGGTCGTGGTGGTAACTGCGCCGGCGGTGCTGCAACGTGCTCGGGCCTTCGAGCGGGCCGGTATGACGGAGGAAAAATTTCGGGCCGTGCTTGCCAAACAGCTGCCCGACGCGGACAAACGGCGCCGTGCGGATTTTGTGGTGGATACGTCTGAAGGTTTCGATTCCGCTCGACGGCAAGTCCATGCCATTTTGCGGGCCGCATCCACGCTGCCGATTCGGCGCAACCCGCCATGACGGTCGTATAGACGAAACAAAAATGCCATGCGTGAAATCGTGTTCGATACTGAAACCACTGGTCTCGACCCTTATCAAGGCCACCGGCTGATCGAGATCGGGTGCATCGAGCTCGTCAACCGATTTCCCACCGGTCAGACCTTCCACCGCCATCTCAATCCCGAGCGGGACGTACCGGCAGAGGCTTTTGCGATCCACGGCCTGTCGTACGATTTCCTCAGGTCCCAGCCGGTGTTCGCAGATATTGCGGTCGATCTCTTGGTCTTTGTGGGCGACGCGCCGTTGATCGCCCATAATGCGTCTTTCGATTTGGGCTTTCTCAACGCTGAATTTGAACGGCTAAAACAGGCGGCCATTCCGCGCGATCGTTTGATCGACACCTTGCAGTTAGCGCGGCGCAAATATCCAGGCAGCTCGAACCGTTTGGACGATCTGTGCGCCCGCTTCGGAATCGACAACAGTCGTCGGACCAAGCATGGCGCGCTGCTCGATGCCGAGTTATTGGCTGAGGTCTATGTCGAACTCATTGGTGCTCGGCAGGCGCAGCTTGGGCTCGTTGCCGTAACGGCGGCTCCTATTACGGTAAGCAATTTCAACATTCCGTTGAAGACCCGGCCGATTCCTCTGCCTCTGCGTGTAACCGATATCGAGCGCGCTGCGCACCGTGCACTCGTTGCGGAACTCGGCGTGAAGGTGATCTGGAACGATTATCACCCTTCGAATGGGTAGCTTACGGTTTTCAGGTCATCTTCAGCGGGACTGCACCAAGGAAATCACGCTTGCCGATATCCACCCCGCAGTGACGCAGGATTGCGTAGGCGGCCGCGACATGGAAATAGAAGTTTGGCAACACGAAATGGTTGAGGTAGTCGGCACCCTTCATGTGGCCTTTATTGGTGGGGCCGAGTGGAAACGTAATATCGTGGTCAGTCGATCCGTCGATCCTTTTTGGATCGACGGATTTCAGATAAACCAGCGTCTTTGCTAGGCGCTCCTTTAGTTGATCGATTGTCGTTTCGTTGTCTTCATAGCGGGGGGGTTCGACGCCGGCCAAGCGCGAGGTACCGTTTTTGGCCTGATCCGATGCAATCTGCACCTGTCTGACCAATGGGAACATGTCGGGAGACAACCGCGACTGAAGCAATACCGAAGGTTCGATCTTCCTGGCCGCCGCATGTGCGGCAGCCTTGTCGAGAACGGCCGACAGCGCACCAAGACCAATCTCGAAAACCGGAATAGATGCCTGCGACATCGAGAACGACATGAGATGATTCCTCGTTGGTAGGAGATGGGATTTTGCAGACGTGCGAATTCAAGGCGTGGTGCGTCTTTTCCTAGCCTGCGGTTGACGAACGTGGTTCGTACCACAATTCGAGAAGTGCCCGCGCCGACCAGAGTGCGGAAAAGTGTTTCCGAACAGGAATTGCTGCAACAATCGCTGGATCCGCGTCAACCGGTTTGAGTTGCCGGTTGCGCTGCCTGCATTTCCGCCAGTTGTCGCTGGTAGAGTCCGATGAAATCGATCGGATGCAACATCAATGGCGGAAATCCGCCATTAGAAATGGCGGATGATATGATCTCGCGAGCAAATGGGAACAACAGTCGCGGGCACTCGATCCTCAACAGAGGATTGACATTTTCTTGCGGAATGTTCATCAGCCGAAACACGCCCGCGTAGTTGAGATCGAACGCGAACAACACAGTGCCGCTGAGCTCGGCCTTTCCTTCGAGTTTCAGTTCCACCTCGAAGTCGGTAGCCGACATCTGCCGGGGGTTGACGCTGATCTGGATCCCGAATTGAGGCTGTTGCTGCTGCTGCATAAGCGACTGCGGGGCATTCGGATTTTCAAACGAAAAATCCTTCGAGTACTGCACAATGACGCTGAAACTAGGCGCCGTGTTCTCGGATGTTGCCGAGGCTGCATCGCTGCCGCCATTCGTTGTTGTCATGGTGTTCCTCCGCCGACTGCTGCGACCCCTCTAAAACGTTCGGCGTGTGGCTAACACAAGCGGTAAACTCGAACAAGGATGCTGCGGTCTCGACTCCGACAAATCAGAATGGATCGGACCTGGCGTATCTTTCCTTGGTCCTGGACCGGCGCCGGGTACCCGTTACGGCAGTGGCTGTCGGTTCAATCGTTGGGTTGGGCCCCTGGCCGGGAGGCAGTTTCGGACCGGGCAGAGGCCGCCATTCGTTCGGCGCGAGATCGATGATTTCCGGGCCGGCCGTCTGACGGTTGGCCGCAAATAGACGCCGACAGCCGGTCAACAACCAACGGCGGGATACCGGGAACAACATCAAGACGCCCAGCAGACCGGTAATAAATCCAGGAATTACAAGCAGAATTCCACCCAATCCGGGCGCCATTCCGGTTCCGCCCAAGTTTACTCCAGCGATCCTGGCGTGCCCGGCAGATCTTCGCAATCGTGTGACGCCGCCGCCAAAACGCCGCAGAATCAGCAATCCGGCGATGGATACAAGGATTATCAGCAAGAGCGCAGTCGGTACGCCCACGAATGTCGCAACGAAGATGAATGCCGCAATTTCGGCCACGGGCCACGCTAGCAACCCTATGGCGATCATCTTAAAGGGGCGCATCGGCCCGAATTCCTTTGGTCACGCCTCGAAGAACTTCATGAGAGCTGACCTCTCTGGCTTTTTTGTTGCTTGGCAATGCGGAGACATTGTGTTGGCGCGCTCCTCCTGATGGTCTAAGCTGATACTGCACACAAAAGCCCGGTTGGGCTGACAGAGTGCGGGCCCTGGAATCAAGCCGTTGATTCCCTAAATGTAGCCGTATCGCCGACAGGGAAGAGCAATAGGAAAAAACTCCGTTCAACGAGCGCCGGTTTCTGCCGTGCAGCTGGCCGCGAGAGCATGCAAGACGTGTTTGACATATACACCATCATTTTCCTTGCGCTTGCCGTATTCATATTCTTACGGCTGCGCAGTGTGCTCGGCCAAAGGACGGGGCGCGAGCCGCCGCCTTACGATCCCTATTCGGCGCCCGATCCGGTGCGCAATTCGCCTAGTGATAAGGTCATACCGCTGCCGCAACGCACCGGTGAACCGGCCAAGCCAGCGGAATCGACGGGGTCTCCCGACCGCCACGCCGGTTTCGCAATACCTGGCTCGTCAGTAGCCAAGGGGCTCGATGCCATCGCGGCGGCGGACAGAAATTTTGATGTCAGACAATTCATTGCCGGTGCAAAGGCAGCCTACGAGATGATCGTAACAGCCTATGCGGTGGGCGACCGGAGGGCGCTGAAGAATCTGCTGGCGCGCGAAGTTTATGACGGGTTCGAATCGGTGATTCGCGAGCGCGAGGCGCGAGGCGAAACCGTTGAGACCCGGTTTGTATCGATCGATACAACGGAAATCACAAATGCAGAGTTGCGTGGCAAAGTGGCGCAGCTCACGCTGCGCTTTGTTTCGCAGTTGGTGTCAGCGACTCGCGATCGTAACGGCAATGTGATCGATGGCAGCGCAGACACGGTCACCAGCGTCACCGACGTCTGGACTTTCGCCAGGCAGGTCATGTCGCGCGATCCAAATTGGAATCTGGTCGCCACCGAAGCCGGCAGCTGATCGGCAGGCGAGCCCATGCGCACGCTATTGATTCGAGTTGTCTTTTTGTTCGCAGCAATAGCGTCGATGGTGGCCGCAACAATGGATGCCGCCGATGCTGTGCGCAGTGTTTCGCAGAGGTCTACCGAGGTTTCTCCAGCAAAATCAAGGATAAAACCAGAGGACAACCCGCATGCTAAATCCGGCATGCATTACACGACGGAATCGGCCGCTCACGCCGGTAACCATGTAGCGCGTCTTTCGGCACCTGAACCTTTGAAGATTCCAGATGCGGCGCTTGAGCCGGCAGGTTGGGATGAGCTTGACGGCTGGAGCAGCGATGATCATGCAAGCGCTTTTGCGACTTTCCAGGCAAGCTGTCGCCCGATCGTGCGGTCTAAGTCCTCAAATGATGCGCGACCGGTCCGCGCCGCGTTGCAGACGGTGTGCGCCCGCGCAGTCAAAGCTGGACCTCTTAAGCGAGAAGCAGCGCGGCAATTTTTCGAGACCAACTTTCTGCCAATTCGCATCCGCAAGCTTGGCGATGCCGCCGGTTTCCTAACCGGTTACTACGAGCCGATTGTCGATGGCTCAAGGTTCCCCACGCGGGATTTCACAGTTCCTCTCTATCGCCGTCCACGTGATCTGCTGGCAGCCGGGGCGATCCAGCCGGGCGGCCCGTTTCCCAACAATGGACATGCGTTTCGGCGGACCTTAAGCGGCGAACTTGTGCCCTATTACGATCGTGGCGAAATCGAAGATGGCGCGCTCGACGGTCAGCATCTGGAAATCTGTTGGTTACGCAGCGCCACAGAGGCGCTGTTCATCCAGATCCAGGGTTCGGCACGGGTCAGGCTTGAAGACGGCACCATGCTGCGCCTCAACTACGATGCCCACAATGGCTATCCGTATGTGCCGGTCGGACGAGTGCTGATTGATCACAACATCATTCCGCGCGAAGAAATGTCGATGCAGCGGATCCGCGAATGGATGCAGGCCAATCCGGATGGTGCCAAGGACGTGCGCCGGCAGAACCGCTCTATGGTGTTTTTTCGTATCGTCGGGTTGAACGAAGACGGAGAGGCGCTCGGCGCCCAGGGAATTCCACTGTCGGCCGGCCGTTCGATCGCGGTCGACAAGGCGCTGCACGTCTATGGCACGCCGTTTTTCATCGAGGCGGACCTTCCGCTTGCCAGCGCGCGCGCAAGCACCCCATTCCGCCGCACCATGATTGCGCAAGACACTGGTTCAGCCATTGTGGGGCCGGCCCGAGCTGATCTCTATTTTGGCGCCGGTGAGGAGGCGGGTCAGGTAGCCGGGCGCGTCCGTCAGGCGGGTCGGTTTGCCTTGCTGCTGCCGCGCGATCTCGATCCGGTTGTGGCCGGTACTCACATGCCGCTGCCGCCCGCCAAGCCGGCTGTGCGACGGCCTCCCCCGGCGAGGATCGCGAGCCATGACGGGCTGGAACAGAAATCGGAATCAAAGACGATTCCCACCCGGTTCGAGCGCGGGCACACGCCGCACCGGTTGAACCGATGAACGGCGGGAAGCCAACCACGGACTCGATACCTCCATTCGGTCACCGCCGGTTGACGACCGATGAGGAACATTTGTGGTCGCTCGTTGCGCGTACCGTCAGGCCGCTACGACAAAGCAAAAAGCCAGCGACGGCAGCGCGGTACAAAACGGGTATCCGTGGCGCGGCCCGGCCCGCAAAGAAAACGGCGGCGGTTGACGCTGTGGTTACAATATCGCGTCAACGCACGGCATCGGCGCCAGCACTGACCCCTATTATGCGGAGGGAAAAACAGCAACTTGCTCGCGGCCGTGTAGCGATCGAGGCACGCATCGATCTGCACGGCATGACGCAGGCCGAAGCACATGGCGCTCTACGTAGATTCTTGCATCGCTCATGGGCGAACGATGCAAAATTCGTGCTGGTGATCACCGGAAAAGGCGCGCCGAACGCTCCGCGCGGCGAACGCGGCGTTCTACGTCATCAGGTACCGTTATGGCTGGCGTTGCCGGAGTTCCGGCGCTACGTGCTCGGCTTCGATGTCGCCCATACGGGTCATGGCGGCGAAGGCGCACTCTACGTCCGTCTCCGCAAGGTCAGAGGGTAGCGATAGATCCGGAAACCCGATTTCAATCGAAATTAAGCTGGCTATAATAAAGGTCTTCGCAGGCCGAACAAGGGAGCTCGCCATGGCGAAAGGTCAGATGAGAAGCAACAAGGAAAAGAAAAAGCCGAAGGCTGAATGGAACAAGAAAAAGAAGGGCGGTTCGGCGCCGTCGTCCTCCCCGGTCGGCCAACTTCAATCAGCGCCCGGTCAAAATCCGTTCGCCAAGAAGATGTGAGCGACGTTCGGGTCCCGGGACGGAGCGGCCTGGGTGCGTCACAGAATAAACCGGCTCAGGTCCGCATTCTTGGCGAGGTCGGCGACCCGACTCCTGACATAGTCGCCGTCGATTTTCACAACGTCGCCCGATCTATCGGGGGCGCCGAACGAGACGTCGTCAAGTACGCGCTCCATCACGGTCTGCAGCCGTCGCGCCCCGATGTTCTCGACGGTCGAATTGACCGAGACGGCCACGTCCGCAATGGCATCGATAGAGTCATCGGTGAATTCGAGGGTGACGCCCTCGGTTCCGATCAGCGCCACATATTGCTTGATCAACGAGGCCTCGGGCTCGGTGAGGATGCGCTTCAAGTCTTCGCGTGTCAGCGGCTTCAACTCGACTCGGATCGGCAAACGGCCCTGCAGCTCCGGCAACAAGTCGGATGGCTTGGAAAGATGAAAGGCGCCCGATGCGATGAACAAAATGTGGTCGGTCTTTACACTGCCGTGCTTGGTTGACACTGTGGTGCCTTCAATCAACGGCAGCAGATCGCGTTGCACACCCTCGCGCGACACGTCGCCGCCAACGCGGCCGTCCCGCGCGCAAATCTTGTCGATCTCGTCGAGGAACACGATGCCGTTGTTCTCCACAGTATTGATGGCTTCCTGCACCAGCCGGTCCTGATCGAGCAGCTTGTCGGATTCCTCGTTGATCAGGATTTCATGGGACTCCTTCACGGTCATCCGACGCGTTTTGGTGCGGCTGCCGCCCAGCTTGCCGAAAATATCGCCGATCGAGATCGCTCCCATTTGGGCACCCGGCATGCCGGGTATCTCGAACAGCGGCATTCCGGTTCCCCCCGCTTGCATCTCAATCTCGATCTCCTTGTCGTCGAACTCCCCGGCGCGCAGCTTCTTGCGGAAGGTCTCCTTGGTGGAGGTGCTCGCGGTGGCGCCGACCAGCGCATCCACCACGCGATCTTCGGCGGCGAGGTGAGCCCGGGCCTGCACGTCCCTGCGCTTCCGTTCGCGGGTGAGGGCGATTCCAATCTCAACGAGGTCGCGAACGATCTGCTCGACGTCACGGCCCACATAGCCGACTTCGGTGAACTTGGTTGCCTCGACCTTGAGGAAAGGTGCTCCGGCGAGTTTAGCCAATCGCCGCGAAATCTCGGTCTTACCGACTCCGGTCGGGCCGATCATGAGGATATTCTTCGGCATCACCTCTTCGCGCAGCTTTTCGTCGAGCTGCAGCCGGCGCCAGCGGTTGCGCAACGCAATCGCTACGGCGCGCTTGGCGTCGCCCTGGCCAATGATGTAGCGGTCGAGCTCGGAAACGATCTCGCGCGGGGAGAAGTCGGTCATGGATACTTTGCCATCATATACGGTTGCGTTTGCGCGGTTCAAACCGTCTTCAGCATTTCGACGGTGACGCTGCGGTTAGTGTAGACGCAAATGTCGGCCGCAATCGCCATCGCCTTCCTGACGATCGCCTCGGCATCCATTTCGGTGTCGATGAGCGCCCGCGCCGCCGCAAGGGCATAATTGCCGCCGGAGCCGATCCCCATGACGCCATTCTCGGGTTCGAGTACATCGCCTGTGCCGGTCAGCACCAGCGACACTTGCGAGTCTGCGACCAGCATCATGGCTTCAAGGCGGCGCAAATAGCGGTCCGTCCGCCAGTCCTTGGCAAGCTCCACGGCGGCGCGCATGAGTTGACCCGGATACTGCTCCAGTTTGCCCTCCAAGCGTTCGAACAGCGTGAAGGCGTCGGCGGTTGCACCCGCAAATCCCCCGATCACGTCGCCTTTGGCGAGCCGCCGCACCTTCTTGGCGTTGGCCTTGACGATGGTCTGGCCGATGGAGACCTGACCATCGCCGCCAATTGCCACGGTGCCGGCCTTACGGACCGTGAGAATTGTGGTGCCGTGCCAGGCGTCGGAATGTTGGGGCTGCATAGGCATGTCTCAATTGCTGGAACCCTGATTTATGCATTCATATGTGCGGACGCAAATCAGGATTTGGCCTGGATGACCGCATTTCTTGCTTTCAGGCAGGCGAAATGGAGGTGTCGGGCGGCTTGGCGGACGGTTAGTTGCGACCGCACCGGCAGCAGTGGCGGGATGCGCCAACCCCTGTTACAACGCGCAACCATTTGGCCCGGAGACGCCGCACATGCGCAAGGCAGCGGTAAAGCGCACCACCAAGGAAACCGACGTCGCGGTCGCGATCGATCTTGATGGGGGCGGAGTTGCCTCTGTCTCGACCGGGATCGGTTTCCTTGACCATATGCTCGATCTGCTTGCCCGGCACTCCCGGATCGATATCACCGTCAAGGCTGCCGGCGATCTGCATATCGACCATCACCATACCACCGAGGATATCGGGATCGCCCTTGGACAAGCGGTGAAACAGGCTCTTGGCGATATGAAAGGCATCACCCGCTATGCGGATGTGCATGTGCCGATGGATGAGGCGTTGACCCGTGTCGCCATCGACGTATCGGGGCGACCCTTCCTGGTGTTTCGGGCGGCATTCAGCCGCGATAAGATTGGAACCTTTGATACCCAGCTGGTCAATGAATGGCCCTTTACGGAGTCAACGATCATCATATATCGGAGTCGTGTTTCAAAGGGCTTGCGCGGGCCTTGCGGGCGGCGGTCGCGATTGATTTGCGGACCGAGGACGAGGTGCCATCGACCAAAGGCTCGCTGGGCAGTTGACTGCACATCAACTGGTGCGGCGCCAATTGGCAAGGCGAACTGAAGGGCCAGGTCGGGGCGGTTGCTTCCCGGGCGAATGGCCATCATGAGTGCGGAACAAAATCATGCCAGCTTTTGCGGTATTGGAACCACCGGAGCGCCATCGCAGCGCCATCGCACGCGCCGACGGGTTCATCTTCTTACGTGAAAGGTTCAGCCTGGGAGCTTTTCTGTTCGGTCCTCTATGGATGATCTGGCACTGGCTGTGGATCGTGCTGATCATCTATCTGGTCGTGGTCGGATTCATCGGATATGGCCTGCAAGTTCTGGGCATCAGCTGGCCGGTGTTGGCCTTCGTTTTCGGGCTCATCCAATTGCTGATAGGC
>WNFM01197938.1_pt1 | contig 12618 bp, 14 predicted proteins | sample 5400271 | NCBI WGS metagenome assembly WNFM01 (sample SAMN13153352, study PRJNA577476) | soil metagenome | isolation source: 60 cm saprolite on Douglas fir-dominated hillslope | place: USA:California | collected 2013-09-17 | reverse complement strand
CACGGGCTGCTCAACGAAACACGAAGGTGTAGTCGGCAAACTCTGTAGCAGGCAGTGCCCCGGCGTTCATCATTATGTGGTGCGGATTAATCCCCTGACTTAGCGAAGGGGCACGCGCGTTGGTGGTCGAGACCGCCCATAGTCCAAAACCAGTGGCCAAAGTGGCGGCAACGGCTAATAAGCTGATCTTGCGCATCTGAGTTCTCCCAACTCAGCTCCACCGCATCATGCGGTATCAAGCATGGGAAGCAGAATGCCCGACTACAGCTTCGAGCGATGTGATGGCCATCACGAAATGGTCGATTGCAAACTGATAAAAAAGTTCCGCTGAGCGCTCGCCCGCATGCCGTCGTGGCACTCGACGATCAGCGTAGGAGCAATGCGGTGCGCTTCCAGCTCGCGCAGTAGACGCTCGGATTGTCGAACTTGCGCTCGGATGACCACCGTTGCGCAAGATGACTGCCTCCGCACGCATCCAGATACTCGCATTGCCGGCAGGTACGCCGTTAATTGCGTGAGGCCTGATATGCCAGCGCTTTCGCTTCGCGCCGGCGTGCATGCAGAATCCATTCCGTGGCCAGCGCTTTCGCTTCGCGCCGGCGTGCATGCAGAATCCATTCCGTGTAGCCGTTCGGTTGCGAGCGGCCCACGAAGATCAGGTCGCGGGCGGCCCTGAATGCCGGGCCGTCGTAGCCGGGCGCCATCGGCCGATAGTTTGGATCACGGGCGTTTTGGCGGTCGACGATTTTGGCCATGCGCCGGAGCGTCGCCATGACCTGCTTGTCGTCGACGACGCCATGCAGCAGCCAGTTGGCAACGTGCTGGCTGGAAATGCGCAAGGTGGCACGATCCTCCATCAGGCCGACGTCGTGGATATCCGGCACCTTCGAGCAGCCCACGCCCTGGTCGATCCAGCGCACCACATAGCCGAGAATGCCCTGGCAGTTGTTGTCGAGCTCCTCTTGGATCGCGTGCGGCGCCCAGTTCGATTGCGAAATCGGGATGGTCAGGAGGTCGGACAGCCTTGCGCGCCGCTTGCCCGCGAGCTCGGCCTGGCGCGCGGCGACGTCGACTTGGTGATAGTGTAGGGCGTGCAAGGTCGCGGCGGTGGGCGACGGGACCCAAGCGGTGTTGGCGCCGGCCTCCGGGTGCGCGATCTTTTGCGTCAGCATGTCGGCCATACGATCCGGCATCGCCCACATTCCCTTGCCAATCTGCGCCTTGCCGCGCAGCCCACAGGCGAGTCCGACATCCACGTTCCAGTCCTCGTACGCCTTAATCCACGGCTGATCGCGCATGGCCGCCTTGCGCACCATCGGGCCGGCTTCGATCGACGTGTGGATTTCATCGCCGGTGCGGTCGAGGAAACCGGTATTGATGAAAACCACCCGGTCCGCAGCGGCACGGATCGCGGCCTTCAGGTTGACGGTGGTGCGGCGCTCCTCGTCCATGATGCCGATCTTGAGCGTATTGCGCGACAACAACAACAAATCTTCCACGCGCGCAAAGAGCTCGTCTGTGAACGCGACCTCGGCCGGCCCGTGCATCTTCGGCTTGACAATATAGATCGAGCCGGTGCGGCTGTTACGCAGTGGATGTAAGGCGCGCAGGTCATGCACGGCGATGAGGGAGGTCACGGCCGCATCGACAATACCCTCCGGGACGTCCTGCGCGTCGATCCGGACGGCGTCGGTATACATGTGATGTCCAACGTTGCGGATCAGCATCAGACTGCGCCCGGGCAGCGTCAGTTCGCCGCCGGCAGGCTTCTTGTACGTGCGATCATGGTTGAGCCGCCGGTCCATCATCCGTCCCGCCTTATCGAAGCGCGCGGTCAGCGTCCCCTTCGTCAACTCCAACCAGTTCCGGTAGATCTCGACCTTATCGTCGGCGTCGACGGCCGCGACACTGTCTTCCAGATCCATGATGGTCGTGATTGCAGCTTCCAAGATCACGTCGGCAATCCCGGCGGGATCGTCGCGGGCGACCGGGCGCGAGCGATCGATCCTGATCTCCAGGTGCAGGCCGTGGTTGCGCAAAAGAATCGCGGAAGGCGCGCCTGGCTCACCCAGAAAACCGACGAACTGCTGCGGGCGCGCCAGGGCGGCGCGCGCGCTGCCGAGCTGGATGACAAGTTGCCCGTTTTCGATCGCGTAAGCGGTCGCATGCTTGTGGCTGCCTTGCAACAGCGGGCAGACCGTATCCAAGATTTCGCGCGCCCGTGCGATCACGCGCACGCCGCGCACCTTGTTGTAGCCGCTGCCGCGGGTGGCCCCGCCATCCTCCGGGATCGCGTCCGTGCCGTAGAGCGCGTCGTAGAGCGAGCCCCAGCGGGCGTTGGCGGCATTGAGCGCATAGCGGGCGTTCGACAGCGGCACGACCAGCTGCGGGCCGGCGATGTGCGCGATCTCGTCATCCACGTTCGCGGTACGAATTGAAAAATCCGGCGGCTCGGGCGCCAGATATTCGATGTCGTGCAGAAATCTTTCATACTCGGCGACGTCGAACGGCCGACCTCGCCGAGCGCGATGAAAGTCGTCGATGCGCGCCTGCAACGTGTCTCGCAGGTCGAGCAGCTTGCGATTACGGGGAGCGAAGCCGCGTATGATCGCACCAAGCCCGTCCCAGAAGTGTTCGACCGCGAGCCCCGTTTCGGGCAAAGCCTCGTCATTCATGAAATCATAAAGAGCTTTTGCAACGCTTAGTCCGCCTGCCTCGACGGTATCCATGAAACGGATCCATACTTTGCGTGGGCCTGCATCCGGCCACCTGTGCACGCCAACTATAGCCAGCGAGACCAATTATCCAAACTAGAGCGGATTCCGATCAGGTTTGAACATAGCCGGCCTGGCGCTCTCTCGCGCGGTTGCCCCCCGCGATGCTTTTCACGCCCAGATCAAAATATTAAGTTGACGCCGGGCCAGCCAGGAAGGACCCGCGAGCTCGAGGCGTTGTGAGGATGCGGGTGTCCCGGTTTTGTGCACCATCGACATGGAGCGCGCCCGGCGGGCATTAGTCTTCCCGCCGGGCGAATAACATCACACGTATTTAGTGGTGAGCCGAAACGCTCTTGACGCATTCGGACAGTAGATCACCGGGCGCCGAATTGCTGACGTCACCCAGACTGAGGATGCCGACCATCCGCCTGCTCTTGTTGATCACAGGCAACCTGCGCACCTGCAACCGCTCCATGTGCCGCACTACCTTGGCGAGGTCATCGTCGTCCCGACAGCAATGGATGCCTGGGGTCATCACATCGCGCGCCGTCGCGAGGCGGGCATCGAAGCTGTCCTGCGCCAAGCCTTTGCAGACAATGTCGCAGTCGGTCACCATCCCGATCAGCCGGTCGTTCTCTCCAATCGGAATAGCGCCTGTGTCATGCTCACACATCAATTTCGCGAGTTCGGTGACAGGGATGTCCGGACTGACCCAGTCGACGCCCTTGTGCATCGCGTCTTTGACTTTCATGGTAGACCTCCGTTGCTGGAGTTTGCCTACACTCGATGAACCACGCTGATCGGCAAGAGTAGCCAGGAGATCACCTACATGCTCGCGCTGGGGCGCTTTTCTCGCCGATCCCGAATGGGTCGCGGTGGTCGCCAAGACGGAGAAGGATGGCCAGCTCGTCGAGAACATCAGCAGCCAGTTGCTGGCGCCAGCCTCGTTTTCTGCCGTGAAGTGAGACTCTGGATGCGCGCATGATTTCCCTTGTTGCAGAGTCGCGAGCTGACACTCCCTGGCGGTGACCTAGCGCGATCCTTTTTGGCACGGACATACAGGAACTGAAAATGAATCGGCCTCCGCTTCCGCCATTCACCGCAGAAACGGCCGCGCAGAAGGTACGCATTGCGGAAGACGTGTGGAACACGCGCGATCCCGCGCGGGTGGCGCTCGCCTATACGCCTGATTGTCGATGGCGCAACCGCGCAGAGTTTCTGCAGGGTCGCCCGGCGATTGAAGCATTCCTAAGGCGCAAGTGGAATCGCGAGCTCGACTATCGCCTGATCAAGGAACCCTGGGCATTCCGCGACAACCGGATCGCCGTGCGCTTCGCTTATGAATGGCACGACGACAGCGGTCAGTGGTTCCGCAGCTATGGCAACGAGAACTGGGAGTTCGACGAGGACGGCCTGATGCGCCAGCGCATCACCAGCATCAACGACCTGCCGATCAAGGATGGCGAGCGCAAATATCACTGTCTCGGTCGCCGTCCCGACGGTCACCCGTCACTCAGCGAACTAGGCCTTTAAGGGGATGGCAATGAGGCGTCGCGAGTTCATCACGCTTGTCGGCGGCGCGACCTTAATGGGCAGGTTTCCCGGCGTGTGGCCGCAGACAAAGTCACGTGGTCGTCTCAGCCATCGCATCTTTCACTCGCATAAGCGGAGGTAAACGATGCGCCCTTTCAGCTCGCCCCGTTGGACCCGATGCTTGCAGGTCTCCCGCATGGCGTTGGTGATCCCTGTGACGCTCGCATCATTGCAATTGCTGGTCCACGCCCAAGGAAAGGGACCTCCCGTGGAATACCCGACTTTTTATCGCACGATACAGATAGATGGGCTCTCCATCTTTTACAGAGAGGCCGGCCCGAGAGACGCGCCGACGCTTCTCCTGCTGCACGGATTTCCCTCTTCATCGAGGATGTACGAGCCTCTATTTGCCCGGCTTTCCGATCGCTATCACCTTATCGCGCCGGATTACCCGGGCTTCGGACACAGCGACTGGCCGGACCCGAAGCGGTTCGATTATACGTTCGACCACATCGCTTCCGTGATCGACGATTTCACGCAAGCGGTGGGCTTGTCGCACTACACGCTGTATGTGCAGGACTACGGTGGGCCGGTTGGCTTTCGCATGGTATTGGCACACCCGGAGCGGGTGCAGGCTCTCATCGTCCAGAATGCGGTCGCTCACAACGAAGGCCTCGGGGCGATCTGGGCAACGCGGCGGGCATTCTGGGCAGACCGGCCTGGCCATGAAGAAGCATTGCGCGAGAATCTGCTGTCATTTGCAGCCACGAAGTCGCGCCATATCGGAGCCGATCCGAAAACTGAGCTCTACGACCCGGATCTTTGGACCGATGAGTACCGATTTCTGAACGCGCCGGGACAGGCGCAGATTCAAACCGATCTATTCTACGACTATCGCGCGAACGTCGCTGCTTATCCAAAGTGGCAGGCTTGGCTACAGCGGACGCAGCCAAAGCTTTTGGTCCTCTGGGGCAAGCACGATCCCTCGTTCGATATCGGCGAGCCGGAACGTTTCCGCAAGGACGTACCGAAGGCGGGGGTTCATGTCCTCGACGCGGGACACTTCTCGCTTGATACCAAAGCCAATGAGATTGCAGGGATGCTGGATGAGTTCATGAAGACGCAGAAGTAAGCAGACATTGCGATCTTGGACAGTGGAAAACGGAAATGCGCAACGTGTCGATCCATAATAGGTGCCGCCATGACCAGGAGAAGCTTTCTCACCGCGCTCAGCCTCGCGTCTGGAACCATGTTTTCGGGCTGGCAGCCGGATGGTCTGGGATACCGCGCATGCATCGGTCTGCTCACGCCGAACGACGATGCCGTGCCTGAGTCGGAATTCTGGACGATGGCGCCGGAAGGAGTTTCCGTCCATGTTGCGCGTGTGCTGCTCGTTGACACTCGAACATTTTCCGATCCTCCGCATCCAGACGATGCCACTGCGCTGCTCGCGGCGTTGCCCATGCAAGCGATCGTTCTTGCCTTCACGACCACCAGCTACGTTCTGGGGCCTGATGGGGAACAGGCGCTGAAGGCCCGTCTGGAGAAGCGTTCAAACGGCATTCCGGTGCTGACGACCGGCGCCGCGGCAGTAGCCGCTTTTCGTGCATTGGGGCTGCGACGCATTGCGCTGATTCACCCGCCGTGGTTTGCAGATGATGAGCAACAGCTGGGAACTGCGTACTTCCGGAATCAGGGATTCGATGTCGTTTACGCAAACCAGATGCGCCTGAGGGGTTTGGAGGTCGCGAAGCCGTCCGATCCGTTACGCAAATTTACCGAGCTCTATCCCGCGGAGCTTTACGCATTCGCGCGCACGGAGGTGCCGTCCGCGGCCGAAGCTGTTTTCTTCGGTGGCAATGGATTCCGCGCAATTGGCATGATTGCGGCGCTCGAAGAAGAGCTGGGTCGGCCGGTGCTCACCGGCAATCAGGTGGCTTTCTGGTATGCGCTCCGCCAAGCCGGCGTGCATGCGCCAGTAAACGGATATGGCCGAGTGTTCAGGACACTGAGTTCAGAAGGTAGATGAAGCCCAGGGCCACTTCGCCCCAATAGCTGCAATGCGCTAGGTCGTGATTGGCACTATGGGCACCGCACGGCACAAGCAAAGGCCCGAGTCATGCAGGTTAGATACAGCCAGGATCACGAATATATCATCGTCGAGGACGGTGTCGGAACCGTTGGAATAACAAACCACGCTCAGGAAAAGCTCAGCGACGTAACTTTTGTTGAGCTCCCGCACGTCGGCGAGCAAGTGAAGAAGGGCGGCGCGGTCGGCGTTGTCGAGTCTGTCAAGGCCGCGAGTGAGCTCTATTCTCCCGTAAGCGGCGAAATCCTTGGTGTAAACGAGGCGCTGATCGGCAACCCCAAACTCGTCAATGAAGACGCCGAGGGCGCCGGCTGGATCTACAAGATCAAGCTCGCCGAGCCTTCCGAATTCGACACGCTTTTGGATCGGGAAGCTTACCTCGCTTACGTGCAGGAGCAAGGTTGACGCGCCACCCATCAAACTGAGGAGATTTCATATGCGATCTGACATTGTTCCAGGGGCCATTTTCCCCGACTACGAACTTTCCGATCACACGGCGAAACGTCGGAAGCTCTCCGAGCTGCAAGCCCAGCATCCGATGGTGCTCGTCCTCAGCCGCGGCGCTTTCTGCCCCAAGGACCGCAGACAGGCTGAAGGGCTTCTTGAACTCCATCGTGAGATGGAGGTTGGCTATTGCCGGCTTGTCACGATCAGTACCGACAACATCACTGAGACGAACGAATATCGCAGCGGTGTCGGCGCTCACTGGCCCTTCCTCTCGGACACGAGGCGTATCGTCCAAAAAGATCTCGACATCGCCGAGTATACGGATCCGGTCCACAATCCGATGATCCCCCATGTGATTGTCCTCGAGCCCGGTCTCGTCATCTATAAGATCTACAACGGCTACTGGTACTTCGGCCGGCCCACTATGGAAGATCTCCGCCAGGACCTTCGTGCCGTTACCAAGAAATGCCGGCCAGACTGGGACATCACAACACCCGAACTCAAGGCGGCGTGGCAGCAAGGCCGCAAGGACCTCTTCTATCCGTACGGCAAAACCTACGCCCAAACTATCGGTGAACAGGATTAGGAGCGGTGTTGCCATCCACGTGCACGCTGCTGGCACAGCATAGTTTTCGGTCAGGCCGACCAACCCGTCCAGATAATACTCGTCACGGAAGTCTCGCTTTGAGGCGCGGCGCGGCGAAATCGAGGAAGGCACGCACCTTCAGCGGCAGCAGCCCCTGCCCCAAATAGACGAGACTGACTGGCCAGGGTGCCGGCTCGAACTTTCGAAGGGCAAGGGCAAGCGTACCGGCTCGCAGCGCGCTCGCGATCTGGTACGAAAGAACGCGCGTGACCCCAACCGCTGCGACCGCCGCATCGATGGCGGCTTCGGCCGTGTTGACGATGAGACGCGAATGGATCGCGACCGACGTGGTGGACTTGCCCGCGGCAAATTTCCAGCTGTCTGGAGACATCAGCCCGTCGAACGTGATGCAGTCATGGGCGGTGAGCTCGTCGGGGCTTTGCGGCGTGCCGCGCTCCGCGAAATATGCCGGGCTTCCGCAGACCACATAGCGGATTGAGCCAACGCGGGTCGCAACCAGGCTGCTGTCAGGCAACTCGCCGACCCGTATGGCGAGATCGACATCGTCTTCCTGCAGGTTGATCACGCGGTCGGTGAGCAGGACTCTGATGTCGACGTCCGGGTAGGCTTTGAGAAACTCGATTGCCACCGGCAGGACGTCCAGACGTCCGAACACGATTGGAGCGGTGATGATCAGTTCGCCTCTCGGTGCAATGTATTCGCCCGCCGCGGCACGCTCGGCTTCACCGATTTCTTCGAGGATCCGCTTACAGGACGCAACGTAAGAACGGCCGGCGTCAGTGAGCGTGAGGCGCCGGCTGGTCCGAGTGACAAGCCGCGTGCGCAGATGCGCCTCGAGTTCCGACACCTTCCGGCTGACGGTCGCGAGCGGCATGCCGAGCTTGCGGGATGCCGCCGAAAGGCTGCCGGCTTCGACGGCCGCCAGCAGGGTTGACATGGATTCAAGCCGGTCCATCACGCTTCCATACAATGGAAGGATAGTTCTAGAACTTACCTAATACTCACGGCAGATGGAAGAGCGTACCTACGGGCATCGGTCAATCCCGGCCAGCAATCGAAAGGAAACCGCCATGTCCGGCATCCCAACTCCCGCCGCGATCGGCGACGCTCCCGCTGGTTCGCGACCGCTGGTCGAAGCCGTCAAGAAGCAACTCGGCGTCGTGCCCAACCTGTTCCGTCTCGTCTCCAACAGCCCCGCCGCGCTGCAAGGCTACCTCGGCCTGTCCAGCGCGCTCAGCAAAGGCGCGCTGCCGGCCGCGACGCGCGAGCGCATCGCGCTGGCGGTCGCCATCGGCTTCCCCGCTGTTGCATCGGGACAAAACGAATATTGTGACTACCCGGGGGGACCCGTGTGGCATTGCTGGGAGGATGTTCGGTGTTCAGCAAAGTAACGGTGGCCTCAGACGGAGTTCGCTATGGAACCCGCCCGGCACATCATCAAAAGCGCTGAAGCGAAAGCCGAGTCGCTCGGCTGGGTGATCGCCGCCGTCGTCATGGCGATCACCATTGTCGGCTTGCCCTGGGCGAGAGCCGCGTTCAGCATCGCCGCCTACACGCTGCTGCCGTTCGGCTACAAGGCCGTACCGCGCGACGAATATTTCGGCCGCGAAGATGTCGGCACCGGCCCGTTGGGGGTGATCGGCAACATCGTGTGGCTGCTTCTCGCCGGATGGTGGTTGGCACTGGGCCACCTCGTCACGGCGATCCTGCTCGCCCTGACCATCGTGGGCATCCCGTTCGCCTGGGCGCACCTGAAACTCGCCGGTCTGGCGCTATGGCCGATCGGGAAGGCGATCGTACCGGTGCAGAACGCGCCGCTCCGGTAGCAGCTAGGCTGGCGCCGACGACGTTTCATGGAGACTCCCATGCATAGGCAGCCGTCGTCCTCATTTTGTTGATTCTAGTTATCGTCGGGCTCGATATACTTGGCTCGACCGATAAGATTTCTGCGAAGGGAGCAGGGTCGGGTGCTGGGAATGCGAATGTCGAAGGGACACAGGATGCGATGAGGCAGTCGGTTACGAAGTTGAAAAAGACACCGACGGCTCCAACGCACAAGTAGGCGTGCGTGACCATCTCTTCCGCTACGGCGGGACTTAAGCCGGGAATGCGTTGCCCCATGCTTCCGTCAAAGCCACCAAAGCCGCCGCCCCCGAGGCCACCGAAGCCGCCACCGCCGCCCCCCGTGGCATAGCGGGCACGGCGACCCACGGCTATGACGCGATGCGCGAGGCCGCGATCGCCGTAGCAATAAACCTCGCTGCGGTCACTTCCCGCGCGCGTACCACGCCTTCACCTCACTCTATCGCGCTCCGCTATTGCATCGGTCGCACGCTTGCGCAGCGCCTTGACGTCTTGCCACGCCAGGCGCCACGGAGACCTGCGATCGGGTTTTGCGGTTGCATGGTGAGAGCTATCCTTTCTCTCCTCGCAGCGGGAGCTACTAGTTTCGATCGGCTCAACGAGGCTAGGCCATTGTCCTGCTCACCAAGCGGGCACCGTACGACGCCGCTTGTTATTGGCGCTTGCCTGTCACCTTGCGATAAATAGCAGTCTCGGCTTGCCGCTGCGCAACACCGGCGGAGATCTCGGACTTTTGCCGATTGATACGGCTAAGGCCGATATAGCAATCGGTCCGTGCTGGCCCAGCAGGGTTGCGCCACTGCCAGGCCAAGCGAGCCTGACGCCAGTAGCGCTGCGCCGCCGAAAAACGAAAAGCCCAACTGCAACGTCCGCTTCAAATCTCGACCACCTTGTTCGGTAATTCGTCGGGGTTTAGCGAGCCAGGCGGAAAGTGCCGGGCCAGTTCAGCGCCGCACAGGTCGACGGCAACCACGAAGCCGTCGCCCGGACGCCCGTCCTTGATCGCAGAAATCATGGCTGCAATGGCCTTGGACCACACGTCGGACTGCACCTTTGCATTGATTCCGCTGTCGGCAACGATCTCGGCATAGCGCTCGGCGACGGAAGCGAAAATCAACACGCCAGTACGATGCTCGGTGAGATGGATGCCTTGGGCCAAGAACTGATGCATCGCTTCGGCGTGCGCGCGTGTCCACATCCGGCGTTTCGGCACGATGCGAAAACGGATCATCGGTAGCGACAGAACGAGCGCCGCCGCGATAAATGCAGCAAGCTGAAGCAGGTAGATAATGCCCGCGGGCCGCGCCGTGAGATAGATCAATGGCAGCGGCACGGCGAGCGCAACTAGTGCAGCCCAGGCGATCGGCACGAGATGGTAGTCGCCGCAGGCGCGCGCGATCACGCAGAAAATTTCACCCGCGGTTTTCTCTTCAGCCGCGCGGATAGCCTCGACGATCCGCCGCTTGTCGACTTCTGGGATCATCGCGTCACCAGCTCCCCGAGGCGCCGCCGCCGCCGAACGAGCCGCCGCCGCCGGAGAAGCCCCCACCGCCCGACCAGGAGGAGCCCGATGACCCCCACGAGCCTGGGATCGGGATGAAGATCGGCCCTCGTGCGCCTCGTCGTGATCCTGCACCGGTTTGCGCGTATCCGCGGCCTTGCCCAGCGACGCTGCGCACGATCATGAAGACAATGAACAAGAAGAACACGAGCGCGAGGACATCGACGAGACCCGGTTGGTCGTCCGGTCGTTGTTTGGCGCGCGCCTTCCATTCCTCGGAATCGACCGACACTGCCTGGATGATATCATCGACCCCGCGGCCGACGCCGCCGGCGAAATCGTTCGCCCGAAAGCGCGGAATAATGGAGTTCTCTATGATGAGCCTTGAAACCGCGTCGGTGAGCGTTCCCTCGAAGCCGTAACCGACCTCGATACGCACCTTGCGTTCGTTCGGCGCCACGATGAGCAGCGCACCGGTATTCTTCTCTTTTTGTCCAATCTGCCAGTGACGCCCGAGCTGGTAACCATAGTCCTCGATCGAGGTGCCCTGGAGCGACTTGAGCGTGACCACGACAAGCTGCCCTGTGGTCTTGGTCTCGAACTCGGCGAGCTTGCGCTCGAGAGCAGCCTTGGTCGAAGGGTCGAGAATTCCGGCATCGTCGACCACACGGCCGCTGAGCTCAGGGAAGGTGAGCGCATAGGCCGCAAACGCGGCTACGCACAGAAGCACTCCGAGGATTGCGCGGCCCCACGCTGTCCGAAATTGAAAAAACATGACTGGCCCATCCGCGATAACCCCCGGCAGCTGAGCGCGCCGACCCGTCAGAACTTCACCGTCGGTGGCTTTGCCAGATCTTCCGCCACTGTAAACGTCTCCATCGGTTTATAGCTTCGGTAGAGCGTCGATGCCCAGATGAGGCCCGGAAACGTCTTGAGTTCGGTGTTGTAGGCCCGCACGCTCTCGATGTAGTCGCGACGCGCGACGGAAATGCGGTTTTCAGTGCCTTCGAGCTGCGATTGCAGCGCTAGGAAATTCTGGTTCGACTTCAGGTCCGGATAGCGCTCGACGGTAACCAGCAGCCGTCCGAGAGCGCCGGTGAGCGCACTCTGCGCATCTTGGTATTCTTTGAACTTGGCCGGATCAGTCACTGTCGAGGCATCGACCTTGATTTGACTTGCCTTGGCGCGCGCCTCGGTCACCTGCGTCAGGACCTCGCGTTCCTGCGCCGCATACCCCTTCACTGTCTCAACCAAATTGGGAATCAAGTCGGCACGACGCTGATATTGGTTTTGCACATCCGACCACCTCGCCTTCGCGCTTTCGTCATAGGTCGGGATGTTGTTGACACCACAGCCCGAAAGCAGCAACCCAGCGAGCATGGTGATAAACAAGATGCGGGTGCGGCGGGGAATAAGTGTATAGCTCATGCGATGGCTCCAATGGGTCCTCTGATCCACCCAAAATCGGGTTGCCGATATCGTGCGATGATCCCGCTGTCCCTATCGCTGCTAGGCGGCTTTGCGCTTCGATTTCGCGAGCTGATCGTAATCCTTTTGCGTGCGAACCGCGTAAGCCATCGCGAAAGATGCCAGCGCGTCGTCAAAGGCGTCGCTCTTTCCCATGTATCCCGCGAGCACAGCTGGATCGGCTGAGCGCGCATGCGCGCGGGCGAGTGTGCGCCCGCATAGGCGCGCGTAATTGATGAGAGCATTCTCATTTGCCGCAGGCCGACGCCCCGATCGTAATGTTCGGCAAGCGTGCCGGTCGGTATTGAGGGGGATGCGCTGCTACGGCGAGCTGTCACATTAGGAGGCATCGTTGCCGCTCTAATTCTGTCCAAATCAACGACAGATGACGCGG
>WNFM01246010.1_pt1 | contig 12619 bp, 12 predicted proteins | sample 5400271 | NCBI WGS metagenome assembly WNFM01 (sample SAMN13153352, study PRJNA577476) | soil metagenome | isolation source: 60 cm saprolite on Douglas fir-dominated hillslope | place: USA:California | collected 2013-09-17 | reverse complement strand
CTGCATTGCGCCGGGCTGGAATTGGTCCAATGAAGAGCAGGCGATTTTTTTAAAAACCGATGTCGATCCGCGCCGGGCTGGATCGTCGACCTGAATAGCGAGACAGTTCCGCGAGGCAGCGCGCCTGCGGCTCGCCTCAAAAGGAGTTTTTCGATGCGTTTCATGTATCTCGTCAAACATCCCGGTGCGCCCGGAAACCCGACGCCGCAACTCATCGAGGCGATGCACAAACTCGCCGACCGCGAGATCAAGGCCGGCCGCATGCTCGACAATGGCGGATTGATGCCGGTCCAGACCGGCGCCCAGGTGCGCATCGCCGATGGTAAGCTCAGTGTCATCGACGGCCCCTTTGTCGAAGCCAAGGAGGTTGTCGGCGGCTACGCGATCTTCGAACTGCGCGACAAGGAAGAGGCGGTAGCGATGGCAAGGGAATTCATGCAACTGCATCTCGACCACATGCCGGGCTGGGAGGGGACGTGCGAGCTCCGCGCGTTTGCCACCCCTTGAGACGGGCTTTCGGCCGAGACGGTCGGCGGCCATGACGGCCGCCGATGTCCATCGCACGATCCTTGCGGTCTGGCGGATCGAGCAGCCGCGGCTGATCACAAGCCTGTCGCGAATGCTGCGCGATGTGCCGCTGGCGGAAGATCTAACGCAGGAAGCGCTGGTGGCCGCGCTCGAGCATTGGCCCACCTCAGGCGTGCCGGAACAACCCGGCGCCTGGCTGATGGCGACCGCCAAGCGCCGGGCACTGGATCAGCTGCGCCGCACCAAAATGCTCGCGCGCAAGCACGAGATGGTCGCGCGCGACATCGAGCAGGAGCAGCTGGCCGTGCCCGATCTGGATGCATCGCTCGACGATGACATCGGCGACGAAATGCTGCGGCTGATCTTCACCGCCTGTCATCCGCTATTGTCGCGCGAGGCCCGCGCCGCGCTTGCGCTGCGGATGATTTGCGGATTGACCACGGAAGAAATCGCCCGCGCCTTCCTGGTACCGGACGCGACGATCGCGCAGCGCATCGTGCGCGCCAAAAGGACGCTGTCGGAATCCGGGCTCACTTACGAGACCCCGCGCAGCGGCGAGCTTTCCGGGCGGCTCGCATCCGTGCTGGAAGTCGTCTATCTCATCTTCAACGAAGGCTATACCGCGGCGCGTGGCGTCGACTGGCTGCGTCCGCAGCTCTGCAACGAAGCGCTCCGCATCGGCCGCGTGCTGACGTCGATTGCGCCGCAGGAGCCGGAAGCGCAGGGATTGCTGGCGCTGATGGAGCTGAACGCCTCGCGCACCGCGGCCCGCACGGACGCGGCCGGCGACCCCATCCTGTTGCTGGAGCAAAACCGCGCGCTCTGGGACCAGCTTCAGATCCGGCGCGGATTGCAGGCGCTGGCGCGGGCGCGCGAACTCGGCGGCGCGGACGGTTTTTATGCGCTACAGGCGGCCATCGTCGCGTGCCACGCCAGGGCCAGCACGGCAGATGCGACCGACTGGCCGAGGATTGCCGGACTTTATGCGGAGCTGGCAAAACGCGTGAATTCGCCGGTCATCGAACTCAACCGCGCGGTTGCGGTCGGCATGGCCGAGGGCCCGCAAGCCGCGCTCACCATCGTGGACCGTCTGGTGCACGAGCCGACGCTGAAAAACTATCATCTGTTGGAGAGCGTCCGCGGCGATCTCTTGCAAAAACTCGGTCGCCGCCCCGAAGCGCGCGCCGCGTTCGAGGCGGCAGCGCGGCTTGCAGGCAACCAGCGCGAGCAGGAGTTGCTGAGGCGGCGCGCGGCGGAAGCGGGAATGTCGGATATTGGATAACCGCAACTTCCTCAAGTTTTTTTGCCGCGGTGGCGGTCCCGCAAATACAGGAAACTCGTCGCGCTCGCATCGCGCTGACCTCGTAGTGCGCATATTGCATCGATGTTCACACAAATCGCGCGCGTGAACATGGTGCCACCAAGGCAGAGTTGGCAGAGACCGCATTCATCGCTGCCGCGGTGCGCGCCGGCGGCACCTTGGCCCATTCGCTGATGGCGTTGCGCTTGTTCGACGAAGGGTCTAGTTCAGGATGATGAAACATTTGGTGACAGCCCTCTCACGCTGACAGGTCGCTGGGCTCTGTCAGCGTCTCCTGGTGTGAGCATCTAAAATTGATATGTGTCGGGAGGATAGCGAAGAAGGCCGCGGCGCCGATCGCGTGGCTGCTGATGCCGTTTGCCTTTTTATTGACGTTGCAGGTCCGACCCGCGCTGGCGGCAAGTTGCACTTCCAAAGCGCCCGAAAATATCGCGATCGCGCTCGACGTCGGGCACACCGCCACCAATGTGGGAGCCACCAGCGCACGCGGCATTGGAGAATACGAGTTCAACATCAAACTGGCCCAGCGCGTACGCGACGAGCTTTTAGGCGCCGGTTTCAGTTCCACTTTCCTGATGGTGACGGGGCAGAACGGGCATGCCGGGTTGAACCAGCGAGCCGAGCGCGCCAACGGCATGAACGCCGACATCTTTATTTCCATTCACCATGACAGCGTGCGGGACAAATATCTCAATCCCTGGCTCTACGAAGGCGGGCAGCATTCCTTTTTTGACGACTCAAAAGGGTTTTCGCTTCACGTCTCCTCGAGATACGAAGACAGCCTTGGTCTGGCGCGAATACTGGCCGATCAGCTAATCGCTAGCGGCCTGCATTTCACGACCATCCATGAGCAGAACAATCCGGCCGGGGCAAGGGCGCCATACCTGGATTCAAAGCGAGGAATTTACCGCAGAGATAATCTGGTTGTGCTGAAACACACAAAAATGCCGGCCGTGCTGCTTGAAGCCGGTGTGATCGCCAATCGCGACGAAGAATTGGTCGTGTCAACTCCCGCTTATCAAGGGATCATTGCGGCCTCGATCGTCGAGGCGGTGAAAAAGTTCTGCAACCCCCGCGAAGCGCCAGCCGCCGGTGCAAAACTGCCGAAGGGGTTTGTCTATCTCGCCGACATGGAGCCGGCAATCCGACGGGATATTCGCTACGCCGGCTCGCACAATTTCATGGGCAGACCGGTGCAGGGTTATCTGGCCAACGAGTGTGTGCTGACCGAAAAGGCGGCGCGCGCATTGAGCCAGGTGCAAGCAGCACTCGCCGCCAAAAACCTCTCGCTCATGGTCTGGGATTGCTATCGACCCGCTCGCGCGGTCAGCGAATTTATCGCCTGGAGCAGGATACAACAAGACGCCCGCATGAAAGCGGAATTCTTTCCGAACACCGACAAGGCGCAGCTATTTGCACTTGGCTATCTTACTTCACGCTCGGCGCATTCGCGCGGCAGTACCGTCGATCTCGCCATCGTGCCGGCGGATCTTGCTGCGCCGCCCGCCTACGACCCGACGGCTCCGCCAAAACCTTGTACCGCTGGGAAGGCCGAGCGTTTCGAGGATGGCACGATCGATCTCGGCACCGGGTATGATTGCCTTGACCCGCTTGCAAGCACGGCCAGCCCCCACGTTACCGCGGAAGCGGCGTCCAATCGAAAATTGCTCCAGGAGCGGATGCGGCGCTTCGGCTTCAAGTCCTACTCGCGGGAATGGTGGCATTTCCAATTCGCCGACGAGCCGTTTCCCGAACGGAGCTTCGACTTTCCAATCGTTGCGCGAGGTTCGTCCCTAAGCATGAAACAAGAAGCGGCTCCGGCGTTTCCGGGGTGGTGACCGATCAAAACCCCGGGGTATTTTTTTAAAAAGACATCCTCGGGAAACCGGAGTGACAAAACCGGAGCTCATGGGTTTTGCGAGACGGTCCTTGGATCAACTTCACCCTTTATCTTCTCAGGCCATATTCCATCACCGCGACATCAAGACCGGAACAGTAGCCTTCGTCAGCAATGTCCGCGTCACGCTACCGAACACCATCTCGACGGAGCGGGCGTGGCTGTAGGCGCCGATGACGATCATATCCGCGCCGCGACTTGCGACATGGGACAGGATGATGTCGGCGACCGGAGCACCCCGCGACGATATTTGCTCGACGTCGACGTGGGCGCCGTGACGGGCGAGATAGAGGGCGATATCAGCGCCCGGCTCCTCACCGTGCCGGGCGGGTCGCTTCTCCGAATCGACCACCAGCAGCGTGACCGAGCGAGCCGCGATGAGGAAGGGGAGCGCATCCGCGACCGCGCGCCGGGCTTCTCGACTGGCGTTCCAGCCGACCAGTATGTTCTTGCCGATCGGCTCGGATTTCCAGCCGCTCGGTACAACGAGGATTGGAGCTCCGCTCGCGAGCAGGAGTTTTTCGGGAGCCAGATAGCCGGGCAGCTCCTGCAGCTCACGCTGACCGATGACGACGAGATCGGAATGAAGCGAGCTGAGAATCAGCTCTTCGTCAGGCCCACCGCGACGGATCACGCGGAATTCTGCGCTGAGATCGCGTCTTGCTGAAATTGCCTCGAAGCGCCGGCGAACATTGGTGGTCGCCGCTTCGTCAGCCGCTTTGCGAGAGGCGAGCGAGGCTCGGATCGCCTTCTCGCCAACCACATAGTAATCGGATCGATGCTCCTTGCGAACTGCAGATACGACGTCAATCCCGACAAGGTGGGCGCCGCATCGGTGGGCGAGCGTAGCTGCAAAGTCGATCCGCTTCTCTCCTTCGGGTGTCGCGTCGACGAAGACCCCGATATTTTTCAAAGTCATGGTATTTCTCCCATCGGCAAATTTTTCCGACGTCAGCCGGCCTGCCGCTCAGCCTGGCGACGAAGATTGGTTCGACAGCGCAGCCGCGATTAATCGGCTCAAAGCCTCACGCGTGGAGGCGTCGTACCTGTCCCGGCAGAGCCTGATGACGTCCGGCTCTACCAGAGCGCAGGCTGCCGCCTTGACGCGCCGGGCTTCCCGCTCGGGTTCACTTGCGAGCCTGAACTCTCCGGATCCGCTCGCCTCAGCGAGGATCTTCGCGACGCTGCGAACGAGGCGCGCATCATAGTGGGAGTAGCAGGGCCATTGTTCGGTCGTGGCATCGGCCAGCAACTCGATGACGCGCGGCTCGAAGTCAGAGAAAATGATCAGAGCCGTGTTCAAGCCGGTGAGAAAACCACTGAGCCGATCGCCTGCCGAATCGCTGTTGCGGATAGCGCACGCAAGGGCGGTGCGTTCGGCCTCGTGCAGGTAGTGAGATGCAAGCGCATCGAGGATCGCGCGCCGGCTTGGGAAATACCGATAGACGTTGGCAGCGGAGAAGCCGCAGGCGCCCGCAACGTCGGCGATCGTGAGCTTGCCGTGGCCGTAAATTCGAAGAAGCCGCTCGGTCTCGAGCAGGATGCGGGTCGGCCTATCCGGAGCGGCGGATCGCAAGGCACCGTACAGCCGCGGGCTCGCGCCAGGCTTGCCCGTTATCCCCTGTGCGGGCGGGACCGGACCTATTGCCGACGCAAGGTGCCGACTTGACATGGCGACCTCCAATGATAACGTAATGTACGTTACGTTTTGGAGAAAACAAGGGGTGCCATGCCGGCGACTGCGACAATGCGGCGGACCAGGCCTCGCGGTGAGGTCCGACGCTCCCAAATTCTGGACGCCGCCACCGAAATCTTCATCGACCTCGTGGTCGAGCGCGCCGGGGCCTCCAAGGCCACCGTCTATTCGTTCTTCGGCGGCAAAGACGGCCTGTTTGCCGCGATCGTGGAGGAGCGGGTCCAGCGCATTCTTTCCGCGTTCGGCGATCCCGAGGTCGTTCACTCCGACGTCCGTCATGCGCTCGCTCACATCGCAGAGCGCTACATGGAGGTCGCGATGGCCCCGGATGCAATCGGCCTTTACCGGCTGATCATCGCCGAAGGTATCCGCTTTCCCGAACTCGCACGGACCTTCTACCAGCTCGGGCCCGAGCGCACCCAGGCGCACCTTGCCGGCATGCTGTCGGCTTGGTGCAAACGCGGCCTGATCCGCCTCGACGATCCAAAGCTCGCGGCCGTGCAGTTTATCGACGCGGTCAGCGGCGAGCTGCACCGGCGCGCGATGGCCGGCATCCTACCAAAGAATCTCCGCACCGCGATCCAGCGCAGCATCGATCATGCGGTCCTGATCTTTTGGAACGGCATCAAGGTCGACAGCCGCCCGGGCTGAGGGTTGCGGTTAGCGCAAATTTCGCGTTTGCCGGTCCTGATCTTCGCTCCCTTTGTTGGAGCCCTCGTCCTGACCTGGCGGCTCGGCGCCTATGCCATTGTGTTTGGTTTCGCGTTGATGGCCGTTGCAATCAAACTGTACCAGCGACGGCGTGATCAGCCGCACGGCTGAGTTGCCACGCCGACCGAGTCATCGTGCGCCATAACTCCTTGCTCATGTCGCGTGTGGGTCATTCGCGACCGGGTCGAGCCAGTAGCAAGTCCGGTCATGTCTGCCATGCCGCCGAAACGCTCGCGGGCACCAGACAGAAGTGTCAGCCGCCCACATCGATCTTCTCCTTGTTCAAGCCGCGCGCCGACTGCCGCGGGTCGGGTTGCGGCCGGCCCAGGCGGGCCAACGCGGCGGCGACGCCCGCGCCGTATTCCGGGTCGGCCTTGGCGCAGTTGGCGATGTGGCGCTCCTGAATGTGGACCGCCGCGCCGCCGACGGCGCGGGCAGTGTTGCCGAACAGCGCCTGGCGCTGGGCCGCGTTCATCTTCCGGAACAGGTTGCCGGGTTGCTGGTAGTGATCGTCATCGACGCGGTGATCCCAGTGCGCGGCGGCGCCGTCGATCTCGAGCGGCGGTTCGTTCAGGTCGGGCTGGTCCGTCCACTCGCCCCGGCTGTTCGGGAAGTAGGTCGGCGTCCGGCCGAGATTGCCGTCGGTGCGCATTGCGCCGTCGCGGTGATAGCTATGGAACGGGCACTTTGGCGCGTTGACCGGGATGTGGTTGAAGTTGACGCCGAGGCGGTAGCGCTGGGTGTCTGCGTAGGAGAACAGCCGCGCCTGCAGCATCTTGTCGGGCGAGAAGCTGATGCCCGGAACGATATTGGCCGGCGAGAACGCGGCCTGCTCGACCTCCGCGAAGACATTTTCGGGGTTGCGGTTAAGTTCGAAGAATCCGACTTCGATGAGTGGGAAGTCGGCTTTCGGCCAGACTTTCGTTAGATCGAATGGATTGAATGGGAATGCCTTCGCTTCCGCGTCACTCATCACCTGGATGAACAACGTCCAGCGCGGACAATCGCCGCGCTCGATGCTCTCGAACAGATCACGCTGGTGCGTCTCGCGATCCTTGCCGACCAGGGCTTCCGCCTGCACGTCCGTCAGGTTCGCGATGCCCTGCTGGGTGCGGAAGTGGAATTTCACCCAGGTCCGCTCGTTGGCGGAGTTGATGAAGCTGTAGGTATGGCTGCTGAAGCCGTGCATGTGGCGATAGCTCTTCGGGATGCCGCGCTCGCTCATGACGATGGTCACCTGGTGCAGCGCCTCCGGCAGCAGGGTCCAGAAGTCCCAGTTGTTATCGGCGCTGCGCATGCCGGTGCGCGGGTCGCGCTTGATGGCATGGTTCAAGTCCGGAAAGCGCAGCGGATCGCGGAAGAAGAACACCGGGGTGTTGTTGCCCACCATGTCCCAGTTGCCTTCCTCGGTGTAGAACTTCAGGGCGAAGCCGCGGATGTCGCGCTCCGCATCGGCGGCGCCGCGTTCGCCGGCCACTGTCGAGAAGCGCGCAAACATCGGCGTTTGCTTGCCGATCTCCAAGAAGATCTTCGCCTTGGTGTAGCGGGTGATGTCGTGCGTCACCGTGAAGGTGCCATGGGCGCCCGATCCCTTGGCGTGCATGCGGCGCTCCGGGATCACTTCGCGATCGAAGTGGGCCAGCTTCTCGATCAGCCAGATGTCCTGAAGCAGCGCGGGGCCGCGACGGCCGGCGGTCTGGATGTTCAAATTGTCGCTGACGGGTGCTCCCGTCGCATGGGTCAGTAATGGTGGTTTGTTGGTCATAGGACGGTCCTCTTGATGGGCGCTGCCGAAGGCGTCAGATCGGCTTGGCAACTCGATTTTGCGGGGAGGATGGATCAGCCGCGCCAGGCGGAGCCGCGGATCACGCTGCAGAAGTTGCCGCGATGAAAGTGCGGATCCTTGTCCGCGAGCACGTCGGCCTTGACGTTGCCGAAGGTCGTCTCCGGCTTGTGCTTGATGCCGTCGTAGAACGCCTGGATGATGTCTTCCTTGAAATGCTGCGGGCGCGGATGGGCGCGCACCACGGCTTCGCGCTCGGCGTCGCTGTATTCAGCATAGCTCAGGCCGAGCACGTCCATTTCGACGCCTGCCGTCACCAGCGCCACGACGGGGTGCATGTGCTGCGGAATGCCGGGGGTGGTGTGGAGTGCGATCGCGGTCCAGACCGTGTCGATATCGGTCTGGGAAATCCCGTGACTGCGTAGAAAGTCGCGGGCCGCATTGGCGCCGTCGACCTCAAAGCGCTCGTCGGCGCTGCTGTGCTGCCGCGTCAGCCCCATGTCATGGAACATCGCGCCGGCGTAGAGAAGCTCCGGGTCGAAGCTCAGGTCGCGGTGCTTGCCGGCCAGCGCGCCGAAATAATAGACGCGGCTGGAATGATGAAACAGCAACCCCGACTCGGTGTCCCGCACTAGCTCCGTTATTTCACGCGCGAGTTTGCTGTCGGGAATGCTGACGCCGCTGACGGGTCGGCTCAAAAGTTCGATGGACGGGCTCATGACTTGCTCCGGTTTTTCTGCTCGCCAGAAACATAAAACCGAGCTAGATTGTCTGCAATTAACGTATTACGTCAAATTCAGCCAAAACCGGGCTTGAACGGACGTGGGTGATGAAAGCAAGAACGATCGCCATTGTGGCGCTTCCAGGCGTGCAGCTACTCGATGTCTCCGGACCGCTTGATGTGTTCGCCGAGGCCAACGCGCAGGCCGGGAACTCGCCCTATTCGCTATCGGTGGTCGCGGCCGAGCCGGGCCCGATCCGCAGTTCGTCAGGGGTGCGGCTGATGCCCGATCGCGTCATCGGCATCGACGCGGATTTGAAACCGGACACGCTGTTGATTGCGGGATGCCCGAACGCGGTGGACGTCCCGGCCGACGGCAAGGTGGTCGACTGGCTGCGAAGGAAAGCGCCGACGGCGCGGCGGTTCGGTTCGGTCTGCAGCGGCGCATTCTACCTGGCTGCTGCGGGCCTGCTCGATGGGCGGCGCGTGACGACGCATTGGGCGGTCGCCGAGCAACTGGCGCTTCGCTATCCCTCCGTTCGCGTCGACCAGGACGCGATCCATGTCAGCGACGGAGCACTGCGCACCGCGGCCGGCGTGACCGCGGGGCTCGATCTGGCACTCGCGCTGGTCGAGGAGGATCTGGGGCACGACATCGCCATGAGGGTTGCCGGGCAGCTCGTGATGTTCTTCAAGCGTCCGGGCGGGCAGATGCAGTTCAGCCGCAAGGGCGAGGCGGCTCCAGCGGGTCGAGCGGCGCTGCAGGAATTGCAGCGCTGGGTCGCCGCCAATCCGGCGCTCGATCACTGCGTCGCCAATCTTGCAAAGCGCATGGACTTGAGTCCGCGCCACTTCGCACGTCTGTTTCGAAGCGAGGTCGGGATCACGCCTGCGACGTGGGTGGAGGAAGCGCGCGTGAACGCCGCCCGGCGGTTGCTGGAGGTCGGCCACGAAAAGCCGAAGCAGGTTGCCGCGCATTGCGGCTTTGCCGATGCGGACACCCTGCGCCGCGCCTTTGCGCGGCATGTCGGCGTTACGCCGGCTGAATATCGCAAGCGGTTCGCAACGATCGCCGTCTGATCCGCGCCGACCGGCCGGCTCAGACCGTTCCGCTCACCGATCGGCCGGCTTCTCCGGCATGATCTGCAGCAGCGGTTCCGGCGTGACCGCGAGTTGCCCGGTAAACGGCCGATCGTGAGCCGCGATCAAGAGTAGCGAGGCGGCGATGCCGGTCGCATACAGGCCCATCGCAAGGGCCGATGCCAGCCGGTTGTCGCCGTGGACAAAAGCAATCGCCAGCAGCGCGCACACCGCCTGGAGTAAGAGGCAAAACCATTTGACGGGATTGACTTCTGCGCGGCTGACGATGATCCGCTGCCGGCGGGCATCGAGCGCGGTCTCCAGCGCGCTCGCGATCTCGTGCTGCGCGGTCTCCTGACCCGGGCCGGCGGTCGTTAGCGAGAGAACGAGCTCGATGGCGTCGGCGAGCGGGCGCGGCGTCGCCTTGAGCGAGGCCGTTTGGCGGGCCATCATCGGCCATTCCACGCTTGCAGCTTCCTCGACATAGGCCCGAATGAGGCCACGCAATTTCGTCTCCGGCTCGCCCGCAAAACTGCCGGCGAGAACCATGACCGACCGGAGTGCGCTGGCTTCACGGCTGACCGCCGCACCTGCGTGGTCATTGTCGTTCCAGACCTGCGCCGCGGTGAAAGCAACGAACAGACCAAAGATGATGCCGAGCGGCGCCAGCATGCCCGGCGAAATCGCTGTGAGCTGCTTTGTCCGCTCGCCCCGCGCCAGCACCGCGACGCCGGCGTGGATCGCTGCGGCCAGCAGATAGGTGAAACCGAACACCACCAGCGCCATCCACGGCACCGGCAGATTGTGTAGCCAATCGCTCATCTCTCTCCCCGGTCGGCTAGATCAGCCGCATCCCCTTCATGCTGGCGTGTCCGTTCTTGCCGACGATGATGTGGTCGTGCACGGAGATGCCGAGCGGCGCGGCGATGCCGATGATCGCTTTTGTCATGTGTATATCCGCCTGCGACGGCGTCGGATCGCCGGAGGGGTGGTTGTGCACCAGGATCACGGCGGTCGCGGATAATTCCAGCGCCCGTTTTATGACTTCGCGCGGGTAAACCGGGGTGTGGTCGACGGTGCCGACCTGTTGCACCTCGTCCGAGATCAGCTGGTTGCGTTTGTCGAGAAACAGGATGCGGAACTGCTCCTTGTCGGCGAACGCCATGCTGGTGCGGCAATACTCGATCACGTCGTTCCATGACGACAATAGCGTGCGCGCCTGCAATTGGCCTTTTGCGATGCGGCTTGCGGCCGCGGCGATCAGCTTGAGCTGGATGGCGGATGCGTCACCGATGCCATCGACCTCGCGCAGCAACGCTTCGGGCGCATGCAAGACTTCGGCGAACGAGCCGAACTTCTTGAGCAGGGCCTTGGCGGCCGGCTTCATGTCGCCCCGAGGCTGGGCGGTGAACAACACCATCTCCAGCAGTTCGTAATCGCTCACGGCATCGGGGCCGGCGGTCCGAAATCGCTCGCGGAGCCGCTCGCGATGGCCGTGATAATGCGGCTTCTCGGCGGGCTGATCTTTTGGTTCGCTGGTCTTCGCGGGCATCGGCCCCAACCATGCCGTGCCTGCCAGCTTTTGCAACCGTGAAGTGTCGGATATGACGGTTTGATGTGCTGAAGTCGTAGCCCGGATAGTCGACCGAAAGCATCAAATCGCATCCCACCCTTGGCGGACCTCATCACCATTCTGTCCGGGTTCAAGTTTTCGCTAGCACGAGAGACAGGTTAGCGGGTTTCCGCTTCGCCTTCTTTCGTGTAGCATTGTCGAATGAACGAAGCCGAGACTTTGTTTTTGGCCCTGCGTCAGTCGGCCGACGACGACGTGGTGGACATGCTCGAGCACATGGTGCGGGATGCCCCGGATCATGCCCTGAACAAGATCAACGCGCTGGATATCGCGGCCAAAGCCGGCCTCGACGAGGAGCGGGTCATCGCGGCGCTTCTGAATGCGGTGGGGCTCGGCATTTTCGAGATGACATGGAACGTCATGTGCCCAAGTTGCGCCGGTGTTCTTTCCGCTAATAAGAGCCTGAAGACCCTGGATCGGGCGCGCCGCGGGCTATGAGACGACGCTCGACAATCTGGTCGAGGTGACCTTCACGGTAAGCCCGCGCGTGCGCAAGATCGCGGCCCACAATCCCGACCAGTTGTCCGCGGCCGAATATTATCGCCAGATCTTCTGGAGTTCGGCCATCGATCTTCCAGCTGATCTGGAGAAGCTGCTGCGGGAGGTCACGCTCGAATCTGTTGACTTGCCGCCAGGAGAAAGGGCCATCCTTTCGTTGCAATTGCCGAAGGGCACGTTGATCGTGTTCGATCCCGTGACGCATACGGCCCAGTTCCTCGATGTCAGCGGCGATGAGGCGAGCCAGCGCCAGAACCTGTCCGTGATCTTCAACAAGGTCCAGGTTCCGGTCGACACCGTTGCCTTGCGCCCCGGGCCCCTGCGCCTTAATTTGGAAAACCGCACCGAGGGCCGCGTGTTGCCGGCTGTATGGCTGGCGAACCAGGAACTGGACGACCTTCTGAAGCGACGCAAGCCCATTCTCAATGCAAAGCGTCTCCTCACCAATCAGACCTTCCGCGACATCTACCGGACCCAAACGCTCGCCATCGGCCAGCGCCTCAAGATCTTGAGCCTGACTTTCCTGTTCAGTGATCTCAAGGACTCCACCGAGCTCTATGAGCGCGTCGGTGATCTCGTCGCCTTCGATCTCGTCAACGAGCATTTCAGGCTGCTGCAGGAGATTATCGCGTCCGAAAGGGGGGCCGTCGTGAAGACCATTGGCGATGCCGTGATGGCGACCTTCGAGACGCCTGACCGCGCCATTGCCGCTGCGATCCGCATGCGCGAGGCGATGAGCGATCTTGGCGCC
>WNFM01280142.1_pt2 | contig 12620 bp, 13 predicted proteins | sample 5400271 | NCBI WGS metagenome assembly WNFM01 (sample SAMN13153352, study PRJNA577476) | soil metagenome | isolation source: 60 cm saprolite on Douglas fir-dominated hillslope | place: USA:California | collected 2013-09-17 | reverse complement strand
CCACGGGGGCTCAAGCCCCATGGGTTCTCAGGCTCACCGTCTTAGGGGATGATTGTTCCATCCCTGCGGCTGAGCGCCTGAAGGCGGTGCCCCCGCCTAGCGGACGTTGACTCCATCGCGGTGGGGCGTGGTTAGCCATAGACCGCCGCTCAAACGGAGCGCACCTCGTCCAAGGTACGTTGCTGCTTTTACCCGTGGGAACGATTTACCACGGAACCGGCAAACAGCATTCAATTGGCAAGGTGCAAAAGTGTCCGATCAGCTATTCTCGCTCAGGGGAAAGGAACCGACAATGCAACAGGACTTCGGGCTAAAGCCACGCAAGCCCGCCTAACCGCCTGGGTTTAAACCCAGCGGCTTGCGGCGGGCTATTTCCGTCAGGGAGATCTGCCCAGGCACCGGCCAGTCGTTGGGCACGCGCCCCACGCGGCTCGATGCGCCCGGCGTAGGCCAGGATCTGCTCGGCGACGTCCTCCTGTTCATCGGGCGTCAGCTCGTCGAGGTGTTCCAAGGCGCGTTGCAAATGTTCGACTACCATCAGGTTCTCGCGGAAATCGCCCGGGTGCTCAAACCTGGGGGGCGCCTAGTCATACGGATTTCGCGTCGGTTGTGATTTCGCGTCGGTTGTCGTAGTTTGACATTCGACGAGGGCCGTTAAATTCACGCTTTCGCCAGCGCTTTCTATAAGTGCCCTCGCGAAGTTGATATCATTGCCGATTTCACGCGCAAGCAGGAGCGTCAGGGCCGGGCGGCGCGCTTTCACGCCGGGGGGAGCAGCCTGCAGGAGCTGGCTGCTCTGTTGAAGGACGCCGGTTTCTCAGATGTGGAAACGGAGGAGATGCAGCCCCCACGCTTCTCCGCGTTCCCGGGCGCCGGCCCGCTCAGGGCACACAAGAGCCAATTCACGCGTGCGAGTCACGATAATACGATGCCTTCCTTCACAGATGAAAGGATTTAGGGCACCAGCTGAACAGCAGAAGCACGCGATGAGTGGGCAAGCGTCAGAGCTGCTTCGGTTGGTTGCCCACATAGCGCTGTGGATCCCGATCAAATTGCCGCTTGCAGCCCAGCGAGCAGAAGTAGTACCTCGTGCCCTTGTGCGCGCTCGTACCCGCAGCCGTCGCTGGGTCTACCTGCATACCGCAGACGGGATCCGTGGCTTGTGCGCCCTGCGCGCCTTGTGGGTGTTGGGTGTCGTGCGTCGTCATCTGGCAGTCCTCCCCATGGTCGGTATCTCCCTCCGTTGGATGTCTCTGTGTCCGCCTGTTGATGCCTCAGTGGCCGCTTGATGCCTCAACTGTCGGGATGTCATGTCCGCTCGCGTCCGCCGGCACTACCAGTGCTCCCCGTACGCCTGACGTCTCCTCCTCGCGCAGGCGCGGCTCCACACGCTTGAGCAGCACTGCGTTGGTCGCCACCGTGATCGAGGAGGCGCTCATCGCCAGCGCGCCGATCGCTGGGTTGAGCAGGATGCCGAGCGGGTAGAGGATGCCCGCTGCGATGGGGATCGCAATCACATTGTAGATCGCTGCCCAGAACAGGTTCTGCTTCATTTTGCGCACGGTCGCCTTGGAGAGCCGAATGGCAGCGAGCACATCCAGCGGATCGCTGCGCATCAGCACCACCTCGGCCGTCTCGATGGCCACGCCAGTGCCCGCGCCAATCGCGATGCCGAGGTCCGCCTGTGCCAGTGCGGGCGCGTCGTTCACCCCATCGCCCACCATCGCTGTGAACAGCCCGTCTGCCTGCAGCTGCTGCACATAGCGCGCCTTGTCGGCCGGCAGCACCTCGGCGAAGACGCGGTCAGCTGGAATGTCGAGCACGCGTCCGACCGCCTCAGCCGTCTGCCGATTGTCGCCCGTGAGCAGCGCGACCTGGATCCCCAGCGCGCGCAGCTCGGCGATCGCTTCACGCGCGGTCGGGCGAATGCGATCAGCGACGGCGATGAGTCCAACTGCCTGCCCATCCACGGCCACCAGCATCACCGTCTTGCCCTCGGCCTGCAGTGCCGCCATCCGTCCCAGGTCGGCGGCCGACGCCTCAACGTCGCGGTCGGCGAGCAGCTTGGGCGTGCCGATCAGCACGGCATGCCCGTCCACCACGGCGTGGATGCCCCCGCCAGCGATCGAGGTGAACCCTGTGGAGGGAAGGTTGCTCAGCCCCCGTGCCTGGGCCCCCTCGACGATGGTTCGCGCCAGTGGATGTTCTGAATCGGCCTCCGCGGCGGCGGCCACCCGCCACAGGAGCGTCTCCTGCGCGGTGGATGTCTCCTCTGCCTCCCCGCCGCCCAGTGTCTCGGCCACGGCCGCAAAGGCGGGGAATGCCATGACGTCCGTGACCGTCGGTTTGCCCTCGGTGAGCGTGCCCGTCTTGTCGAAGATGATGGCCCGGATGCGCGACGCCTGCTCGAGCGCCGTCGCGTTCTTGATCAGGATCCCATGCCGTGCGCCGATCCCGGTGGCGACGGCAACAGCGGTCGGCGTCGCGAGGCCGAGCGCGTCGGGGCAGGCGATCACGACCGCCGTCACGGCCAGTGTGAGGGCGAAGAGCGCCGTCTGGTGGATGACGAAGAACCACACCAGGAAGGTCGACAGGCCCGCGCCCACGGCGAAGAGCACGAGGTACTGCGCCGCCCGGTCGGCCAGGCGCTGGGCGGGCGCCTTCGAGTTTTGCGCCGTCTGCACGAGCTGGACAATCTGGGCGAGCGCCGTCTCGGCACCAACCCGCGTCGCGCGCACCCGCAGCGACCCGTTGCCGTTGACCGTCCCACCGATTACCTCGTCGCCGGGCGCCTTGCCAACAGGCAGACTCTCGCCCGTGATCATGCTCTCGTCTACCGCGCTGGCGCCCGCGATGACGACACCGTCGACCGGGACCTTCTCGCCCGGGCGCACCAGCAGCAGGTCACCCACACGCACCTCCTCGACCGGCACGGTGCGCACTTGCCCGTCCGGACCCACGACGTTGGCCTGTGCAGGCGCCAGGCGCAGCAGGGCGTTCAGCGCGTCCGAGGAGCCGCGGCGGCTGCGCATCTCCATCCAGTGGCCGAACAGGACGAAGGTGACCAACATCGCCGCCGCGTCGAAGGTGGTCTCGACGCTCGGGGCGAACAGCGTGGCAAACGCGCTGAAAAGATAGGCGACGAGCACACCGAGGCTGACCAGCACGTTCATGTCCAGGCTGCGTTTGCGCAAGGCGCGATAGGCCCCAAAGTGGAAGATCCACCCGGCCCACCAGACGACAGGCGTTGTCAGCACCAGGAGCAGCCAGTTGGCGGGTATGCCGAACGGCGTCGGCAGGTGCAGCCGGAAGAGGCTGGTGCCAAGGGACGAGTAGAGCACGATGGGGATCGTGAGCACGAGAGCCACGAAGAAGCGTTGGCGCATGTCGGCTTCCATCGCGGCGGCCATCGCTGGATCGCTCATATCGTGGACCATGCCGCCGTGGCCCCGCTCCGCACGTCCGCCGTGCTCCATCTCCATGTCTATGGCAGTGTGAGTGGCGTGCCCATGGACGGCGTGCTCCTGTGCGTGCATCGACGCTTGGCCCGCCCCCACAGCAACGCCCGAAGGCGCCCTCACGCGCGCCGCAACTGCCGTCACGTCATCCGCCGTCACGCGTGCCAGGCTAACGGGGACGCCGGCACGCTCAGCCTCCGCTGCCGCGTGGAGCAGGTGTGAGGCCGTCATTGGCTGGCCGCAGGCGAAGCCGCAGTCCTGGACCAACTCGCGCAGCGTCTCCTCGCGCATGTGGCCCTCGTCGTAGGTGACGGTGACCGTCTGCGAGACGTAGCTCGCGTCCACCGCCGCGACTGGCCCCAACGCGCCTAGGCGCTTCTCGATGATCGCGGCACAGGTGGCAAAATTCAGCCCCTGGACGGGAAGGGTAATGGTCTGCATGGCATGCCCCCAATTGACTCCTATGTGAGTTACCGGATCTCCTCTGGCTATCCCTTCGCGACGGTGATCGGCTGCTTCATGCCGAGCTGATAGTGGCTGCCGACGTGGCAGGAGAACTCGATCTGGCCTGCCACCGCCGGGGAGGTGAACCTGTAGTCGATCGTCTGGGTCTGCCCCGGTGCCAGTTTGCTCTGGTCCACAAAGAAGAGCGCCGTCTTGTCCATCGCGCCCATGTTCATGCCGTCACCACTCATCGGCGGCATCGCCATCAGCTCGTGGTTTGTGCTGCTCTTGCTTGAATTGGTCACGACGAAGTGATAGGGCGTGCCCGTCACGAACGTGGTCTGCGACGACTCGATCTTGAAGTCGGAGAGCGTCACCCTCACCGTCTGCGCTGTTCCCCCCGTGCCGTTCGCCACAGTCGGCGTGCCATGCCCGCCGTGCGACATCCCCGGCATCCCGGACATGTCACCGCTTGAGGATGAGCTCCTGCACGCGGCGAGTGTGAGCAAGAGCACAGGAATAAGCATCCTAAAGTCACGCAGGGTGCGCAATCGCGAACGCATTCGAGTAGACTCCTTTCGCAAGGAAATAGGTCGCCTGAGCAGGGCGAACCGGATCGTTCGGAAGCGCACCCACGCGACGGCATCACTGCCGGCGGTCACGACGCCCACTCGTCTCGTGCGTCTGCTCAGGTCCCTGGCGCTGGGTGCCCAGCGCCAGCGGGAGTCTCCGGCGATCCGCCGTCGTCCGCTGCGCCGGTGTGCCGCTGTCCCTCTCATGCTGGGCCGTTCCCGCACTGGCCACCGGGTACCCAGCTGAGGCGAGCGCCGCGTTCAACTGTTTGCATGATACCTGCTCTGTGTTATAGCGGAGGCGGACGGTGCGGGAGCCGAAGTCGACTGTCGCCTCCTGGACGCCCGGGATGGCGCCAAGCGCGCCTTCGATGCGGTAGACGAAGCCGCCGCACGAGATCGTCGGCGCGCTCAGCGTCACAGTGTGTACCTGTGTCACCGGCTCATGCCCTTGCGCCCGGTGAGGCACGAGGGCTGTTGGGGAGCGAGGAACACGCCCCGCTCCCCAACGCTGCTTACCCGTGTGCTCGCGGTTGGCGCGTTACTTGGCGACGGTATAGCCCGCGTCGTCCAGCTCCGCCTCGATGGTGTCCATCGAGACCTGGCTGGGATCGTACCGCAGGTGGACCGTCTTGGATGGGATATCGGTGCTGACCGACTCGACGCCGGCAAGCTTGCCGAGCGCGCCGTTGCTCGTCTTCACGCAGTGCTCGCAGTTCACATCGGGTACCGAGAGCACCGTGTCCTGTACTTGAGTCATAGCGAATCTCTCCTCGCACCTTGGGGGAACATGAGCTCCCCGTCAATCTCTCTCAACACGTGTCACCAGTCGCGCGGCTCACCAGCCCATGATGCCGGGCGCGCGATGCCTTACCATGTGATGCCTAACCATGTACTCAGTCGATACTCGCTAGTGGGCCGCCCAAGCCGGCTGCTGCATCTGGCGGGCGCCGAAGCGGCGTAGCCGCAGCGAATTGCTGACCACCGTCACCGATGAGAGCGCCATGGCCGCCGCCGCGAAAATGGGCGCGCCCTCGCGTAGGAACGGGATCGCCGGCGAGGCGATGGCGAGCGGGATCAGCACCGTGTTATAGGCGAAGGCCCAGAACAGGTTTTGCTTGATGATCCGCATCGTTGCGCGCGAGAGCTCCAAGGCGGTGGCCACGCTGCGTAGGTTGCCCTTGACGAGTGTAATGTCCGCCGCCTCCATGGCGATGTCAGTCCCCGTCCCCATGGCGATACCGACGTCGGCTTGGGCCAGGGCAGGCGCGTCGTTGATGCCGTCACCAGCGAAGGCGACGATCAGCCCCTCGCCCTGCAACCGCTGCACTTGTGCCGCCTTCTGGCTTGGTAACACCTCCGCCAGTACGTGCTCTGCCGGGATACCGACCTCGTCCGCCACGGCTTCGGCCGTACGCCGGTTGTCGCCAGTGGGCATCCACACCGCGATCCCCTGGGCCTGTAGCCGGCGGATCGCCTCGGCTGAGCCCACCTTGACGGTGTCGGCCACGCCCAGCACGCCAGCGATCACGCCGTCTACCGCGACGAGCATTGTCGTCTTGCCAGCCGCCTCGAGCACCAGCAGGTGGGATTCGACGCTCGCAGCATCCACGCCGCACTGCACAAGCAGCAGGCGCGTCCCTATCAACACGTCATGATCGGCGACCCGCGCCACGACGCCGCCTCCGGGAATCGCCTCGAACGCCTCGACTTGAGCGGACGCCGCGACGCCGCGCGCCTCAGCTCCCGACACGATCGCTCGGGCCAGAGGATGCTCGGACACGCTCTCGGCGCCTGCGACCAGCCCGAGCAGCATACGTTCATCAATTGGCGCGCCTGACGCATCGTGGGCATCTACAGCCACGATGACGTCGGTCAGCTCCGGTTTGCCCGTGGTGATCGTACCGGTCTTGTCGAGTACGACCGCACGCACCCCCTGGATACGCTCCAGGCTCTCCCCGCCGCGGATCAGCACGCCCGACTCAGCGCCCTGACCCGTGCTAACCATGATGGCAGTGGGCGTGGCGAGGCCGAGCGCACAGGGGCACGCAACGACCAGCACTGCGATCGCGGCGACCACCGCGACGATCCAGGGCTGCGTGGTGGCCGCGCCCATCGGCATCTGGGCCGCAAAGCCGAAGACGTAGCCCGCGACAGTCCACCCGACAAAGGTGAGCAGCGCCATGACCAGCACCGCCGGAACGAAGATACCCGCGACGGTATCGGCCAGCCGCTGAATCGGCGCTTTGGACCCCTGGGCCTGCTCCACCAGCCGGATGATGCCGGCCAGCACCGTCTCGCCGCCGACCTTGGTTGCCTGCACGCGCAGCGTGCCTGTCTGGTTGATGTTGGCGCCGATGACCTCGTCCCCTGGACGCTTCTCGAGCGGCAGGCTCTCGCCTGTCAGCATCGACTCGTCGACGGTGGAGGAGCCGCCCACCACCGTGCCATCCGTCGGCACCTTCTCACCTGGCCGGACGACCAGCTCGTCGCCGACGCGTACCTCAGCCAGCGGCACGTCCACCTCGCGCCCAGCACGCATCACGTGGGCGACCGTAGCGCGCAGGCCCATCAGGCGACGAATTGCTTCGCTCGCCTGCCCCTTGGCACGGGCTTCCAGGTACTTGCCGAGGTAGATGAGCGTGACAATCAGCGCCGTCGTGTCATAAAACGTTGTCGCGCCGACGACCCGCGGGAAGACGGTCGCGACCACACTCATGAGGAAGGCGGCCGTCGAGCCGAGGCTGATCAACACGTCCATGTTGGCGCCGCCGTGGCGCAGCACACGCAGCGCCGTGCGGTGGAAGTCCCAGCCGACGTAGCCCCACACCGGTGTCGTAAGCGCCAGCAAGAGCCAGTTCTCGGCGGGGAAGCGGTTCATGAAGAACATCGAGAGCAGCACGACGGGCACGGAGAGCGTGACGCGCTCGCGCCGCCGACGTGCCGTGTCGGCGTCGGCTGGCGACTCGACTGCACCGGCGCCTTCGTCCACGGCTGGTTCCGACGCCGAGAGTTTCAGCTCTTCCGCGCCATACCCGGCATGTTCGACTGCGTCGATGATGGCAGTGGGCGTCGCGCTCGCTGCATCGAAGCTGACGGTAGCGCGCTCGGTGGCGAGATTGACACTGGCCATGGCGACGCCCGGCACCTTGCCAATGCTGCGCTCGACACGGCGGGCGCACGAGGCGCACGTCATGCCGCTGATCGCCAGCTCGATCGTGCGCTCGCCATCTTCGGGTGCGCTGTCCTGTGCGGCTCGTACCGGAGATGATGCCGGTGTGGCGCGCTCGACGATCGGTGTTGCCTTGTAACCGACCGCATCCACCTTCCTCAACAGATCGTCTACCGCAGTCAGCGCCGGATCGTAGTGGATGGTCGCCCGCTCGGTCGCGAGGTTCACACTCGCGACGCTGACGCCGGGAACTTTCTTCAGCCCCTTCTCGATTCGCAGCGCACATGACGCGCAGGTCATGCCCTCCAGCGCGAGGTGTGTGATCGCCACACCACCCTCCTGCTGTCCCTGCGGAGCCCTCGTTTCGGCACCTGACGCCTCCACAGGCTGCTGCGCCGGCATCGGCACGCGTTCCTGTAACTCTGCCATGTCACACGTCCTTCATGCAGACGGGACACGCGATCCCGTCCCTTTCCCCCTGTGCCAGTGCCACGCACGTCCGCTAGCGGGTACGAGCGGCGGCTAGCGATTGCCCGCCAAGTTGTACAGCTGCACCAATTCGTCGATCACCTCACCTTCGCGGCCGCTCTTGATGCCCTCAGGCACGCAGCCGTGGAGGTGGTTTTCTAAGATCAGCGACTCCAACTTCTCGATGGCCTTGCGCACGGCATAGGTCTGCCGCAGGATGTCGACACAATACTTATCTTCCTCGACCATCTTGCGGATACCGCCAAGGTGTCCCTCGATGAAGTTGATGCGCTTGAGCACGTCTTGCTTGTCGGCTTGCATGGCTTCCCCCTCCATACCCATACCCCCTGGGAGGGGGTTTAGACAGATCGTAACACACGGACGATGCAGCATGCAAGACCGTACGCGAGTTTGCCGTCTTCTTCCAATGGCCGTCGCGGGCCCCATTCGGCTTGGCGCTCGAACGGTGAGCAGATGGTGGGCGAGCTTGGGCGTTCTCGCGCGTGCTGGACGCACAAGGATCCGTGACCCCTTTGTGACGCACCACGCTCGATTTGGTATCGCGGCGTGAGCGCGCACGCGTACCGTGACTGGAGGGGAATGCTTCCCGTGGGGGAGGCGACCTCTGTGATTACAACCGGGATCGCCAGCGGTGTACAAACAGCCGCTAGCCGTTCTCACCGCGTCAGGCCGTTGTGGCGTGTCGTCTGTGGCAGTGCGGCAGCGATGGGCAGTGCAGCGTGCGACGCACAGACACCGCCGGGGGTGCACAACTCCCGGCAGTGAGCAACTAAGAAGGTCGAGGTGTCATCATGCCGATGCCAATGATGTACGGTTGGAACGGCGACTGGGGCGGAATGCTCCTCGCGATGGCGGTGAACGCAGCGGTGTGGATCGTGGTGATCGGCTTGCTCATCTGGGGCGTGAGCAAGTTAATTACTCAGTCGGCGCAGTCCGCAAGACGGCCTGATGCCGCTCCCTCGGCGCTCGAAATCCTGCGGCAACGGTACGACCGCGGGGAGTTGGACGAGGCCACGTTCGAGCGCATGCAATCGCAGCTGGAGACTTCGGCCGCGCGCGACGCGCTCCCAGCGCTGCCAGGGCGTTGAGTCGGAGCGACCAACTGTCGGCGGGACGCGTCACAACGACATTGAGGGAACTTGCTTAGGAGCCGACGAGGCACACGACCATGAAGACAATAGACAAGGTAGGGCGACCAGAGCTTAGCGTGCGGGCGCCTCACGTGACCTTCGAGATGGTTCTGCGGCAGCTCCGCAGGCACTCTTTCGCGGTGCTGTCGACAGTTGGTGAAGATGCGAGGCCTACTTCGGCCGGCGTAACCTACGGCGTGTCGCGACTGGACCGTGACCTTGCTCTCTACGTGATGACACGGACACATCTCCAGAAGGCGCGGAACATCGCACGCAACCCGAATGTCTCGCTGGTCATTCCACTGACGAGGCGATTCCTGTGGTTCCTCCCGCCGCCAACCATCCAACTCCACGGTCGAGCAGAGATCCGGGAGTGGACGGACGCGGACGGGACCGACGTGTTTCGGCACCTCTGGATCGGCCGCCGCATCCTGGCAGCATACCAGGAGACGCATCGCCGCGGCGAGACCAGGATTTGCTTCCTGAAGATCGCGCTTGACCCGGTCGTCTCTACCTACATGGTGGGCTCCAGTGTCTGGGCGCTCAGGAGTCGCATGGAATCCGGAGCGGCAAAGGTCATCATCCCTCCGGTGTAACGGTCCTCGTCGAGCGCCGCAAAGTGCCTCATCGGTGCACAAGCGAGACATTACGCGCTGCGACGCGCTGAGGGAAGCCGATTGCGTACCTGGTGGATCAGCGTGCGCGCCAGCAATGGCGGACTGGGAACCGGCGCCATGCCGATCTGCCGCAGCATACTGAGTGCATCGAACGTGGCCCAGTGCTCGGCCAGCTTGCCGCTTTCGAGCCGGAACATCTCGATGCCCGATGTCCGCACCTGCTTCCCAGTGGGAGCCAGCTCCATCATCTCGCCTCGATGTGTGCCGCTCACTGTGACGCGTGCCACCACCTTGTCCCCCTCGGCGACCAGATCCTCGATAGTGAACAGATAGTCGGGGAAGGCCCCACGCATCATGGCCAAGAACGCCTTGGCGATCTCGATGCCCTGGCGGCCCTCCGCACCGGGCAGTTGCTGATGCTCGACATAGTCGGCAGCGACGAACTCGCCGGCGCGATCGGTATTCCCCGCGTTGATGACCTCCGCAAAGAACCGGCGGACGACTGCCTTGTTCTCGTCTGGTACAGATGGTGACATGGGTGCTTCCTCCTGTGACATCCTACGACGATCTCCTCTGCCTCCTCATGGACTGCACCTCGGCAGCCTCACGCCACGTCCGCGCGTCGCTCATGCCGCCGCGCCCGCGCGTGTCTGCGCAGGCGGGCTGCCGGCAGGCTGGCCTCCACGGAGGCAGTCGTTCCAGATTTGTCACGCAACGTACGTACTGGGTAACTCCTTGGCGCTACGCATGGATGGGCACGGTCGTGAGGTGCCCTGATCCACGGTCCATAGAGGGCTACTCTTTCATCCACTGATGCCCCCTCTCGAGAACTGTCCTAGACAGGGGTGAGTGGTATGCGCCTTCCGAGACAGCAATGGATGCTTCTTGGCCTACTTGGGATGCTGGCCTTCCTGCTGGCCGCTTGTAGCGGTGTCGCGGCCAACGCGGGAGGGGCCGCTCTTGGCTCTACCTCGTCTGCCTCCCCAGGTCCAACTGGAACGCCAGGCGTGGGGACCCCAATGCCCTGTCCGACCATGATGCCGGGCATGGGGACCCCAATGCCATGCCCGACGCGGATGCCCGGCATGAACACCCCGATGCCCTGTCCAACAGGCATGGGGCCTTGTTCTCCTGGAATGATGGCTCCTGCGGCGTTGGTCCAGAACGGCCAGCACTCCGATGAACGCTTCATCGATATGATGGCCTCCCACCATCTGATGGCGATGCGGATGGCCCAGCTCGCCCAGAAGCTCGGGCAACATGCCCCGCTCAAGCAGCTTGCCACCAGCATCATCACCACGCAGGGCCAGGAGATCGCGGAGCTCAAAGCGCTCAAGCTACAGTTGTACGGGTCCGCAAATACGCCTACAATGATGAACCCCATGCAGATGGCCAATATGGGCATGCTGACGCCCGATCAACTTGCGCAGCAACACCCCTTTGATCGCGCATTCCTTGATTCCATGATTCCCCATCATGCGTCCGCCATTGAGATGGCAAGTGTGGCCCTGCTGCACAGCAGCAACCCCGATATCCGGCGCATCGCGCGGGCGATAGTGAATGCGCAAAGCGCTGAGATTGGACAGATGATCCAGTGGCGCGAGACCTGGTATCCCTCGTAATGCGCCTTTGAGAGCCGTTTGTGACCAGACGGTAAGAGAATCGACAACAATTGTGACGGTTCTGTACGTTACCTCGGGCAGCGTGAGGGTGGCGGCCGCGGCCCGCAGTGGACCCGCCGGCTGTGGCATCGAGAGCAGCGGAGGTGATCGCTATGATGTGGTGGGGCTATTACCCCGGTATGAGCGGGTGGATGATCTTCTGGATGATCCTTACCTCCGTCGTCTGGCTCGCCCTGATTGGAGTTGCCGTCTGGGCGCTGGTCCGCTTGGTCAGCCACCACACCCGCACGCCAGAGGACTCGACACTACGCGGGTCGATGACGGAGCCGTCGGCCGAGGAGATTTTGCGGCAGCGCTACGCGCGGGGCGAGATCGACGCGCCGACGTATGAGCAGATACGCGAGCGCCTCGCCGCGTCGGCAGAGCGGCATCCCACGCTTACGCCATAGTTGCGGCGATCGACACGTCGGCTGGCGCGACGCTCATCCTGAGCCCTGATTGTGATACGGCACTCGCCACTTGTGTCCTGTCCGTGATGCTGGCACGCGACGCTGCGGTGGGAGGGCGAGGTCCGGCATTTGACGCACATCCTGGTCGTCGACGACGAGCGCAATCTGGTCGAGCTCAGTACGGGTTACTTGCGCGCCGAGGACTATACCGTCTCAGCAGCCTACGACGGCTCGACTGCGCTGGAAGCCGCTCGTGCCCAAAGCCATGACGATCACTCGGCTCGTACACTTCCACTGCAGGACGCAAGGTGACGGCTGTTATGGCGGCCCCGCGCCATCGCTGCGCGTCGACTGACCTTATAGTAATTAGCACTTGCAGATCGAACCTTCCCACGACTCATCCCGCTCCCGTACGTCGCGTGGGATGCCTGTGCGCGCAGATCCCCATCCGTTGAGCAGGAGAAGTAATGTAGCGCGCGGGAGAGAGCGTCGGGTCGTGACGGTCGTTCGCTACTCCTCGCAAGGGTGCCGCGGTGGGCACGCTAATGGTGACGTGCTAATGCGCGGGAACTACTGACATCTGTGTTTGTTGCTAAACGTAGGGTAGACTGGGGTCATGAAGACCGCACAGACCCGGCTGGACGGGCGTGAAGGACGGCGGCGACGC
>WNFM01195450.1_pt1 | contig 12620 bp, 7 predicted proteins | sample 5400271 | NCBI WGS metagenome assembly WNFM01 (sample SAMN13153352, study PRJNA577476) | soil metagenome | isolation source: 60 cm saprolite on Douglas fir-dominated hillslope | place: USA:California | collected 2013-09-17 | reverse complement strand
CGCGCCGCTGGGTGCGGTCCGCCGGCCGCGGCCGGATCTCGACGCTGTGCGAGATCAATTGCTGGCCGTCACCGCTTCTCGGCTCCAGCCGCAGCGAGCATCGCGCAAAACTGACCGGACTTTCGTAGCCGTAAGTGGTGACGTGACGGATGTCGTAGATCACGCGAGGCCCGTCAGCTTCTCAGGGCGGCTCGCATTCGGCCCATGCGGAAAATAATGCGAACCGATAGCATCAGCGAGATTGAGCAGATCCTGCTCCAGCGCGAACAGCGTCTTGGTATCGAGGCTCGTGGCTTCCGCCGTCGTCAGCATCGCCTGCAGGGCGACGGCGAGACGTTGCGGCCGCTCGATCAGCCCGCCCTCCTTTAAGGTCGGCAGGCTCGCGATGTGATCGTTGAGCGCCGAAACCTGAAACGCCACCGACCTCGGATTATAGGGATCGAGCACCACGAGATCGCGCACCGGCGCCAGCAGCGGGCCGACCAGATAGCGCGAGCGATAGGTGATCTGGCAATCGACCAATGTCAGGAGGATGTCGAGGTCTTCGCCACCAGCTTCGTCATAGGCGAACTGCCGCGCGAAGCGGGTGGTATTGATGGCGCGCTCGGCGCGGCGGCCCATCTCGAGAAACCGCCAGCCGGCGGCTCGGTTCATGTTTTCCTGGGCGAGGCCTGCAAAACTCGCAAGCTCCTGCAAGGTCAGTTCGGCGGCACTGACGACGCCGTCATCGTCTTCGACCTCCTGCGCCAGGCGCTCGACCATTTCGGTGATGACTTGCCAGGCGTCCGGCGATAGCCGCTCCCGCAACGAGGTCGCGGTGCGCTGCGCCGAGCGCACCAGCGACAGGGCTGAGCCGAATTTGTCCTCGGCCTGCAACCCTTCGGCGGCGACTTTTGCTGGCTGGGTCCGCGAGGCCTGCGACGCTGCCCCCCACGTCACCAGGAGGCGCTGGATGCGCTCGACCGAGTGCAGCACGGTTGAAGAACCCTTGCCGGGATCGCGCTGCATCCCGAGCGCCCGGATCAATCGCAGGGTCGCCTCGGCGCGTTCGAGATAGCGGCCGAGCCAGAACAGATTGTCGGCAGCCCGGCTCGGCACCACGCCGGCGATCCGCCTGATCCGCACGGTATCGACCGCCGGCAACAGCGTTGCGGTCGAAACCGCCTTGTCGGAGACCACCCAGACGTCGGCCGCGCGCGCGCCGTCTCCCATCGACACCGCGCGGGCGTCGAGCTGCTCGGCAATCCGGCAAAAGCCGCCCGGCATGATAGTCCAGCCTGTGGGGGTCGCGGCCGCGAACACGCGCAACACGAACGGGCGCGGCGTGATGCTGCCTTTGTCCCAAACGGGCGTGGTGGAAAGCCGCACCAGCTCCTGGCCGACATATTCCATGCCGCGATCGCTGATCGCGCCTTTGAGCCGCTCGCGCTCGCTTCCCGATAATTCGCCGGCGAGCACCGGCCCGGTGCCGGGAAAACCGGGAACGCCGCGGCCGTACGCCCCTTCGATCGCGACCTCGTCGAGCCGCGACAGCACTTCCTCGCGCGCGGCCTTCTGGCCGCACCACCAGGTCGCGATGTGCGGCATCTTTAGGTCCTCGCCGAAAAAACGCCGGCTCAGGCTCGGCAGGAAGCCGAGCAGCGCGCGCGCTTCCATCACGCCCGAGCCCGGCATGTTGGCGACCACGACGCCGCCCTTGCGCAGCACATCGATCAAACCGGGCACGCCAAGCTGCGAGGCGGCGTCGAGCTCGAGCGGATCGAGAAAATTGGAATCGACCCGCCGCAGCAACACGTCGAGTCGTTTCAGGCCGGCCACGGTGCGGATATGAATGCGGTCGCCGCTGACGGCGAGATCGTCGCCCTCGACCAGCAGGAATCCGAGATAGCGCGCGAGCGTGGCATGCTCGAAATAGGTTTCAGAGAACTGGCCGGGCGTCAAAAGTCCGATGCGCGGCTCGTCGCGGTCGGCGCCGGCACGCAAGGCATCGCGAAACGCCTCGAAGAACGGCGCGACCCGTTCGACATTCATCGATTTGTAGAGCGCGGCAAAGGCGCGCGACAGCACCAGGCGATTCTCCAGCGCATAGCCCGCGCCCGACGGCGCCTGGGTGCGGTCGCTCAATACCCACCAGCGCCCGTCGGGCCCGCGGCCGACGTCGGCGGCATAGAGATTGAGATAGCGGCCGCCCGGCGGTTTTATTCCGCAGACCGAGCGCAGATATTCGGTAGAGCCGGCAATTGCTGCGGCGGGGATCGCGCCCTCGGCGACCAGCCGGCCCTCGCCATAGAGGTCGGCTATGACTAGCTCCAATAGTTGCGCGCGCTGGACGATGCCGGCGGAGAGTTGCTGCCAATCGGTTTCCCCGATCAAAAGCGGCAGATGGCTCAACGGCCACAGCCGGTCGGCGGTCTCGCCGGGCGCGCGATAGGTCACGCCGGCCTCCCGCAAATGCCGGTCGGCAGAGCCAAAGCGCCGCTCGATATCATCAGGCGTCAGCGCGGCAAAAGCATCGAAGAACCGGGTCCAGACCGCGCGCGGCGTGCCGTCCTGGGCGATGAATTCATCGGGAATGCCCGGCAAGCGACTATAGTCGCGCGTCCACTGCGTCACCCGCCGATTGCTGGTGCGGGCTTTTGCGCCGTGACTGCTGCTGCTTCCTTGACCGTTTCCCTGGCCGGCGTGTCCCGCCATCCCCTGCTCTCCCGCCCAAGACCATCTTCAATGCAGGAGCTGCGTCCTCAAGTCGAGGGTCAAGGGAAATTCAATTGTGCGTTCCTCGCGCGGCGGATCGATCTTGCCGGGGGTGTGGCCGTGATCCTGGAACCGGGCCAGCCGCCGCGCCTCGGCTTCGTAGGAATTGACCGGTTTTGTCTCATAGCTGCGCCCGCCCGGATGGGCGACATGGTAGACGCAGCCGCCGAGCGAGCGGCCGTTCCAGGTATCGATCAGGTCAAAGGTCAGCGGCGCGTGGACGGGGATGGTCGGGTGCAGGCCTGATGCCGGTTGCCAGGCCTTGAAGCGGACGGCCGCGACCGCTTCGCCGGAGCGGCCGGTTTCGGTCATCGGCATCCGCCTTCCGTTGCAGGTGACGACATGGCGGCCTTCGACAAAGCCAAACGCCTTGACCTGCAACCGTTCCACCGAGCTGTCGACATAGCGCACGGTGCCGCCGCCGGCATTCTCTTCGCCGAGCACATGCCAGGGCTCCAGCGCCTGGCGCAGCTCCAGGGAGACGCCGCCGTGATGGACCTTGCCGAACACCGGAAAGCGGAACTCGAGCTGGGCCGCGTACCAATCCGGCGAAAAATCGTAACCGGATTGTCTGAGGTCGGCGAGCACGTCTAAAAAGTCTTCCCAGAGGAAATGCGGCAGCATGAAGCGATCGTGCAGCGTGGTGCCCCAGCGCACGAATTTTCCGTGGAGCGGCTCGCGCCAGAGCTTTGCGATCAAGGCCCGGACCAGCAATTGCTGCGCGAGGCTCATGCGCGGATCGGGCGGCATTTCCAGCGCCCGGAACTCAACCAGCCCGAGCCGGCCGGTAGTGCCGTCGGGCGAATAGAGCTTGTCGATGCAGATTTCGGCGCGGTGGGTATTGCCGGTGATATCGACCAGGATATGCCGGAACAGGCGATCCACCAGCCACAGCGGAGCCTTGATGCCGGGCGGCGGCACATGACCGAGCGCGATTTCCAATTCATACAGGCCGTCATGGCGCGCCTCATCGATGCGCGGCGCCTGGCTGGTCGGACCGATAAACATGCCCGAGAACAAATAGGACAGCGACGGATGCCGCTGCCAATACAAGACGAGGCTCTTCAAGAGATCGGGACGCCGCAAGAACGGCGAGTCCTGTGGCGTTGAGCCGCCGACCACCACATGATTGCCGCCGCCAGTGCCGGTGTGCCTGCCGTCGACGAGGTATTTGTTGGCCCCGAGCCGGATTTGGGCGGCGTCTTCGTAAAGGCCGAAGGTGATATCGACCGCCTCGCGCCAGCTGGTCGCGGGCTGGATGTTGACCTCGATCACGCCGGGATCGGGCGTCACTTTTATCACGTCGATGCGCGGGTCGAACGGCGGCGGATAGCCCTCGACATGGACCTGCATCTGCATCTCTTCGGCAGTTGCTTCTACCGCGGTGACCAGTTCGAGGTAATCCTCCAGCTTCTCCACCGGCGGCATGAAGGCGCACAAAATGCCGTCGCGGATCTCGATCGACATCGCGGTGCGGATACCACCGCCGCCTTTGAGCTGCTGCTCTTGTACGTCCTGATGCGGCGCGGCCTCGGTTTGAGTGGACGCGTCATAGACCGGCAGCGCCCCGCGCGGCTCCATCGGGTCCTGCTCGACGATGTAGGGATATTCTTCCGCCGGGATGTGCGGCAATGACGCAATCGGCAGCCGCAAGCCGAGCGGAGAATCGCCGGGCGTCAGGAACAGATTGCCGCGGCGCAGCTTCCAGCGCTCGCTCTTCCAGCGCGAGGAAGATTGGCTTGCATCGGCATTCCAGCGCTGGATCGGAAGAACAAAACCTTTCGGCGTGTCGAGCCCCTGCTCGAAGACCCGCGCCATGCGCGTGCGCTCTTCGAGATCGGGCAGTTTGGAATCGGCCGGCACCACATTCGTCGGCAGCATGGCTTCCTTTTGCTGCCAGTAATTCGGGTCTTCGAAGGCCGGCATGATGAAGTCGGCATCGAGACCGAGTTTTTTTGCCGTGCCTTCAGCAAAACGCTCGGCGTCTTCGATCAGCGCTTTCCGCGGATTCTCGATCTTCGCGATCAGGTCGGAGTTTTTCCAGATCGGCACACCATCCTTGCGCCAATAGAGCCCGAACGCCCAGCGCGGCAGGCTTTCGCCCGGGTACCATTTGCCCTGCCCGTAGTGCAGGAGGCCGCCGGGCGCAAAGCGCGTCCGCAATTTGCGAATGAGATCGTCGGCGAGCGCACGCTTGGTCGGCCCGACCGCTGCGATGTTCCATTCCGGCGCTTCCAGATCGTCGACGGAGACAAACGTCGGCTCGCCGCCCATCGTCAATCGCACGTCGTGTGTTTTGAGATCGGCGTCGACCTGCTCGCCGAGCCCGTCGAGACGCGCCCAGCTCTCGTCGGAGAACGGTTTGGTGATCCGCGGCGCCTCGCGGATGCGCTTGACGCTCATCTCGAAGCCGAACTCGACATTGGCAAATCCGACCGCGCCGGAGATCGGCGCCGCCGAGCGATAATGCGGCGTGGCGGCGACCGGGATATGCCCCTCGCCGGTCAGCATGCCCGAGGTGACGTCGAAACCGATCCAGCCCGCGCCGGGAAGATAGACCTCGGCCCAGGCGTGCAAATCGGTAAAATCGTTCTCGACCTCGCGCGGTCCTTCGACCGGGTCGATATCGGGGCGCAATTGAATGAGGTAACCTGAGACGAAGCGCGCGGCGAGCCCGAGATGGCGCAGCGTCTGGATCAACAGCCACGCCGAGTCGCGGCACGATCCGGCGCCCGAGCCAAGCGTCTCTTCCGGCGTCTGGATGCCCGGCTCCATGCGAATGATGTACCGGATTTTCTTTTGCAGCAGCGCGTTGAGTTCGACCAGGAAATTGACCGTGTTCGGCGCCTCGCGCGGAATCTCCGCCAAATATCTTGCGAAATGCGGCCCGGGCTCGATGGTCGCCAGATAAGGCGCGAGTTCGGTCTTGAGATCGGCGGTGTAAGGGAACGGAAAACTGTCGGCATAGGGCTCGACAAAGAAATCAAAGGGATTGATCACCGTCATCTGCGCGGTGAAATCGACCTCGATCTTCAGCTCGTTGGCCTTCTCGGGGAAGACAAACCGCGCCAGCCAGTTGCCTTGCGGGTCCTGCTGCCAATTTACAAAATGGTTTGATGGCGTGACCTTGAGCGAATAGCTCAGGATCGGCGTGCGCGTGTGCGGCGCCGGCCGCAAGCGAATGGTTTGCGGGCCGAGGTCGATCGGACGGTCATATTTGTAGTGCGTGACGTGATGTAGTGCGACGAAGATCGACACAGGCAGGCTACTCCAGCAGCTTTTTTAAGCAGAACACCGGTTCCGGCAGGGATCAAGCACTAACAACGGGCAGCGCCTGCCTATGGGGGTGGCGCCCCTTCGTCGTCCCTGCGAAGGCAGGACCCATACCGCGTGATCTCTCGATAAGGCAGCGTGGCTGACGCCATGCCGCCAAGCCACTGCCTGCGGTTATGGGCCCTGCTTTCGCAGGGACGACATCGATTAGCACCCATAAAGAGCAGAGCCGCGCCGATCCGGGCGCGGCTCCAGAACAGATCGCCGCAAGATCAGAGCAGGCCGTTCTTCTTCAGGATCTCTGAAGCGTTGTCCTTGGTGATCAGCATGGTCGGCAGGGTGATGACAGGCTGCAGCTTTTCGCCGTGAAGCAGCTTGACCGCCTGTCGCAAGCCCTCGGCGCCGGGCGTCGCATAGAGGAACGTCGCGGTCAATTGTCCCTTGCTGACCCAGGTAACGCCTTCATCGGGCAGGCCGTCGATGCCAAGGATGAATTTGATGTCCTTGTCGCGGCCTGCGTCCTTGGCTGCGAGATAGGCGCCGTAGGCCATCGGGTCGTTGTGACCATAGATCAGGTCGATCTTCTCGTTATTGCGCAATGCGGTGGTCATGATGTTGTAGGCCTGATCCTGCTTCCAGTCGCCCGATTGATTATTGAGCAGATATTTGATGCCGGGCTCCTTGTCGGTGAAGGCGTGGAAGCCATCGTGCCGATCATGCGCCGGCTGGGTACCCATGCCGCCCCAGATTTCGACGACATTGCCTTGCGCCTTGCCCGCCCCGCCGAGCAATTTCACCGCATGTTCGCCGGCCGCGCGGCCGATCGCGACATTATCGCCACCGATGAACTGCGTGATCCGCTTGGTGTCGACGTTACGATCCAGCACGATGACCGGTATCTTGGCGTCGATCGCTTTCTCGACGACGCCGGTCAATCCCGCCGATTCCTTCGGCGAGATCAAGAGGACGTTGACCTGCTGCACGACCAGGTTCTCGCAATCGGCGACCTGCTTCTGGGTCTTGTCCTGGCCATCGGTGATGATCAGGTCGACATCGGGATGGTTCTTCGCCTCGGCCTGGATGTCCTTGTTGAACTGCACGCGCCAGGGCTCAAGCGTGGTGCATTGGCTGAAACCGACTTTCCACTTGGCCGCCGCCTTGGCCGGCGTCCATCCGAACGGCAGGTAGATTGTCGCCGCCGCGCCGGCGACGGTCGTTGACAATTTCAAAAATTCACGACGCTTCATTGAGATCCTCCCTTGCAAATTGCGCTTTTGGAGCGCTTAGCGGTCGATTTGGTTCGACCGATCCGGTCTCGGAGCCTGCTTGCGGCGACGAGCGGAACCGCCACCGCGCCACGAGCTGACCGAGGTTTTGTTCCTGCACGAGCACGGTGCAGACGATGATCAACCCCTTCATCACGAGTTGGACATTGGAGTCGATGTTCTGAAGCTGAAGGATGTCTGACAGCAGTCCGAAGATCAGCACGCCGACGAAGGTGCCGGCGAGACTTCCTCGCCCACCCATCAGGCTGGTGCCGCCGATCACCACCGCGGCGATCGCGTCAAGTTCGAGGCCGGCGCCGGCATCCGGCTTGCCCTGACGGTATTGCGCGACGAAGAGCACGCCGGCGATCCCTGCGAGCAGTCCGGAGAGCAGATAGGCCGTGAACTGGACTTGCGCGACCTTGATGCCGGACAGCTTGGCCGCCTCGACATTTCCGCCGATCGCATAAGCGTAGCGGCCAAACGTCGTGAAGCGCAGGATGGCGCCAAACAAGACGATCGCTGCGAGGAAGAACACGCTGGGCATCGGCACCACGCCCCACAGCATCGAGCGCAGAACTTCGAACGCCTCGGTCGCGTTGGTGCCGGTGTAGACCGCCACCACGGCATTATCCTGGCCCGCGGTAAGCCGACCGATGCCGAGTGCAGAGACCATCATCGCCAGCGTCGCGATGAACGGCTGCAACCGCCCGGCGACGATCAATACCCCATTGAGCGAGCCGAGCAGAAGGGCGACGCACGGCGTTACCAGGAGAACGCCGAGAACGCCGAACTTCGTTGGGACCTGGCTCACCGTGAACCACGCAATCGCAGTCGCCGCGACAAGGCCCAGCAGCGCCGGGATCCAAATGCCGCGCCAAGGTTCCAGCGCGATCTCGCGGCGCCGGCCGGCGCTGTCGTCGCGGCCACGAGCCAAACCGCTGAACACGAATCGCGCAAGAAACGCCACGGCAAAGAAACCGACCGCCGTCGCGGCCGGGACGCCCATGATCGAAGCGGCAGTCCAGCCGGACTTGGTGAGCAGCATCGCGCAGATGATCGTCGAGAAGCCCATCACGGAGCCGACCGACAAATCGATGCCGCCAAGCAGAATGACCATGGTCATGCCGGTTGCGACCAGGCCGGTGATCGATACCTGGCGCAGGACGTCGGTAAGATTGCCGTAGGACAGGAAGATATTGTTGCCCGAGGACGAATGCGGCGAAGCAAGCGCGCCGATCAGGCAGATTATCAATAAGCCCCAATAGAGCTTGGTGCGCGACAGCGCGCGAAGCGCTTTCATGATGCCGTGTCCCATGGATGCGTTGCCATGCCCGGCGCGGCAAGGCGCATTACCGTCTCTTGCGTGGCGTTGCCGCGCTGGAGCAAACCGGTCTGATGTCCCTCGCACATCACCAGCACCCGATCGGACAGCAGCAGAAGCTCCGGCATCTCCGAAGTGACCACGACAATGCCGAGCCCCTGCCCGGCCAATTTGAAGATCAGCTCGTAGATTTCCTGCTTGGCGCCGACATCGATGCCGCGCGTCGGCTCGTCGAGCAGCAGGATACGCGGCTCGGTGGCGAGCCATTTGCCGATGACGATCTTCTGCTGATTGCCGCCCGAAAGCGTCGAGACCAGCTGATCGATGCCCGCGCATCGCACCGAGAGCCGCCTGACGACATCGTCGGCCAATGCGGTTTCGCGCGCAAAGGCGCGCAAGCCAAACCGCGACATGGCGCCGATCGAGGGCAAGGCGACATTGTTGCAGATCGATTCCGCAAGATGGAGGCCACGCTCCTTACGGTCTTCCGTCACGAGCGCGACGCCCAGGCGATAGGCGTCGGCCGACGATTCGATGTCGACGACGCGGCCCTCGATCGCAATCGCGCCGCCGCGCCAGCCGCGCGCGACACCGAAGATCGATTCCAGGATTTCGGTGCGGCCGGAACCGAGCAGACCACCGATGCCGAGGATTTCGCCCTGCCGCAGCTGGAAGCTGACGCCGTGCAGCGCCCGCCGCCATCCGCGGCCAGTGAGCGTATCGAGCGTCAGGTTATTGACAGTCAGGACAACCGACCCACTTTTCGCAGCCGTGCCGCGATGGTTGGCGGCCATCTCGCGGCCGACCATCGCGGAGATGATTGCAGCCCGCGACAATTCGCCGATCGGGGCCGTCACGACGCGCCGGCCGTCGCGCAACACCGTCACCCGATCGGCGAGGTCGAGAACCTCTTCGATGCGGTGCGAGGTGTAGATGATCGCGACCCCATCGTCCGCGAGTTGCCGTACGATCTTGAACAGCGTCTCGCATTCCGACGACGACAGCGCCGAAGTCGGCTCGTCCATGATGAGGATACGGGTGTCGAGCGACAGCGCTTTGGCGATCTCGACCAGTTGCTGCTCGCCGATGCGCAGTTCAGCGATGCGGCTGCGGGGGTCAATGTTGACGCCGAGGCGGCGCAGCAGGCGTTCTGCCGCTCTGACGATACGGCGTCCATCGATCAGCGTGCCGGCAATCAGCGGCTCGCGGCCAAGAAAGATGTTGTCGGCCACGCTCAATTCGGGGACGAGATTGAGCTCCTGATGAATGATCGCTACGCCAGCACCCTCGGCATCGCGTACCCCGCCGAACGATACCGGGTGGCCCTCCATCTGGATGACGCCCTCGTAGCGCGTATGCACGCCGGCGAGGATTTTCATCAGGGTGCTCTTGCCGGCGCCGTTCTCGCCCATCAACGCATGCACCTCGCCGCGTCGGAGGTCGAAGTCGACGTCGCGTAGCGCCGTCACGCCGGCGAAGGATTTTGAGATGCGCTCGGCAACGAGGACAACGCGACCGGATTCCGTGCCGCGTCCGATCCTTCCAACGCTAGCCGCCCTGTGGTCAGGCGGGGCGCGCGGTGCTTCACGCCCTCCGGCGGCACCGGACCGCGTCTCCATCGGGTTCGCTCCCTCGGGTCTGCCTTTTTCCTCGCCCCTCAGGGGTGCCTGATATGCTAGTTATGTCAGATGCTGTTCGTCAAGCCTTCTTCAGCAAAATCGACCAGGCGAAATCAATGGAGAGGTCATCCATGCATTCGATCGGCGGATTCAGCGGAGCTATCGCGGCTGCGCGAGGGCGCGGCTCCGCGGGATCGAAAGTCGACCAGGCTTACCTGGCGTTGAAGCAGGCCATCGTGTCCGGCGCACTTGCTCCGGAAACTCCGATCGACAAGAACGAATGGTGCGCCCGTTTCGACGTGTCACGGCTTTCCATCACGAGCGCGATCAACCGGCTCGCGTTCGAGCGTTTAGTGGTGATCGAACCCCAGCGCGGCTCATATGTCGCCAAGATCCGGCTGGAGGACGTGAAGCAATGGATGTTGATGCGCCGCGCCCTCGAAATGGAGGTTGTCGCGGTTTGCGCGACCAACATGCCGGCGCAAGCGATCGAAAGCTTGGGTCAGAATCTCGCCTACCAGGAGGCGGCGATCAAAAGCGGCGACCTGCAGGGCTTCCACGAACTCGACACCCGATTTCATCGTCAGATGGCTGAGGGTCTCGACCTGGTGCGGATCGGCGAGGTGCTTGATCCTATTCGCACGCACCTCGAACGAGTGCGCCGGACCCTGCTGCCCGAGCCGGGGCGCCTGCAGGGGACCTTCATCGAGCACCAGGCGATCTACCGGAGCGTGGTGGCGCGGCAGCCGGATCGGGCGCGGGAAGAGATGGCCAACCACCTCGATCGTGTGTCGGGCGAACTGCATGCCTTCGTCGCCCGGCATCCCGGTTTTTTCGAGGAGTAGCGCGGCGTCGATCTACATCGTCGCCCCAAGCACCCAGGGCGCGAATTCGGCGCCGCCGAAATCAAAGCTCTCGCTCTTGGTCGGCTGTCCCGAGGCGGTCTTGAGCATCAGATCGAAAATGCGCTGGCCGCATTGCTGCACGGTTTCCTCGCCGTCGAGGATGGTGCCGCAATTGACGTCCATGTCGTCTTCCATGCGCTTGTACATCACTGAATTGGTCGCAAGCTTGATGGAGGGCGCGGGCTTGCAGCCGAACACGCTGCCGCGGCCCGTCGTAAAGCACACAAGATTGGCGCCGCCAGCCACTTGGCCTGTCGCCGCGACCGGGTCATAGCCCGGCGTGTCCATAAAGACAAAACCCTTCTTGGTGACGGCTTCGGCGTAGTTCACGACATCGACGAGATTGGTGCTGCCGGCTTTCGCCATCGCGCCGAGCGATTTTTCCAGGATGGTGGTGAGCCCGCCGGCCTTGTTGCCGGGGCTGGGATTGGCGTTCATTTCGGCACCCTCTCGCGCGGTGTATTCCTCCCACCAGCGCATCAGCGCTACCAGCTTTTCGCCGACCTCGCGGCTCACGGCGCGGCGGGTCAACAGATGCTCGGCGCCGTAGGTCTCAGGCGTTTCCGACAGGATCACGGTGCCGCCGTGGCGGACCAGCAGATCGCTGGCAGCGCCCAGCGCAGGATTCGCGGAGACGCCGGAATAGCCATCGGAGCCACCGCATTGCAGCGCGACCGTCAATTCGCTCGCCGCCACAGGCTCGCGCTTAACTTTGTTCGCATCGGTCAGCGCCTCGCGCACGAACGCGACGCCGGCTTCCACCGTCTTCCGCGTGCCGCCGATTTGCTGGATCTCCAGTTCGCGCAGCCGGCCGGCGAGTTTCTGTTCCTTCATCAATCCGCCGATTTGGTTGACCTCACAGCCCAGCCCCAGCACGACGACGGCGGAGAAATTCACGTGCCGCGCGTAACCGCCGAGCGTCCGGCGCAGCAGCGCCAACGGTTCATCCTGCGTCATGCCGCAGCCGGTTTTGTGGGTGAGCGCAACAACGCCGTCGACATTGGGAAAATCTGCCAGCGGATTGTCGCCGGTGAACGGATTCTTCTTGAAGACATCGGCGACCATGCCGGCGACATGGGCGCTGCAATTCACCGAGGTGAGGAGGCCGATATAGTTGCGGGTCGCGACCCGCCCGTCGGACCGGCGGATGCCATCAAACGTCGCGGGTAAATCAAAATTCGGCGTCGGCGTGACGTCGACGCCGAACGCATAGTCCTTGGCAAAGTCGCCCATGCCGCAGTTTTGGGTGTGCACGTGCTGGCCCGGCGCGATCGGCGCCGTCGCAAAGCCGATGATCTGGCCGTAGCGGCGGATCGGCTCGCCTGTCGCAATCGGGCGGATCGCAACCTTGTGGCCGGCGGGAATCCGTTCGACCGTGGTCACGCCGTCGGCCACGACCATGCCGGGCGGCAGGCTCGAGCGTGCAATCAGCACGCCGTCGTCGGGATGCAGGCGGATCACGGGGGCTGGGGCCATGGGG
>WNFM01231812.1_pt2 | contig 12622 bp, 7 predicted proteins | sample 5400271 | NCBI WGS metagenome assembly WNFM01 (sample SAMN13153352, study PRJNA577476) | soil metagenome | isolation source: 60 cm saprolite on Douglas fir-dominated hillslope | place: USA:California | collected 2013-09-17 | reverse complement strand
AAAGCCAGTTCATGTGGCGTAAGAAACGGGCACATTGGCAATTCGGGTATCCGCCAGCCGATCGACGAGGCACGCCGAAGTCCATCACGGGATTCGGCTTCAGGCGGTGCTCGACACTGCTGCAGACGGAATCATCCTGATCGATGCGCAAGGGTCGATCCTGACCTTCAATCCGGCCTGCGAGCGTCTGTTCGGATATGCCCCCGCGGAGGTCATTGGGCGCAACGTGAAGATGCTGATGCCGCCCGCTTATGCCGACAATCACGATCAATATCTCGCCAATTACCGCCGTACGCACGATCCGAAGATCATCGGCATCGGGCGCGAAGTGTTCGCCCAGCGAAAAGACGGAAGCGTCTTTCCGATCTATCTCTCGGTGGGCGAGGCCAAGCAGGCGCGCGAATCGATCTTCGTCGGGATCATCAGTGACCTGACTGCGCGCCGGGAAACCGAAGAGCGCCTGCGGCGATCACAGCGGATGGAAGCAATCGGCCAGCTGACCGGCGGCATCGCTCACGATTTCAACAACCTACTCGCGATCGTGTCCGGAAACCTGGAACTTTTGCTAGAAATACCCGAGCTCAGCGTCGACGTTCGGGAGCTCGCAACCGAGGCGATCGGCGCAAGCGACCGTGGCGCCGAACTCGTCCGACGGCTTCTGGCATTTGCGCGCAAGCAGCAACTCGAGCCGCGGACTTTCAACCTCAACGAAAGATTGCCCGAAATCGTGCAACTCCTCGGGAGAACGCTCGGGGAGCCGGTGCAGATTCGAACGCTTGCCTTTCCGGGCTTGTGGGAAGCGCTCGCGGATCCGACGCAGGTCGACGACGCCGTGGTCAACCTCGCCATCAACGCGCGTGACGCGATGCCCGAAGGCGGCGTGTTGGGCATCGAGACTGCCAATGTCTATCTCGACGAGGAATATGCCCAGCAGCACCTCGACGTCAGTAGCGGCCAATATGTCATGTTGGCGGTGACCGACACCGGCATCGGAATGAATCCGGAGGTCGCGGCTCGTGCGATGGAGCCGTTTTTCACGACCAAGGCGGCTGGGCGCGGGACTGGGCTCGGACTGAGCCAGGTCTACGGATTTGTGAAACAGTCGGGCGGCCATGTGACGATTTACAGCGAGCCCGGCCGTGGAACCACGGTGAAGCTGTTCCTGCCCCGCTCCGCCCCCAGCGCCGATCCGTGGGCAAAAGAGCGCGAGCGATCCAACCCGATACCGCGCGGATCGGAGAACCTTCTGATCGTTGAAGATAATCCTGACGTCCGGCGGCTCGTGCGCCGGCAACTGACCGAACTCGGTTATACTGTCCACGAGGCAGGCAGCGGACCGGAGGCGTTGAGGCTACTTCGTTCCCCCTTGGCGATCGACCTCATGTTCACGGACGTCGTGATGCCCGAAGGAATGACCGGCTATGAGCTTGCCGGGCTTGCTCGCGATTGCCGCCCGGGACTGAAGATCCTCTTCACATCGGGCTACACAGCGATCGGCGCCGGGCTGGACGTCGAAGGGCGTTCCGGCGGACCGTTGCTGTCGAAGCCCTACCGCAAGCGCGATCTTGCTCATTTCATTCGCGCCGCGTTGGACGAGCAAGCCTGATGCCAGCCACTCGATCATCGCTGCGTGCGGTGGCCGCAAATCATGACCCCCGCATTCGCGTCCGGGCAAGCCCTGGGACGAGCCACGCGCGCGCGAAGACGAGCTTCCTCGCGGCGATGAGTCATGAGCTGAGGACGCCGCTCAATGCCATCATCGGCTTCGCCCAACTCATTGATGCTCAGGTCTTTGGCCCTATCTCGGTTCCGCAATACCAGTCCTATATCCACGACATCCTCACGAGCGCCCGGCATCTGCTGCAAATCATCGAGGACGTGCTCGAAATCACGAGGGGCGAAGCAGGCGAGCTCGTGTTGAACAAACGCGAAATCGACGTCGGCTCGCTGGTCGATCAGGCGCTTGTGGCGGTGCGGCCCCAGTCGCGCTCGAAGCGCATCAGGATCACAGCAGACTTACCCGAAGACCTGGTGATCAAGGTCGATCCCGACAAAATGAAGCGCGTTGTGGCCAGCCTTCTGTCCAACGCCGTGAAGTTCAGCCCGGATCGAAGCAGCGTTCGGGTCGTGGTTCGGCTTCGCGACTGCGACCACGTCACCATCAGCATCGAAGATCACGGTATCGGGATGGAGCCCGAGGCGGTGGAGCGGGCTTTTGCGCCGTTCGTCCAGCTCGACGACGAGCTGTCGAGGCAGTTTGAGGGCTCGGGCCTGGGACTGGCGCTCGCACGGCTTCTGACCGAACTGCACGGTGGAAGCATTCGGATCGATAGCATACCGGGTCGCGGGACCACCGCGATATTGACCTTGCCAGCCTATGGAGGTGCCGCGAATTCGGTGGTTGACCAACGCGTTCGGCGCAACGGGGCCAGGTCTTAAGCCCGGCGGCAGAGCCCGGCGAGAATTTTTCGGACGGTATCGACCCGCAGCGGCTTGGCCATTGTTGCCGCCACTGGAAGGCCGAGCGCCTCGCCCAGTCTCAGCGCTGTTTGCAGGAGCTGGGGTTCGGAGCCGCTCATGATCAGGATCTTCGACGGGCAATTCTCGGCCGCGAGAAAGTGCAGAAGTTCGATGCCGTCGATGTGCGGCATTGCGACATCCAGGCAGATTACGTCCGGCGGCCCCGCCCGGACGTGCTGTTTGAATGCCACCGGGTCGGACGTCGACACAGTGTCGAAGCCACATGATTCGGCGATCCGCTTGACCAGCGCCGTGATCGCCGGCTCGTCATCGATAACCAGGAGCGTTCCGCATTCCATGAGTGACTAACTACCGTTAGCGGCCAAAGGGCCCGATGCATCGCCGCAGCCACCACGCTGACGCGACTGGGCCACAGGCTGCGGCAAAAGCGACTCACATTTGTTCACGTGGACTTTCCTTAAGGCCAACGAGTGCCTAACTCGCTGCTGTCCAACAACGATTATGGAGTCTTTGCTATACCACCGCCCTATCCGCGCCGAGGGATGGCGCCGCCGCCGCCGATGTCCGGCCCCCGCTACAACGAGTTCATCCAGTCCCAGAAGGTCCGGGTGATCGACGAAAACGGCGAAAACCTGGGCGTAATGTATACGCGAGAAGCGTTCGAGCAGGCCCAGGGAGTCGGGCTCGACCTGGTTGAAATCTCCCCCAATGCGGACCCGCCGGTCGCCAAGTTCCTCGACATCGGCCGCTACAAATATGAAGCGCAGAAAAAGGCCGCCGAGCAGCGCAAGCGCCAGAAGACGCAGGAGATCAAAGAGATCAAAATGCGTCCCAACATCGACGACCACGACTATGACACCAAGATGAAGAAGGTCTTCGAGTTCCTCGAGGAAGGCGACAAGGTAAAGGTCACCATGCGTTTTCGCGGGCGCGAGATGGCGCATGGCGAGCTTGGCATGGCCGTGCTCCGCCGGGTCCAGGAGCAGACCGCGGATATGGCCAAGGTCGAGGCGCACCCGCGCATGGAAGGCCGCCAGATGCTAATGGTGCTCGCGCCCAAATAGGCGCGACGGCCTTTACTTACATTCGTGTTGCCAAATTGCTGCAGCCGTACGGGATTGTTGCCGTACGGCTGTTGAACCGCTTCCATTTGCACGGGATTCGGGTCTAGCCTCCGGACAGCGGGCGCGTCAGTGCCCGAACGGGGAGAGAAAAGACATGATCCGGAAGTCCGCTTGGCTGCTGTCGGCAGCGCTCGTCGCAATTCCCAACGCTGCGTTTGCGCAGAGCAACGATACCAGCACCAAGGCGACCACGCCGTCCCCGACCGAACGGGCGGGCGTCACGCCCCAGGCCCAGGCGGCCGCTCAGACACAAAGCAACGAGATCATCATCACGGCCCAGGGGCGCCGTCAGGTGCTGCAGGACGTCCCGATCGCGGTCACCGCGGTTGGCGGCGATGAGATGAAGAACAGCGGCGCGACGGATATTCGCCAACTCAACCAGCTTGCGCCGTCGCTGCTTGTCTCGTCGACCGGATCGGAGGCCAATGGCTCCGCGCGCATCCGCGGCGTCGGCACGGTCGGCGACAATCCCGGCCTCGAAAGTTCGGTCGCCGTGTTCATTGACGGCGTCTACCGCTCGCGTTCCGGCATCGGTCTCAACGAGCTTGGCGAGATCGACCGGGTCGAAGTGCTGCGCGGCCCGCAAGGCACCTTGTTCGGTCGCAACGCGTCGGCCGGCTTGATCAACATCATCAGCAAGAAGCCGCGGTTTACGCCCGAAGTGTATGGCGAAGCGACGATCGGCAATTACAACCTGCGCCGCCTGTCGGGCGGCGTGACGGGGCCGCTCACCGGCACGCTCGCCGCGCGGCTCGACGCCGTCTGGGTCCAGCGCGACGGCTTTTATAACGATCCCGCCAACCATACGACGATCAACAACCGCAACCGCTTCTTCACGCGCGGGCAACTGCTGTTCCAGCCGGACGACAAGCTGAGCGTGCGGCTGATCGGCGATTACACGTGGCGCAAAGAGCGTTGCTGTGCCGCCGTCTATGTCGACAACAGCGTCAATTCCGGCATCGGCAACCTCAACGAAGTCGCAAGTCCGCTGCTTCAGCCGGGCGCCGTCCCTGCCCGTACGAATGACACCGGCAACAACATCGTCAACGTCCTTCGCGATCTCGGACAGAACCTGAATGCGCTTCATTCGGGCTACAGCCGCACCGTCTCGGTCACGCCGGGCCGCGATTATACCGGCACGACCAAGGACGAGGGTCTGTCTGGCGAGATCAACTACAACCTTGGCGCAGCAACCCTGACCTCGATCACCGCCTACCGGCATTATTATGCCGACCAGGGCGGGGATATCGATTACAGCACAGTCGACATCCTCTACCGCAACCCGGGCGGCGCCAGCCGCCGGTTCAATACGTTCAGCCAGGAGTTGAGGCTCCAGGGCAACGCCCTCAACAACCATCTCGACTGGCTGCTCGGCGGTTATTACGCGAACGAGGATCTTGTCGTTCGGGACAACCTCAGGTTTGGCAGCCAATACGGCCGCTTCGCGAGCTGCCGCATTGTATCCCCGGGCGGCCTATCAGCCTTATATTCGCCCGCATCGCCGGGCTGCCTCGCGGCGCGGCCTCCGATTTTTGGCGCCGCTTCACCACTGATCTATGCAGCGTTCAACAATCTTGATGCGATCAACAACGTCGGCTCGACGTCGGACCGCTATCACCAGAAGAGCAAGAATTGGGCGCTTTTCACGCACAATATCTTCCATGTGACGCCGCAGGTCGATCTCACCATCGGCGCTCGCTACACCCACGAAAGCAAGGATTTCGACGCTACTTTCGGCAACAACAATACGGGCTGCGTGGCCAACCAGGCCCTTCTCGCCCAATTCGTCAATCCGGCGAGCCCTGCCTTCAATACGGCGCTGTGGACGGTCTCTCAGGCGCTCTTGAACCTCTCGTGCCAGGGCAATTCGACGGCCGAACTCAACGGCGTCAAGATCAACGATAAGCGGTCTGAAGGCAGGCTTACCGGGACCGGCGTGCTGTCCTACAAGCCCGACGAGCACACCTTGCTCTACGCCAGCTATTCGCGGGGCTATAAGGCGGGCGGATTCAACCTCGACCGTTCGGCTTTGAAGGCGCCGGCGCTGCCCTTCTCGACCTACGGGGGGGCGCAGGCCCTCGTTCACAACCTCCAGTTCGCGCCGGAGACGGTGAACAGTTACGAAATCGGCGGCAAGATTTCGCGCCACGGCATCCTGTTCAACTTTGCGGTCTTCCAGGAGGACTTCACAAACTTCCAGTTGAACACCTTCGACGGCACCGTTTTCATCGTCCAGAACGTCAACGGCTGTTCGACCAGCCTCAACGGCCAGGATCGTGACCAGAGCGTCAATCCGGGATCGCCCAATTTCATTCCACCCGTGATCGCCGCCGGCGCGGCATTCAACCTCAATCCCGCGGCAAACACCGGTGCCTGCCCGGCGAACAATGTCGGCTGGGGCGTGCGCTCGCGCGGCGTCGAACTCGAAAGTACGATCAGACCCGCCCGTGACCTCACGATCAATCTCGGGCTTACCTACGCCAACACGAAATACCGCAACAATCTCGTCGGCGATTCGGCGGGCGATCCGCTGAACCCGGCACTGCGTGAGCTTCCGGGCCGGAGCGTTTCGAACGCACCGCAATGGGTCGGCACCGCCTCGCTATCCTACAATCCGTTGATCGGACCGGGGCTGCGCGCTTTATTCTATGTCGATGGCCGCGCCACCAGTCATTACAACACGGGTTCCGATCTGTTCCCGCAGAAGCTGCAAGCCTCCTATGCATTGGTGAACGGCCGGATCGGCTTGGGTGATGACAACGGCCATTGGTCGATCGAACTGTGGGCCCAGAACCTGCTCAACAAGAATTATGCCCAAGTCGCGTTCAACACGCCGTTCCAGGCAGGTGGATCAACGACGCCGCCGTGGGCCGCCGGCTATACGTTCGCGCCATTTGTCGACCCCGCATACCCGGGCAGCCGCCAGTTATTCTCCATGTTCCTGGGCGAGCCGAGGACCTTCGGCGCCACGCTTCGTGGCCGCATGGGCTTCGCTCCCAAGCCTGCGCCAGCCTATGTAGCACCACCGCCTCCGCCACCGCCGCCGGTGGTCGAGGCTCCGCCGCCGCCGCCGCCCCCGCCGCCGCCGCCACCACCTCCGCCGCCGCCCGCGACCAAGGGCGAACGCGGCGAGTAAGGCGGCAGCAACGTGTAAGAAGGAGAAAGGCCTCGCTTGGAAAGGCGGGGCCTTTTTCTTAAGCCGCTCTCGCTTTGACCGGCTCGCGCGCAGCCTCGAGCAAGGCTGTCCGCAGTTCCTCGGCTCGTTCCTGGCTGAGCTTGTTGCCGTGGGCATCGGTGAGATAGAAGACGTCCACCGCACGCTCGCCGTAGGTGGCGATGTGCGCCGAGTGGATGACGTGCCCGCAGTCGTGGATCGCCGCGGCAAGCGCGGCAAGCAGCGCCGGACGGTCGCGCGCGTTGATCTCGACTACCGTCGTCCGGGTCGACGCGCGGTCGGCAATCGCCACCGACGTAGCAACCTCGAACGCGGAAGCGCGGCCTTGGACTTCACCGGCAGGCAGTGACGGCGCCGAGGCGCTGGTGAGCGCGGCCTCGACCGATTTGGCCAGGCGGCCGCGCAGCCGGCGATCTGCATAAGGCCGCCCACGCCCGTCGAGCACCAGCAGATTGTCGAGCGCCATACCGTCGCGCGTGGTGTGGACGCGGGCGTCGATGATGTTCGCTCCGCCGGCGGCGAGCGCGGCGCAGATGCGGTAGAACAAAGCCTCACGGTCGGGTGTAAAGATGCTGACCCGTGTCGCGCCGCTGTCGGCGTCATCCTCAACCACCACATTGGGCTTGGCATCGCCGATATGAGCCTCGGCGGCGGCAACCTGCCGCGCATTGGCGAGCTGCCATGCGGGTGTCTCAGCGACCCAGTAACTGTCGGGCAGCCGGCGGGCATGGGCGCGCGCGGCGCTCGCTTTCCAGCCGAGCTCGGCGGCCAGCGTGGCCTGGCGCTGCTCGACCGTCGCGGCGCGACCATGTTCCTTGTGGCCGAGGCGAAGCCGCTCCTCCGCCGCCTCGAACAAGGTGCGTAGCAATGTCCGCTTCCATTCGTTCCATATGCCTGGGCCGACGGCGCGGATGTCGACCACGGTGAGGATCAGGAGCAGCCGGAGACGCTCGGGACTTTGCACCTGGCGAACGAAATCCTCGATGGTCTTGGGATCGGCAAGGTCGCGCTTGAAAGCCGTCGACGACAACAACAGGTGATAGCGCACCAGCCACGAAACCGTCTCGGTTTCGGCCGCATCGAGCCCGAAGCGCGGACCAAGCTTGAGCGCAATCTCGGCGCCGATCTCGCTGTGGTCTCCCCCGCGCCCTTTGGCGATGTCATGCAAGAGCACGGCGACGTAGAGGGCGCGCCGCGACGCGACCTGCTTATGGAGAATCGCGGTGGACAACGGGTGGTCGCTCTTGAGTTCACCGCGCTCGATTGCAGCGAGCAGGCCAATCGCGCGGATCGAATGCTCGTCGACCGTATAGTGATGGTACATGTCGAACTGCATCTGCGCGACGACGCGGCCGAAGTCGGGGACAAAGCGGCCGAACACGCCGGCCTCATTCATCCAGCGGAGTACCACCTCCGGATGATGAAGTGAGGTCAGCACCTCCATGAACAGCGCATTCGCCCGCGGATCGGCGCGCAACGCGCGGTCGATCAGCGCGGCATCGCGGCTTGCCGCCCGCATCGCGACGGGATGGATTTCGAGCTGCTCGCGCGCTGCGAGCGCGAACAACTCAAGCAGGCGCACCGGGTCCTTGCGGAAGTAATCGTCGGCCGGGATTGAGATCCGGCCGCGGTCGAGGACGAACCCGCCGAGCCGCTTCGGCCGGCGGCGGATGGTAGGAAGGGCAAATCGAAAACCCTTCTTGCCGAGTTGCTCGTCGAGCTGAGCGAGGAAGACGCCGGTCAGGTCGCCAACCGCTTTCGCGTTCAGGAAATAGAAGTGCATGAAACGCTCGACGGCCGATTTCCCCGGGCGGTCAGCGTAATGCATGATCTCGGCGATGCGCGGCTGATACTCGAAGCTCAGGCGCTCCTCGGCGCGGCCGGCCAGCAGGTGCAGGTGGCAGCGGACCGACCAGAAAAAGCGCTCGGCGCGGTCGAAGCGCTTGAACTCGGCGGCGCTTAGAAGTCCAGCGCGGACGAGGTCGGCGGGCCGATCGACGCGGTGGACATACTTGCCGATCCAGTAGAGCGTGTGGAGGTCGCGCAGGCCGCCCTTCCCGTCCTTGACGTTGGGCTCGACGACGTAGCGGCTGTCGCCCATGCGCACATGCCGCTCGTCGCGCTCGGCGAGCTTGGCGGCGACGAACTCAGCGGCCGATCCGGCGACCACTTCCTTGCGAAAGCGCGCCATGGCGAGATCGAAGACCGTGGCCTCGCCCCACAGCCACCGGGCCTCGAGAAAGGCGGTGCGGATGGTCATGTCTTTCTTCGCCAGCGCGATCAGCTGGGGCACCGACCGAACGGAGTGGCCGATCTTGAGCTTCAGGTCCCACAGCAGATGAAGCATCGCTTCAGCCGCTTGTCCCTGCTCGGGCGTCGGGGCTTTCGCGGTCAGGATCATCAGGTCGAGATCGCTGAACGGCGCCATCTCCCCGCGCCCAGTGCCGCCCAAACCGACGATCGCAAGGCCGGCGGGCGGCTCCGCGAGAATGCGGCTTCCGACGAAATCGTAGGCGAGGCGGACGAGCTGATCATGGAGAAAGGAGGTGGCTTGCGCGGCGGCGCGGCCATTACCCGGCTCCTCGATCAGACGTTTGGCGATTTCCGCGCGGCCGTAATCGAGCGCTCCGCGAAGGATCGCGGCGGCCTCGACGGCAAGCGACTTGCCGCCGCGCAATGTGGCGAGCCGGTCGGCAAGGGCTCGTCGGTCGATGATCGTCCGGCGATGGTCGATCTCGCTGAGGGTCATGACTTCTGCTCGGCTGCGAGCTGTTTCAACCGGTATAATTGCTCCAGCGCTTCGCGGGGGCTGAGGCGGTCGGGATCGATACCGTCCAATGCCGCGACGAGCGGATTAATCAAGGGTCCGGTTTCCGCAGCGGCGGCGAACAGCGGCAGATCGTCGAGGCCCGCGGCAATCCCGCCGGTCGCGTCGCGCCCCGCTTCCAGCTTGGCGAGCACGGAACGCGCGCGGGCGACGACCGCCGGCGGGAGGCCGGCGAGCTTGGCGACGGCAATGCCGTAGCTGCGGTCGGCGGCGCCGTCGGCGACTTCGTGGAGCAGCACGAGATCGCCCTTCCATTCACGGGCGCGGACATGATGCAGCGACAGGCAATCAAGGCGCCCGGCAAGCCGCGTCAGCTCATGATAATGGGTGGCGAACAAAGTGCGGCACTTCACCTCGTCGTGCATCGCTTCGACCACCGCCCAAGCGATCGCGAGCCCGTCATAGGTGGAGGTGCCGCGGCCGATCTCATCGAGGATAACGAGGCTCCTTGGGCTCGCCTGAGCGAGAATGGCCGCGGTTTCGACCATCTCCACCATGAACGTGGAGCGGCCGCGCGCCAGATTATCCGACGCGCCGACGCGGCTGAACAAGCGATCGACGATGCCGATCTTCGCTCGTGCGGCGGGCACGAAACTCCCGGCCTGGGCGAGCACCGCGATCAGCGCGGTCTGCCTAAGAAAGGTCGACTTGCCGCCCATGTTGGGACCGGTGATCAGCCACAGTCGATCGTCAGGACCGAGCGAGAGGTCGTTGGCGACGAACCGCTCGCCGGTCTCGCGCAGCGCCGCCTCGACCACCGGATGACGGCCGCTTTCGATTTCGAGGCACGGCTGGTCGGTAAGCTGCGGGCGCACCCATCCGCCTTCGGCCGCGCGATGCGCATGGCTCGCGGCAACATCGATGCGGGCGATGGCGTCAGCGGTTGCCGTGATTTGCGGCGCGGCCGTCACGGCGAGACTGGTCAGTTCCTCCGCATGTGCAGCCTCGGCGGCGAGCGCATGGGTACCGGCTTCGATCACTCGGGCGGCTTCCTCATGCAGCTCGGGCGAATTGAAGCGCACGACGCCGGCCAGCGTCTGACGATGGGTAAAGCCGCTGTCGGGGCTCATCAACCTGTCGGCGTGACGCGCCGAGACCTCGACATGGTAGCCGAGCACGGCGTTGTGGCGGATCTTCAGCGAGCTGATGGTCGTGGAGTCGCGGTAGAGCGCCTCCAGCGAAGCGATGGCGCGGCGGCCGTTCGATGCAGCGTCGCGCAAGGCATCGAGGTCTCGGTCGTATCCTTCAGCGATATAGGCGCCCTTCGACGCGTCGAGCGGCGGCGAGGCGACAAGCGCCCGCGACAGTCTGTCGATCAACGCGTCGTGACTGCCGAGGTTGGGCAGCAGCGCGTCGAGCAGTGGCGGCCGGTCAGGTTCGCTTTCAAGCTCGCGCTTCAGCGCCGCTGCGGCACCAAGGCCGTCGCGCAGCGACGCGAGGTCGCGCGGGCTGCCTCGGCCAGCGGCGAGCCGGGCCAGCGCGCGGGCGAGATCGGGCATGGCCTTGAGCGCGGCACGCACGCGCTCGCGCCGGATCGCCTCCTCGTGGAGCCAGCCAACCAGGGCCAGCCGCTGCTCGATCGCGCGCTGGTCGGTTAGGGACGCGGCGATGTCCTCGGCGAGCAATCGCCGGCCGGCGGCGGTCTGGCAGCGGTCGATTTCGCCGAGCAGGCTGCCGCCGATGGAACCCGTTGCCGACCGCGTCAGCTCGAGGCTATCGCGGCTCGCCGCATCGATCGCCATATGGCTGGACCGCGCCACTCGCCGCGGAGCGTCAAGGAGCACGCCCGAGTCCTTTTGCGTGGCGGCGAGATAGGCGAGAAGGCCACCCGCAGCCGCAAGCTCGGCGCGCGACGGGGCGCCGAGGCCATCGAGCGTCGCGAGGCCGAAGCGGCTCTTGAGCGCACGCTCACCGGCGACGCTATCGAACCCGCCCTTGCCCGCAGATGTCCGGACACCAGGCAATGCCGTATCCGCGATCGTCTCGGCGGGCGCCAGGCGCGCAAGCTCGGCGGCGAGCTCGCCCGGACCGCAGCTGACCAGCTCGAATCGGCCGGTCGAGATGTCCGCGGCAGCAATGGCCATTTCGTCGCCGGCGCGGCCGATCGCCGCCAGCCAATTGGCCGACGCGGACTCGAGCAATGTCTCCTCAGTCAGCGTGCCTGGCGTCACCAGGCGAATGATCGCGCGGTCGACGAGAGCTTTAGATCCGCGCGCCTTGCGTGCCTCGGCCGGGCTCTCGATTTGCTCGGCGATGGCGACGCGGTGGCCGGCCCGGATCAGCCGCGCGAGGTACGACTCGGCTGAATGGATCGGGACGCCGCACATTGGGATCGGCTCGCCCGCATCCTCGCCGCGCTTGGTCAGCGCGATATCCAGGCAGGCCGAAGCGGCCTTGGCATCGTCGAAGAACAGCTCGAAAAAGTCGCCCATCCGATAGAACAGCAATGCGTCGCCGGCCTCTTCCTTGAGACGCCGGTACTGGGCCATCATCGGGGTTGGAGCATCGGCGCGGGCCATCGCCCGAACCGTAGCCGCTGGGCCGCCGCCAATCGACCCGGAATCGGCATGCACGTGACTCTTGCGCCGCCACTCCGCTAAGCAGCGCGGCCATGTCGGAAAGCAACGTCAGATATACCGAAGAGGAAGCGCTGGAGTTCCACTCCCGTGGGCGCCCCGGCAAGATCGAGATTGTTGCGACCAAGCCGATGGCGACGCAGCGCGATCTCGCGCTCGCCTACTCGCCTGGAGTCGCCGTTCCGGTGCGCGCGATCGCCGAGGATCCTGGTACGGCCTACGACTATACCGCCAAGGGTAACCTCGTCGCTGTCATCTCCAACGGCACCGCGATCCTCGGCATGGGTAACCTCGGCGCACTCGCGTCCAAGCCGGTGATGGAAGGCAAGGCGGTGCTGTTCAAGCGCTTCGCCGACGTCGACGCAATCGACCTCGAGGTGAAGACCGAGGACGCGCAGCGGTTCATCGATTGCGTCGAGCTGCTCGAGCCGAGCTTCGG
>WNFM01089121.1_pt1 | contig 12622 bp, 10 predicted proteins | sample 5400271 | NCBI WGS metagenome assembly WNFM01 (sample SAMN13153352, study PRJNA577476) | soil metagenome | isolation source: 60 cm saprolite on Douglas fir-dominated hillslope | place: USA:California | collected 2013-09-17 | reverse complement strand
TCGCTGAGGACGACCTGGGTGGCTCGTTTTGGCATGTCTTGTTCCCTTCCCTTTTTCCTCCTATTCTATCATGGAACTATTTCGACCTCAATGTACTAGATGTTCGTCTAAAAAGTTATAAACTGAAAACTCACGACTTCCGGCTTATTGTGTTACTGAATATGACACTAGCCGTACACCGGCTTATCAGGGGTTTTATCGCCCAGCTAAAAGGTGGCTCCAATGACAACCTTCAAAGTAAATTAAGGATGCCATACCGAATTTTGTGTAACAGTACATAGCATAAAAGCCCGGCAGCTAGGTCTGGACTGACTTTAACGCCTTCTCGCTTTTCGCTATTACACAAAATTCGGCATGGCGTCCAATTATCAACATCAACTATATTCTATCTGATGAAACAGACAAAAGCGCAAAGGCGTTTATTCTGGACAGCAAAAGATCACGCATCAAGGTGCTAAATAGATTAATAAATTTGCTGGAGCAGGATAGAGTGCCTTCCATGGCGCAGGTAAATTCGATTGAAAATTATAGAAATATGAAGTTGAGCTTGGAGCAGGAGCTTTCAGAGCAACAAAATCTTTTAGGAATAGGTAACGTTGCCTGGCCACCTTTAGAACAAAGGGCAATAAAAGGAAACTCTGATGAATTATATGCTACTGGTTTTGGCTACTTTTCCCAAGATAGTCATATGACAGCTGATAGCTTAGATAGATTTCTCAAGGAAGTTGAAAATGGAGCAGCGTTTACCACTGAGCCTGATCTTAGTGTGATAGATCAGGAGATACAAACGGCATTTGCTTACTACCTTATTTTTATCAATATCTGCTCTGAAAAGCTTGGTTTTCCAACTCAAGAGGAACTGAAAGAATTCAATAACTCGGAAATGTTGAGCCTGTCCTAAATTGTGGCTCCCCCGCATTTGTCGTGCTCAGTCATTGTATTGATCGACCGAGAAATGAATGCAGAACGGCATCGAGGAATGTTTTCCCTAAAAAATCATTCCACATACATTGAGTTGGTGTACGCTGTCTGGCCAAGCCCGCTCTTGCCGCTTTCTCTTTATTGCTGAGCGCGACAAATGCGGGGAGGCTAAATTGTATGTTGCTTCGTAAGCAAGAGCGAGCTACCTTATCCCTGGGTTCAACTCGAGAGCCGCTTCATACTATTCGGCTTATCCTGGCTTAGTCCTTCAGGGCGAAGAATTGGGCAGACTCAGTTTTCACAAAAAAACCCGTGTAAGAGAGCGGGCCTCACGTAGCAAACGACATGAGGCCCACTTCTGTTCATCTTGATCCTTAACTTTTTTCGTCTCCGTCTTCATCCTCGTCAGTTCCAGGCATGGCCTCTCTCCTTTACAAGGCGTCAACATCCTACATGCTTGTCCTAATGGCCTTTGTGCAAGACCGAACATATTTCTCGCTTCCTGTTTGCCCTCCTTTCCATTATGAAGACTGTGTGCTTTCGCTTTCCGACTCAAACGAGAGAATAGAGTGATCCAGGTCAGGATCGTGCGCCAACCAGCGTGGCTGACTGACTGGCTCGGTGATCCCCAGCTCTGTCAGGTCGTCTAGCTGCTGGAGGTCCACTTGTCCAACCATCAATCGTGCCAGTACCTGAGTGTCTTGTTGGATGGCACGCTCGAGCCGTTGCAGACCCCGGTGGTAGAGAGTATCCTGGGTATAGGCCACCCCGGCTACGGTGAGATCTGGGACGCCCCGAAACGTTCTCAAGCAGCGCTGGCGGGCTAACTTCGGTGCGCTCGCCAGCGCTTTCTCCACACTGTTACTCGCGCCGGTGATGACTCGCTGAAGAACCAGGAACGATTCGAGGAACTGGTAGAGCTGTGAGAAGGTGAGCGGCCTGCTGATGAGGACGCCGCAGGCCAATCCTGTCGTCAGCGTTCCGATATAACCGCCGGTGAGAAACTCATCCTCGACTTTGCCCTGGATCTGCGCGGCTTGGCGATCATAGTACTTGGCCAGACCCTCTTCGCTCATGCGATAGAAAGCCGTCCCTGTCCCCAACAAAGCGAGGCGTGATTTGGCTCCCATCGCGGCTCGAAACACGTGACACTCGATTTCGTGCGAAAGCAAATGGCGGACCCGTTCCAGCGAGAGCTGCCGGTCTGGAAGGGTGAGGCACTGGGTGAAGGACTCCACGTAGGGGCCGGGGGCCGCAGCATCGATCACGGTGCGCCAGCCATCAAAGCCGTAATCATGCATCACGGCATCGAAAAAGCGCTGCACCGTCTGCGGCGAAACCATCCGGGGGGTCGCGGCAGACTCCGAGAGGTCTTCCTGGGCTACCGTTGCTTGTGCTGGAGCGGAAAGGATGGGGACAGGCGCATGGAGATGCTGGAGCACCTGCCAGACCGCTTCGCTGACTTCGGCCAGGTCAGCGCGCTGTCTGCCCAAGGAGATCAAGCGTGCGACTTGAACCAACGCGCGTTCCATTTCTTCGGGTGTCGGTTCAGGGTGCAGCCCTCGATTGTTTTGCCAGAACGCCTGCGAGTTCCCCTCGTTGGTGGCCTGGACAAGTTGGAGCAAGAAGAGGTTTTCCTCGATCACCTCCAGGTAAAGACGCCGGACCACCACGTTGGGTTCGTCGCGGGCAATCTCCTCGGCCAGGACTCGCAGCCCCTCGATCTTCTGCGTCACCTCTGCAATTGGAATACGGGGATAGTGCAATCGAGGTTCGCGCCCCTCGCCGAGCGCCGTCAGGATTTCGCGATCTCGCGATTGCGCCATCAGTGCCTCTAGCCGTGACTGGCTCTCTTCGCTTGATGATTGCTCTCGTAACTGTACCCATGTTTCTCTCTCAGCGGGAGAGAAGGCCGCCGGAGCAAGCCACTGTAAAGCATCATAGCGCACCAGTTCGCGGTAGCGCGCTGACCAGCGCCAGTCAAGCTGTTCACTGGGGGAAGCCTCTCGCCACTGCCGGATTTCCGCCAGAGCCGCTTCGGCCTGTATACGATAGGAGTGACGACTGTCACCTATCTGATGAGATGCTTCTTCGAACAAGTTTTCCGCCTCGTTGAGTTTGCCTACACGCAGGTAGAGTTGCCCGCGCTCAGCAAGCAACGTCCAGACCTCGCTCTGCAAGGAGCTGTTGCCTGAGACTGCGGCTTCCCGTTGCATCTGCTCGACAGCGATTTCATCAAAGTGTAGTGCCTCGCGGAAATGGCCTTGCGCTGCGAGAATTTGCGCTTTCTCGCTATAGGCCGTGGCAAGCGAACCGGGTTTGGCAAAGCCTGCCTCTTCCAAAGCAATTGCTTGCTCAATCGAGGCCCTCGCCTCAGCAAGCAATCCCTGCTGGCGCAAACGGTACGCCACATCGTTGAGATACTTGGCCTGGTTGTATCGATAGCTACTCCGTTTTCCTGGCAAATTTTGCTCCTCGACGCGCTTCCATAGGCCAATGCACCGGTAGTACAGGGCAATGGCCTGCTCCCGAAGCGTGTGCGCCTGTTCGTCTTCCTTTTGTTCTTGGGCATAATCACTCCATTCACCCAGGAGTCCGGCTCTCCTTGCCAGGAGAGAGGCAAAGTGACGAAGACCGGTCTGCTCCAGATCAGGATGGCGAGCAAAGGCTTGATCGAGGATGTCTTGAGCCTCGGCAAAGCGAAGTGCATGGCGTTCTGCTAACACAAGCTGCTGTACGAGATAGAGTTCCGTTGACATCTGGAGCTGTACCTGTCCACTGATGATGGCAGCGTAAATGGGTTGATAGGCCTGGGCACGCTGGGAAGCGGTGCTTTTCTGCCCGAGAGCAGGAGCAAGGCGAGCACGCAGCAGGATACCGCCGCACTCCTGTTCCAGTGTGGCATGCCGCTGCGCCTGCTCCAGCAGATGAAAGGCGAGACGGGCGATGCGCGCGGTGTGTCCGAAGCGATCAAGCAGCCAGCTCATCTGCAGGAATGATTCTGCGGCGGGGAGCAAACGCTGCCGATTGAGATCAAAGATGATCAGTTCTGCGGTGACGGCGGCCTTTTCCTGGTCGTCTTCGATGCCCTGCTCACGCCAGTGGGTATAGGCCTGCATGACCAGGTCTTCCGCCTCGTGTCGCTGCTCCGGTGTGAGTTGCCGGCGCACAGTTTCGGCGACCATCGGCAACACCTGCACCCGGTTGGTGTAGGCCGCCAGCAAGGAGGCGTCGCGCAGTTCTTTGAGCCAGGCCGGACGTGGACAGAGCACGTGCAGCGCCGCTTTGCCCAGCGGGATAGTCGCTACTGCGAGCCGTTCCAGCACGCGGCGGGCTTCGGGTGAGAGTCGTGTTTCCATAATGTATTCTAACAGCGGAGTCAGTCTACTCGCCAGGTGCGCCCCTAACAGCGATGGATCGTCCAGCAGCCGCTGGAGACGCCTGGCTCTCCTTTTTTGTCGCTCTCCTTGCTCAACCACTTCTAGTCTAGCACCGCGAGGCGTGCGTGACAATTGCACCAACAGTTTTGAAAAAGAAGGTATGTTTTGCCATGCTACAAACTCAAGGACTTCTTGCCGGATCGGCAAGAGTCATCTAGAATCCACACATGGTCTGTGACAAGTAACCCGCCCGGAGGTGACGCGGAGCGGGCTGCGGCAAACGGCGGACAGACAAGCAAACTGGGGGAACGGCTCACGGTCTGCAGAGGAGAAGGACGTGGGGACCGCCTGGCGACTCCAGCAGATTGGGCCACCCTGGCCCTTCAGACTGGTGGTACACATGAGTAACACTGGGTAGCTTGCGCGATTAACATTCTGAAATTGCGTAGGGTTTTCTGGGTTATGTCAGGTGTAGCAAAAGGGTCATGTGGTTCTTATTGCAAACACCTGTGCAACACAGCACACCGGCAGGGCTTCCTGCAGATGATACCAGGCATTCTCTGTGGCCGCTTTTACACGTATCTCGGCCGACACCGTAGAACGGATGATGTTCTTCCTCTCCCGCATCATTCCCTTTTTGACCACTACCGATGTCGAGTAAGTGGTATAATGGAGTATGATACCTCCACGAACTCCTTACCCAAGCGATGTGAGCGACGACGAATAGGCCTTTGTCGCTGCGTACTTGACGTTGTTGCCCGAAGATGCTGGGCAACGCACCTACAGCCTGCGTGAAGTGTTCAACGGCCTGCGCTGGATTGCACGAGCCGGCGCTCCCTGGCGTTTGATGCCCAACGACTTGCCGCCTTGGTATCTTGTCTATCAGCAGACCCAGCGCTGGTTGGCCGTAGGCTGCTTTGCGGTCATCATTGACGACTTGCGTTTGCTCTTGCGTGAAGCCAAAGGACGCAACCGACAGCCGTCGGCGGCCATCTTTGATAGTCGGACCTTGCAGTCGACGACAGATCAGTGGTAGCCATGCCGGCTATGATGGAGCCAAACGGCGTAAAGGCAGCAAAGTGCATGCGGTAGTTGATACGCTGGGCAACCTGCTGACGAGGCTTTTGACCCTGCCAATGAGCAAGATCGTGCGCAAGTGGGCGAACTTGCGCGTGTAGTACAAGAGGTCACCGGTCAGTCGGTCGAACTCGCCTTTGTTGACCAGGGCTACACCGGGGACGTACTAGCTCAGAAGGCCAAAGCGCATGGTATTCAGTTGGAAGTGATTAAACTGCCCCAAGCGAAGCGCGGTTTTGTCTTGCTGCCCCGGCGCTGGGTGTGGAACGCTCCTTTGCCTGGATGGCACGCTTTCGGCGGCTGGCTCGCGATTATGAGCGGCTTCCTGCTACCGTTGCAGGTCTTCATCTCATCGCCTTTGCTTGTCTCATGCTTGGCCAATGGATCCCTATCTTGTGAAGTAGGCGATCAGCGTTGTGATCCACATGGTCTCGAAGAGACACGATGGCTCTCTCGGGGTAGAATAGATCATACCAGTTACCTTGCCATTTGAAAGGGAGTCCTATGATCCTCTCCTGGCATGTCAGCAGACACATCCAGAGTCGGGTGGAGCAGTTGCTCACGAAGAGCGCTGGCGCGCCCGTTTCGCTCCAGTTCGCTCGCTTCATCCGCTATCCCAGTGTCTGCCGCCTGCTGGTACAGGCAAGTCCGATCGAACTCGGTGGCAGCGTCATCGTCAAAGGGGTGCGCCGCAGAGCGAATCATAGCGACTCTCAGGCCCGCTATCCAGCTCCCCAGTGGATGTTCTTCAATGATTGGGCGGGCCTGCAATTCCTCGAGCAGGAGGCTCTTGAGGCAGGGTGTTCGCCACGGCTCTATGCAGCGGAGCGCGAACCCGCCCTGCTGATCATCGAAGATCTCAACCCCCTGGCGCATCTGGGAACCTACTTGGATGGCAACGATGCGCACGAGGCCGAGGAGGCCCTGGCACAGTGGGGAACTGCTCTGGGAAAGCTGCATGCCAGTACCATTGGCAAGCAGGCTACTTTCGACGCCATGCGTGATACGCTTGCGCCCCGTGTGCCTTCCTGGAGCTGGGTATCCCCATGGCAACGTGCGCCAGCGGTCTATCACCGTCTGGTCGAGTCTGTGCCAGCAGCCATCAGAGAGCAGGGCTTTGAGAGCTTTCAATGGATGCCGTTTACACTCCGTCAGGTCTGTGCCTTCCTCGCGCTGCCCCTTTCGTCGCAGACGGAGGCGGAACTTGAATGCGTGGTGCGCGCACTCAGCTCTCCTGGTCCTTTCCTGGCCTATACGCATGGTGACTCCTGCTCAGAGAACTGCCTGTTCACTCAACAAGGACTCAAGTTTGTCGATTTCGAGAACGGGGCCTATCGGCATGCGCTTTTCGATGCGGTCTACCCGCGGATGTGCTTTCCCACGTGCTGGCACGCCAAGCAGATTCCGCTTCAGGTGGCGGTGAAAACGGAGCAACACTATCGCGACACCCTGGTCGCTGGTTGTCCAGAGGCCGCAGATGAGCGGCTCTTTGCGCAAGCCCTGGTTCATGCCTGTGCCTACTGGGCGCTGCTACCCTGCCAGTTCAATGCACTGAGCCATCTGACCGCCAAAGATCGTGCCTGGTGTCCTACCCGTCTACAAACTAAGATGCAGCAGCGCATCATCATCCGTTTTGAGCGCTTAGCACAGACCACCACAGAGACCGGCTACCTGGAGCGCCTGGGAAGCCTCTTCCAAACGCTGGCCGCCGCATTACGGAAACGCTGGCCAACTCAGGCGTACCAACTTCCTTTCTATTCTGCCTTCAAAAATCAGTAGATTTCTCCATCGAATTCCTAATAGGCTCTAGGAAATGCCCTCGATTTGCACATTGGGGTAGCCCTCTACGGCGTCCTTTCACCTACTGCTGCTGTTGTGACGCCCATGTCGCCGAGAGTGTGCCAGAGGACGCTCCCATTGCTGACATGGAGTGCATAGAGTCCATCAGTAGCACCAATACCAACGTAGACTGCCTCGTGAGTAACTACCGGAGTGGTCACTCCTCCTACCTGCAAGGAGGTCCGCCAGCGCCAAAGGAGGGAGCCATCACCTGCGTGCAGGGCATAAACCTCACAGACCGTGTTCCGACCTCCACATGCAACGAGCGTGCTGTTCATCGCCGCTAGCGATAAGACTCCACGCGCACGAAAGCGCCAGAGCAGGGAGCCATCACTGGCTCGTCGTGCATGAATGCTGTCATGGGCGTTCAGGTAGAGTATGCCATTGTGCATGATCGGATCAAGCAGACCAGCATAGCTGCTGGGTTGATGCCACAGAGGGGAACCATCGCTCGCTTGTAGCGCAGAGAGACCTCTATCAGGCTCGACGAGATACACGACGTCTTGTGTTGCCACCAGGGAGATGGGCATCTCTCCTCTGCTTGGCGTGTGCCAGAGGAGGGAGCCGTCGTTCGCTTGCAGCGTAGAGATCGAGCCATCCCTTATAGATCTAGCATAGACCCGCTCACTTGTCGCAACTGGCCTGATTGGCATCAGGTCACGAAAGGGGTGTTGCCACCGCAGTGAGCCATCTGTGGCCTGCAATGCATACATGGCATCACGTGTACTGACGTAGATCAATCCGTTGACGATCACTGGAGGTGATGGAAACTGATGGTTTAGCTGTTGTTGCCAGAGAAGAGAGCCGTCGCTTGTGCGCAGCGCGTACACCCAGCCATTGCTCACGCTGAAGTAGACACATGCAGTGTTGGCGACTGGATACGAGGAGGAGGCGTCATGGAGCGCATAGCTCCACACTAGAGAGCCAGTATCGGCCTCTAATGCGTACACAAAGCTATCCCTTGACTGCATACGCTGTGCTCCAATATAGACCGTTGCTTGGTTCATGATGGCATCTCCTTCCAGATGCGAGTGCCCTCATGCAAGCGCATACGCACCATCCTTGTGTCGTTTCCCCTGCATGCCCACGGTTGTAATAAAGTTCCGATACCTCTCTCAAAATCCTGCTGATCGTGGAGATACGAGTGACGATGACGCTCTCTGGAACGCTCTGCTTTTACAAGTAACGCCGGAAGAGAACACGATCGTTGCCATGTCCATCATAGTTTGTCGTGACAGCGATCCCATCGATTTGGGTATCTCCTGGGAGAATCGTAAAGCCCATGCTCGTATGAAAGGCAATGGAGCCTTTATTCACCGGAGAAGTAATGGCGCGGGCTTCGGTACATCCGAGTTGGCACACCACCTCAAAGAAGTGCTCGTAGAGGCGACTGCCAATTCCTTGTCCCCGCGTGCCCGGATGGACGCCGACAAAGTGAATATATGCCTGGTTTGGGGCTGTTTGAGACCGGAAGCCTACAAGAAAACCCTAAATCTCCGCATCCTTCTCGATCACAAAACTTGTTGGCTGGAAATGCTCAAAAAAGAGCCGAGGGAGCAGACCTGCCATGGGGCGGCCTCCCCACCATTCATCTACAATCTGGATAATAGGAACGTAATCCTTTACCTCTAAGTGTCGCAAGCTACTCATCATTTCTGCTCCTATCCGAAAGAAAAAGTGCCCTTCTCACTCTAGGATACACTCCTGCTTCTTCATTTTCCACCAGCCATCAACCTGGAGGCTTCCGAGATAAACCAGCCAATGCTCTTTGGGTCGAGTTGCACTCCATAGACACCTACTCTCTCACGATGCTTCATGTCTGCATGTCGATCATCCCGCAAGCTTTCTCTGGAAGCATTTAGTGGAAATGGACACAATTCGGGCCGGCAAGACCGGAAGGTAAACTCGGGAAGGTGATGAGCGTAATCGTGCCCAACATAAAGAAGGTCAACGTCAATACTCCTATGACAGATAGTAGGCTGAGACGCCAGCCGCGAGAGGACACATAATCATCGACGACTATACGCAAACTGTTCATGCCGTGCAACAGGGCAAGCGTCAGCAGCAGCCAATCGAAGAGTCGCCAGAAGGGATTGGCGTAACGCGCTGCGACGAAACGAAACGTCGTGCAAGCAACATCAGTGGTCACGTGCATGATCAGCAGGTGAATGATCACAAGAAAAATGAGAGCGATGCCAGAGATGCGGATGAAGTACCAGGAAAAGGTCTCAAATCCGCCGCCCGCTGGACGAGCGCCATAGCCGGTCGAAATACGCATGAACGTTCTCCTCTTTCCAACCTCCGTGGACTGTCACTTGGTGCTGGCAGTACCGAAGAGATGAAATATTGGCGCGATCACAAAGACAGCCATGGGGATGAAGCAGACAATAGCCAATACCAAGACGGCGACGAACATGAGCTGCTGGAATTTTACCCCTTTGCGGGTAAAGTCGATGACCATGATACGTACGCCGTTGAAAGCATGAAATAGAACGGCAGCGATGATTAACAGGGATAGGATACGTGTGACCCAGAAGTCGAAGAGGCGTATGCTATCATTGTAGACTGCGGGGCCGAATCCTAGCAGTGAGACATCCACGATGTGGATGAGCAGGAAGAGGAGGATGCCTATGCCTGTGACGCGGTGTAAGAGCCAGGCCCACATGCCTGATTGACCTTTGTACATCTCCACCTCAATTCTGGTGATGGGAGACTGGTGGCAAGGAGCAGCGAAGGAGTGAACGTGTGATCGTGGCTTCTTCGGCTTGCTAGGAACTCCCCTTATGGATGCCGCCGCTCTCACCCAAGTAATACATGTGTGTGCATGCCTAAATTATACTGCACGGTAGGGTCGAGCAGCTGCTCGAAGAAGCAGCCACGCTGCGCAAGACGTGGCGCTACAAAGAAGCGCTCTCTTCCTACGAACAGGCCCTCCAGGGAGACCCTGACTGCATCGCTGCCCATCAGGGCCGATGCGAAATGCTCAGAGAACTGAGCCGTTCGCAAGAGGCCCTGCTTGCCTATGATGAACTCGTGCGCCTTGATCCTCTGTCCGCGAACACCTGGGTTGGCAAAGGGTGGGTCCTCGTTACTATGAGACGGTACGAGGAAGCGTTGGCTGCGTTTGATCACGCGCTCCAGCTCGCTCCGTCCCTCAGCATAGCGGTGAGCGGCAAGCGCTTTATCTTAGAGCACCTGCACCGCGACAAAGAGGCCGAGGGGCTTGCTGATCCAGAAACCACAAGAACAGCCCGTCAGCGGCTTGTTGCTCAGGAATGTACGACTGCTGAAGACTACTATGCTCAAGCAAATGCGCTGCTTTCCCTGGACCAGGACGATGAGGCTATTCGTGCATTTGAGCACTGCATTCGCCTTGATCCGTTGTATCTTGACGCATACGAACGGATCAGCACGATTCACTTTGTGAGAGACGAGCACGAGCGGTCGCTGGCCATCTACAATCGAGCCCTCCAGGCCTTTCCCGAATGCGCCAGGCTGCACCAGGAGCGAGCCTCAGCGCTGACTCACCTCGAGCGCTATCACGAAGCCTTGGATGCATGTAACCAGGCCATTCAGCTCGATGCTAACTACTCCATTGCTTACTCAAAGAGAGGAGAGATTCTTCACCAACTGGGGCGTTATAGCGAGGCTTTACAGGCGCTCGAGCAGGCCATTGAACTTGCCCCTGATTTTGAGTCTGCCTACAAGAATAAAGCCGAGGCGCTTGCAAGCCTGAGGCGGTATGATGAGGCGCTGGCGGCCTATGATCAGGTCATTGGCCTCGATCCTGATGATTTCTTTTCGTATCGGGGCAAAGCAGAATTCCTGGCGCACATTGGGCGCGATGAAGACGCGCTCGCCACCTACGATCAGTTTATCGAGCGGACTCCTCACAGCTTCGAGGGCTATCAATGGAAACTGTTTTTCCTCTCAGAACGCCAGCGCTACGCGGATGGGCTGGCGACCTGCGAACGCTGTCTTGCTTGCAATCCGCAGCTGGCTCAAGCGCATGAGTGGAAGGGTCGCATGTTAGACCACCTGGAGTGCTCTGAGGAGACTCTTGTCTCATTTGAGGAGGCCATCCGATTAGATCCCAGGGATGAGGGAGTACACGTTTCTAAAGCGAGGGTCCTTGCCAGGCTCGGGCGGTTCGAGGAAGCGTTGACGGTGTGTGAGCGTGCGATTCAACTGGCCCCGACGAAGCCCTCTGTCTACAAAGAGAAGGGAGACATCCTCACCAAACAGAAGCGGTATGCAGACGCGCTCCTGGCCTATCAGAAGGTGGTTCAGTTTGATCCCAAAGATGCCTTTGCTCACGATCAGGTAGGAGATATCCTCAGCAAGCTGGAGCGGTATGCAGATGCCGTCAAGGCCTATAGTCAAGCGCTTCGACTCAACCCGGATTTCACCGGCGCGTACAGTTCGAAGGCCCATGCCTTAGAAAAGCTGGGGCGCTATGAAGAAGCTCTGGCCGCCTACAACAAGGCGCTCCAGCTGAGTCCGAAGCATTTTTCTCTGCTTTTCGCCAGAGCCGGTGTGCTGAAAAAACTGCTGAGATATGAGGAGGCCAATGCTGAGTATGATAGGGCACAGCTTGTAGCGCCCAACCCATGGTTTGCTACTTTTTGCATCCTGGCAAGCGTTGATCTCAAGAGTGTCGCAGAAGCGAAAGCGCGACTTGAGGCGGCAGGGAAAGCGGTCAGCGATGAGGCGATAGAGGCAGAGATCGACCTGATGTACAAAGAGAAGCAGGTAGCAGCGTTGAAATCCTCTGCTCTCTTCCGGCCGGTCTGTCTGTTGATGCAAGAGAGGCAGGAGTGGAGCGGGACAGCCAAACAGTTCAAGGAGATCCTTTGTCAGCGCTTCCCTGATGCGTTCGCGACGTGGTATCGGGCCCCTCGTAAGTCTGTTGATGAGCTAAAGAAGATCGTGCCTGCGCTCCGTGACGAAGGAATTGCCGTTGGTGTCCCTCCTGATACAGCTCTGGTTACTCTTAGCAAAATTGCCATGGATAGGCTACAGCATCCTGGATGAAAAAGCAGTGACGCTTTGAGAAAAAGCGGCGTTAGCGCCAAACCGACTCTGATAGGGGCACCAGTGATAGCAACGCGAAGAGACGCCAGTAATGCTCAGGTGCTCTTTCATGATGAGCGCCGTGCTAGCGGGTATTGTGATCAGGCCATTTTTCGAGGCAGCGACTTTCGGGATGGGGGTGCGTTGTAGTGAGAGATCACATGAAAAGAGCGCTTGACTTACTCCCTGGTATTCGGTACACTCTCTACAGGTGAATGAGCCAGAGGAAGAGAAACGATGAAGACGCAATCGCCAGATACGAGCCTGGATGCGGAACTGGTACTCATCGGGATGATCCGCAAGGCCCCGATGAGCAGGCGCTTTGCCTTTGT
>WNFM01026429.1_pt1 | contig 12627 bp, 8 predicted proteins | sample 5400271 | NCBI WGS metagenome assembly WNFM01 (sample SAMN13153352, study PRJNA577476) | soil metagenome | isolation source: 60 cm saprolite on Douglas fir-dominated hillslope | place: USA:California | collected 2013-09-17 | reverse complement strand
GACAAACCATTGGCGCTGCTGACCGCTGCCGGTTTATTTGGCAATCTGGCAGATGCGTTGGGTTCGGCTTCGGTGCTGGCCCTGGCCCGTGAATTGGACTGCCCTGTCGAATCCACCAGCGACGGCACTGGTATCGTGTTAAATGCCGAAGATCACATTCGCGATGTGATTGGGCAGGCCCTACGCTCTGAACAGGACGACTTTCTGGTGGTAGACCGATCAGGAAGGTATCTTGGGCTGTGCCGCAAATCCGGCTTACTTGCGCCACCGCGCCGCAAGCTGGTCATGGTCGATCATAACGAGCCGGGTCAGGCTGTTCTGGGTCTTGAAGATGCAGAATTGATCGAAGTGTTGGATCACCATCGTCTTGGCAACGTTCCAACCATTACACCGATCCGCTTCCATGTCGAGCCAGTGGGAAGCTGCTCGACGCTGGTTGCCGAACAGGGCGTCGAAGAGCACGGTGTTTTCCCTGCACCCATCGCCGGATTGCTGCTATCGGGCATTCTGTCAGACACACTAGTCTTTCGCTCTCCGACGGAGTGTTCCCGGCGAACGCCAGCGAGGAACAGGCAGCAGAAGCCATCAATGATCTTGGCAAAGCACTGCTGGCAGCAGGCGCAGGGCTAGGCTCACAATCTGCCGACGAATTAATCACGACTGATCTCAAGTTCTTTGAGTCGAATGGTCTATCCGTCGGAATCGCGCAGGTGGAGGTTGCCAGTTTCAGCGAACTTGCCCCACGATTGCCCGATTTGCGCGAGGCATTGCAAAAGTTGGCGGAAGCACGAAATCTGGCACTGGCAATGGTCATGGTGACAGACGTTGTGCTTGGTAACAGCCGACTGGTTGCCGTCGGACCAGCACGCATCATTACACTGCTACCATATGCCCACCTTGCCGATGATACGCTGGATGCGCCGGGTGTCGTCTCGCGCAAAAAGCAGCTTTTGCCAACTGTGCTTGCAGCGCTTTCTCAAGCGGTTTAATCGCACATTCAGGCCAATGAGATAGTGACGAAGGAATTCCATGTTGTCTCAACAGAATCACTACGATGTTGCCATTGTCGGCGGCGGGATCATTGGTCTGGCGGTTGCGCGCGAGTTCCTGATTCGCAATCCCCGGCTGCGCCTGGTTGTGCTGGAAAAGGAAGCACAGCTTGCCAGCCACCAATCGGGACACAACAGCGGCGTGATCCATACGGGAATCTATTACAAGCCAGGTTCCGCCAAAGCACGCGCGTGCGTCGCTGGACATGATGCGATCATCGCGTTTTGTAAGCAGCACGATATTCCATTTGAATTATGTGGCAAAGTTATCGTCGCATTGGATGAAAGCGAACTGCCTCGGTTAAACGACCTATATCAACGCGGTCTTGCCAACGGGGTTCAAGATTTGGAGATGATCGACCCGGCCCGGTTGCATGAAATCGAACCAAATGCTGCTGGAATAAAAGCGATCTATTCGCCACAGACTGGCATCGTTAACTACAGGAAAGTGGCAGAACAGTATGCCGAGGATGTACGACACAGCGGCGGAGAAATTGTAACCTGCGTCAATGTCACACGGATCGAGACGCGACAGGATAAGTCGGTTTTGATCACCGATCATGATGATATTCAGGCTGATTTTGTCGTCACCTGTGCCGGACTCTATTCGGACAGGATTAGTCAGGACGGCGGAAAGAAGAATCCGATACGGATTGTGCCGTTTCGGGGCGATTATTACACACTCAAGCCGGAACGTCGCTCTCTGGTTCATGGCTTAATCTATCCCGTTCCCGATCCTAACTTCCCCTTTCTAGGCGTACATTACACGCGCGTGCATAACGGTGAGGTGTGGGTTGGCCCTAACGCGGTACTGGCGTTCGCCCGCGAAGGATACCAGCGCTGGAATATCAACCTGCCCGAATTGCTGGACACCCTGACGTTTCCCGGCTTCTGGAAAATGGCTGCCCGTTACTGGAAACAGGGCGCGCGGGAAATGTATGCCGATTATGTCAAGACTGCCTACGTCAAACTGGCGCAGCGCTATCTCCCAGCGGTCAATGCCGACGATTTTATGGCTGGTCCAAGCGGTGTGCGTGCTCAGGCACTTGATTCTGGTGGCAATCTGGTTGATGACTTCGTGATCAAGCGTGGGCCTCATGTGGCGCACGTGCAAAATGCCCCGTCACCCGGCGCAACATCTTCCCTCATCATCGCCCGTATGATTGTCGATGAAGTGAAAGCTTTTCAGTAGGCCAAGCCCAACGTAATTTCTGTTGGCAAGTATGCCTGTTGGCTTTCTAATCTCTTGACATTAGAGTACAATCGTTATAATATGACAAACAGTGAAATAAAACGAAAGTCATCTCCAATATATTTCTTTCTCCTGCTCGATGACTTTTACTTTTCAGAACTAAAAGATTTATATGCAAACTTTAGATACAACAAATGGATCAGCGGTTCCTGCGCTGGAAATGCGAGGCATTTCAAAGCGGTTTGACGCCACGCAGGCATTAGACAATGCTTCGCTCGTCCTGTACCCCGGCGAAATTCATGCGCTGCTCGGCGAAAACGGCGCTGGCAAATCAACCCTGATCAAGATTATGACCGGGATGCACGTTCCCGATTCCGGGCAAATCTTCTTTGACGGGCAGCCAATCGAGATCGAGAATGCAGCTCAGGCACAGCGGCTTGGCATCGCGGCAATTTATCAAGAGCCGCGTATCTTTCCTGATCTGAATGTTGCCGAAAATATCTTTATTGCTCAGCGTGGACGTGGCGCTCTTGTCAACTGGGGCAAGCTGTATGCCGATGCAGAAGCGGTGCTGGCACGGCTCGGCGTATCGCTCGACGTGCGGTTGCCAGCACGTGGCCTTTCGCTGGCAAATCAACAGACAATTGAAATTGCCAAAGCGTTGTCCATGAATGCGCGTGTATTGGTGATGGATGAACCAACGGCCTCGCTTTCCGCGCATGAAGTGATGCAGCTATTTGCGCTGGCACGAACACTTCGCGCCCAGGGCGTGGCAATTCTATTCATCAGTCACCGCCTGGAAGAAGTTTTTGAGATTGCCGACCGGGTAACGATATTCCGCGACGGCAAGACAATTTCATCTGCACCGATTGCCGAGGTAACGCTCGAAGGCGCAATCAAAGATATGGTGGGGCGTGACCTTGAGGCACTTTTCCCCAAAAGCAATACATTTGCAGCTACCGATAAACCGCTCCTTTCGGTTGGGCATCTCTCAAAAGAAGATACGTTTACCGATATCAATTTTGATATTCGACCCGGCGAAGTAGTGGGTTTTGCCGGATTGGTCGGCGCACGGCGCACTGATGTCGCGCTCGCTCTGTTCGGTATCGCGCCCGCCGATTCCGGCACCATCCGGCTGAATGGGAAACCGCACAGGATATCTGATCCTCAACAAGCAATGGCGCTGCGGATCGCATATGTTCCCGAAGATCGCCACAGCTTGGGCTTGATTCTGCCGATGGACATTAGCACAAACGTCACGCTGCCGACGCTTCGCCGCTTTGTTTCAAGGATGGGTTTCATCAACCATAAGCGTGAAGAGATGGTTGCTCAGGATTATCGCAAGCGCCTCTCGATTCGTGCGGCATCGGTACGGCTCCCTGTGAATCAGCTTTCCGGCGGCAATCAGCAAAAAGTGGTTGTAGCAAAGTGGCTTCAAACCGATCCTATTCTCCTTATCCTTGATGAGCCGACACGCGGCATTGATGTGGGCGCTAAAGCCGAAGTACACCAGATCATCAACGACCTGGCGAAACAGGGATTGGGCATTCTCTTGATCTCCTCCGACATGCCCGAAGTGTTGGCGATGAGTGACCGTATCGTCGTGATGCGCGAGGGTCGGCAGATGGCGATCTTTGATCGGAGCGAGGCCACCCAGGAAAAGATTCTAACGGCGGCGATGGGGCAGGCAGTTGAGATCACGGGAGAAGCGCTGTGAATAGTACGCAAGCAACAGGCCGCCGATTTACGCTCCGCGTCGAACAGATTCGCGAACTAGTTTTGCTCCTGATTATTGCCGCAGTGGTCGTGATTTTCGGCAGCCAGCTTCCAAATTTCTATAGGGCAACTACCTTTCAACGTATCAGCGACAGTGTCATGATCATCACCGTGGTTGCCGTTGGGCAAACGCTCGTTGTATTAACGCGAAATATCGATCTCTCAGTCGGTTCAGTTGTCGGGCTGACAGCCTATGTGGTCGGGAAGCAGTTCGCTGGTAATCACGATCTAAGTCCCGCGCTGGCAATTGGGCTGGCACTCGGAATCGGTGCAGTGGCAGGCGCGATCAATGGACTTATCATCGCCTATGGTCGGGTCCCGGCTATCGTCGCAACGCTTGGCACGCTGGCGGTCTATCGTGGCATTCTGTTCCAGTTCGCGGGTACGGGCAACATCGCAACTAGCCAGCTTCCAGATTGGCTCACGCAGTTGCCCGGCCAGACGGTTTTCAGCATCGGAACTATCAATATTACGGTGCTCGTGGGATTGGCGATTCTCATCGTCATTGTATTCCAACTGGCATTAATCTATCTCCCGGCTGGACGGCGACTATACGCTATTGGTTCCGACCCAGAAACAGCGCAAACTAGCGGTATTCCTGCGCGGCGGCTTATTTTCACGGCTCATACACTTTGCGGAATGCTGGCGGGTCTCGGCGGCTTCATGTATCTGGCGAAGATTGGCACGATCACATCTGTCGCGGCGCAGGGGCTGGAACTGGACACGGTGGCGGCAGTCGTCCTCGGTGGAATCAATATTTTCGGCGGATCGGGCCGCATGATCGGGGCACTACTTGGCGCGATCCTCGTCGGCACGCTGGAATACGGCCTGATACGAATGCAAATCAGCGAATTCTGGAAGGATGCGGTTCAAGGCTTAGCAATTCTACTGGCGGTTGCCACCGATACGGTTGTTATCTCCCGGCTGCGTGAGTCGCTGGCGAAGATGCAAAGACGCGCCTCGCAGCCCGCGCCCATTGTCGGGCAAAAACAGGGATCATGAACATGGACACCTCGCGTCGCTGGACATGGTTGGGCAGCCGAGAAATATTGCTCCTGGTGATTTTCGTCGGAGTCGTGATCCTCAATATCAGTTTGTCACCTTTCTTCTTGGGTATCGACAACCTGGTTAATGTCTTCCAGCTTTCGATTGAAAAAGCGATTATTGCACTGATCATGACACTGATCATCATCAACGGCGAAATTGATCTGTCCGTTGCGGCGATCATGGGCCTGTGCGCAACCCTGTTTGGCTGGTTCTTCCGGGCAGGCGTGCCGGTGCCATTAGCCGCTTTGTATACGCTCGGCGTCGGCGCACTTTGTGGGGCATTCAACGGAATGTGGATCGCCTATCTCGGTTTACCGTCGCTGGCAGTGACGCTGGCCGGATTGATCGGTTATCGCGGTTTGGGCTACGTCATTCTCGAAGATAAGTCGGTGACGAATTTTCCCGGTTGGTTCGGTGCGCTTGGACAATCCAATATTCCCGGTCTGGCGTTTCCTGTAACACTCGTACTCTTCGTCGTCTTATTCTTGATATTCTTTGCAATCCTGCACTTTTCTGCCTTTGGACGCTACGTATATGCCATCGGCAACAACAAAGAGGCGGCTCACTTTGCAGGCGTTCCCGTTCGGCGTACCAAATTAACGTTATTTATCCTGTCCGGTTTCATATCGGCGTTGGCGGGTCTGGTCTATGCGGCGCGTGTCGGTACAGTGCGGCCCAATGTTGGGGAGGGCTTTGAACTCGACATCATTACGATGGTCGTTCTGGGCGGCGTCAGTATTTTTGGTGGCTCAGGATCGTTAGTAGGCGTGGGGCTGTCAATGATGGTTGTCCTGTCGCTACGCAATGGGATGACGCTCGGCAATATTAATGGCAGCGTACAAACCGGCGTCGTCGGCGCATTATTGATTCTATCGTTACTTCTTCCCAATCTGTTTCACGACGCCCGCACCGCGTGGCGTCGAAGGAAATCTGTGCCTTTGACAACTCGAAAGGAGGATATGTCCCAATCGCCAGCTAGTACAGTGATTGATTCAAATTCAGAGTTTTCACAAGCAGAAGAGAGGGAAAAGAACCGTGTCACGTAAAATTTTTATGCTCGTCTCCACATTAAGCGTTTTGCTGGCGCTAATCGTTGTTGGCATTGGCAGCCCCACAGCTTCCTTTGCGCAAAGCGCCACCGCAGCCGCAACTGCTGCCGGTCCAGTTGCCACGGCGAAACCGGGCCAGAACATCAGCTTTACCCTGTTGCCAAAAGCGATTGGCAATCCTGTCTTTAACGATACTGACAAGGGTGCTCAAGAGGCCGCCGCAGAACTCAAGAGTGGCGGTAAATATCAGTATGTTGGACCGGACAAGGCTGATATTCAGCAGCAGATCGAGTTCATCAAGAGCCTGACAACGCAGGGCGTGAACGTGATCGCTATCTCCGCCAACGACGCGGATGCAGTTGTTCCTGCCCTTAAAGACGCGATGGCAAAGAATATCAAGGTCGTCGGCTGGGATTCGCCGCCTGCCGCAGATGGCCGTAATGTCTTCATTGAGCAGGTCGATTTTGATACCGCAGGCAAGGTCATGGCCGATATGGCGCTCGACATCCTGGGCGCGAATGGCGGCAAGTTTGCCGTTCTTTCCGCAACGGCTGACGCTCCCAATCAGAACGCCTGGATCGCCTCATTGAAGGATACACTCAAGCAGGATAAGTATTCCAAGCTGCAATTGGTCGATACCGTGTACGGCAACGACGACGCTGACAAGAGCTACACCGAAGCGCAGGGCCTGATCGACAAACATCCAGACTTGCAGCTCATCATGGCTCCGACCACGGTAGGCATCGCCGCCGCTGCTAAAGCCATGCAAGACGGCAAGATGTGCGATAAAGTTAAAGTCAGCGGCCTCGGCTTCCCCAGCGACATGGTTGCTTACGTCCACAACGGCTGCGCACCAGAGTTCGCTTTGTGGAGCTTTAAGGATATTGGCTATCTGACCTACTACACGGGCTACATGCTGGCAACAGGTGCCATCAAGGGTGCAGAAGGCGAATCCTTCCACGCGGGCCGCATGGGCGATTACACTATCCAGAAGGACAAGAATGGTGGCCTTTTTATTCTGATGGGACCGTTCTCACAGTGGAATAAGGACAACATTGATGCAGCGGTGGGTGCTCCTGCTGCAACAATGGCCGCAACGCCCTGATCTTCAACGCAACTAAAATGAGGCGGATCAAGAACTGATCCGCCCATTTTTAGGAGAGGTACACGCAATTTATGCCGGATGTGCAGTTTGTCGAAGAACGCCGCAGCGAAATCCTTAGCCAGATAGAGCAGTATGGGCGTGTTTCGGTCAATACACTCAGCGAGGCAATGGGCGTTAGCTCGGTCACGATCCGGCAGGATTTGCGGGCACTGGAACAAGCGGGCCTTCTCAAAAGGACCTATGGCGGTGCTATCCGGCGTTCGGGCGTACAAACGATCCCGGAACTATCGTTTCACATTCGACAAGGGCAGAACAGCCGGGAAAAAGAGGTTATTGGGGCAGCCGCCGCCGGACTGGTTCAGAGAGGTGACAGTATTGCGCTGGATGCCAGCACGTCAGCAGCGGCGCTCGTCCCTTTTTTGAAGCGGTTAGGGGAGTTAACCGTTGTCACGAACAGCCTGTACATTGCTCAAAGCTTCCTCGACTCCCCGCAAATCGAGGTGCTGATGCCGGGGGGGAAGCTGCGTCGCGATGCAATCTCCCTTGTAGGGCGACCTGAACTGCTGCCGAATATCAATCTCAACATTGGCTTTTTCGGCGCGGTAGGGCTTTCTGAAACGGGCGGAGTGACCGACGTTGATCCCGGCGAAGTGCTGATTAAACAGGCGATGACCCAACGCTGCCTGAATAGCGTTGTTATCGCCGATAGTAGCAAATGGGGACGGCTAGCTCCCTATACTGTTATTGAACCAGGCAGCATTACACGTATTATTACAACCGAACGAGCACCGGATAACCTGGTAGGTCAGTTTCGCAGTATCGGCGTACAGGTTGATGTACTGCCGATGAAAAGCGAGTGACCCACTCCAAACCGCTTAAAGTACGTTGACATTTGTTTTGAGTGGTATAAAATGAAATACAACGAAATACAATGAAAGTAGCCATTAGGTAGATAGCTTTATGACAGACTATTTAGCTTTTTATCCGGCGCTGGCTGACCAACTCCATCAGCGGGGTATCGACGTTGATGCTGTTAAGGCGCAGCTCAAGCGGCAGAAAATTGAAACGCCATCATGGGGTTACGGCGACAGCGGCACACGCTTCAAGGTATTTCCGTGGGCTGGCGCAGCCCGCAATGTCCACGAAAAATTAGCTGACGCCGCCTATGTCCATAAAATGACAGGCATCGCGCCTTCGGTTGCGCTGCACATTCCCTGGGATAAGACTGATGATTGGAAGGGATTGAAGCAGGAAGCAGAATCACAGGGTGTTCGACTCGGTGCAATCAATCCCAACGTGTTTCAGGATGACGCCTATAAATTAGGCAGCCTATGTCATCCATCCTCAACGGTGCAGGAACAGGCCATTGCGCACATGGTCGAATGCTGCGAGATTATGGCGGCGACAGGCAGCGACATTTTGAGCGTTTGGCTGGCTGACGGCACCAATTACGCCGGACAGGATAGCATCGTTGAACGCAAACATCGCCTCGAACATGGGCTGAGGATCGCCTACCAGCATCTGCCTCCCGGTACACGGATGCTCATCGAGTACAAGTTCTTCGAGCCAGCTTTTTACTCTACAGATTTGCCAGATTGGGGCACGGCGTATGCCATGTCGCTCAAGTTCGGCGATCAAGCACAGGTGCTGGTTGATACCGGGCATCATGCGCAGGGTACAAACATCGCGGCGATTGTCGCCTTCCTGCTGGATGAAGGGCGGCTTGGCGGCTTCCACTTCAATGCTCGCCAATACGCGGATGATGATTTGATCGTTGGTACGACTAATCCGTTTGAATTATTTGTGATCTTTCATGAACTGGTCAACGCAGGTGAGAAGGCCGCCAATGTGGCCTATATGATTGATCAGAGCCACAACATTGAGCCAAAGATCGAGGCCATGATCCAGAGCGTCGTGAACTGTCAGGCGGCTTATGCCCGCGCGCTGATTGTGGATCGTCAAGCGCTGCGGCAGGCACAGCAAGCAGGCGACGTGCTCGGCGCACACCGCGTCTTGACCGAGGCGTTTGAAACTGATATTCGTCCGCTGCTGGCCCAGGTTCGCAATGAAATGGGTGTCCCAACTGATCCCCTTGCCGCGTATCGAGCCGACGGGTACGGCAAAAAAGTCGCAAATGAACGTGGAGTTGCTCAGGGCAGCCTGAGCGGCTACCCGAGTTGAACACAAGGAAGAAACGATGCCACAGAATCTCTGGAACGATGCCGAATATCGCGCCTTGCCCGACCTTGAAGGGCTGGTTTATCGTTCTAACCTGCTAGGACGTGATCGGTCAGTCGTAAATATTTATGGCGGCAATACCAGCGTCAAATTGGAGCAGACCGACTTTGCGGGCCGGACAACGCGCGTCCTCTACGTCAAAGCGTCCGGTTCCGATGTATTGACCATGAAGGCCAAAGATTTCGCCGCGCTCCGACTGGATGACATCGATCCCCTCTTCAAGCGCGATGCTATGACTGACGAGCAGATGACCGACTATCTGGCTTTTACCGTGTTCGAGCCAGGACGCCCGCGCCAATCCATCGAGACGCTGTTACACGCCTTCGTACCGTACCGCCATGTCGATCACACCCATCCGGACGCTGTGATTAGTCTGGCCTGTACGCCCGCTGGCGAAGCAACGGCCCGCAAGCTGTTCGGGGATCGGATGGCCTGGGTTGATTATATCCGCCCCGGTTTCACGCTCAGCAAGTGGATCGGTCAGCGCGTGCAGGACAATCCCAGGATTGACTGCGTGGTGATGGGCAAACATGGCCTCGTGACCTGGGGCGACGATCCAAAAAGCTGCTACAACCAGACGATCCGCATCATTCAGGAAGCCGAAGACTACATTCTCGAACAACAAACCGGCAAAGCCGTATTTGGCGCGGTGAAAGTGCCCGCATTGGAAGACGCCAAACGTCGCAATGTGCTGATGGATGTGCTGCCGTTCGTACGCGGACAGGTTTCTACGGAACGCAGCGCGATATTAGCTTACGATGACAGTGAAGATGTGCTTGATTACGTGGCTCGTGAACGAACAGGCGAGGTTTCGCAAGCTGGCGCGGCGTGTCCCGATCACCTTGTTCACGTCAAGCGGCAGCCCCTGTTCGTTGACTGGACTCCCGGCGAGGGTGTTGATGCGCTCAAGACAAAACTCAAAGACGGCATTGCGGATTATAAGACGCGTTACGTCGATTATTTCAATGCCAACAAAACCGACGGCGATGAACTGCGCGACGCCTCACCGCGTGTGGTGCTGATCCCCGGCCTGGGCATGATGACTACGGGTAAGGATGCCACCGACGCTGACGTGAGCCGTCAATTGTATCATCGTGCCATCTCGGTGATTGGTGGCAGCGAAGCATTAGGCGGCTTCGAGAGCCTGACCGCCGCCGAAGCCTATGGCATCGAATACTGGCCGCTTGAACTCTACAAGCTCAAATTGCGCCCGCCGGATCGCGATCTTGCTGGCAAGGTCGTGTTAATCAGCGGCGCAGCCAGTGGCATCGGGCGGGCAACCGCTTACCGGCTGGCGCAAGAGGGTGCTCACGTCGTCATTGCCGACATTAACTTAAGAGGCGCGGAAGAAGTCGCCGCCGATATTGTCAAGCGCTTTGGTTTCAAGCGTGGGCTGGCCGTTAGCTGTGACGTGACCAGCGAACAGGCCGTGATCGAGGCGTTTCAATCAACAGTCTCAACTTATGGTGGCGTCGATATTGTCGTCAACAACGCGGGTATCGCGGGCGGCAAACCAATCGAAGATACGACCCTCAGCGATTGGCAACGCAATATTGATATTCTGGCGACAGGCTATTTCCTGGTCGCACGTGAAGGCTTCCGTGTTCTCAAAAAGCAGAGCCGGGGTGGTACGCTGATCTTTGTTGGCAGCAAGAACAGCATCGGGGCAGGCAAGGGCGCGGCAGCGTACAGTGCTGCCAAAGCCGCTGAACTCCATATGGCTCGCTGTCTGGCAGAAGAGGGCGGCGAATTCGGTATCCGTGTGAACAGCGTGCTACCGGATGGCGTGATTCAGGGATCGTCGATCTGGGACAGCGAGTGGCGCGAGGCACGTGCCAAAAACTACGGGATCAAGCCTGACGAACTTGAGGAGTTTTACCGGAAGCGCAATACGCTCAAGGTCAACGTGACACCTGACGATCTGGCAGAAGCGATTCTATTCCTGGCGGGGCCACGCAGCGCCAAGACGACGGGCGGTGTCCTGACTGTTGACGGCGGCAATCCAACGGCATATGTCCGCTAAATCTGTACTCGCTGTCGACATTGGCGCGGAAAGCGGACGCGTCATTATCGTCCGATTCGATGGGCAGCGGCTGGCGTTGGAAGAATGCTATCGCTTCGCAAATGTTCCCGTGCTGGTCGAAAACACTCTGCACTGGGATATTTTGCGACTCTGGAATGATGTTCAGGCGGGAATTCGTAAGGCTGGCAAAGCTGATTCCATTGGCATCGACACATGGGCCATTGATTTCGGGCTGCTGGATAGCGCAGGACACCTCATCGGCAACCCTGTCCATTATCGCGATCATCGTACCGATGGCATTCCCGAAACGGTTTTTGCGCGTGTCCCGCGCGCGGAATTGTTCGCGCAAACGGGCATTCAAATCTTGCCGTTCAATACACTCTACCAACTGGTAAGCCTTGTCCAGCGGCACGATCCCTCGCTGGAATCTGCGCAACGGCTATTAACCATCCCCGATTTGCTGTACTACTGGCTAACGGGTGTGCCAGTCAACGAATTCACCAACGCTACAACGACGCAGTGTTTCAATACAGTGGCTGGTGATTGGGCTTTTGACCTGTTGGAGAAGCTGGATATACCGACACGGCTCTTTAGTCCGGTGAGCCATCCCGGAGAGATACTTGGTACAAGCGAGGGCATTCCCGTTGTGCTAGCGCCGCATCACGATACGGCGAGTGCGGTAGTGGGCGTCCCGGCGCAAAATTCCAACTTTGCGTATATTTCGTCGGGAACATGGTCGTTGCTTGGTCTTGAGCTTGCCAGCCCACTTGTCAACGATCAAGCCTTTGCATTCAACGTAACCAACGAAGGCGGCTACGGGAAGACTTCTCGACTGCTCAAGAACATCATGGGACTGTGGCTGCTGCAAGAGTCGCGGCGAACGTGGCTGGCTCAGGGGCAAGAATATTCGTATGAGCGGCTTGCTACAATGGCGCAGCAGAGTCCACCGTTTGTCTCGCTAATCGATCCTGACGACGCGAGATTCCTGGCTCCCGGCGATATGCCCTCACGGATCAACGCACTGTGCCGTAAAACCGGACAGCCCGAACCGCAGAATGTTGGCGCGTTTGCCCGCTGTATCTTTGAAAGCCTCGCGCTCAAGTATCGCTTTGTGTTGCGCCGACTCTTGGCATTGACTGGTAGACGCG
>WNFM01104421.1_pt4 | contig 12629 bp, 13 predicted proteins | sample 5400271 | NCBI WGS metagenome assembly WNFM01 (sample SAMN13153352, study PRJNA577476) | soil metagenome | isolation source: 60 cm saprolite on Douglas fir-dominated hillslope | place: USA:California | collected 2013-09-17 | reverse complement strand
TTGTATGATATTGACGTATTCCACACGGACAACCTTGCCGTTGAGCCGGATGGTCTCAAGACTGTTTTTGCGGATCTGAGGCTATACAAAAATCAGCTTTTCTTTGAGTGCTTAACCGAAAGCTTCTTGGAGTTGTTCGAATGACGGTCCTCGTGGATGTCTTAAGTAGTATCTTCCAATCGGCTTCCGTGAGTGTTACGTCCAGCGAGATGTCTCATGGTAGGCAGGAAGCGCCAACACCATCTGCGATGGAGCAAGCACATTACGATCTCATTAAAACATTGTTTGAAGTTAGAGAAGAAGCCAAAGGGCAAGATTGGGACGGATACGGCGCACGCCAAGTGGATGATGCCACTGTCGCCAAAGCCTTAGACGTTGTGGATCGCCTGCCGAAGATATTCCCTAGGCCTGAAATTTCCGCCCACCCTAACGGTGAGATCGCATTCGAATGGTACGTGGGGCCGCGCCAGATTCTCACAGTGTCTGTCAATAAGTCGGGGCGATTACTGTACGCTGCTCTCTACGGACAATCTCGCCTCTACGGGAGAGAATTTCTGATCGATGGTATCCCGGGCCAGATTGAGCGCGCGCTCAGAAGGCTTTATCGAAAGCCGTAGAATGAGCAGATTCGACGAAATCCCTGAGAACAGCGAGATTCTTACAAGGTTCCTGTTCCAAGGGGAATTTGCTCGGAGCCCTGAGCGAGTCAAGCCGAAGGCGTTTCTGCCAGAGCCCACGACGCAGGAAACCTCGGTATCGCGCACTGTAGGTCTCGACGAGAATTCGATCCAAAAGCTGGGCCAGTCTGTTGGGGACGTGCGAATGCCAAGAAGGACGCTACGTGCCTGGGGCGACATCCTTGCAGGCAAGGTCTTCGAGGTGGGTTTGCGCGTCCGACCTGACAATATGCCTGAGCGTCATGCTGCAATCATCGGCTGGCCGGATGATGAGGAGAGGCAAATGTCCGTGGCCCAAGAACTCGCCGCCGATGCTACCTTGCACATTTTAGCCCTCACAAAGTCTTGACCTCTATGCTACCGATAGCATAGAATCTCCCTCATGAAGGTTCGCAAGAATCCCGCAGCCGTGGCGCTGGCGCAGCGTCGCATGGTGAAGATGACAGCAGAGCGTCGCCGGGAGGTTGCGCGCCTGGGGGCGACGGCCAGGTGGGCAAAAGCTCGCAAGGGCAGCAAGGGGGAGAAATGAGCAAGGTGGATCGGCGGTATGGCATGGGCCAGGTGTTCCAGCGCGGTCTGACCTACTGGATCGCTTACAGCTTTCAGGGGACTCGCTATCGGGAGTCTTCGGACAGCACGAAGGAAGCCGACGCCAACAAGCTCCTCAAGAAGCGCATCGCGGAAATGGAGGGTGGCCACGTCATCGGCGCTGCCGGAGAGCGCCTGACGGTGCCGCAGCTGTGCGACAACCTGATTGACCACCTGAAGCTGAAGGGGGCGAAGGCCATCCCGTCCTTCGGGTCGCACCTGAAGCCCATCCGGGCTGCTTTCGCCCGTATCCGTGCCGTGGGCCTCACTACGGAGCAGGTCCGCGCGTACATCGAGGAACGCAGGGCAGCGGGGAAGGCAAATGCAACCATTAACCGGGAGACGGGCGCGCTGCGTCAGGCACTCAACCTCGCGCGTGAGGACGGGCTGCTGAGGTACGTCCCGCACGTCCCCATGCTCACTGAGGACAACGCGCGACAAGGTTTCTTTGAGCGGGCCGACTTCGAAGCCATCGTTGCCAAGCTGGACGATCCGATTAACGACGTGGCCCGATTCGGCTATCTCACAGGATGGCGTAGGGGCGAGGTTGTGCCGCTCCCCTGGGCCAGAGTGAACAGACAGGCGCGCGAAATCAGGCTCGCGACCAGCAAGAACGGGGAGCCGCGCGTTCTCGGGTACGACGAGGGCAGCGACCTGGACGCGCTGATTGAGCGGCGCTGGCAGGTGTCAGGCGGGAGCGAGTACGTCTTTCACAGTGATGGCGCGCCCGTGGTGGACTTCCGCAAGGTGTGGGCTCGTGCTTGCCGCGCGGCTGGCCTTGTGAAGCCGTGCGACACCTGCGACGGCGTACCGGCGAAGGACGAAGATGCCGAGACGTGCCGACGGTGCTATGGTCACGGCACGGTGCCGTCCCGCCTGTACCACGATTTCAGGCGGACGGCTGTTCGCGACATGGTGCGGGCCGGTGTCCCTGAGACCGTCGCCATGTCGATCAGCGGCCACAAGACCCGCTCCGTGTTCGACCGCTACAACATCACCGACGAGAAGGATCGCCGCGAGGCACAGCGCCGCGTCCAGGCGTACCGCGCCACGCAGCCATCAGAGCGCCAGGGCGACAACGTGATACCGATGGGCGGATCATCGGCGGCCTGAGAGAAAGCCACAACACAGCCACAATTCCTGGAAACGAGAAGGGCGGCCACGTCGGCCGCCCTTCGCATCTCTATGAGTGTATTGGATGAGGTTGGTGGCGGGGGCGAGATTTGAACTCGCGACCTTTGGGTTATGAGCCCAACGAGCTACCAGGCTGCTCCACCCCGCGTCGAGAAACCGCATTATAGGAGGCGGCTCGCGGGACTGTCAAGGAACGGCGCTGGCCCTCGGAGCCGGCGGTGTCGTCGCCGGGCGCGGCTCCTGGAACAGGAAGACGATCTCGCCGGGCCGGCTGAGGCCGAACTCCTCGCGGGCGATCGCTTCGATCCGGTACGGGTCGTGGCGCAGCGCCTCAATCTCGGTGATCAGGTGCTCGTTCTCGGCCCGCAGGACGCTCACCTCGGCGCGCGCCCGGGACATCTGGCGCCGCTGCCGGAATCCCTGGATCAACCCCATGTCGCCGAACAGCGAATTGAACAGAAGCGACAGCGCGATGAACCAGAAGAGCAGGACGAGCGCCTTGCGCCTCAGGTCGGCCGATTCGTACCCGGTCGCGCTCATCGCGCCCGCCCCGCGCCCCTGCTCATCGCGTCTTCCCGGCTTCGGCGCGGGCCAGGGCGGCGCGGCCGGGGAAGCGCGCCCGGCCGCCAAGCTCTTCTTCGATCCGGAGCAACTGGTTGTATTTCGCCGTGCGCTCGCCGCGGGAAGGAGCGCCGGTTTTGATCTGCCCGAGATTCAGCGCGACGGCGAGGTCGGCGATGAAGCCGTCCTCCGTCTCGCCGGAGCGATGCGACAGGACCGTGGCGTAGCCGGCGCGCCGGGCCGTCTCGATCGCTCCGATCGTTTCGCTCAGCGTGCCGATCTGGTTCGGCTTGATCAGGATGGCATTGGCGACTTTTTTCTTGATCCCTTCCTCGAGGATCGTGACGTTGGTCACGAAGATATCGTCGCCGACCAGCTGCACGGCGCCGCCGATCGAACGGGTCAGAAGCGCCCAGCCCTCCCAGTCGTCCTCCGCGAGGCCGTCTTCGATCGACAGGATCGGATGGCGGCGGACCAGGTCGGCGTACAGCGCCACCAGCGCCTCGGAGCTGCGTCGCGGCGGTTCCTCGGCCTCGAGGATGTAGGCGCCGTCCCGGCGCAGCTCGGTCGCGGCGACGTCGAGCGCCAGGGCGATCTGCTCGCCCGGACGGTAGCCGGCCCGCTCGATGGCGCCGACCACGATCTCGATCGCCTCGGCGTTCGAGCGCAGGTTCGGGGCCCAGCCCCCTTCGTCACCCTGCCCCGATCGCAGCCCCTTCTCGGTCAGCGCGTCGCGCAACGCATGGAAAACCTCGGCGCCCATTCTCAAGGCCTCGCGGAAGGTCGGCGCCCCGACCGGAACCACCATGATCTCCTGGATGTCGACGTTGTTGTCGGCGTGCGCCCCGCCGTTGAGGATGTTGAAGAGCGGCAGCGGCAGGTCGCGGGCCGCCTCGCCGCCGAGGTGGCGGTAGAGCGGCAGACGGGCGCTGGCCGCGGCCGCGCGCGCCGCCGCCAGCGACACTCCCAGTAGCGCGTTGGCGCCGAGACGCGATGAATCGGGCGTGCCGTCGGTTTCGCGCAGGCGGGCGTCGAGCCGGGCTTGATCCTTCGGGTCGAGGCCGCGCACCGCCGGCCCCAGGACGGCGTCGACGTTACGGACCGCCTTCTGGACTCCCTTGCCGCGGTAGCGGGTCTTGTCTCCGTCGCGCAGCTCGAGCGCCTCGCGCGAGCCGGTGGAGGCGCCCGACGGCACCGCGGCCCGGCCGAAGCTGCCGTCGTCGAGCCGTAGATCGACTTCGATCGTCGGGTTGCCGCGCGAGTCGAGGATCTCGCGCCCCTTCACATCGGTGATGACCGGCATGCGCCTCAGGGCCTCGTGATCAGATCTTTGGCCGCGCTCACCAGGATGTCGAGATCCTTCACCGCGCGCGCCTCGACGTAGCAGCGCAGAACCGGCTCGGTGCCGGACGGACGGAACAGGAGCCACGACCCGTCGGCAAAGATCAGCTTGCGGCCGTCGGTGGTGTCGCAGCGCGCCACCCGCCGTCCGGCGAAGCTCGATGGAATTTCCTCGAGCCGCCGCGCCAGGCGCTCGCGCGCCGCCGCGTCGATATGATAATCGATCCGCCGGCTGTGCAGCGGGCCGACCTTCCGGAACAGGTCCCGGATCTGCTCGCGGATCGGTCGCCGCCGCACCGCCACCATCTCGGCGGCGAGCAGACCCGCGAGGATGCCGTCCTTCTCGGGGACGTGGCCGCGCAGGCTCATCCCCGCGCTCTCTTCGCAGACCAGGAACGCCCGGCCGGAGAGAAGGTGGTCGCCCAGAAACTTGAACCCGACCGGTGTCTCATACAGGGTCCGACCGTGCAGAGCGCAGACGGCGTCGAGCAGATGGGTGGTCGCGACCGAGCGGCCGACGCCGCCCGGCAGGCGCCGCACCTCCAGGAGGTAGTCCGCCAGGACCGCGAGGAAGAGATTGGGCGCGATGAACGCGCCGCCGGCGTCGATCACGCCGAACCGATCTCCGTCGCCGTCGGTCGCCAGGCCCAGGTCGAGCCGCCCGCGGCGCACCAGGCGCGCCAGGGGACGGAGCTGGATCTCGCCGCAGTCGGGGCCGGTTCCTCCGAACTCCGGATGCGGCGTGCCATGGATGACCTCGACGGTCCGGGCGGCCTTGCGGGCCATGCCGTCCAGAAACCCGATCGACGCGCCATGGCGCGGGTCGACGCCGATCTTCAGCCGGGCCTTCCGGATCGCGGCGAGCCGCACCAGACGGGAGAGCTGCCGGAAATAAGAGGCGCGGGCATCGAGCCGGCGGACATCGGTCGGCCGCGTTCGACCCTTCGACCCGCCGGGCTGCGGCGCCGCGGCCTCTTCGGCCAGCAGCTGCTCGATGCCCCGGGTTACCTCCGGGAGCGCCGGGGCGCCGTTGGCGGTCGAGAACTTGAGGCCGCTGTACTCCGGAGGGTTATGGCTCGCCGTGATGTTGAGGCCACCGGCGCGCCGGCCGCTGACGATCGCATGCGCCACGGCCGGCGTCGGGATCGGGGGGGGGGGGAGGGTGACCGGGATGCCGTGGGCGGCGAGCACGTTCGCCGCCTCGCGGGCGAACCGATCCGACAGGAAGCGGGTGTCGTAGCCGATGAAAACGCCGCGCCGCCAGCCCGGGCCGCTCTTGACCTGCCTCGCGATCGCCGACGCCACCCGGCGCACGTTCGCCACGGTGAATTCCTCGGCGATCACCGCGCGCCAGCCTGAGGTTCCGAAGCGGATCACCGCGGCGCCTTTCTTGACAGGCTCGAAGCGGGCTCCCTATAATCAATCTCATGAATGAGCCGGTCGCCTTCGTCGTCCTCTGCACCGCCTCCAGCGAGAAAGAAGCCCAGACCATCGCCTCCGCCCTGGTGGAGCGCGAGGAGGCGGCCTGCGTCAACACCGTGCCGATGGTCCGCTCGGTCTATCGCTGGAAGGGAAAGGTCTGGAACGAGACCGAGCACCTGATGATCATCAAGACCACCCAGGCGCTCCTCGAAGATGTCACGAAAACGGTGAAGGAGTTCCACTCCTACGAGCTCCCCGAGATCCTGGCGCTGCCGGTCACCGAAGGCGACCGGAACGCGCTGGCCTGGATCGGCGCGTCGGTGAAGGGCGGCCGCGAAAAGTTCTGAAGCCGGGCACCCGGCTCAGCGGCTGTTCGATCGGCGGAACGCCTGCAGGAAGCAATCCAGCATCGGCAGCTTCTGCCCGTCGGCCGTCATATAGATGCTCTCCATCTCCTTGAGATAGACCAGGGGCGGACGCTTCGGGTAATTGGCATCGATGAACTTCACGACCGCCGCCATCGCCTCCGGGGACATCCGGCCGTCGCCGGTGATCTCCTGGCGCATCCGGGTGGCGAGCGACCCCTGGGCCTGCACCATCCCCTCGACGTAAGTCTGGCGCTCGCGCTGGCTCATCTCCTGCCAGCGGATGAAATCGAGGCTCTTGCGCAGCGGCTCCGACGGCTTCACCGCCCCGGTCGGGGTGCCCGGGGCGCCAGGCGCCGCCGGAGCTCCGGGGACCGCCGGCGATGGAGCAGTCGGGCCGGGGGCGGGTGCGGGCGCCGGGGGCGGCGCGGGAGCAGCCGGAGTCTCCGGGAAGAGCGGCGGCTCGTCATCGGCGCGCAGGGCCGGCGCCAGGGCCGTGACCGCCGCCATCACGGGCACGGCCAGGGCGAAGCGGAATCTCCTCATCATCTCGTCTCCTTCATACGGCCCGCGGGTGCCGCGCGCCGGGCGGCCATTCTAGCGGGGGGGGCGTCGTGGTTCAAGCGGCCCGGAGCGCCTGGTCGAGGTCGGCGATGATATCGGACAGATCTTCACATCCGACCGAGATGCGCGCCAGGCTGTCGGTGATCCCGAGGCGGGCCCGATCCTTCTCCGGCACCGAGGCATGCGTCATGCTCGACGGCTGGCAGACCAGGGTCTCGATCCCTCCCAGGCTCTCGGCCAGGGCGCAGAGACGCAGGCTCTCGAAGAAACGTCCGGGGTTCACCCCCTCCTTGAGGACGAACGAGATCATGCCGCCGAACCCGCCGGCCTGGCGACGCGCGAGATCATGCTGGGGATGCGAGGCGAGCCCCGGGTAGAGCACCCGGGCGATCTTCGGGTGCGATTCGAGGTGCCGGGCGACCGCCCGGCCGCTCTCGTCGTGCATCCGCATCCGCAGCGGCAGCGTCTTGATGCCGCGCAGCACCAGCCAGGAGTCGAACGGCGACAGGATCGCCCCGGCGGCGTTCTGCACGAACTTGATCCGCTCGGCATGCTCCGGCCGCGCCATGATCGCCGCGCCCCCGACCGAATCGGAGTGCCCGTTCAGGTATTTCGTGGTGCTGTGGACGACGATCTCCGCCCCCAGCTGCAGAGGCCGCTGCATGCAGGGCGTGAGGAAGGTGTTGTCGACCACGGTGATCAGGTTTCGCGGCCGGGCGATCGACGCGACCCTCGCGATGTCGGTCAGGGTCATGATCGGATTGGTCGGTGTCTCGACATAGATCATCCGCGTCTGGGGCAGGAGCGCCGACTCGATCGCCTCCGGGCGCGAGGTGTCGACGTACGAGAAGCTCAGCCCGTACCCCTCGAATACCTTGGAAAAGAGCCGATAGGTCCCGCCGTAGACGTTCTCGCTCACCACGACATGGTCGCCGCTCTTCAAGAGCGCCATCACCGCGGTGATCGCCGCCATTCCGGAGGCGAAGGCGTAGGCGGCGTGGCCGCCCTCCAGAACTTTGAGGTTCTCCTCGAGAGCGGAGCGAGTCGGATTGATGGTGCGGGCGTAGTCGTACCCTTTGCCGCGGCCCAGACCCTCGTAGGCGTAAGTGGAGGTCAGATAGACGGGCGTCATGATCGCCCCGGTCGTCGGGTCGGGACGGACTCCGGCGTGGATGGCGTCGGTTGCGATTCCCATCAGGTCACCTCGTCGAAAATGCCCTGGCTCAAGTAGCGCTCCGAGCCGTCCGCGAACAGCGTGACCACTCTCTTGCCCGCCCCGAGACGGGGCGCGACCCGCTCGGCGGCGCAGGCCGCGGCCCCGCCCGAGCCGCCGACCAGCACTCCTTCATCGCGCGCCAGCCGCGCCACGGTGCGGAAGGCGTCGCGATCGGTCACCATCAGGATTTCATCCGCCATGGCTCGATCGAGGATCGGCGGCACGAAGCTGCTGCCGATCCCCTCGACCCGGTGCGGCGCGGCGCATCCGCCTCCGAGGACCGAGCCTTCCGACTCGACCAGGAAGGTGAGAACTCCGGGATGACGCTCCTTGAAGTAGCGCGCGACGCCGGTGAAGGTGCCGCCCGAGCCGGCCCCCAGAACCAGGGCGTCGACCCGTCCCTCCATCTGCCGCTCGATCTCCGGGGCGGTGGTGCGGTAATGCGCCCCGGGGTTGGCGTGGTTCTCGAATTGATGCGGCAGCAGCGCTCCGGGCGTGGCGGCGACGATCTCCTGCGCCTTCCTGATCGCTCCCGACATCCCCTCGCTCGTCGGGGTGAGGACGAGCTCGCCGCCCAGGGCGCGCATGATGGAGCGCTTCTCCCGGCTGTATTTCTCCGGGACGACGAGGATCACACGGTAACCGCGCAGCCGTCCCACCAGCGCCAGGCCGATGCCGGTGTTCCCCGCGGTCGGTTCGACGATGGTCGAGCCCGGCTTGAGGAGGCCGCGGGCCTCGGCATCCTCGATCATGCTGAGGGCCGCCCGGTCCTTGACGCTGCCGCCCGGGCTCCAGAATTCGAGCTTGGCGTAGATCCCGGCGGCGCCCGACCGATCGAACGATTTCAGGTGCAGGATCGGCGTGTTGCCGATCAGGTCGAGCGCCGACTCATAGACTCCAGACCCGCTCACGCGCCTCCCGCTCAGGGATGCCCATGCTCCCGATCGTTGCCATGCTCCCGATCGTTGCCATGCTCCCGATCGTTGCCATGGTTCCGATCGTTGCCGTGCTCGTGCCCGTGACCATGACCGCGGCCCGGATTGCCTTCGCCCTTCCCGCGGCCCCGGGCCCGCTCCCTGTGACGCTCGGCCACGTAGTTCTCGTAACGAGTGCCGTTGCGGCGTTCGGCGACGACGGCATAGGGGCTGACGCCGAAGGCCCCGGCGCTGACCCTCAGCTTCGCCAGCTCCACGAAGTGACGGTCCTTGATCTCCAGCCGGCCGCGGGGATTCTGCTTCCAGGTGCCCCACGCCTTGCCGTAGGGCGGGCCCGGATCCCGATCCATGCCGACGAACAGCACGGAAGGGGAGACATGCATGCGATACATCACCTCGGCCCAGTCCAGGCCGCCGAGCCGCAAATCGAGGATCGCCGCAGGGGACCGATGCGAAGCGCGCGCCAGAAGAAGCACCGCCGGGTAGTCGTCCACCGGGTCGGGACAGCGCCTGATCACCGACACCGCCTCCGCGCGCTGCGGGGCGTAGTAGCTGTTGGTGACGTTGAGGAAGATCCGATCGTCGTCGCCGAGCGGCAGTCCCGCGGTGATGTCGAACTCGACTGCGGCCCGGGCGGTTCCGACCGTCGCGGCCAGCAGCAGGATCGCCGGCAGCAGAAGTCGGAGGATGGGACGCATGCGCAATCTCATGATGACCTCCTGTCGAGTACGGATCGTTCGAAACCCCGGACGGCCCTCAGCGGGTCTCCAGAGCGATATGGAATTGCGACACCTGTTCCAGCCGCTCGGTCAGATGGCTGAATTCAATCGTGAATTGCGCCGAGTCGCCCGGATCGATCGTCCCGATGGTGGTGCCGGCGGTCCCGGCCCCCACCAGCTTGGAATCCTGGTCGTACAGCGCCACGGCCAGGCCGACCGCCGCCTGGTGCGAGGATCCGTTCACCACCTTCACCGTCGCCTTGTATCCGGTCTTGATCCGCATGACGGTCGCGGGCCAGTCGAACTTGATCGCCTCGGCGCGAACGTCATCGACCGCCAGATCGAGGGAGAGCCACTTGTTCCCCTCGAAGCGGTAACGTGCCGAGTTTTGCGCCGCGAGAAGCAGCGAGGCTGCCGCCGCGAGCGCCAGGAGAACCAGCGCCGCTCTGCCGGCGAGCGAAAAAGAGCGTCCCGGTTTCGGGTTGGGTGGGGTCGGCGTCGACATCGGGGGTCCTCCGGGGTTCGGGCCGAGAACAAGAACGGCACGCGGTCGAGCCGTATCCGTCAGTCCTCGAACTTGATCTGCCTGACCGACGAGTTGACGATGAAGATCCTGGTGTTGTTCTCCTGCGGGTCGGCAGGAATAAAGTAGAAGCCGCGGGTGTCGGCGGCATACTCCTCGGCGTAGCCCCAGATCTTCTCGCCGTCCTTGAACTCCACGATCGTCTTTTGCCCCTTCGGGGGCGTTCCGCCGAACCTCTTGGCGCGATCGACCTGCCGGCGCATGGCTCCGTAATCCTTGACGTAGAAGAGGGCCTTGAGATCGTCGAGGCGGATCGTGGTCGGGATGCCGCCCCCCTCGCTCGGAAGCAGGTGGAACAGCTCGCCGTCGGGCCTGAAGTCCTGGGTGAAGCCGCGCTGGGTGGTGCCGTCCTTGAGGTGCGCCACGACCTTGTCTTCCATCCGCTCCTCCTCACAAGCCGACCGCAGGAACCGGGCGCGACCTCAGCGAGAGGCGGTGAAGACCGCGCCGCCGTCGAAGCATGGGATGCCCTGGTCGACCAGACCGGGCCCAAGTATGGCACAACCACCGGTCGGAGAGTTGTTCGGATAGCGGACCAGGGTGATCGGGCTGGTGCCGGTGGTGGCGGCGAAGAGGTGGAGCCGGGCGAGGCGGACCGGTGCGGAGACCGAAACCGGCAGGCAGCCGATGTCCGAGTAGGTGGGGGTTGCCTGGACGCCGAGGAGCAGGATGCCGGTCCGGTTGGCGTCGAGGTTCACCCCGCAGATCAGGGCCGGGCCGAAAGTGGTCTTCGGGATCATGTTATTTTCGCAGTAGGTGCAGGTCTTGCAGAATTGACCACCGCAGCTGGCCATACAGAGGACGCCGCAATCGCCCAGGGGCGTACCGCCCATCATCCCGTCGGCCAGCTCGCCGCCGAGCTGCACCACCCCCTGGTCGTAATGGATCTCGAGCGTGAACCCTTCCATCGGCACCGCTCCGGGGCTGCTGCGGAACATCACGTCGACGGTCGTATCCTCGCCGTTCGCAACCGGCTGCAGGTAGACCGCCGGATCGGCGGAGGTCGACCCGATCGCGATCGACCCGAGGATCGGCTTGATGTTGTTGACCGTGTCGTTGGTGCTCTTGCTGCAGGAGACGGCGAAAAGCAGGATGCTCGCGGCCGCGGTGATCCGGATCGCGCGCCGCCCCCCGGCAAACGCGCGCCGAAGCCGGCGGCCCTCTGTCCAGATCTGCAACACTTTCAGGTCTCTTCCTCCATCTTCGATCCAAAGTATACCGGCCCTCCCCCCTCGCGGCAACGCCGCCTTTCTCCAACCCCCGAAACTTTGGGGTGCCCTCCCCGCAGCCAACTTGCCGCGGAGTGGCAACACGGAGCGAGGCGAACCGCGGGGAGGCTCGCGCTGCGAGCCGGACCCATGCCCGGCGAGCTCGGGGTTCCGGCGGCTCACGGCGCGTCGGTCTCCGCTGCGATATAATCCGCCCCGCCAGCACGCCGGCCGGGTGCCGCGCTCCCCGATCCGGCGGCCGATCACCGATCCGTGAGGAGCCGATGAAGATCAATCCCCGAACTCTCCCAGCTCTTCTTTTCGGACTGACGCTGGCCGGGATCCTGCCGCTCGGCGCCCAGGAGATCCGGTTCAACGTCGTGCCGTACCGCCTCGACAACGGTCTGCGGGTCCTGGCCCTCGAGGACCATTCGATCCCGACCGTCAGCTACTACACCTTCTTCCGCGTCGGGTCGCGCGATGAGCGGGTGGGCCGCACCGGCATCTCGCACCTGTTCGAGCACATGATGTTCATGGGCGCGAAGAAATACGGACCGGGCGAGTTCGACCGGGTGATGGAGTCGCGCGGCGGCTTCAGCAACGCCTTCACGATGGAGGACGCCACGGTCTATCACGAGACCTTTCCATCCGAGGCGCTGCCGCTCGTGATCGACATGGAAGCGGACCGGATGGCGGCGATGCAGATCACCGAGGAGAACCTCAAGTCGGAGCGGGAGGTGGTCAAGGAGGAGCGCCGCCTCCGGATCGACAACGACATCGCCGGCGCCATGGACGAGCTGCTCAAGGCCCAGAGCTACCAGGCGCACGCGTATCATTGGCCCGTCGCCGGCTGGATGGAGGACCCCCTGGCCGATTGCCTCGACTACTTCAAGATCCACTACGCCCCGAACAACGCCGCCATCGTCATCGTCGGAGATTTCAAGGCGGATCAGGCGATCGACCTGATCGGCAAGGCGTACGGGACGACCCCGGCCCAGCCGCCTTCGCCGGCGGTGGTCCGCAACGAGCCGCAGCAGAAGGGGGAGCGGCGTGCCATCCTGAAGAAGGCGGCGCAGACTCCCTCGATCATGGTCGCGTATCACACGGTTCCGTCGGGGTCGCCCGAATTCTTCGCGCTCGACCTGCTGCAGATCATCCTCGGGGACGGAGAGTCCTCCCGCCTGACGCGGCGCCTGGTTTACGAGAAGGAGCTGGCGGCGCGGGTCGAGGTGATCAACGAGCGGCGGATCGACCCCTCCACGTTCGTGCTCTATGCCGAGGCGAAGCCGGGCGTGCCCGCCGCAACCCTCCAAGCC
>WNFM01310146.1_pt2 | contig 12630 bp, 10 predicted proteins | sample 5400271 | NCBI WGS metagenome assembly WNFM01 (sample SAMN13153352, study PRJNA577476) | soil metagenome | isolation source: 60 cm saprolite on Douglas fir-dominated hillslope | place: USA:California | collected 2013-09-17 | reverse complement strand
TCCGTACCTATCGTGCGTTACCTGATCGTTCACGGCATACTGCTCGATTGGCCGGACCACGGGAGGGGTATTGAAGGGGCTTCCGGGCAGGTAGCGCCTTGTCGCGGCGCGGGCTGTTTTCATCATTTACTATTATGCGCGACCTGGCGCGACTTTGGGTGCCTGTTCTTAGGCCCGAGATCGATCCGCAGTCCCCTGACCCGCTGTCCCCAGCGTAGCGGCTCGAACGCCTCCGGGTTCTCCGCTACCGAGGCTGCTATCTCCTGTTCGTCGACGAACACGTGCAGGTGATCCTCCAGCAGCGTGTTTCGCGCACTTTCTCTCGCGGGCGCGCCTTTATCCCGCGGCGCGGGCCGTCGGGATGAGCTAGGGCAAGATGGGGTCCTACCGGCCGGCCTGCGGGCCGGCGGCGATCGAGGAAGGAGATATCGACGTCATCCGACGTGCTGAGCCTGCGGGCGCTGAACCGCGCCCTGCTTGACCGGCAGATGCTGCTGCGCCCGGTTCCGCTGCCCGACGCTGGCCCGCGAGCCGAGCGGGTGATCGAGACCATCGAGCATCTCGCGGGCCTGCAGGCGCAAGCGCCGTTCCCGCCGTACTACGGCCTGTGGTCGCGGCTGCCGGGATTTCGCCCCGGCGATCTGGCCGAGCTGATCCTCAGCCGGAGAGTGGTCCGCATCGCACTGATGCGCGGGACCATTCACCTCGTCTCCGCCCGCGACTGCCTGACGCTGCGGCCCCTGGTCCAGCCGGTACTGGACCGGGGCATGAGCGCGGTATTCGGCCGGCAGCTCGCCGGCGTGGACCCCGGCGCGCTCGCCGCCGCCGCGCGGATCCTCGTGGAAGACAAGCCCAGAACCTTCAGCGAGCTCGGCGCGCTTCTGCACGGCCGGTGGCCCGATCACGCGCCCGCGGCCCTCGCCCAGGGCGTGCGTGCCCTGGTGCCGCTGGTCCAGGTGCCGCCCCGCGCCGTATGGGGCGCGGCCGGCCAGGCGGCGCACACCTCAGCCGAGTCCTGGCTCGGCGGCAGCCTGGAAGCCAGCCCGCGGCAGGAGCACCTGGTCACCCGCTACCTGGCGGCGTTCGGCCCCGCGACGGTCATGGACATGCAGGCCTGGTCCGGCCTGACCCGGCTGCGGGAGGCCGTCGAGCGGCTCCGGCCCGGGCTGCGGACGTTCCGTGATGAGCAGGGGGCCGAGCTGTTCGATCTCCCCGACGCCCCGCGGCCGGACCCGGGCGTCCCGGCCCCGGTGCGCCTGGTCGCGGAGTTCGACAACCTGATCCTCTCCCACGCCGACCGCGCCCGCATCATCAGCGAGGCGAGCCGCAAGCGGATCTTCACCAGGAACGGGATCTTCCCCGGAACCGTGCTCGTCGACGGCTTCGTCGTCGGAATGTGGCGGCTGGCCCGGTCCCGCAGTGCGGCCGCGCTGATCATCGAGATGTTCGAGCCGCTCGGCGAGCGCGACCGCGACGCCATCATCGCCGAGGGCGGGCGCCTGCTCGCGTTCGCGGCACCGGATGCCCCGGCGCACGGCATACAGTTCGCGCCGCTCGTCTAGGCCCGGGTGACCTGGGCACGGTCGCGCTGTGCGAGCGCTCCCGCGAGCCACCATCATCCGTCGGGCCGACCCGTCGCCTGCTGATCATCCACGCAGGGCGGCTGCTTCCGCGATCACGGTTCGCGGAAGACCCCTTCGTGACGGTCGTAGTCGTAGGCGTAGATCTCGCGGCCGTCCAGGTACGCGCGCTCGGCGCGGCTCATCACGTCCAGCGGGTCACCGGACCAGATCACGAGGTCGGCGTCCTTGCCGACCTCGAGCGAGCCGATCCGGTCGGCGACGCCGAGGATGCGCGCCGGGTTGATCGTCACCGAGCGCAGCGCGACATCGCGGTTAAGGCCCTCCTTCACGGCCAGGGTGGCCTGGTGGATCAGGAAGTGGATGGGGACGACCGGATGGTCGGTAGTGATCGCGATCGTGACCCCGGCCGCCGCCAGCTTGCCTGGGTTGGCCAGCGACCGGTTGCGCAGCTCTACCTTGGACCTGCTGGTGAACAGCGGGCCGATGATGACCGGGATGGACTCAGCGGCCAGCAGGTCAGCCAGCAGGTGCGCCTCGGTGCCATGGTCGATCACCAGCTCGTAGCCGAACTCCCGGGCGAGCCTGATGGCGGTGGCGATGTCATCCGCGCGGTGGCAGTGCTGTCGCCACGGAATCTCCCGGCGCAGCACCCGGCCGAGCGCCTCGAGGTTCAGGTCGCGGTGCCTGGACGAAAGCCTCCCGGATCACCGCCGCCGTGCCCAGCCTGGTCGACGGGGTCTTGTCCTTCTCGCCGTAAACGCGCTTCGGATTCTCGCCGAGAGCCGACTTCAGGCCGGCCGGCTCGCGCAGCACCATCTGGTCGACGGCGCGGCCCCAGCACTTGATCGCGACGGTCTGGCCACCGATCGGGTTGCCGGAACCGGGGTTGACGTTCACCGCCAGCACGCCGCCCTCGATGGCGTCGCGGAAGCCCTGGTCGGCCGGGTTGATCGCGTCGAGAGCCCGAACGTAAGCCGTGACCGGGCTGGTCATCTCGTTCACGTCCCGGCCAGCCCAGCCCTCGGCCTCCTCGGCCAAGCCGACATGAGCGTGCGCGTCAATGAAGCCCGGCAGCACCCACTTGCCGGCCGCGTCGACCACCTCGGCGTCGTCCGGCACCGCGAAACCCGGGCCCTCGACCGCGACGATCTTTCCCGCCTCGAGCAGAACTGTCCCGCCGTCGATGGGCTCACCTTCCACCGGCACGACCCGGGCGCCCACGATCGCCTTGCTCATTCCAGCCACGTGCCCGACATTAGCGTCAGCAGCGGACAGCACGGTCGGGTGGTACGGGAGATTCGGCTGTTCGGTCGACTCGCAGTTCCTGCGCGGTGACGTCGATGGGCGCACCGACGGCCGAGACCACCGAGAAGAGGTGGGCTCGCGGACAGGTGCACTAATGTCGGTGCCGTGAGCGGACGAGCCATTCTGGTGACCGGGGCGTCCCGCGGCATCGGACGGGCGATCGCCGAGGCCTTCGCGCGCGAAGGCGACCGGGTCGCCGTTCATCATCGTGGTTCCCCGGGACTGGCCGCCGACGTGCTGGCCGGCCTGCCGGGTGCCGGGCACGTGATCGTTCAGGCCGAGCTGGCCGATCCGGAGCAGGTGCGCCGCATGGTGGCCGAGGCCCATGAGCGGCTGGCCGGCCTGGACGTGCTGGTCAACAACGCCGGCATCTACATATCGCACCCGATTGCCGACGTCAGCTACGCCGAGTGGCAGGCGGCGTGGCAGGCGACGCTCGGCGTCAACCTCATCGGCGCCGCGAACGTTACCTGGTGTGCGGTGCAGCACATGATCCCGGCCGGGGGCGGCCGGATCGTCAACGTGTCGTCGCGCGGGGCCTTCCGCGGGGAGCCCGGCCAGCCGGCCTACGGGGCCAGCAAGGCCGGCCTCAACGCGTTCGGCCAGTCGCTGGCCGTGTCCCTCGCCCGGCACGGCATAACGGTTGCCACGGTCGCACCGGGATTCGTGGACACCGACATGGCGGTCGAGCGTGTGCACGGCCCGGGCGGGGACAAGGTGCGGGCGGAGAGCCCGTTCGGCCGCGTCGCCCGGCCCGACGAAATCGCCGCGGCCGTGGTCTACCTCGCCTCACCGCAGGCCGAGTGGGCCAGCGGCGCCATCCTCGATCTCAACGGCGCCTCGTACCTACGCTCCTAGCGCTGAGCTGCGTTCACGCTAGGGGGCGACCCCCAGAAGGTCCGCGAGCGGTGATAGCCCTATGCCTGGGGGGCGAGCCCCCTGCAGCCTCAACCGCGGAGCAAGTTCCGCGATCTAAGTCCGGACCATGCTGCGGTAGACGGCGAGCAGCGCGGCCTTCTGCTCATCGGCCAGACGCTCATCCCCGTCGATGGCGGACTCCACCGACGACGGCGCGGGCTCGTTACCTGCCGCGCCCCGGTCGGCTGAGCCGCCTGCGGCCGCATCGAGCAGACCCGCCTGGGCCAGCAGGGTTTCGGCGGACACGTTGAGCGCCCCCGAGAGCAGTTTGAGCACCCTGACGGATGGCTGGTGCAGGCCCCGCTCGATCTGGCTCAGATAGGGGTTGGACAGAGTAGTCCGCTCTGCGAGCTGACGCAGCGACAGGTTGGCGAGCTTGCGCTGGCGGCGGATGAAGGCGCCCAGGGCCTCCATGTGAGCACGCCCGCGGCGAACCACGATCGGGCTCGCCGCGGGCGCAGGATCACTTGGCGGCTGGCCCATTCTTCTTGGGGGCTGGCCCATTCTTCTTGGCGGCGGGGCCCGAGTCGGTGTTGGTCTTCTTACCCGCGTCGCCGCCGCGGGGGAGCATCGGTCCGGCCGCGTGCAGCACGCCCTCAGCGAACTTCCGCTGGCTGGCCAGCACCTTCTGGGCGAACTCGTAGGCGTTCCCGGCCAGTTCCTCCGGCTTGGGAAGTCGGCTGGCAAAGGGCAGCCGGTCAGCGAACGGCAGGCTCAGCTGCTTCGGCGTCATCGAGCGGACCGTGTCGGTCCACGTCTTGATGGCGCCGACGACGGCATGCTGGCCCTTGCGGGCTGTCTTCATAATCTCGGCCTGGACTTCCTGGCCGATATTGCGGTTCTCGTTCATGAGACTCCTCACATGGTCTTGCGAACTATACTACGCGCATTGCGATTGATTTGTCAAGCGAGCGGGCGGGGCCGCTGGGCGAGAGTGGCGGGGTCGCTGGGCGGTGGGCGATAAGGTCTTCGGCCCCGAGCTGGCGGGCGCGGCCTGCCGCGCGCGGCAGTGGTCTCACCGGCGGGCTGGTCATCCTCCCCGTGCCGGGCGCTTTGCCTCAGGTCCTCCTTAAGGCGGCGGCGGAGTTCTCGCTCGAGCCCGCCGATCGGAACGAGGTTCTGGGGGGCGCGCGGATCCTTGTGCGGCGTGCTGGCCAGCGGCGGAATCAGCCGGGCGGTCAGGTCGGCGAGCCGTGTCGCGGAGGCGGACGGCAGGTCGGGCGAGCATTCGAGACGGACCACGCCGGACCATGGCACGCCGGGCGCTCCGGGCAGCCGCAAGTACCAGGAGTGACGCCGCCACGATGTGCCCATCGTGAACACCGGGGTCCGCTGCCCTGGGCTCAGCGCGCCGACGACCGCGGCCTGCTCGGGCGGCAGGTAGGACGCGTGGTGGGTCTTGATGTAGCCGACCGTGCGGCCCAGGTGGGTGCGGCCGCGCAGCGGCCCGTCGACCACGAGCAGATCGTCTGCGTCCGGGTACCGGGCCCGGAACGCCAGCGCGAGCTGGACCTCGGCGGCGGCGAGGCGCTGCTGCAGGGCGAGCGACAGCTGGTCGGGCCCGGGCCCCTGGGCCACCCGGACCGGGTAGCGCGCGTGCCGCCCCGCGATGTCGGCGGCATCGGCCGCCGCGGTGAACAACCCGCGCTCAACGGTCACCTCGGCGACGCGCGCGGTGCCAGCCCGGGAGGGCGACCCCCCGGAATCCCCCGCGGTGCCATCGCAGGATACGAGCCCGGCGGCGAGCGATGCCGCGAGGCCCGGCGCAGGCTGCGACCCGTTGCCGTGCAACCAGATCCGGGCGTCGATGCGCCGGACGCCGTCGAGGAACAGCACCGTCCGCGGCAGAGGTGGTGCCAGGTCCGGGTCGAGCGGGCGCCAGCGGTCGGCTGGCCGCTCCAGGTCCAGTCCGAGTTCGGCGGTCGACGCGGCCAGCGCGCCGCCGTCGAGTTCGTCGCCGACCGCCATGCCGTACCCGGGATCCCAGGGATCGACGGTGAACCGCGTGGCGGCTGGCTGGGTCACGCTGTGTCTCCCGTTCGCCTGCGGGGCGCCTTGCCTTCCAGATCGCTCACGCTCGCTCCTCGCGCAGCGCGGACGTGGCGCCCGAGCGACTGACGACAAATCGGACCGGGACCCGCTCGGCAAGCGCGGCTACGTGGGTGACGATGCCGATCATGCGGCCGGAATCCGCGGCCAGGCGTTCCAGGGTCGAGGCCACGGTCTCCAGGCTGTCCTCGTCCAGCGTGCCGAACCCCTCGTCGAGGAACATCGAGTTCAGGTCGCGCATGCCGGAAGACAGCTCCACCACCTGCCGCGAGAGCGCCAGGGCCAGCGCGAGCGAGGCCTGGAACGTCTCGCCGCCCGACAGGGTGTGCACCGGGCGGCGCGCCCCCGCGTCCTCGAAGTCGACGACCACGAGCTCGTTGCGGTCGTCCCTGTCGAGCTGGTACTGGCCTCCGGACAACGCCATCAGCGTCGCCGAGGCCTCGGCGACCAGCGAGTCGAGCGCCTCGCTGCACAGCCAGCGCTCGAAGGCGTTCGCTCGGAGCAGCCCGCCGAGCGTGCTGGCCACCTGCTCCTCCTCGCGCGCCTCGGCGATCTGCCGGTCCAGCCGGCCGGCCTGCCTGAGCGCGTGGCGCACTGCCTCGAGTTCCTTCTCGGCCTGCACCCGGGTTTCGGCCACCGCCGCGGTGATCCGGGCCGGTTCGGTGAGGCCGGTGATGCCGTGCTCGTCGAGCAGGGCGGTCAGCGCATCCGCGCCTTCGGCGAGTTGCTGCCCCAGCGCGCGGGCCGCCGCGTCAAGCCCCGGCTGGCGCTCGCCGCGCTCGGCGTGCTGGGCCGCCGCCCACGCGGCCAGCGAGTCCCACGCCGCGGCCAGGTCGGCGGTGTCCACCTCGGGGGCGCCGAGCCCGACCACCGGGTCGCGGGAGCGGTGCAGCGTGGCCCACGCCGTCTTCTCGTCAGCAACGAGCCCGGCTCGCTCCCGCTCAGCGGCCGAGACCGCGGCCCGCCGCGCGGCCACGTCCCGCCCCGCGGCTTCCAGCGCCTGGTCGGCGATCACGATGAGCTTGAGCTGCATGGCGACCTCGGCCTCGCTGGGGGCGCCGCGCAGGAGCGATTCGACCTCGGCGACCCGGCGCCGCGTGGCCTCGGCCGTGCTTCGGGCACCGGCCGTCACCGCGGCCGCGTCGCCGCGGCACCGCAGCAGGCGCCTGTGCTCCTGGGCGGCGGTCTCACTCGCCTTCCGAGCCTGACCCAGGTCCGCGGCCGCCGCGTGATGCGGCAGGGCGGCGACCGGCTGCTGGCAGACCGGGCAGTCGTCGCCGACGTGCAGCGTCTCGGCCAGGTGGCCGGCGGCGTTCGCGCGGCGGGCCGCGGTCAGCGCGTCCTGGGCGAGCCCGGCCTCCCGCTCGGCGGCCTGAGCCTTGTCCGCCAGGGCATCCTCGGCGGCCTGGGCGTCGGCGCACGCAGCCTCCTGGCGCTCCATGCGGGTAGCCAGCTTGCGTCGCTCGGCGTGCGCGTCGCCGTAACGTTCGGACTTGGTCTTGTCCGGCAGCGCGTCGCGAGACCCCCTCGCCTCCTCCTCGGCCGCCTCTGCCCGAGCCTGCCCGCGCCGGCGCTCGGCGATAAGCGCGTCGGCGCTGGCGATCCTGTCGGCGAGGTCCGGGGCGTCGGCGGGCGCCCGGATCTTGGCCAGCAGCGCGGACTCCTCGCGCCCGGCCCGGGCTTTCTCCCCGGCCTGCCCGGCCTGCTGCGCCAGGGCGGCCAGCGCGGTGAGCCGCTCGTCGACCTCGGCGGCGAGCTCGGTCAGCGTGGCGAGGCGTTCGGCCCAGCGGGCCCCCTCCGCCTCGGTCACGTCATCCAGCTCCCGGCGAGCCTGCACCGCGATGCTCAGCCGGTCGGCGGCGGCCTTCGCGCGCTCCCGGGCGCGCTGGCCGATCTGCTCGTACACGCCGAACGCGAGGAGCTGGACCAGCAGGTCCTGACGCTTGCGAGGCTCGGTGTGCAAGAACTCGGCGAACCGGCCCTGGGGGAGCAGGACCGACTGGGTGAAGTGCTCGTAGCTGAGCCCGAGCAGCTCCTGGACGCAGACCGCCTCGAGGATGGCGGAGATCGGCGCGTCGGAGGGAACGGACTCCTCGAGCCGGTCGAGCCGGGCCTCCCGGGTGTGCACCTGGCCGCGGGCATCCCGGGCCAGCGCCCGCACGGCCGCGTACCTGGCCCCGGCCGCCTCGAACACCAGGCACACGCGGCACGCGTTGGCGGCGGGAGCGAGCGCGTGGGCGATGGCGTTCTCCCGGCCCCAGCGCGGCACCGTGCCGTAGAGGGCGAAGCAGAGCCCGTCGATGACCGTGCTCTTGCCCGACCCGGTCGGGCCGGTGAGCGCGAAGAAGTCGATGTCGGTGAAGTCGACGCTCGCGGGCTGGCGGTAGCTCCCGAACCCGTCGAGCAGCAGGCGCAGCGGCCGCATCATGCCTCCCCGGTGATGGCGTCGAGCAGCCCAGCGAACATGCCCAAGATCCGGGGGTCGTCGACGTTCTGCTCGGCGAGGTAGTCCCCGAACAGCTGCTGGGGGGTTCGCCCGGCCCGGCTGGGCTTCGCGCCGCCGCCGGTGCCCGGCCGGGGCCTGTGCTCGTCATCGAGCTGGACCTCAAGGGCGTTCGGGAGCTTGTCCCGGACCAGGTCGCCCAGGCCCGCCCGGCCCTGCTCGGCCAGCACGACGCGCAGGTACGCGTCGCCCGCCTGCTCGCCCGCGGCGATCACCTCGTCCAGCGTGCCGCGCAGCGTCCGCAGCGGCCGGCCGCCGGCCACCGGCACCGGCCGGACGTCGGCCCTGATCCCGGGCGCCGCGGTGACGATCAGCGCGACGCTCTCGTTGGCCTCCTCGCCGAAGTCGATGGCCAGCGGCGAGCCGGGGTAATAGGCCGGGCAGGCGGCGGGGATCTCCTGATGGCGGTGTAGGTGGCCGAGGGCCGCGTAGTGCGCCGAGGCTGGGAACATGCTGGCGGGCAGCTCGTAGTCCAGTGCGCTCTGCGTCCCGCGCTCGCCGCCGCCGCGCCGCCCGCCAAGCAGCGTGACGTGCGCCATCACGACGTTGACCGCGTCCGGGGTGAAGCCGCTGGTGAGCATCGTCACGAGCTGGGCCATCCGCCGGCTGTAGTCGAGGGTGTGCTCGGCGCTCTCGTGCAGCAGCACCTCGGCGGCGCGGACCGCGTAGCGGTGCGAAAGGAACGGCAGCGCGGCCACGCGGATGTCCTCGCCGCCCCGCGTGCGCAGGCTCAGCGTCCCGCCGGAGTCCGGCCGCTTCGGCGTGCCGAGCACGTGCAGCCCGAGCTCGGCAAGCACCGGCCGGTACACCGCGTCGATCAGGCTCTGGTTGTCGTGGTTGCCGGCGATCGCCACGACCTGACGGCCGTCCTCGCGCAGGGCCATCAGGGTGCGCATCACCAGGCCCTGCGCCTTCGGGCTGGGCGCCGCCGTCTCGAACAGGTCACCGGCGATCAGCACCACCTCGACGTCCTCGTCGCGGGCGGCGCGCACGATGCTGCCGAGCACCGCCACCTGCTCGTCGTGCCGGTCCCGCCCCTTGAGGACCTTGCCGACGTGCCAGTCGCTGGTGTGCAGGATCCTCATCGCCCGCTCCTGCCTCCCGGTGGCCCCTCCGACGAGAGTTCTACCATTGCGTTCGGACAATCCTCCTGGGTCAGAACGGCGGTGGGTCGTCTGCCGCCCCTGGGATGGTGGCGAACGGGTCGGCGGGCGTCGCGGGGCCGTCGTCGTGTCCGGCCCACTTGCCCTTCTCGCTGGGCCGGGTCGCCCACGCGGGGAACGGGAAGTCCACCGCCAGCGGCACCGGGATGTCGGGCTGGGCGATGAACATCGTGCCGGGCTTGGCCAGCGTCGCGCGCTGCCGCTGGGCCGGCGGCAGGAAACCGTACTCGGGACGCTCGGCCTCGGCGGCGTCGAGCCGCCCGGCGACGCAGATCGCGCAGTTGGCCAGGATCCGGCGCTCCACCTCGCTGGCGGTCTGCTGCGCGCCGATCAGGATCACGCCCAGCGACCGGCCGCGCTCCGCGACGTCCAGCAGGATCTGCTTGATCGGGCTGTCGCCCTCGCGCGGCGCGTACTTGTTCAGCTCGTCCAGGACCACGAACATCAGCGGCCGCGCGGTGCCCTGCCGCTCCTTGCGGGCGAACTCCCCGCGCAGCGTGACGCCGACGACGAACCGCTGCGCGCGGTCGGGCAGGTTGTGCAGGTCGACGACGGTCACCTGGGCGCGGGACGTGGTGATCGAGCGCTCGCCGCGGTGCGCCAGGTCGCCGCGGATAATGCCCGACAACGGCTTCACTGCCGAACGCAGCCGGCGCAGGAGGGCGTTCACGCTGCCGGTGATCGCGGCGCCGCCGACCCACGACCCGCGCTGGCTGTCGTCGCCCAGCTCCGCCTCGAGCAGCGTGACCAGGTCGCCGAAGCTGCGGATCGGGTCGTCGCGTACCGGGTCGACTCCGCGCACCCGGATCGCCCCGTCCTGGCCGGCCGGGACCGCGTCGCGCTTGAGCCGCGCGGCGACCTGGCCGATCAGCATCGTGTACTGGGCCCGCTCGTCCTCGGCGTCGGCGAACACGAACGCCAGCAGCTCGTCGGCGCAGAACTCGGCCAGCGTCCAGTAGAACGGGCTGACCGCCCGGTCGCGCGCGGAGACGTCCGGCGTGCCGGACGGGTCGTCGCGCCGCGGCCGCCGCGGCGGGGCGAACACCCGGACGTTCCCGAACGGCTCGGCCGGCAGCCCGAGCGCGCCATAGCGTTCCTGCTGCGCCGGGGAGAGCCGGCTGTTGGCGTAGTCGAGGAACAGCAGGTCCTCGCCCTTGACCGAGAAAATCAGCGCCTTGGTGTTGTGGGCCTCGCGCGCCAGCACGCCGCAGTTGGTGATCGAGTGCAGCAGGAACAGCGCGAACGAGGTCTTGGTCGCGATCCCCGAGACCCCGGAGATCGACACGTGAGCGCCGCGGGTGCCGTCGACGAACTCGAAGTTGATGAAGACCGGCTGCCCGTCCCGGCCGAACCCGACGGGCACCTTCTGATCGCCCATCTCGTCGAAGTACAGCGCGGACTCACGCTGATCCCCCCGGGCCCTGGTGACGGCGGCCCCCGGCAGCGGCGGCACGTAGATCTCGGGCTCGACCCGGGTGACCGCGACCTCGGCAACCTCGCAGACCTCGGCGGGCAGCGCGCCCTGCTCGATGAGGAACACGTCAGAGGCGAACCGGGCACCCTCGTGCACCGCCTCGACGTTCGTGACCACCCCGGATATCTGGACCGGCGGCTGCCCGGGCAGCTCGCGGCGGGTGACCACGACGTCGTCGAGCTGCAGGTACTGGCCGGGGGCCAGCCCAACAGAGAACTGCAGCGGCGTCGCGGGTACCGTGCCCACGACCAGGCCGACGGGATCGCCAGCGGCTTCGCCTACGGGATGTGCTGACCCTGCCACGGTCCCCCTTAACGATGACCGGCTCGCGCTGAGCCTACGTCCAGAACGCCCGGGATTCCCGGATACTCGCCGGCCGGCACCGGAATACGTGCGCTCCGCGCGCCGTTGCAGCTCGAGGCTGAAGAAAACGAAACGTTGCGTATCGAAAAGGTGAGATGAGAATGCCCTGCATGACCGGCGTGAGCGTCCGGCCAGAAAGCCAGGCGCCGGATCAGCCGGGGGAGGGGCCGTCCGGGCCGGCCATGGCGCCGGACCCGTCCGCGCCGGCCATGGCGCCGGACCCGTCCGCGCCGGCCATGGCGCCGGGCCCGTCCGCGCCGGCCACGGTGCCGGACCCGTCCGGGCGCTCCGGGCCGTCGCCGTCTGGCCGGCCCTCCGGGCATCGCGGGCTCGGCCTGGCGCTCATCCTGACCGCCGCGTTCATGGTCGTCCTGGACTTCAGCATCGTGAACGTGGCCCTGGCGTCGATCGAGCGAGAACTCGGCTTCTCGGCGTCGGCGGTGCAGTGGATCGTGACCGGATACGCGATCGCGTTCGGTGGCCTGCTGATCCTGGGCGGACGCGCCGCCGACGTATTCGGCCGGCGCCGCATGTTCATGGCCGGGCTGCTGATCTTCTCTGCGGCGTCGCTGGCCGGCGGGCTGGCCCACGACCCTTTTCTGCTCGTGGCCGCGCGCGTGGTGCAGGGCGCCGGCGCCGCGCTGGTCGCCCCGTCGGCCCTCTCCCTGATCACGACCGGCTTTGCCGAAGGCGCGCAACGCACCCGTGCCCTGGGCATGTACGGCGCCACCGCGTCGGTGGGCTTCGTGGCGGGCCAGGTGCTGGGCGGCGTGCTGGTCCAGTTCACTAGCTGGCGGGCCGTGTTCCTGGTGAACGTGCCGGTCGGCGTCCTGGCCCTGCTGCTCGCGCCGCGGCTGCTCGGCGAGTCGCGCCGCGAGGCGCCGCGCGAGGTGCTTCGCGACCGGTCCGGGCGCAGGAGGAACAGCAGGCTCGACGTCGGCGGCGCGCTGCTCATCACCGGGGCCGTGGCCGCGCTGGTGTTCGCCGTGTCCCAGGCGGACGTGCTCGGCTGGGCCTCGCCGGCCGTGCTCGGCGCGCTGCTGCTGGCCGCCGGCGGCGGCGCGGCGTTCGTGCTGGTAGAGCGGCGTCATCCCGATCCGCTGGTCCGCGTCAGCTTGCTGCGGCGGCCCGCGCTGCGCCAGGCCGCCGCGATGAACCTGCTGCTCGGCCTGTGGAACGGCGGCGAGCTGATCGTGCTGTCGTTCTACTTCCAGCAGCTCCTGCACTACTCGCCGCTGGCGACCGGCCTGGCCATCGCGCCGCAGGGCGTGG
>WNFM01273059.1_pt1 | contig 12631 bp, 11 predicted proteins | sample 5400271 | NCBI WGS metagenome assembly WNFM01 (sample SAMN13153352, study PRJNA577476) | soil metagenome | isolation source: 60 cm saprolite on Douglas fir-dominated hillslope | place: USA:California | collected 2013-09-17 | reverse complement strand
CGTTTGCAATTTTAGCGACCGTAAGCCAGGCGAACTGCCAGGTAGTTTGGCAGACCTGCATTGATGATCTTTTCTTGCGTTTTATTGAATGCATAGGGGATACGATAGAACTCGAAGCCCTCTTCCGTGTCGAAGATCATAAAGGCTGCGCGGGGGTCTCCATCGCGCGGCTGGCCTACACCTCCCGGATTAATGATCGCTCGTTGTCCTTCTGGTGCGTCCCAATGACCCTCGGGAGGAGTTAGCATTTCATTGGTGACCTGGACCATACTCTCACTTAACCCCAACAGAGCTAATAATTCTTCGATTTCACTGTTGAGGCGATCTTCGGCGCTGAGAATGGTCTCTTCTGGTGTGACCGCTTTATTTTTTTCTGGAGCGTTATTTTCCTCATCCTCTTTGGGCGTTTCTGCCGCAACCTCTGCAAGTTCCCCGCCACTGCCAGCATCTTCTTCTATAAACGTAGAAGTGTCCGGCGCAACTTCATTGGACTCTGTGTCCCGAGGCTCTATGACTCCCTCGTCCGGTTTATCGTTGTCATCTTCGGTACCGGGTGTTCCGTCATGAACGAGCCGCGTCGTTGGAATAAGATTCTCGTCTTCTTCTCCATGAGCTTCGTCCTCGTCCTCGCCACTCTGAACCTCGACAGGCGGATTTATTTCGCTGGTAGCAGCTTCCTCAGAAGCTTTGATACGAGCTTCGATGAGGGTATTGGCTTCGGCTTCATTGACGGTCTTGCCGGTTTCGTGGTCCGCGTAGGCACTTTCAGCTTTTCCTGCGCTCTTGCTCGTCGACGCAGTGGGATGGATCACGGCCAGTTGTGCTGTTTCATCTGTCGCTTCTATATCTTCCTGGGTATCTTCGTCTTCTCCAACGAGGGGTTGAGTAAAGCCATTCTGATCTGCTTCTATCAATGGAAGTGTCGGGGCATTGGCAATCGCGTCCGGTTGTTGAAAAATGACGGGGACATGGGTATGTCCTACGAAGCAGAAGCGACTGCTAAAGTATTGGAAACTGCGCTCTGCGAGAACTTCAGAAGTCAGATACTCCCACAGCGGGCCATATGGGCTGCCATGAACAAGCGTACACTCATCTATTTCAATGCGTTCTGGCAGCTCTGCCAGAAATGTACGATGCTTTTCGGTCAACTGTTCAGCTGTCCATTCTGCCGAGATACGCGCTGCCGCGCTGAAGTCTTCTAAATCGATCTTGCCCACCGCTGCCCAATCATGATTGCCAGCAATGATAACGTCTGTACGTTCGCGTAATTTTGTAATACATTCATTAGGATTGGGACCATAGCCAACCAGATCACCGAGAAACCAGATCTGATCAATGGGCTTTTCTTTAGCGAGCTCATCGATTTTAGCCAGTACAGCTTCAAGTGCTTCCAGGTTAGCATGGATATCGGTAAATACAGCGTAGCGCATATCCGTGTACTCTATTTCAAATTACTACATAACATAAGTAAGGTCAGTGGCTATTTTATCATGTTTGCAAGGGTGTTGCTAGTACCAGTATAAATACGGAAAACATACATCTGCTTATCGTTCATTTCTTTACAAACCCCTTGATTGTGCTTATCTAGAGAGAAAGGTGCCCATGGATCTGCGACAATGGTTCACTTCACGGCAGTCTCGACGAAGTATGCTGCAAAATCTTGGTATCCTGGCGGGACTGGGTCTCACGTACGAAGCAGGTATGTTTGCTACCCGGGAAACACGTGCCGCCATAGTTGGAAGCGATATCAACCCGGTCAATCATGTACTGATTGCTTGCCAGGAGAATCGCACCTTTGATGATTACTTTGGCTACTATCCAAAGGCGGGTAAATTTGGCCTTCCAGCAAACTATACTCTGCCCGATGGCAAGGGCGGTACTGTCACTCCTCAGCATAACTTCCTCCCGATTTCCAATAATCCCTCGCATTCCTGGCAATCTATTCATAGCGAATGGAACAAAGGGGCCATGGATGGTTTCTACATTGTTGATGGCGCTACCGCGCTGGGCTACTATGATGGCTCAGATCTGCCCTACTACTATGCCCTGGCCGATAATTTCACCCTGTGTGGTAGCTACTTCTGTTCGTTGCTCGGTCCATCTACGCCGAACCGCCTTGCCCTCATATCTGGAACCGCTGGGGGCAACACCACCAATACTGTTACGCGTGGCAGCCTGGATTGGCCGACAATTGTAGATCTGTTGGACGCCCACAAAATTACCTGGAAGTGCTACAATTTGGGCGTTGGTACGGGTACCTCGTTGGAGGATTTCAACGTTCTTGTCTATTTCAAACGCTGGCAAAAGGATCCCCGCCTCAACTTTACCGAGGACGATTATCAGGCCGACCTGCGAGCCGGTACATTGCCTCAGGTCTCATTTCTGATAACTGAGTACCTGGTAAGTGAGCATCCACCTGCTGATATTCAGATGGGCCAACATAAAATGGCGGAGGTGATTAATGCCCTGATCGCTTCAAAACTATGGCAGAGTTCTGCCCTCTTCTTCACCTATGATGAAGGTGGCGGCTTTTTCGATCATATTGCCCCTGCCCAGGTAGATGCATATGGACTGGGTTTTCGTGTGCCCACGCTTGTCGTGTCGCCATGGGCCAGGCGTGGCTATGTCTCAGGGCAACTGTATGAGCATGGCTCTCTACTCAAGTTTATCGAGCGACGCTTTGGTCTGCCATCGTTGGCGAGCGTTAATCATACGTTCGATAGCTCTACACCCGCTACAAATAACGATGCGGCCAATGGTAAGTCGACAGGTCCAGCCGCTCCTCCACGAGATGCGCTGCCGCAACTCGGCGATTTCTACGAAGCCTTCGACTTTACCCAGAACCCCAATTACTATCCTTCTCTGCCATCTTTGGATTAAAAAGGGTAATACCGAGAGCTCCCTGCTGGCCGCGCCACAGGGAGTTCTCGGTATTACCCCCAATGATCCCAAAACAACATGTCTCATTTTGAGACATGTTGGGATTGAATGTGCGTACCCATATGTTTCACCGGGTGCCTATGCATGAAGATCCATTATCTACGGACTCGGTACCTTGAGCGGCAACCCGAAGCCCCAGTTGAGCAGGGTAGCTGCATCAGCAAAGCGTGAGGTTTCATCCACACTGCCAAGGACAATCCCTATCAGGTGATGACCATTACGCGTGGCCGAGAAAACCAGGCATCCTCCTGCTTCTGCGGTGTAACCTGTTTTAATGCCGGTCGTTCCTGGATAGGGTTTGACTGTGGGGGTAATGTCGCTATGGGCCAGGAAGGCATTGGTGGTATTCCATATATATGGATGATGTGTGCCGGTGGCAGGAAGGGTATATTGTGGGGTCTTTACGATCTGTGCGAATAGTGGAAGGCTCATTGCATATTGCGCCAGGCGAATGAGATCATAGGTTGTTGTATAGTTTTGACCGGTCTTATAAGTCAAACCGTCGGGATTGATATAGTGCGTTTGAAAGAGGTGCAGGCGGTAGGCGAAGATATTCATGACATTGACAAAGTTATCACTATTGCCACTGATACCGTCGGCAATAACAATGGCTGCGTCATCACCTGAGGGTAAGAGTAGCGCGTAGAGTAAATCTTTTAGTTTGATTTTGTCGCCAACGTGCAACTGGGCATTACTACCGTTATTATTAACCCATTCATCGTGAGCATCCTGTTTAACAGTGATCATCTGGTCGATTCATCGTGAGCATCCTGTTTAACAGTGATCATCTGGTCGAGATTACCCATCTGGATAGCTATAACTGCCGTCATGATCTTGGTAGTACTTGCCATGGAGAGCGGGACTTCGCCATGAAAGTCATCCAGCGTATGTCCGGTGTCGGCGTCAAGTAGATAGGCGGCTTTGGCGTGAAGGGTGGGAGGTGTGCCCTCAACTGTAAGGATAGGTTTTGGCGGTGGTGTGGGCGTAGGTGTAAAGGGAACTGGCGTTGGTGATGGTGTCGGAGTAGGAGTGGCAGAAGCAAAACTACTGAGCAGATGGGCTCCTACAGGCGTGAAGGCTAGCACTGGCGTTATAACCCCTATACTGATTGCCAATACCAGCAGAATAACGGCGAGGATACGGCGTCCCATGAATCGTATTACCACCTATCGATGATGATCTTTGACTTTTAAATCTGGTATACACTGTGTGTTTTTATATCGGATTAATTTGTTAAAAATCATTGTATATTATTGTTGCTCAGGCCGATAATTGCTATTGAGCTATGCTGGCTTGATACGCGTTCCATGTATCAAGCCAGCATAGCTCAATAGCGGAGCCTTTGGCTAGGCGTAAGCTAGTGCTTCAGGCCATTGCTTGTGATAATCTGTGACTCGTTCGAAGGCGTCAGCAACACGCAGAATTACGTCTTCAGCAAAGATGTTGCCCAGCAATTGCAGGCCTACGGGTAAGCCATTGCTAAAGCCGCCGGGGATAGAGATGCCACAGATACCCGCCAGGTTTGCCGGGATTGTGAAAACGTCCTGGAGGTACATCTCATAAGGATCAGATATCTCGCCCAGCCTGAAGGCAACGCTCGGAGTAGCAGGGCTGGCCAGGACGTCAAAGCGCTCAAAGGCGCGGTCAAAATCTTGCGTGATCAGTGCGCGTACCTTTTCAGCTTGCTTATAGTAGGCATCATAGTAGCCAGAAGAGAGGGCATATGTACCCAGCATGATACGTCGTTTGACTTCTTGTCCAAACCCATGTTCGCGTGTTTGTTCCAGGGCTTCCCACATATCATCGGTGTCGCGATAAGAGTACCCATACTTTACACCGTCGTAGCGTGCCAGGTTGGCACTTGCTTCTGCTGGAGCAATAATATAGTACGCCGATACTCCATACTTGGTATGTGGTAGGGAAACCTCACTCACCTCGGCCCCCAACTCGCGCAGCTTTTCGATATCCTGGCGGACAGCCGCGACGACTCCCGGCTGTGTGCCTTCTACCCAATATTCTTCAGGTACGCCGATGCGCATACCTTTGATATTACCTTTGAGGGCTGCACTATAGTCGGGAACTGGCTTGTATGAACTCGTGGAATCGCGGCTATCTGGACCAGCGACTGCTTGTAATAAGATAGCCGCATCGCGTGCGCTGCGAGCGAAAGGTCCAATCTGGTCGAGCGACGAAGCGAACGCGACAAGGCCAAAGCGCGAGACGCGCCCATACGTTGGCTTTAAGCCTACAACATTACACAGCGCAGCGGGTTGGCGAATAGATCCGCCCGTATCACTGCCATAGGAACCCATAGCCATACCTGCCGCCACAGCAGCGGCTGAACCGCCGCTGCTGCCGCCTGGCGCACGCTCAAGATCCCACGGGTTGTGGGTAGGGAAGAAGGCAGAGTGTTCCGTGGAGGAACCCATAGCGAACTCGTCCATGTTGGTCTTGCCCACCATCACAGCGCCAATAGCATTGAGCCGTTCCATGACGGTGGCATCAAAAGGTGGCTTAAAGTTTTTTAACATGTTTGAGCCACACGTGGTGGTGATTCCCCTGGTGCAAATCACATCTTTGATGGCTATTGGGATGCCCGTCAATGGCGAAACAGCGTCTCCACGTTGGAAGTGGAGATCTGCTTCTTGTGCCTGCTTCATGGCCAGATCATCCGTCACAAGCGTAAAGGCTTTTACCTTATCGTCCAGCGCTCGAATGCGTTCAAGATGTGCACGCGTTAATTCTACCGATGATATTTTCTTTTGACGCAGCAGGTCCCCTGCCTCGGCGATGGTCAGTTTGTATAATTCAGCCATAATTTATGCTTCTCCCTCCAGCACCGCACGGACCTTGAGACAATTATCTTCCTGGGCGGGAGCATTGGCAAGCAGTAGTTCTGGTGCATATGATGGTTGTGGAATATCTTCGCGCATAACATTGGTGAGGCGCGAAGCATGGCTGGTGGGTGACACTCCGCTCACGTCAGCTTCCTGCAAGATAGCGATGTTCTGCAAGATGACGGAGAGCTGGTCACCAAAAACTGTGATTTCTTCTTCACTCATACCCAGGCGGGCAAGTTTTGCGACGTTCTTTACTGTCTCACGATCAATCATTCTCAATATCCTCTTCTACGCTTACCAGCGGACGTGAAAGCCGCTTATATGTTCTGTAGGTTGCCTCCATACGTTTTTCACCTCACGCACCTGGGCCGCGGACGGCCCCCGCCATAGCAGTGTCAGGAGGCGTTCAAGCGCAGGACGCGGTCCCTGGGCCAGTACTTCTACATCACCATTGCTTTCATTGCGTGCATAGCCACGCAGGCCCAGGCTCTGGGCTTTTTGCACGACGAAGTAGCGAAAACCTACTCCTTGTACCTGTCCACGCACCATTGCATGTAATTCCTGTATCTCATTCGTGCTGCTGCTCTGGTTCATGCTCTCCATCATAGCATACTCTTGCCTGCTGCACTAGTACCATTCCATGTTTTTTCACCCCAACAATGGAGGCTGCTGGTCACATGTTAGCACTCTCGTGGGAAGATACGCCCACGTATTTGTAGGAGACAGGATGTTAGCTCTTCTAGATACAAGGCTCAGATATGCGCAGAAGATGCGCAAGATTTTCAGGATTATTTCAGGGAAGGGCGCTAAGATGTAGAGTATAACGCAACAAAACCGTCTCTACTAACGTAGTAATAGGTACGACTCCTGTTCTACATATTTTTGGGTACGGGTCCCCCTTGTGCTTTGGTGTCAACGTGATACACTATATGTATCTACAATGCATCAGGTAGTAAAGACCTCAAAACGAATTGGGGAGAAATACATGCAGTCAATACAAGATTTAGCTTCCGCAGTACAACGGGTTGTAGGAAATGTTGAAAAGGTAATTGTAGGTAAAGGCGAATCAGTAGCCTTCAGTCTTATTGCTGTTATCTGCCATGGTCATGTATTGATCGAAGATGTGCCCGGAGTGGGTAAAACCGTTCTAACCAAAGCTATTGCACGTTCGATCGGATGTACATTCAAGCGTATCCAATTTACGCCTGACCTTTTGCCTAGTGATGTAACCGGTACATCAATCTATAATCAGAAGACGGGTAACTTCGAGTTTCGGGCTGGCCCGATTATGGCTCAAATTGTACTGGCTGATGAAATCAATCGTGCTACCCCTAAAACCCAATCAGCCTTGCTGGAGGCAATGGAAGAGTCACAAATCACTGTTGATGGTGTTTCGTATCGCTTACCGGAGCCATTTATGGTTATGGCAACACAGAATCCTATTGAATATGAAGGCACTTTCCCCCTACCTGAAGCCCAACTTGACCGCTTTATGATGAATATAAGTATTGGCTATCCCAAGGCTTCCGATGAAATGAATATCCTGGACAGCCACCAGCATCATCATCCTCTCGATGACCTGGCTCAGATTATGTTAGCGGAAGAATTAGTAAGCATTCAACAACAGGTGCGCAATGTACATGTTGAACCCTCGATTCGCGAATATATTGTAACAATTGCTCATGCCACGCGGAGCCATCCTAACATTTATCTTGGCGCAAGTCCGCGTGGTTCACTGGCGTTGTTCCGTGGCGCCCAGGCGCTAGCGGCTATGCGTGGGCGTGGTTATGTCATCCCCGACGATGTGAAACTGCTAGCCAAACCGACGCTAGCGCACCGTATCATTGTCACTCCGGCTGCCCGTGTGCGATCTATCACCTCCATGGCCATTCTAGAAGAGATACTACAAAATGTACCTGTGCCTGGCGCATGGGTCGGTGGTGGAAAGGGGCGCTAGTCTATGCGACCCTGGCAAGCGGCATTATTGATTGCTGTACTCTTCTTCTTCTCGATCAGCAGCGGCTGGACCGTACTCTATAAACTGACGTATGTACTGCTTACACTGTTCATCTTGTCATGGCTGTGGGCACGCTATAGCCTGCGCAAGTTGACTTTTCATCGCAATACGACTAGCGGCCGTGTACAGGTCGGCGAGACTTTTGAAGAGCGTCTGATGCTGGATAATACCAGTGTCTTGCCCAAACTCTGGGTACAGATTGCTGATGGTTCTGATCTACCCGGGCACCGTGCTGGTTATGTAGCAAGCATGGGTGGACGAAAACGAGCGATGTGGAAGGCACGCACACTCTGTAAGAGGCGCGGACGTTTTCAATTGGGGCCGGTAACGGCTAGTAGTGGTGATCCATTTGGTCTCTTCCGCCGCCGCAAATTCTTAACTCCATCACATGAACTCCTGGTGTTGCCACAGGTGTTGCCTATTAGTAGTTTCGCGCTCTTTACAGGGGGACTGCCGGGTAGAGGCCGGAGTTCGCGCCGCGCCCTGCAAACAACCACCAATGCCACCACGATTCGTGACTATATGGCGGGTGATGCCCTCAGTCGTATTCATTGGCGTTCTAGTGCGCATTATAATAAATTAATGGTGAAAGAATTTGACCTGGATCCAGCGGTGGATGCCTGGATCTTTCTTGATTTGCACGACGTAGTACAGGCAGGAGAAGGTGAACACTCCACAGAAGAATATGGAGTAACGCTTGCCGCTACGATCGCTACCTACCTTTTGCGTCAAGACTTATCAGTAGGTATGATTGTGAACGGGCACCATCGTGAAATTCTCTCACTTGACCGCGGCGATCGGCAAATTGAACGTGTTCTTGAACTCCTGGCGGTGGTAACAGCAGGCCCGGGTCCTGATCTTAAAGAGGCCCTGGCCCTGGATGCTCTCCACTTTGGAAGAAATACGGTAGCTATTGTGATTACACCTTCTAATTCGCGGGATTGGCATGAAGGAATACGTCACCTGCAGCGTCGCGGCGTGAAGGTGGCCGTAGTAGGCTTGAATGCTGCATCGTTCGAAAATGGACCACCAGATGAAGATTCGCTGGCACTCTTGGAAGGGGCCGGTGTACCTATTATGCGTATTAAACGTGGAGACTCGTTGACCCAAGTCCTTGAGAGCAGCCAAGAGGCGCGTTTCGCCAAGCGGAGGTAAGGGTAATGCAAGAAACAGTGCGCAATGCATCAGTTGAACGATTATCAAAGATTATCTCCGAAACAGGTCAAAGAGGCGGAGGGTCTGGTAATGGTAAGAATGCTGAGCCACGTCGGCCAATGTTCAGTATTCACCTGGGATTGGACGAGGGCTGGTTCTCATTGTTGCTGTTGGCAGCTGTCGTGTATAGCACGGTCTGGTGTGTGCAGGCAGCCGACTGGGTTGATCATCTGAGCGTACTTTCTCTGACCACCCTGATTGGCCTGATTATGGGGGTTATCGCTGCCAAGCAGACGCGTTTTCCACGCCTGGTTGTGCACCTGGTGGCTATCATCTTTGGTTTGCTGCTAGCTTTCTGGCAAACGGCGGGTGCTTTTTATGGAGGTAGTACTGCTGCACTGGCTAATGGTATGCATCAATGGTTTGCTTTAGCTATCGCGGGAGGAACGGGCGAAGATGACTCGATCTTCCTCTTCTTCATTGCTGCCCTGGGCTTTGCCCTGGCCTATACGAGTGCCTGGCTTGTCTATCGTATACGCAGTCCGTGGCTAACGATTGTTGCCAACGCTGTTGTGCTTCTGATCAATTTGAGCAATTTGGATGCTGGATATATTGCCTACCTGGTTGTATTCCTGATAGCCTCATTGTTGCTCGTGTTACGTTTTAATCTTCATGAGTCGGTGAAACGCTGGCAACGGCAGGGGCTGCGTTATGCCGATGATCTCGGTTGGGATGTCATGCAAGCAGGGGCACTCGTCTCCATTGGTATTCTGATTTTCTCCTGGCTTCTGCCATGGGGCTATACCAACGATACCGTATCTCAAATCTGGAATGCGAATGCCAATCCCTGGGTACAGCTAGAAGATACCTGGAATAGAGTTATCTCTCTGAGCGGTGGCAGCAATCCTAATAACCATGGAAATTTCAGGGATACGCTTGTGTTGGGGGGGAATCCTAACCTGAATAACGACGTAGTGTTTACCGTGCAGAGTGATGATCCTACCCAGTACCTGGCCTCGTTGAGTTACGATACCTATGATGGGCGCGGTTGGTCAAATAGCCCCACTTTCTCGACGGGAACACAAGCAAACGAAGTTATTCCGAGTGAATCCGCTGTAGTGCATACTGATGTCCAACATGTACAGGTGGTTAATCCTCCGGGTGAGCAATATCAGTATTTGTTTGGTGCATCGCAATTTGCATCTGTCAATCAACCTATTGTAGTCGTCAGGAGTACGAAGGACGACTCAGTAGTCGCAATCCTCTCGAAGAATGGTAAATTGACGGCGGGAGCGACCTACACCTTAATCTCCTATATTTCTTCTGCCGATGAAAAGTTGCTGCGTACAGTACCCATGCCAGCAGATTCGCCGCGCTTTGCTGATAACTACGATGGGCAATATCCGTTGACCTACTATAATCCGGCCATTCTAAGCAGCTATACACAACTACCGAAGACGCTTGATCCCAACATCAAAGCATTGTCTCAGCGTATCACCGCAAATGCGCCAACTATGTATGACAAGGTGATCGCCTTGGAGACGTACCTGCGCAACAATTTTACCTATGATGTCAATGTGCATCTTCCCAATAATGAGGAGGCGGTCTCCTGGTTCCTGTTTCGTAGTCCTCATAAGGGCTTTTGTAACTACTTTTCTACGACGATGGCGGTGATGGCACGTAGTCTGGGTATACCAGCGCGTGTGGTAGTAGGTTATACAAACGGGCATCTTGATGAAAAGCATCATCAACGCATCATGTATGGTACTGACGCGCATAGCTGGACACAGGTTTACTTTGCTGGTTACGGCTGGGTCAATTTTGAGCCATCAGCTGGCTTTACTTCCTTCACGCGGCCGACTCCTGGTCAATTTCAATCGAGTGGTCCAATTACTGTGACAACTGGTGGTGGCACATCTCATCCTGTTACCAAAAACCGCTCTCTGCAAGATCCTGGAGCACTAGATAGTGGAAGCTCTTCTCCCGTAACGACGGCGCAGGCTGAGGCCCAATTCACTCAACGTGTAGGCATTGCCTTTGGTAGTGTCATCCTGCTCATCCTGTTTAGTCTGGTGTTTTTAGGTGTCTGGTGGCGGCGTCTATTCCGCAACTATAGCATCTCTGCCCAGATATATGGTCGTATGTGCTTGTTGGCAAATTGGGCGGGTATACCCGTTCAACGTTCGCAAACACCTCATGAGTATATCAATGCGCTAGCTGTAGCTGCCCCTGAGGAATCCACAACGTTGGCGCGCTTTGGTGACATTTACGTACGTGAGTTATGGGCTGATCCGGCCAGTCCGGAACATCCACGCGCTTCGGGTGAGGTGAGGGAGTTGCCCGGCTTATGGAAGCGCCTACAGCCGCCTCTCTTCAAATACCTCCTGCGTCATCCAAACTTCTTATGGGTAGTACCGAAGCAGGCTGCGAATTTCTTGGGTCAACTACGAGCCAGGAGACATGCTCAGCGTGATTTTCATCAGGACTTGTAGCTAATCTGTTTGACGAAACGTTTGTACTCTTGTACACTGGAAGGTAGAGCTTGTAGCCTGACACCAGCAAGGTGTCAGGCTTGTTCTACTGTTAAGAAACTTCATGGCTTACTTTAGGAGAGGACCCTATGTTAAAAAACGATACTACGAACAATGATCAACCGCTGCCAAACTCAAATCTTCAAGCACAGCAACCTCGCGCCGTTGAAATTGCTCATGCCCTGCCCATGCGCTTACAAACCCTGGATCTGGCGCGTCATACCGTCATTGCTCCTAGTGGTAGACGCTATGTAGTAGCAACGTATGACGACTCTCGTCTGAACCGTGGTTTCGTAACTTCCGTCTTTCCCCAGCAGAATGACTATCTTACTCTTGTGCGTTTGACTATTATTGAATACAGTAGTACTACTCCTGATGAAGCAATCAAACGCCATATAGCAACCGCAGAGGCCATTCAAAAGGGTAAATTGAAAGCCCTTAACAAATAAACTGATAAAAGTCTGTTAAATCCTGATTAAGAGGCTCAATAAGCCTTGACAAGAAGCTAAATGATTCCGTATACTCTCTTCAGTGGGATTGCGACAGCGATCCCTGTAATTGTCTCTGATCTGTATAATAGATCGGCAGTATTTACTCAGAAAATCTCATGGAAGGAGATGGCGAGCATGACTACAAACGCAGAATTTTTCCGCACGACTCGTTTGCGCGATATCGGCGCTATTTACGGCCATGCTATGCCCTTCGGCCTGGGCGAAAAGGCATATATGGGTGGAATCTGTGTGTTCGATTCTCTCATCTTTGTCGGCGTCAGGGGTCGCAGTGTGCCCATCTCCAGGGGGTCTCCACCTACTTTAGAATGAGTAGGTAACAATAGAAGAGATACCCTCAACCGTGGGCACTGGCAGAAGAATTCAGTCCCACGGTTTTTTGTCGTCTGTTTTTCGTATTGCCTGGCTGTCTGAGGGGGGAATGATGGAGGATTGACCTGTGATCATGTACTACGTTGTGCGCCTAGTTTGTACAAAAAAAGAATGTATCTAGAGCACACATTGAGGTGAAACATGGAATGAAAGAACTTACCTATGAGAATGAAAGTGCTTGTCCGCATGAACAGGTCAAAGCCTGTTCTGATGATCAATGTACCTGTCAAGGATGTCTTCTATGCTAAAAGATATATGCGGATAATG
>WNFM01024149.1_pt2 | contig 12632 bp, 12 predicted proteins | sample 5400271 | NCBI WGS metagenome assembly WNFM01 (sample SAMN13153352, study PRJNA577476) | soil metagenome | isolation source: 60 cm saprolite on Douglas fir-dominated hillslope | place: USA:California | collected 2013-09-17 | reverse complement strand
CGGGACGGGTTCGGGGTACCAGGCCGCCGTGCTGAGCCGCCTGTGCGGGCACGTCACCACGCTCGAGCTCGAACCCGCCCTGGCCGAGCATGCGGCGGCGACGCTGCGGCGGCTCGGCTTCGACAACGTCGACGTCGCAGTCGCTGACGGCAGCCAGGGCTGGCCGTCCGCCGCTCCGTACGACGCGATCCTGGTCGCGTGCGCAGCGCGCACCCTGCCTGCTGCCCTCGTCGAGCAGGTGGTCGACGGCGGCCACATCGTGATCCCGGTGAACCAGGGCTCAGACCAGCCGCAGGACCTGCGCCTCTACACCCGTCGTGGCGCCGACGTCACCCACCGCTCGCTGTTCCCGGTGCTTTTCGTTCCCCTAAGGGGGGCTGGCTCTGGCTCTGGCGCCGGCGCTGGGTGAAGGGGAAGGCGACGGGCTGACCCCGGTCGTCCCTCCCGTCAGCTGCTGCAGCTGCTGAAGGATCTTCCCGACCTGGGCCATCTCGTTGGCGAACGTCACCAGGTCGCCGCGCGCGAGCGCTACGTACGCGGCCGTGTAGTGCGTGTTCGCCTGCTTCACCAGGTCGGCGATCTGCGCCAGCACCGCCGGCGTGATGGTCGGCGGAGGCTGTGTGGGTGGTGGCTGGCCGCCAATCAGTTGGTTGATCGCCTCCGCGAGCGTGTCGGTGTAGACCACCGTGTCCTGGTCCGCCAGGATCACCTTCTTCAGCTCAGGAAGGCTCTGCGTTTGGTTCGCCCTGAGATAGATCGGCTCGAAGTACAGGAAGCTGTCACCGATCGGCACGACCAGCAGATTGCCCTGGACCACCGTCGAACCCGCCTGATGGAACAGCGTGAAGTCGCGCGAGACGTTCGGATCCTGGTTGATCCGGTTCGCGACCTGCTGCGGCCCAAAGATCACCTTGTCCTTGGGCAGGACGTAGTCGATGTACTCGCCGTAGTGCGACCCGTCGCTGCGGGCCGCGAGCCACGACACCATGTTCTGTTTGTTCAACGGGGTGTAGGGCATGATCAGCAGGAACTCCGGGTTCGCCTCACCTGGCAACCGGAACAGCACGTAGTAGGGCTTCACCTGCGTACCTGAGGCACCGGGCGACGTGGACGCCGTCGGAATGTCCCACACGTCCTCGCGCGCGAAGAAGACCTTCGGGTCGGTGATGTGGTACGTGGCGTAGATCCCGACCTGCACGTTGAACAGGTCGACCGGCACACGGATATGCGCGCGCAGGCCGGCGGGCATGGCGTCGATCGACTGGAACTGGCTAGGGAAGCCGGCGGCGTACGCCCGGATGATCGGATCCTGAGAGTCGACGACGTAGAACGTCGTGCTCCCGTCGTAGGCGTTGATCACGACCTTGACCGAGTTGCGGATGTAGTTGATGTCGTTGGTGTCGAACGTGGTCGTCTGCGAGTACGGATACGTCGACCCGGTCGTGTACGCATCGATGATCCAGTAGAGCTTCCCGTCGACGACCACGATGTACGGGTCGCCGTCGAGGGTCAGGAATGGCGCGAGCTCGCTCACTCGCTGGACGATGTTGCGCCGGTACAGCATCAGCGACTGGTCATTGATCTGCGAGGACACGAGCAGGTTGAAATCACCGAGCTTGAGCGACCACAGGGCCCTGTTGACGGGGTCGAGCTGCACACCATGGCCGCCGGCGTACGACGCATAGACGTCGGCCGAGCCCTGCGGGTAGTCGAACTCCTTGGTGTTGGATGGCGCGATGGCGTAGTCGCTCGGATCCGGGTTCAGCTCTCCGTAGTAGATCGCCGGCTGCGTGACCGGAACGCTGCCTGTGGGAGGGATGTCGCCCACGACGTAGTCGGGAAGCCCCTCCCCGACGACCGCGTTCACAGGGCTCGCGGCGACGGCGTAGCCGTGCGTGTACTGGAGGTGCTGGTTGATCCAGTTCTGCGCCGACCTCGGCAGCTTCGAGTAATCGAACTCGCGAGCGCTGATCTCGAGTGACTGGTACTTATTGCCGATGGTGTAACGGTCGATGTCGATGTCGTTGAAGGTGTAGTAGAGGCGGATGCCCTGCTGCTGCGCGTAGGTGTCCTGCAGCGCCGAGAAGTCCCACAGGCGCAGGTTGTCGATGGTGACCGAATCGTTCTGGATCGCCTGCGCGGTCAGGGGCTTGTCGCCGGAGAAGTTGCGCGTGGTGACGCTGCTCAGTCCGTAAGCCGCCCGCGTGTCGGCGATCTCCCTCTCGATGAACGGGAGCTCGTATGACTGCGCGTTGGGGGTCACGAAGAAGCTCTGGATGACGGCGGGGTAGATGCCGCCGAGGATGAGGAGCGCGACCCACAGCCCTCCGGCGGCCACCGGCAGCCACAGCCTGCGCACCCAGATGTTGGCCACGAGCCCAAGGGCGATGACCGCGCCGGCGCCGGCCTCGAAGGTGAGGATCGGCAGCCGCGCATTCACGTCGGTGTAGGCGGCGCCCCACACGATGTTGGTGTTGTGTGAGAACAGGAGATCGAAGCGGCCAAGCCACGTCCAGCCCGCGAGCGCCGCGGCGAAGACCGCGAGGAGCGCGGAGAGGTGGGCGATGGAAAGGGGGCTGAAGTTGAACGCGAAGGAGTCACCGCGCCATGCGTAGAGGGCAGCGATCAGCAGGGCGCCCATGAAAGTCAGCCCCAGCGCCCAGTTGACGACCGAGTGCAGGAACGGCAGGGACAGCAGGTAGAACGAGATGTCCTGGCCGAGCACTGGGTCGGTCGTGCCCGTGGGCGCGGCGTGCTGGAAGAGGACCAGCGCCTGCCATTGGGAACCGGCGCCACCCGAGAGGATGAGCGCGACGAGTGCAGATGCCGAGAGCGCGACGATGCCGGCCACGCTGCGCACCACCGGGCGTTTGATGCCCACGGCGCGCAGGCCGGGGCCGGTGCGCACGCGAAGCGCGATGAGCACGTTCGCCCCCAGGAAGACAAGCGCGACCAGGAAACTGCCGACGAACAGCCACGTCTGCAAGAGGACACGGGTCGCGTAGACGTCGCGGAAGCCCAGGGCGTCGTACCACTGGAGCTCGGTGATGATCGTGACCACCGGGCTGGCGAAAAGAAAGACCAGCACCGCGAGCCCGACCAGACCGGAGCCTATCCAGAAGCGCCGCGGTGGGCGGGGGATGCGGATCTCGCGAGGCGGCTCACGAGGGCCGCGCTCGAACGGGTCGAACGGCCGGTAGCGGCGCGTCACGTTGGTTCGAAGCTTAGATGCTCGCCAGGGCCGAGTCGTCAGCGCCGAAATCGGTATCCGGTGTATCGGGCGGGTTCGCCAGGTGCCAGCGCACGCTGGCCGCCAGGCATTTGGCCGGGTCCGTGGTGGACCAACCCAACAGCTGTCGCGCTTTCCGTGACGTGGCCAGGATGTGCTGCGGCATGCTGCCGGTCTCGGCAAGGTCGGGCGGCAGCAGATCGTCGCGCACCCGCGCGAGCTCGGCGTCGAACCCGGCCGCGTCGAGGATCATCCGCGACCACATGGCCATCGAATGGGTGCGTTCCTCGCACAGGATCAGCACCTCGCCGCGCGCCACGTCCTGCTCCAGCGCAAGGCGGATCCCGTGCGCGAGGTCGCGCACGTAGCCCCGGCACGCCAGCCACGTACCGGCGCCAAATGGGATGCGCCGCCGTCCCGCACGCACGCGGCGCAGGATGTACTCCTCGCGCCGCTGGTAGTCGCGCTCGCCGTACACCATCGGCAGTCGCAGGGACGTCGCGCCGAGCGGCAGGTAAACGTCCTCGACGTCGAGCTTGTCGTACTCCTCGCGCCCGGGCATGAGGTCGCGGTACGGATAGCGCTCGGTGCGCACGGGCGAGTATTCGTCGATGGGCACGGGGTCCGTTTCGCGGCCCTGGTTGAGGGCACCGAAGGCGCGGTAGACGTCGATGCTCGAGAGCACGACGAGGCGGATGTCTGGAGGTAGCGCCGCCACCGCGACCTCCGCGTCGGCGGTGGTCAGCGCCCGGCAGTCGAGGGCGGCGTGGGGGCCGAACTCCGCGATCGTCTCGCGGTGCCGTGCCAGGTCGGCCCGGTCCGTGTGCAGGTGCTGAGCCTCCGGCAGCCCGTCAGGCTCGGACTCGCCACGGTGGATGAGCAAAAGCTCGTGGCCGGCCCCGGCGAGCTCCTCGACCGCCGCCCTGCCGATGAAACGCGTCCCGCCGAGGACCGCGACCTTCAATCGTTCGGAGCTTTGACCCGAGGCCGGGCGAACTCGAGCGTCTCCTCGGCCAGCCGCTGCACGACTGCCACCGTGTCGCCGCCGCCGTGCAGCACCTGCAGCTGACGGTCGGCGCTGGTGCCCTCGCGCAGGATGGTGTCGATGTAGCCGACCGCCCGGCGCGAGCCGAGCTCGTCCACGACGCCGTCGATGAACTCCATCAGCTCGATCGCCAGGTCGCGCATGGGCACCTCGGACTGCTTGCCGAAGTCGATCAGCTTGCCCTCCATGCCGTAGCGGATGGCGCGCCATTTGTTCTCGGCGATGAGCGCCGGCATGTACTTGCGGAAACCGAGGTTGCGCTCACGCAGCTGCAGCAGCTTGGCGCAGATCGCCTGCATCACGGCCGCGAGAAAGATCGTCTCCTCGAGGCGGGTGGTCATGTCGCAGACGCGGAACTCGAGCGTCGGAAAGCTCGGATGTGCGCGCAGGTCCCACCAGATCTTCTTCCCGTCATCGATCGATCCTGTCTTGACCAGCAGCTGCACGTAGTTCTGGTACTCGTCGAACGACGTGATGTCGGGCGGGATGCCGGTGCGCGGGAAGTTCGACCAGATGACGCTGCGATACGACTTGAGGCCGGTGTTGCGCCCCTGCCAGAACGGGCTCGAGGTGCTGAGCGCCAGGAGGTGCGGAAGGAAGTACCGCGCCTCGTTCAGGACCTCGATCCGGTGATCGCCGTCGGGGATGGCGACATGCACGTGCAGCCCGAAGATGAGCAGCGAGCGGACGACGTCCTGCAGCTCCTCCTCGAGCATCTTGTAGCGGTCGAAGTCGGTGATCTGCTGCTCCTGCCACTTCGAGAACGGATGCGTGCCGGCGCAAGCGATCCGGAGCCCTTCCGGCTCGAGCAGGTCGGCCAGGGTCAGCCGCATCTCGCCGAGCTGCTCGCGCGCCTCCTCGACGTCGCGGCAGATGGTCGTGCCCACCTCGACCACCGACTGCAGCATCTCCCGTTTGACCTTGTCGCCGAGCTTCGGCCGGGCGGCCGCAAGCAGCGTGTCGATGTGCGAGCGCAGCTCACCGCGCGCGTCGATGATCTGGTACTCCTCCTCGACGCCGATGGTCAGCAGGCCTTCTCGGTTCATGCGGGCCCCTCGATCACAAATGTTGGCACGAGGCTGCCGGCACCGGCGGTCACATTCAGGAGCGCCTCGGCAGAGACGCGGGTCATGAACCCGCCCACCACCCCATCGAAGAGGTACGGGTCGAGGTCGACCGACATATCGATGTACCGGAGACCGTCGAGGACGATGGGGAAGGTGACGTGCGGGATCTCGACCGCCTCCTGCACGACGTAGCCCTCCTCGATCCCGACCTTGATGGTGCTGTCCCACTCCGACTGCGACACGGTCCAGCCCAGGACCACGCCCTTGCCGCCGTACTCGTCGTTGGGCTTGAGGACGAGCGTCTGGCGCCGCCGGGAAACGTCCTCGGCCAGCTCCTTGCGGACGCGGCGGGTCCACGGGATGTGCCGGCGGATGGCTGCGCGCTGGGCCGGTGTGTAGAGCCTGGCGTAGCGGTCGTCGGAGAGCAGCGCCAGGCTCAGCTTCTTGTGGAGGAGCTTGGCCCGGAAGCTGTTGATCACGCACGCGGCCCCACTGGTATAGGCGTCGAGCAGCGCGCGCGTCTCGGCGCCCTTGGCGAGCAGCTCGCTCGTGAGCACGCGCCGGTAGACGATGTTGACCGCCGCGCCGTCGGCGTACAGGCGGCCGCGGCGCAGCTCGAGCGCGCGCGGGTCGCAGACGACCGTCTTCACCCCGCGCTCCTGGAAGAACTCCCTGAACAGCTCGAACTCGTGCGCGGTCGGCAATCCCGACCAGTCGACGATCGCGATAACCGGCCTCGAGGCTCGGCCCCACTGCTTGAAGGCGCGCAGCATCGAGGTGAGCTGGCGCCGGCGCGTGGAGATGAACCTCCCGCGGAATTGCTTGCGGAAGGCCTTCATGACCGGCAGCGAGGCGAACACGGCGGACAGGTTGTCGCCGTAGGCCATCCCCGCGGGCGACTCCGCGTTGTACTCGACAAAGCGGACCTCCGAGGCGAAGAAGCTGTCGAGCCGCGACGACGGTGAGGCGCTGCGGAACCCCGGGTCGGCGAGCGCCAGGCGCTCCTCTTCGGCGGTGAGCCCGAGCTCCGCGCGCAGGTCCGCGTCCTCGAGCACCGCCCGCTCGAGAGTGGACAGCGCGGACAGCACACCTTCCGCGGCGCGCACCGCCTGCTCGTAGCGGCGGCGCGTCAGGAACTGCGGGCGCAGCGCGATCGACAGCGGCCGCGGGCCGAACATGAGCCGCTTGGCGCGCTGAGCCTCGGCGAGTGCCGTCGCGCTGTCCTCCGCCAGCCGCCCGTCCTCGAGCAGCGCGTGGTAGGCGGCGACCGGATCCCTCACGCGGACGACGGCGACTTCAGATGGTTCCACCAGCGGTGCTCGTTGCGCCACGGCGGCGTGGCCTGGCCGAGCGCGTACGCGATGACCAGGTCGGCCATCCTGTCGAGCACCCAGCGGAAGTTCTCCTCCTTGATGGAGAAGTTGTCGAAGTCGGGTGCGGGGTTCAGGAAGTCGATCGCATAGAGCACGCCGTCCTTGACGGCGAACTCGACGGTGTCCATGTCGTAGCCCAACGCCTCGACGAGCGTCGTCGCATCGCGCACCGCATGCTCGCGCAGAGCGCCCTCGACTGGCTTGGAGATCTCGTAGCGCTCCTCGAACGGGGCCCGCGGGTTGTAGCGGATGGGGAGGATGTGCTTGCGGCCGATGCACACGCAGCGGACGTAGTCGTCCCAGCTGATGAACTCCTGCAGGATCATCGTCTTCAGCCCGGTCTTGTCGTAGGCGGCGATCAGCTGGTCGATGGTGTTGACGATGTAGACGTCCTTCCAGCCACCACCTGTATTGGGCTTCAGCACCGCGGGCAGGCCCGTGTAGGCGGTGATGCGCTCCCAGTCCAGCGGGTAGGCGAGGTTGCGGAGCGATTGCTGGTGGTCGATGTCGGGGATGTACTGGTGGTTCGGCAGGACGACCGTCTTCGGCACGGCAACGCCGAGCTTTCGCGCGAGGGTGCACTCGAAGAACTTCTCGTCCGCCTCCCACCAGAACGGATCGTTGATCACGGCGGTACCGAGCAGGGCGGCGCTTTTCAGGTGCGCGCGGTAGTAAGGGATCTCGTGCGAGATGCGGTCGACGATGACCGCGTGCCGGGGTTCCTCGAGCTCCGCGGTCCCGCTGAGGACCGCGAGCTCGGCCGTCACGCCGTGCTCGGCCCCTCGACTGTTGACCAGGTCGAGGAACGGGCCCGGAAACGTGTTCTCCCGCCCGACGAGCAGTCCGACGACCCTGGTGCCAGCCATCCCCAACCTCCGTATCTCAGGACGAGAGATACCTGCGCATCATGTCCTTCCAGAAGGGCCAATCGTGCGCCCACCCGTCCCATAAATCCAGACGCACGTCGACGCCCTTGTCGCGCAGCAACCCCGCCACCTTCTTGGAGTCCTCGACGTTCGGGTCGTCCTCGCCGGTCGCGATCACCTTCGGGTTCATCGCCCGCAGCGGACCGAGGTACCCCTCGTCCGTGAGGCCAGGCAGGAAGGCAAGCGGGTTCACGAAGTAGGTGCTGTCGTCGCTGTAGCCGTCGAGCCAGCGCGCCGTGTCGTAGGCACCGCTCAACGCGATGAAGCCGCGGAAGCGCGTCGGGTGCCGCACGGCGAGCAGGACCGAGTGCAGGGCGCCGAACGAGGTGCCGCAGGCGATGGGCGGCACCGGCATACCCGGCAGGACCTCGTCGAGGATGTACCGCTCGTAGGCGAGATGCCGGGCCACACGCTCGGCGGGCGGCTTCTCCTTCGCGTACCAGGATTCGGAGTCGACGCTGTCGACGCATACGAGCTGGATGGCGCCGCCGTCGATCCAGTCCGCCAGCGCGGCGACCAGGCCGAAGTCCTCCCACTGAAAGAAGCGACCCTGCGACGTCGGGAACGCGACCAGAGGCACGCCGGACACGCCGAAATGGAGCAGCTCCATGTCGCGCCCGAGGCTCTGGCTGAAGAACTTGTGGTAGGCGCGCTCCATTTGAGTGGTGCGGATCTTAAAGGTGATCCGCGATGTGCGTCAGGTCGTTGCTGTTTTCAACGCCGCGGGATTCTTCTCCACGATCAGGTCGAGCAGTCCCCATGACTTCGCCTGCTCGGGGGTCATGAAGAAGTCGCGCTCCATCGCGCGCTCGACCTCTTCGAGCTCGCGCCCGCAGTGCTTGGCGTAGATGCGGGCCAGCTGCTCGCGCTGCCGCAGGATCTCCTGGGCGTGAATCTGGATGTCGCTGGCCTGGCCCTGGATCCCCTGCGTGAACGGCTGGTGGATGAGTATCTGCGCGTGCGGCAGGGCCATGCGCAGGCCGTGTGCGCCGCCCGCCAGCAGTAGCGACGCGCCGCTTGCCGCCAAACCGGTGCACAGCGTCCCGACCTTCGGGCCGACGTACTGCATCGCGTCGTAGATCGACAGGGCCGCGGTCAGCGATCCGCCCGGGCTGTTGATGTAGACGTGGATGTCGCGGTCGGGCGCCTCGTTCTCGAGGAACAGCAGCTGCGCCGTAACGGTGCTCGCGAGGTCGTCGTCGATGACGCCGCGCACGAAGACAACGCCGTCCTTGAGCAGGCGCGAGTAGATGTCGTAGACGCGCTCGCCGCGTCCGTCGTTGGTGATGACCGTCGGGATCAGGTTCATGTTCATCTCCTGGTGGAAAAGCCGATGGGCGCTCGAGGCTTGGGTGGCGGGTTGGTCATGGCGAGGTAGGCGCTGAAGTCGGCCAGGCTGCGCAGCGCGTCAAGGGGCATGCCCGCCGTGGCCAGCCGGAGCTTGGCGGGCGGGTCCTCCGGCCACGACCGCTGGTCGGTGTCCGCGCCGAGAAGGCGAGCCAGGTCGGCGTAGATCTCGGCCGGCCGGGCTCCCAGCGCGTGCGCCACGGCCAGCAGGCGCTCGATCGAGACCTCCTTGCGGCCGCGCTCGACCTCGGAGAGGTGCCCGGGCGAGAGCCCCGCCTCGGCGGCGACCTCGGTCAGCGTCCGCCGCGCGGCCTCCCGGCGCATGCGCAGGATGGCTCCCAACGCGGTTCGCACCGATCTGGCTGATTCGCTGTAAGCGAATGTCATCTCTTTAGAGCAAACGATACGCCACCCAAAGCTACCCGGACGAAGGCTAAGTTCGACCTATCTGAAGGTGGCTCCCGGCGGCGGCGGCACCCCGGCCTCGCCGCGGCGGCGGCGCAGCTCGAGGGCCAGGCTCTCCTCGCCGCGGGCCATCGCCCAGCGGTGGTTGGCCGCGAAGAACGGCCGCAGCGCAAAGCTGCCGTACCGGAACAGTGCCTTCTCGGCCTTGATCCGCCAGTCGTAGTCGACGGAGACGAACTCGCCGTCCGGCGTCAGGGTCCAGACCCCCGTGCCCTCGAAGTCGCCATGCGCAACCAGGCGGAAGCCGGTCGGCGGCGTCGCGCCGGTGACGGTGAAGTTCCAGCGCAGCGTGTAGGGCAGGAAGCCCTTGGTGAACAGCCCGATCACGCGGCCCTTCCCGTCGGGGCCGGCCGGCTTCAGCTCCTTGACGTCGAGGTAGACGGAGGGCCACCAGCGGGCCAGGCCGAGGGGGTCTGCGAGGACGTCGTAGACCTCCTGCGCCGAGGCGTGAAAACGCCAGTGGGTGACAAAGGCGTACTCGGGAGCCATCAGTCCTTGAGGTTCGCCGGGTCCAGCAGCTCCTCTCGCGGGCGCTCGATCTTCTGGCGCGACCGCATGATCTCGATCAGCTTCTTCCGCCCCTTCGGCGGCCCGATCATGATCGCGCCGACGAGCCGGCCGTCCTTGAAGAAGAGCTTGCGATAGAACTTCTCCTCGAAGCTGAACGTGCGCACCGACTCGAGGTCCGGCTGCACGTCCGGGGTCACGCCCGCGACCGCCAGCGTCGACCCGAACATCGTGGTGGTGTACGTCGGCACGTCGAAGAAGTCCTCATCGGCGCCGGCCATGTTGCGCGCCGCCACCTTGCCGTGTGCCTCGGCGTTGTCCCACGTGCCCATCTGGTTGTGACGCTCCACCATCAGGTCGTAGAAGACCGCGACGTCGCCCGCCGCGTAAACGTCTGGCGCCGCGGTGCGCAGCTTGGCGTCGGTGACGATGCCCTTGTTCAGCTCGATCTCCGTGCCCCGCACGGGCTCGGTGTAGTAATCGAGTCCGACGCCGTACGTGAGGACGTCGAAATCCACGCGCTTTCCGTTCTGGGTCTCGGCCAGGTAGTGGCCGTTGATGCGGCTGAACTTCGAAACCTCATCCGATGTTATGAACTCGACGCCCTGCGACTCTCCGAGCTGCCGGCACAGCTGCCCGCCCTCCTCGTCCAGGACGTAGCGCAGGAACCAGGGTCCGCGCATGATCCAGGTGACCTTCGCGGTCTTCCGGAAGCTCACTCCCTCCGCAAGCTCGTAGCCGATGAAGCTGCCGCCCATCACGAGGACGCGGCCCGCAGAGTCGGCCTTCTCGATGATGCTGTCCGTGTCGTCGATGGTCTGGAAGCCGAGGACGCTCGACACCTGGTCGGAGCCCGGCCAGGGCGGGGGCTTGGGGCGCCCACCGGTCGCCACCAGGAGCGCGTCGTACGGAAACGACTGGCCGTGATTGGTGCGCACGACCTTCTCGCGGGTGTCGATCTCAGTGGCCCACGTCTCGAAGTGGATCTCGAGGTTCTGCCTCGCGTAGTCGTCGGCCGTGCGCATGAAGACCTTTTCCCTGCGCACCTGCCCGCGCAGGTAGCGGGGCAGCGCGACACGGTTGTAGAGGGGATGCTTCTCTGCGGCGATCATCACGATCGACGCTTCAGCGTCTAGCTTCCGCAGCTCCTCCGCGCACGTCTGCCCGGCGATGCCGTTGCCGATGACCACATAGCGACGCGTCACTCAGGTCTGAAGGGACAGTCCGTAGATGTACGCGGTGTCCTCGGCATTCGCGAAATCGTATCCGGAAGCCTGGAGGTCGTCGGCGGCGGGATGGTCGCGCGGCACGGCCACGGTCACCCGCTCGACGCCGTCGGCGTCCGCCTCGTAGCGCAGCGCATATAGAAGGTCGCGAAGGACGGCGCCCCGTCCGGCGAGGAAAGCGACGGCCAGGCTGCTGCCCCAGGATTCGCGCAGACCGGCTGCGGCGTTGCCGATCACCCGCAGCATCCCCGCGCGCGCCAGCCGCTCAAGCTCCTTTGGTCCGAGGTCGTGAGCGCCATGCAGGTCAGCGCTCACGCCGTGATACAGATCGAAGCCAGGACTGCGCGAGACCGTGGGCCACAGCTTGGCGGCCGACTCGGCGTCGGGCATGCGCGCAGGCTCCCCGCCTTCGAGGCGCAACGCCCGCCACCATCGGATGTCGACGAGCCGCTTGAAGCCGGCCGATTCGAAGAGCGCGGCGGCCGGCTCGTTCTGAGTGGCCAGGCGCATCTCCTTGAAACCCTGCTCCCGGGCCTCCGCGATCGCTGACTGCACGAGCGTGCGGGCGAGCCCGCGCCGGCGTTGGTCGGATGCAACGCGCAGGCCCTCGTACCAGACGAGGCCAGGGGCATAGGGCCGAACGCGGTGCAGGCCGACCACCTGCCCCTCGACCTCCAGGGCCTGAAAGGCCGCCGACGCGTCCCCGACCCACTCATCGAACACGCGCGGGATGTAGTCGCGACCCTCCCATACGTCGCGCGTGATCTCGAGGACCCGCGCCCGGTCCGCCGGCCGCACCGGCCTTACTGTCAGTTCTCGCGCGGTCGCCAATGCGCGACTCCTGAGTAAGAGACGCCGCCGTCGTAGACGTACTCGTCGCCATCGCGGACCAGCATCCTCTCGAGCTCGGCCGCGGCCGCCTCATTCCACGCATCGCCGAACAGCGGAGCGCTGTCCGTGATCGCGTCCTCGAGCGACGCATATCGGTTGACCACCGGATAGCTGATGAACGTGACGTCCGGATGGATGCCCATCTCCAGCAGCACCATGAACAGGTCGCTGAACTGGGTGATCCGCGGCAGGGGTCCATCGCCCAGGCGGTCGCGGAGGACGTTGGCGGGATGTGGCACCGAGCCCTCGCGCAGCATCACGAAAACGCGCTCGCGGGCCGACCGCTCCAGCTTCTCCACGAAGGGCACGACGTCCTCGACGCCGTACAGCACGTGGCTGCAGATCACGAGATCCGCCGGCGCGACGTCTGCGTCCTCCCAGGCGCTCGCGATCACGGTCAGGTTGGGCAGCGCGGGCAGGTGCGAGCGCATGCCCTCTGACGGCTCGACCGCGGTAACCCACTCGAGCCTCGCCGCCAGCGGCACCGCGTGCCGGCCGGCGCCCGCGCCGGCGTCGATCAGCGTCTTGCGCGGCGACACGTACGGCGCCAGCACGC
>WNFM01330547.1_pt1 | contig 12636 bp, 12 predicted proteins | sample 5400271 | NCBI WGS metagenome assembly WNFM01 (sample SAMN13153352, study PRJNA577476) | soil metagenome | isolation source: 60 cm saprolite on Douglas fir-dominated hillslope | place: USA:California | collected 2013-09-17 | reverse complement strand
GTCGGCGCCGCGCGCCGCCGCCTGGTCAGGCAGTTGCTCACCGAAGGGATGATCCTTGCAATCATCGCGGCGGTGGGCGGGCTGTTTGTCGCCTACTGGTGTCGCGACGCCCTGGTCCTTGTCTTTCCGTCACGCGGCGGGGTGACGATGCGGTTGCCCGCCGAGCTCGACTGGCGCGTGCTCGCTCTGAGCGCCGGGGTGTGTCTTGTCTCGACACTCCTGTTCGGACTGGCGCCGGCGATCCTGACCAGCAAGATCGATCTCGCCGGCGCGTTGAAGTCAGAGGGAGGCGCCGTGATCGGCGGGCGGGGCAGGGCACGCGTGCGCTCGATCCTCGTGATGATTCAGGTGTCTCTCAGCTTCGTGCTGCTGGTCGGAGCCGGCCTGGTGATTCAGAGTCTCGACCGATTGCGAACGACGAGCCCTGGCTTTGCCGCGGAGGACGTGCTGACGACGGGCATCGATCTGGTCGCGGCGGGATACGACGTGCCGCGCACGAACGCGTTCCAGGACGAGCTGCTTCCACGGGTCGCGGCGATTCCCGGCGTGGAGTCGGCCGCGCTCGTGCGCGTGACGCCGTTCAGTTACCGCGGGTACTCGTCCGCTCCTGTCGCGGTCGACGGTTATGAGACCCAGCCCGATCGGCTCCCGCTCGTGGACTACGACGAGGTGGGGCCCGCGTATTTCGCGACCATGGGTATTCCCGTGATGGCGGGACGGGAGTTCACGCGAGACGATCGTGAAACCGCCGATGCCGTGGCGGTGGTCAACGAGGCGATGGCGTCGCAGTTCTGGAAAGGCGAGGACCCGGTCGGCAGGCGCCTCGTGGTCAAGGGCCGCACGATGCGCGTGGTCGGGGTGGCGAAGGTCTCGAAGTACCGAAACCTCCTGGAGGCCCCGAAACCGTTCTTTTACGTGCCGCTGCGGCAAAGTGCCCGCGGCCAGGGCCTGGTGATTCGGACCCGGCTGCAACCGGGCACGGTGACGACCGCGCTCGCGAGGGAAATCCACGCGCTCGACAGCGGGCTGGCGCCAACGGAAGTCATCACGATGCGTGAGCAGATCGACCGCACCACATCGTCGCAGACGGTGGCCGTCAGGCTGCTGACGGTGTTCGGCGCGCTTGCCGTGCTGCTCGCCGCGATCGGGTTGTACGGCGTGATGTCGTGTGCCGTGTCGCAGAGCGCCCACGAGCTGGGGTTGAGGCTCGCCCTCGGGGCGCGCCCCGTGGAGCTCCTGCGCGTGGTGGTGTCGGGGGGCCTGGCGCTGACGTGCGGCGGCGTGCTGCTGGGCGCCGCGGCGTCGCTCGGCCTGACGCGGTTGATGGGAGACCTGCTGTACAACGTCAGCGCGCGGGATCCGCGGGCGTTCGGCTCGGCCTTCGCCGTCATGATGGTTGCGTCCGTCGCGGCGTGCCTCATACCGGCCTGGCGCGCCATGCGGACGGATCTTCTGCGCGCGCTGAGGACCTGATCCCGGAAGCGCGGACTCCGGGTAGTCGTCAGCGCTTCAGCACGGGCAGCAGGCTGCTGAAGGCATCCGTCCAGACCACGGACCGCGCCGCGGGCTGCGCGGGCTCCGCAAGCGATTTGGCGCCGGCCACGAAGGCCTCGTTGCCGGTGACCAGCACCCAGGTACTGCCCTCGATTCCGAGCGACGCGTCCTCGTCGCCCTCGACCACCAGGACCTGCTTGCCCTCCTCGCGCGCGAGGCCCCGCACGATCGGCGTCAAGTCGAGATAGCGGTTGGACACGTGTACGGCCAGCACGCCGCCGGGCCGCAGCGCGGCCGCGTACAGGGCGAACGCCTCGCGCGTCAGCAGGTGCACCGGGATCGCGTCGCCGGAAAAGGCGTCGATGGCGAGCACGTCGAACGCGCGGGCTCCCGAGCCGTCGCGCAGGCTGCGCTCGAGCGACAGCCTGGCATCGCCGATCACGACGGACACGGCGGCGCGGCTGTCGGCGAGAAACGTGAAGTAACGCCGCGCGAAGGCCTCGGCCGCGGGATTGATCTCGAAGAAGCGCATCGTGTCGCCGGGCTCGCCCAGCGCGGCGATCGTGCCGGCGCCGAGCCCGATCACCCCGATGTGCAATCCTTCGTCGGCCAGGCGCAGCGGGTGCTGCTGGATCGCGATCGCGACGCCGCTGCCCTCGCCGTAGTACGTCGTCGCGAGCGCCTTCTGCGCGGGGTCCAGGAACTGCGCGCCGTGGAGGATGTGTCCGTTGTGCAAGCGGCGCATCCTCGGTTCCGCCACGTCCGGCCCGTCGTCGCCGACGCTGAGGATTCCATAGAAGTTTCGCGTCCGCGCGATTTCCACTTCTCCGAAGGACTGGGTCGGCAGCGCGAAGGCGACCGCGGCGACGCAGAACGCGGCCGACAGCCCGCCCCAGGCGAGGGGATGAGCGCCGCCTCGCAGGCGCGACGCGCCGTCGCGGTACAGCGCGACGAGCAGGAGGAGTAGCGACAGCAGCGCGAAGAACGGGTACTCCCAGAGCCGGTTCAGGGCGGCCGGGGCGACGAGCGCCACGCTCAGGCCGCCGAGGCTTCCGCCGGCGGCGATGGCGAGATAGAAGGATGTCAGGCGGCGCGCATCCGGCCGGATGCGAACGAGCTCGCCGTGGCACACCATGCAGCCCGTCAGCAGGATGCCGGCGGCGGCGGTGAACTGGAGCGGGAACGACTCGCTCGACAGGCGCGAGACCCACGCGGCGCCACCGAGGGCCGCCAGCAGGAGGGGCGCCCAGATCGACCGGCGGTAGGTGCCCGCGAAGCACAGGATGAACGTGAGCAGGTAAACGGTCAGAGGAAAAATCCAGAGCAGCGGGACGACTGCGACGTTCTGGCACAACTGGTTGGTCACGGCGAGGAGGAGACCCGACCCGCACGCCGACAGCACCACCCACATGGCGATATCGCCCGCGGCGGCCCGCGAGCCTTCCGCGTCCGGCTCGACTCCGTCCGCATGGTTGGCGCCCGCGCGTGCCGCCGCGATCAGACGCACGGCGGTCCATCCACACACGCCGCAGAAGGCCACGAAGAGAATCGACCACACGACCGCTTGCGCGTGCACCGGCAGGAACGGCTCGACGACGAGGGGATAGGCGAGCAGCGCGACGAGGGAGCCGAGATTCGACCAGGCGTAGAGGCGGTACGGCACGCCGCCCGAGCCGCCGCGCGCGAACCAGTCCTGCATCAGCGGGGCGGTCGCCGCGAGGATGCAGTACGGCGCGCCGAGCGTCGCGGCGAGGAGGAGCAGGATTCGGGCGGCGGGCGCGCTCGCATCCGTCGGCTTCCACGCGACCGACGGCGCGATCGGCAACGTCAGCATCGCCAGGGCGAGCAGCGCGACGTGCAGCTGCGCCTGGCGGCGGAGACTGAGGCGCCTGGTGAAGTGCGCGTAGCTATAGCCAGCGAGGAGGGCCGTCTGGAAGAAGAGCAGGCACGTGCTCCAGACCGTTGGCCCGCCGCCGAACCACGGGAGGATGAACCGGGCCGCCATCGGTTGCACGAGAAACAGCAGGAAGGCGCCGAGCCCGACCGCGGCATACAACGGCGCAGCGCCGCGGGGCTCTCGACGCATCTCCGTCATTCTGGTGCCCGATATTACGTCACCGCCGGGGGGCGACCACGACGATCATGAATGTGCCGGGCTTCGGTGTCCGCCGGCCGTTCGCGTCGGCCTCGAATTCGGCCGCGGGCAGATAGATCCGGTGGGTGGTCGGATCCACCGCCATAGTTCTCGCACCCTCGGCTGTCTTCACGATCTGCACGGTCCCGAACGTTCCGGGCGACGTCTCGCCGGCGACGAAGAGCTGCGCGCCGGCCGTGCTGGCGAACGCCTGGCCCTCGTCGAGTTTGATGGCATCGACGCCCGGACCGATCGGCAGGTCCGACAGCACGCGGCCGTCCTTCGTGCTCATCACAATCAACTTCTCGGGGCCCCGGCATCCGATGAAGAGTCGCCCCTTCGTGTCGATCGCCATGCCGACCGGCAGCCCGCCCGGGCTGACAGGCCAGTGTCCGACGACCGTTCTCGACGGAAAGTCGACGACCGCCACTTCGTGCGTGTTCATCAGGTTGATGTACACCTTGCCTGCCGCATCGGCCGCGAGGAACTCCGGCTCTCCCCGCAAGGCAATCGGCTCGCCGAGCTTTCCATTCCGGGGATCGATGTCCGGCTTGAACGACATCAACGCTTTTCCGCGTCCCGAGACGACGAGGACGTACCCGCTGGCGGCGTCGAAGATGATCCCGTCGGCATCGGGCATCGCGGCGAGCGAGCCAACAACGGCATAGGTCTTCAGATCGAAGACGACGATCGCGCCGTCACCGCCGCCGTCGCTGATGAATCCACGTCCCGCGGCGGGCGCGAGCGCCACGCCGTGAGCGTTCTTCTGGCCCGGAATGTCGGCGACGATCCTGCCGGACTCGGCGTCGATCACCATCGTGTGGGTCGTCCGCGGCACGTAGATCCGATGGGTCTGCGGGTCGATCGTCAGGTAATCCCATGCGCCCTGGCCGCCGATTGGCAGCCGTTTGATCACTTCCCACTCCGGTGGGGCCGGAGCGGTCGTGAGCGCCGGGAACAGCAGCAGGGCGAAAGCCGTCACAAACAGGTTTGTCACGTCACGTCTCCTCGTATCCGGACGGACATGATACGAGCAAACGCCCCAGATCTCACCGTCGCCGACGTGAACGTCCTGGTATCCGCTGAATTCTGATGGCGGCCTGACTGTTCAACAGGATCCCGCTTGAAGAAAGCTCGCCGGGCGGGGAGTGGATCGATGTATATAGTGGCTGTTCCCACCCGCCGTCGCCCTGAAGGGGGCCAGGAGATTCAGTATGAACGCGAATCTAAGACATGCAGCGCTAGCGATTGTCGCGGTCACCGGACTGACGTGCTTGGGCGGCACCGCCGCGAGTACCCAGGATTCAATCGTCGGCACGTGGAACGGGGTCATCGAGCAGCAACCTGCGGGCCCAGCTTCGTCATATGCCGCGGAATTTACCTTTACGTCGCCGACCTCCGGGACGAGCCGATATCCCTCACTGAATTGCGGAGGGACGTTATCCGGGGGCGGAAGCGGGGGAACGTACCGCTTCCGCGAGTCCATCACGTATGGGCGTGCCACTCCGACGACTGGCGGCTGCATCGATGGGAGCGTCGAGATCGTTCTGAACGGCGCCCGTATGAGTATTCGATGGACCGGCTCGTGGCAAGGCCAGAGCGTCGTTGCCAGCGGCACACTGGGGAGACCGGGCTACACGGGCAAACGCTTCTATCACATGTTCGCCAAGAGCTGGATCGACGGCCCGGCCATCACCGAGCCGACGTGGGCCGCGCGCAAGATCAGCATGGACGTCAACACGGAACCGCGACAGGCCTCGGCCGGCGCGGCCTTCGATTACAAAATCTATCAGGCGTTCGGCGTCGAGACGGAGCTCGTGAACGGCAGGATCGTGAGTGCCGTATTCACAAGCGGATCGAGGCAGCAGCTCGCCAATACGACGTTCGGGTTACGCGGAGAAGTACACGTGACAGGCGAGACGGCGACAGTGTCACCGGACAAGACCCGTGTGGTCTTCGAGCGTCGGATTGAGGGGAATCCCCACATCATGATTAAGGCAATCGACATCGCCGCCGCCGAGGCGGTGGCGCGCTCGTGGGGACTGAACCTGCCGGCCACGAACATAAAGATCTACAGCGTGCTGCGGCTCACGGTGACTGCGGACGGGGCGACCCCGGATGGTGAGGGCAGCGCGTTTCCAACGCACTCGTTCTGGATTCGTGAGAACCAGGCCGACCGGTTGTTCAAGGTGCAGCGCCAGGTTCAGCCGTCGCAATACTTCCGCTGACGTAAATCGTGGTGACGTCACCCGGCGGACGTTGACACGGCACGGACAGGTCGCCACAATGGCGCGCATGCGCTGTCATGATGGTTCGATCTCGCGCCGGCAGATCCTCGCGACACTCGGCGGCGCGATCTGCGCTCCCTTCGTCGCGTCGGCCCGGGGCCAGCAGGGGGCTCCCACCGTCATCTCCAATCCGCCGCGCGACTTCGGTCCCGGCGCCGCGCCCACGACGTACTTCGCGGACCCGGACGTGCTCACGATCGATCCCGCGTTCGCCGGATTGGTGCAGGGCAACACCGCCATCGTCCGTCTCTGGACCGGGGCCCTGTGGACCGAAGGGCCCGCCTGGAACAGCCAGGGGCGCTACCTGCTGTGGAGCGATATTCCCTCGAACCGCCAGTACCGCTGGCTCGAAGACGACGGGCGCGTGTCGGTCTTCAGGAGTCCCTCGAATTTCAGCAACGGCAACACGTTCGATCGCGAAGGCCGCCAGCTCGCGTGCGAGCACGCCACCCGGCGCGTCGTGCGGTACGAGCACGACGGGTCGGTGACGGTGATCGCGGAGAGCTTCCAGGGGAAGCGCCTCAACTCGCCGAACGATGTGGTCGTGCACCGGGACGGCGCCATCTGGTTCACCGATCCGCCGTATGGGGCGCAGCTCTATGAAGGCGGCACGACGCGCGCGCCGCAGCGCGAGCTGCCGACCAACGTGTATCGCGTCGATCCGGGCGGACGCGTCGACCTGGTGATTCCCGAGGAGCAGGTCCCGGACCCGAACGGGCTCGCGTTCTCGCCGGACTTCCGGCGGCTCTATGTGACGAGCACGGGCAAGGGGCCCGGGGACACCGGCCCCGGCGGCAAAGGCGAGGTGTACGGGTTCGACGTCGGCCCCGACAACCGCGTCTTGAACCGGCGCCTGTTCACGAACTGCACGGTCGACGAGGTCAAGTGCGCGCCGGACGGCTTACGCTGCGACGTGGATGGCAATGTCTGGATCGCGAGCAATGCCGGTCGCGTGCTCGGCTACAGCGGCGTCACCGTATGGAACCCCGCGGGCAAGCTGCTCGGACGCATCCGCCTGCCCGAAGTCTGCGGCAATCTCACGTTCGGCGGGCCCAAGCGCAACCGCCTGTTCATGGCGGCGAGCCAGTCGATCTACGCGCTATATGTCGGCACGCAGGGCGCCGCCCCTTGACGCAGCCCCCAGCCCCTTGCCCCAATATCTGACTACAATACCGTCCATGCGCCACGCAGCTCTCGGTCTCGCCTTTCTGTCCTTTGTTCCGGTCGCCGGGCGGTCTGTGTCCTCAGCCGGGCAGCAGCCCCCATCGGCCGGCCAGGCCGCTCCGGCGCAGCCGGCGCCGGCCGGCAAGCCCGCCGACACCGAAGTGTGGGAGCCCGTGCCGAAGGTCATCACGCCGGGCGCGACCGACGCGGCGCCGCCGTCCGACGCCCTCGTCCTCTTCGACGGCAGCAATCTCGATCACTGGGTCGCGACGAAGGACAAGAGCCCGGCGACATGGGTGGTGGCCGACGGCATCCTGACGGTCGACAAGAAGGCGGGCAACATCGAGACGAAACGCGCCTTCAAGAACTACCAGCTGCACCTCGAGTGGCGGATCCCGCCGGGCGTGACCGGTGACGGGCAGGCGCGCGGCAACAGCGGGCTGTTCCTCGCCTCGACCGGCGCGGGCGATGCCGGCTACGAGCTGCAGATCCTCGACTCGTACAACAACAAGACGTACGTCAACGGCCAGGCCGGGAGCATCTACAAGCAGTACATCCCGCTCGTGAACGCGAGCCGCAAGCCGGGCGACTGGCAGACCTACGACGTGATCTGGACGGCGCCGGTCTTCACCACCGACGGCTCCGTCACCTCGCCCGCCTGCGTCGTCGTCTTTCACAACGGCGTGCTCGTGCAGAACCACGTCGAGCTCAAAGGCGAGACGCTCTACATCGGCAAGCCGTCGTACAAGAAGTACGACACGGCGCCCATCAAGCTGCAGGCGCACGGCGATCCGAGCCCGCCGATCAGTTTCCGGAACATCTGGATCCGCGAGATCCCGTAAGCGGGAGCGGCGTCTTCAGGCGTTTTCGACGGGCCGAAGGTGGATGCCGCACTCCAGCTTCTGTCCGCCCCATCTCCCCGAGCGCTCGTTGCCGGGATCGAGCGGCAGCGAGGTGCACGGCTCGCACCCGATGCTCGTATAGCCGCGCTCGTAGAGCGGCAGCAGTGGAATGGCGTGCGCGCTCGCGTAGCGCCGCACATCCGCCGTCGTCCAGCGCGCGAGCGGACTGATCTTCCGCAGCGTCGCGCCCTCGCCCACGCTGAAGGGCTCGACTTCCTGGAGCCCGGCGCGCGACGCGGACTGGTCGCGGCGCAGCCCGGTGAACCACGTGTCGTACGTCCTCAGCGCCGCAAAGAGCGGCTCCACTTTGTGCCGGCCGCAGCACGCCTGGGTGCTGTCGCGCCAGAGGCCGGGCGCGGGCTCCGCCGCCCGGAGGGTCACGAGGTTGAGGCCCCAGGCGGCGGCGATCTCATCCCGGTAGCGGTACGTCTCGTCGAAGTGATGCACCGTGTCGAGAAACAGCACCGGGATGTCGGGCCGGTACTCGTGGAGCATGTGCACGAGCACCACGCACTCGGCCTGGAAGCTGGAGGTGACGCACGGCCGTTCGGCGCGGTCCAGCTCCCGAGCAATGAGGGGCAGCGCGTCTTGGGTCGTCATGTGAGCATCTCCTCGAGCATCGCGCGCACGGCCGCGATCGCCGCGGCGTCGGTGGACGCCCCGCGGGCGGTCAGCGCGAGCCGCTCCGCCGCGCCCCGCGTCGACGCGGGTCCCTCGTCAGCCAGCGCCTCCACGATCATCCCCGCGCCCGCCGTGAAGTTCGTCGCGGGATCGATCAGGATGAAGCTGCCCGTGGTCCTGTTGTCCGCGTACGGCTCGAAGACGATCGGTCGCCCCGTCGTGATCGTCACCGGTCCGATCTGATTCAGCGCGAGCGCGCTGCCGGCTTCGGCCATCACCGTGCGCGTGCCCTGCTTCAAGACATAGGGGCGCTTCGGATCCAGCGGACGCTCGTCCATCCACACCACGTCGGCGGCGAACCGGCGGCCGACGTGCAGCGGGTCTGTCGCGAGCAGGTCGCCGCGGCTGATGTCGAGGTCGTCGGCGAGCACGAGCGTGACGGACATTGGAGCGGCCGCGACCTCGAGGTCGCCGTCCCACGTCACGATCCGCGCCACGCGCGTCGGCGTGTCGGACGGCCACGCCGTGATGCGGTCGCCGACCCGGACGGTGCCCGACGCGATCTGCCCCGCGTATCCCCGGAACTCGGCGTCGGGCCGGACCACGAGCTGCACGGGAAAGCGGAAGGGGGCGCCCGCATGCCACGGCGCCGCGTCGGCCGATTCCAGGTAGGGGAGGAGCGCCGGACCGGTATACCAGGGCGTCCGATCGCTCGGCGTGATGACGTTGTCGCCATGGAGCGCGCTGAGCGGAATGGCCTGGACCCGCGCCGCATCGCCCAGGACGTCCGGCAGCTCGTCGCAGATGGCGCGGAACACACCCTCATCGAAGCCGACGAGATCGATCTTGTTGACCGCGACGACGAAGGTGGAGATGCCGAGGAGCCGCGCGATGCGCGCGTGCCGGCGGGTCTGGTCCCGCACGCCGTTCTTCGCGTCGACGAGCAGGACGGCGAGATCGGCCGTCGACGCCCCCGTCGCCATGTTGCGCGCGCGAGAATGAACTTCCGCCGCGCGGTCGCGAAGTAGCGGTACGCCACGTCGATCGTGATCCCCTGCTCGCGCTCCGCCCGCAGGCCGTCGGTGAAGAGTGAGAAATCGATGGGGCCCGCCGTCAGGTTCTTGGACGAGGCGCGGACCGACTGCACCTGGTCCTCGTACACCCCGCGCGAGTCGTACAGCAGGCGCCCGATCAGCGTGCTCTTCCCGTCGTCGACGCTCCCGGCCGTGCAGATGCGGAGGAGTCCCGCCTTCGCCGAGGCTACCGCGGGCAAGCCCCCCATTAGAAGTAGCCTTCGCGTTTCTTCAGCTCCATGGAGCCGTCCTGGTCGTGGTCGATGCTGCGCAGCTGCCGCTCGGACTGTCTGACGGCGACGAGCTCGTCGATGATCGCGGGGACCGTCGTCGCGCTCGATCGGACCGCGCCGGTGCAGGGGGAGCAGCCGAGCGAGCGCATGCGGCACAGCACGCGCTCGGCGCGCTCGCCCGGCAGCAGCGGCACGAACGACTGTTCCGGCACGATCAGGCTCTCGCCGCGGACGATCACGTCGCGCTCGCGCGCGAAGTAGAGCGGGACGACCGGGATCCGCTCCGCCTCGATGTAGTGCCACACGTCGAGCTCGGTCCAGTTCGAGAGCGGAAAGACGCGCACGCTCTCGCCCGGGTTGACGCGGTTGTTCAGAAGGCGCCACAGCTCCGGCCGCTGCCGCTTCGGATCCCACTGGCCGCGCGCGTCGCGCAGCGAGACGACCCGCTCCTTCGCGCGCGAGCGCTCCTCGTCACGGCGGGCGCCGCCGAACGCCGCGTCGAAGCCACCCTCCTGCAGCGCGTCGAGCAGGGACTTGGTCTTCAGCAGACCGCAGCAGCGCTGCGTCCCCACGGCGAACGGCTGGGTACCATCGGCGATCGCGTCGGTGTTGGTATGGACGATGAGCCGCGCGCCGATCGCCGCCGCCTGCCGATCGCGGAACTCGATCATCTCGCGGAACTTGTAGGTGGTATCGACGTGCAGCAGCGGGAAGGGAATCGGCCCCGGGAAGAACGCCTTCTGCGCCAGCCGCAGCAGCACGGACGAGTCCTTGCCGATCGAATACAGCATGACGGGACGCGCGAACTCCGCGACGATCTCCCGCATGATGTGGATGCTCTCGGCTTCGAGCATCCGCAGGTGATCGAGCGTCGTGTCGGGCGCGGGCGGCGGGGCGACCAGTGTCATGTGCATGCGGGACCCTCTACCTTGTGACGGACTCGGACAGCGCCAGTGGCGCCGGGCGCGGCGTGGCGAAGAACCGATAGAGCAGCAGCACGTCGACGAGGACGACGGCGGCCAGCAGGCCGTACGCCTCGGTGCCTTCGACGATGTGGAGCACCCGCAAGAGCGTCGAGATGCCGAAGCCGACGACCCACGCGTCGAAGCTCATACAGACGCGGCGGAAGGTTTCGGGGTTGATCCGGCGGATGAGCCATGCCCCCAGCGGCACGCCGATGAGCAGGCTCGGCAGGATCGCGGGCGTCAGCGCGAGGCTCGCGCGCGTGAAGAGGCCCAGAGAGGCGTAGGCGATCGCGGTGAAGGTGGCTTCGGCGAGGCGGACGAACCCGAGCGCCGCGCGGAACTCCCGCTTGGCGAGCCCCTGGTTGTTCAACATCAGCGCGAGCGGCGGCCCGGAGATGGTCGTCAGCGAGTAGAGCAGGCCGACGCCCGTCCCGAACGGCACGCCGATGGCCCGTTCCGACCGGATTGGCCGCCGGTAGCCGGCCGCCTGCAGGAGGATCAGCGGCAGGAGCAGCGTGAAGGTGCCCAGCTTCAGCCAATCCGGATGGACGCGCGCCACCACGAGCGTCCCGATCACCACCCCGGGCACGAGACCCGCCACGATCGGCAGCATCCGCCGGAGGACGGCGCCGAGCGAATCCCGGTTCACCCACAGCACCCACGCGTTCAGCGCGACCTCGACCAGCACGAGCGCCGGATTGAGTACGCGGTTTGTCAGGAACAGCAGCGCGAGCGGGACCGTGATCGACGAGAACCCATAGCCCAGCGCGCCGTTGACGACGGCGGCGACGAGGGTGATGAGTGCGAGCTCGGGAACGTACTGTGACACGGCGCTTCTCCTCCTTTGCGGATCTCGAACGGTGCCTGGGCTGCGCCGGGCGATCTGCGGATGGAGAAGCGGGAACGGATGCTTAGTTGCGGGGTTAGCCTCTCACCTGCGAGTCGCCGGCACCGTACACGAGCATCGACACGCGTGCTCGAGGATGTGCGGCGGACAACAGGTGAAAGTCGTCATGACTAGACCTTCATACCCTAACACAAGACGCTGGCGCGTACGCACGCCCATCAACTATGCAGTTTTCAGATGGGACCGATAAGCTGAGGGGCTGGCGGGGCAGCCAGGCCAAGGCGGCCCGGCTGCCTGCGACGACCGAACCCGTGTTCAAGTGCAAGGTGCGGCAGTACGCCATCGACGCCGCGCGATTCCGAGCCTGAGGCCTGGGCTCTACGGAGTCTTCGTGCTGAAGGCGTAGATCCAGCCGACTGTCAGGACGTTCTGGCTCTTGACCATCTCCGACGTGCGCTTCGAGAAGTACGCGTGGTCGGACTTGTCGGCGCGATATTCCACGCGCGTCAGGAATCCGTCCTTGTGCTTGAATTCGAGCGTGAGCGTGACTTCCTGGAGAGCCTGCGCGGTCCCGGTCGAGAATCCGTCACGGTCCTTGAAATACTCATATCGCGGCACGAGCGCGAACCATGCATTGGGCGTGTATTTCAGATACGCCGCGACACCCTGCCACATGACCGAGCCGCCGCTGACGGTATCCTTCGCGATGTCGTAGTTGCCGAGCAGGCTCACCTTTGGAGACACGGTGTAGCTGACGACCGCATCGAGCAGGTGCCGCCAGTCCTTGTTGTCGTTGTTCTGTTCGGGGCCACCGGTGTAATTCAACGTCACGGCCGTCGCGGCGTTGGGCTTGTACAGCAGCTCCGCGCCGACCGTCTTGCCCGTGTTGTTCTCGACGACGTTGTTCCAGCCGTT
>WNFM01310002.1_pt2 | contig 12636 bp, 7 predicted proteins | sample 5400271 | NCBI WGS metagenome assembly WNFM01 (sample SAMN13153352, study PRJNA577476) | soil metagenome | isolation source: 60 cm saprolite on Douglas fir-dominated hillslope | place: USA:California | collected 2013-09-17 | reverse complement strand
ACGCGTAAGTACGGTGGCACCGGTCTGGGGTTGAGCATTGTAAAGAGCCTGTTGGTGCAAATGAAGGGCGGTATTCGGGTACAAAGTCCTGTTGACCCGGTTTTGAATAACGGATCAGCGTTTACGTTCACTCTGCAGCTTGGATTGCCCGCAACGCAATCAGGCCCGGAATCCCCGCCCCGTGAAGACCGGCTAAACCTCACTTTCAAGAAATCACTCCATTTTCTGATCGTGGATGACAATGCTGTCAATTTACTGGTAGCCCGAAAGATGGTGCAAAAATTCGGGGCCAAGGTGACGACAGCAAAAAGCGGGATGGAGGCGATCAACCTGGCAAAGTCAACCGAGTTTGATATGGTGTTGATGGACATTCAGATGCCGGAGGTCGATGGACATGAAGCTACCCGGGTACTGAGAAAATTAAACTACGCCAAACCGATTGTAGCCTTATCGGCTAATGCGTATACGGATGATATTCAGAACAGCCTTAATTGCGGCATGAACGATCACTTACAGAAACCGTATACGGAGGAAAAGCTTTTTCAAATGCTTACCAGGTTCGTTGAGTAGTTGGAGTCGTGGGTTCTTAGTCCGTAGTGCGTTCAACTAATTGATTCTACATCCCTTTCTCAAAAATAAGGGTCGGAACATGGACTGAGTTCCTTATTATTTGTTCAAATAGATAATTGGTTTGGTCGCTATTCCTGGTTCCAGCCTGCCACCTGTGCAATTAAATTGGTGACAACTTCTTCCAAATAAGAACCCCAATAGTCTACCTGAATCGTGAAGCGAAGTGATTCCGCCCTTTCAGGGCTTCAAACTCATCGATGATCAGAACGAAGGGCTTCGCCCTTCGCTGTTGCTTAGCGCCCTTTCAGGGCTCTCGCGTAGGTACCCGAATAAAAGAGAGAAGGACTTCAGTTTGTACACAGCCTCCTTAACCTAGAGTCCTTAGTTAGATTCAACGAATGCCTAAAGTAGGTACCCACTACCAGGGACTCAGGACCAGGGAATCAAGACTATTCAGAGCGTTCAAGCGTAAAGGCTACATCCTGTCCGATATAATTCGAATGACCCCGGGTAGTATGCAAGGATGGCACGATAAAAACAACAGCGCCGTTGGCGGCTGTTATTTCTTTTTCAAGGATATATTCTCCACGCCAGGTATGAAATAGTTTTAGCTTGTATTTTCCATTTTTGACTGGAGAAAGAGTAACGGGATCACCGGCAACATCGGTTTTGGCATTGACTACCCAACCATAGAGCAACTGATCACTCCGCATACCAAATCCATCACCGCCCGTAATCTTCACGTCGAGCGGAGAAAGATGGGTAAGCTTTGAAAATGGAATGGCGTCGGTAAACTTCCTGATATGAAGTAACTGGTTGGACACCACCACATCATTCAATTCTTCGCTGAAGGTCCACCAGAAGGGAGTCATGCACGTCCCGGTTGCGAGTGTAACCCAAAGCACGTTGTGATGCATGGCCACATATCCCGGCATGCCAGGCTCGAAGTAGGTGTGGTCCCACCCCGTTTCTCCAATGATCACCGGCTTTCCATAACCATCCCATATCTTACGAATCTGACCTGCATAGTTATTGTAGCTGTAGGTCAACGGGTGAATATCGGCAGAGTCTAGCGACCCGGGTCGGGTCATGGGAAATCCCTGAGCTTCATATATTTCCCGGGCTGCTATGTCTGTTGTCCGATACCCGTCATGAAAAAATTCCTTGAGGCCGCCGCTTCGCGTCGCGGTTGTCGGGTGGTTGTACGGATCGTTCGCCTTGAAATAATCATGCACTTTCTTTGTCCATTGGCCGGCCATGACGCTGTCGCCCGAAACCCATCCGTCGGTGCCGTTGATTTCGTCGATAATGAACCACAGCGCAAGCGAACGGCTATATCCCCAGCGGGCGATGAAATAGCGGTACAGTTTTTCCTGGTATGTCCAGGCTTCCCTACTCCTGTAAAAATCCTTTGCGGGAGTAATATGCTGATACGGATTGGTATACCATTGGATGTTGTCCCTTCCCCACACCGTTTCCGATAGGTAGGGGTGGAGCCATAAATTCAGACTGACAAGTATCTCGCGCTCTTCACATAATTCAAATAGCTCGTCCAGCCGGGCGCAGATATCCTGATCGTACCGGCCAACGCCGCTACCCATCGTTTCCAGAGGGGTAACGAAATTGCTGATGAAGTTAACTCCTTTTGTTTTTAACTCATCCAGGTTTTCCTTTGTAACGCGGTCGTTGTACCACAGACCCACGCCATAAAAGGGAGTTCCGTTTTTGTATTCGAGGTACCTCTTGTTGGCAGCTATTTTGATCTGACCACTATACTTTGATGGAACGGCTTTGAACGATTTCTCTTCACTCTTGCTTTCCCCGGTCTTATCGCGAACGCGGACGACGTATTTCCAGATACCCAATTCATCCGGTGAGAACCTCACTTTCCATAAGCTGCCATAGGTGTAGTGGTAGAAACCCGGAATGTTCCACTTCTTTCCAGCCGGTGAGGTGAAGGTGGTCTGGATGTCGATGTCCTGCGGGTCAAACGGATTCATGAACGTCGCCTTGATGTTCAATATCAGTTCATGTTTGTCATATAATCCAACGGAGTCTGCCAGTTGAATAATGCTGATCACTTCGGGCTTCATCACCGCCGGATTTGACTGTGCGATCAGAAGGGATGTACTCAGGAGGAAAGCCTGACAGAGGAATAATTTCTTCATGGATCTTGGGATTTGAGGTGCAGAATAAAGATAGGAGGGTACGGGGATGAATGAAAGCTTGTTTATGTAAGTGGCGGATCGAATCAGGTGCCAGTTACTGGTTACCGGGCTGAAGCTTCCCGGCTAACTTATTACCACCAAACCATTGAGATTTGCCTGGTCAAATCGAAAAGGTGAGTAACAGACCGCCGACAACTGTCAACTGATTCGGTTTTTTTAAGCCAGGCTTTTAATTAAAAACTTTTTTTCACGATTATTTTTTTGACTCATTTCAAACGATTGATGGGAAGGGAGAAATCGATTTCTCTTCGCCGACAGCGGTAATTTGCTGTCGAATCAGCGGTGATCACAGGATGCTGAATAGGATAAAGCAAAAAAAATTATCTAATTTAAACAGTCCAAGTGTGTCATTTTGCCTAAACCTGTACATGTCAACTGAGCCTGACTGCGAATGGGAATCCTTCAAGAGAGGAGATTGGGAAGCCTATACCCGATTATACGATACCTATTACAGGGCGTTTAATAACTATGGTCACAAGTTTACCAGGAATGTCAGTTTGATTGAAGATGCCATCCATGATCTCTTCGTCACGCTGTGGACGAGCCGGACAACGCTGGGCCAGCCTGTCTCCGTACGCAATTATTTGTATAAAGCATTCCGGAATACGTTGTTTAGAAAGCTTAAGTCTGCCTCCCGGTTTACGATACTCGAATCAGCTGACTACACTTACCCATTTGATGTTGCGTATGAAGACGTATTGATCCTGCAAGAGGAAGAAAAAATGCTTCAGCAATCCATCAAAGAAATAGTGGATAAACTCCCCGCCCGCCAAAAGGAAATCGTATACCTTCGATTTTATGAAGGACTCCGGTATGAGGAAATCGCAGAAGTCATGTCCATCGATATTCATTCCGTGTATAAATTGTGGTACAAGACAGTTGAAAATCTCAAGCAGGCTGTGAATTACCTCGTGTACTGCCTGATCCTGTTTTACCACGCTATACAGGCCTGATCGTGCCATTTTCCACGATTTTAAAAAAAAGCTGATCATCAAGGGATAATTTCAGGGGCCCGGGTATACTATGTATAAACCATTGTGCCCATGCCCAAAAAGGATTATGCCCGGTATTCTCTACCCGATTTTCTAGACGACGATTTCTTTATTCAGTGGGTCACGGAGGATGATCCCGAAAGCCGTTCCTTTTGGAATTCCTTTTTACTCCGGCATCCGGAACAGCAATCCATTGTGACGCAGGCTTCCGCGATTATAAAAGTAGCCGGAAAACAGCAGCGCTTTACAAATGAATTTCGCAAAGATGTATTATGGACCCGGATCAATAAAACGATCGAGGATCAGGCCGATATCCACAGCTTAAAACGCTCCATTCCGCAATACATGAAGATCGCCGCAGCAGTAGCGTTTGTCATTGCCAGCACCGGGGCCCTTTGGTTATTTTCGAATCAGGGCATCAATACAGTGACAACGGCGTACAACGAAGTAACGACCATTACCCTTCCGGACCATTCGATGGTCGCCTTAAATGGAAACTCCACGCTGCACTATCAGAAACAATTTGGTAATCAATTCCCCCGGGAAGTCTGGATTACTGGAGAGGCCTACTTTAACGTGAGCCATATCAACAAAGATCCGGCAAACGTAGAGGCAGGCGACCGGTTTATTGTGCATACTGAAAATGTCAATATTGAAGTTCTGGGTACTTCGTTTAATGTCAAGAACCGTAAGGATCAAACCCACATCACGCTGATCACAGGAAAGGTTAAAGTCCTTATCGAAAAGTCGCTCCGAACGACAGACCTCATCATGCTTCCCGGCGATCAACTGGAGTTTAATAACAAAAAACTAATTAATAAAAAGAAACTGCAGAATCCACAACAGATCTCAGCGTGGATCAGACATGAATTTATTTTTACAAACGCCACGCTACTCGATATTGTGAAATCTCTGTCAGACGACTATGGATACGTCATCGATGTGAAAGATTCCCAGCTGTTGAAACTAAGGATTGAAGGTGAAATCAGCGTCGCCAGTATAGAGGAATTATTGTCAACCCTATCCGCTACCCTCGACCTGCATGTTGAAGAGAACAATAAGCACATCACCTTCTCCAGGAAATAAGACCAAGACAAACCTAAACCTCACCCTATGCTACAATTTAACTCAACGCGGCTGAAACTCTTCCTGATGGTGCTATTGTTAGGCACTGTTCCTGAAGGTTTTGGCCAGCAGTATGCAAATTTTACTGCGAGCACGCTGCACCCGGTCAACGACATCCGGAAAACCATTGCTCTCCGAATTGAAAAAGACCGGTTTGTCAGTCTAAAGATGGCCCTTGAAAATTTGAAGCACCGCTTTCACTTGAAATTTGCCTACCGTGAAGGCTTGCTCGATGGAAAAATGATTTCAACGTCCTGGCTTGAGCAGGAAGACGCACCGGAAATCATGTTAAAGAATATTCTTTCACCTTCCTCCCTCCTGTTTAAACGGATCAACAAGCGCCAGATCTCTATCTTCTCAGGAGCAGCAAATGGGCATCTCAACGCTGAGGGTAAGGCTAATCCTGCAGACTCATCCAGTTCTCTTTCTGTGATGGAAGTACGGACCAGCCAATTGATCAATGGAAAAGTTACAGCCCAGGGCGATGGAGAAGGTTTACCCGGCGTAAGTATTGTACTGAAAGGTACGGCAACCGGTACAACAACCGATGCAGATGGCAACTTCAAGCTCAGCATCCCGGATGAAGGCGGTACGATCGTCTTTTCTTTTATTGGTTTTGCAACGCAAGAGATCGCCGTCAGCAATCGCACGACAGTCGACGTCGTAATGGTCCCCGAATCGAAAACACTAAATGAAGTTGTCGTTACCGCCCTGGGTATCGAAAAGAGCAAATCGGCATTAGGGTATTCGGTCACCGAGGTAAAGGGTGAAGAATTTACACAAGCCCGTGAGAATAATGTTGCTAATGCATTGACCGGAAAGATTGCCGGGGTGAATGCGACCGGGCTTTCTACCGGTCCCGGCGGATCCAGCAGAATAATTATCAGAGGAAATGGTTCCCTTACCGGTGCCAACCAGCCTTTATACGTTGTGAACGGTATGCCCATTGACAATACCACTCCGGGAGGGAGCCCCACCACCAACGACGGTTCAAGAAATATTGACCGGGGCGACGGGATTTCAGGAATCAATCCTGATGATATTGAATCGATCAGTGTATTGAAAGGAGGTACAGCGGCGGCCCTGTATGGATCCAGAGCCGCCAATGGAGTTATCCTGATCACAACGAAAAGGGGAAAACTCCAGAAAGGAATCGGGGTAGAGTATAACTCAACCTATACGATGGACAACGTCGCCGTATTTCCTGATTGGCAGTATGACTATGGACAGGGGGATTTTGGAAAAAAGCCGACGACGCAAGCTGAAGCGTTGAACGCAGGCCGCCGTTCCTGGGGATCCAAAATAGACGGGTCCGATTTTATAGCGGCCGATGGGCTGACTCACCCCTACATCGCGCAGAAAAACAATATTAAAAACTTCTACAACACCGGAACCAACTTTACGAATACGCTGGCATTTACCGGGGGAAATGAGAACCTATCCTACCGGTTCTCTCTATCGGAGTTGAGTAGCGCCAGCATTCTACCCCATTCCACTTATAACCGGAAGACAGCTAACCTCAACGTGAGCGGTAAATTGAGCAAGAGAATCAGAATCGAAGCAATGGCCCAGTATAATCTGGAGAACGCCCATAACCGGCCTTCCGCAGGCGACGCCATTGGCAACCCAAACTGGGCGCCTTATTTTATGGCGAATACATCCGATATCCGGTGGTTTAGCCCAGGCTATAATGCCAACGGCAATGAAACGATATTCACTACGGCTACCGTCGTTCCGAATAGTTACTTCATCGTCAACAAATTTAAGGAAGACGATGTCAAGAACCGTTTTATTGGTCAGACCGCCATCCAATATAATTTGCTTGATAATCTCTTTGTCAAGGGGACGGTTAGCCGTGATTTCTACAATTACAACTACCGGAACATCCTCCCCACCGGTACAGCCTATATCCCCCTGGGGGAATATGCTGCCTTGAAAACCGATGTGGCAGAGACGAACTCCATGTTTACCTTGAACTATCAGACCCGCTTTGCTCAACATTTTAACATCACTGCCCTGGCCGGCGCGAACAAGCGCAACTACGAATACAAGGAATTGAATACGTCCGGAACGCAATATATTATTCCCTTCTTCTATAGCCCGACGAACTTGAACACGACTTCAACCGTTCCCAAAAATCAGCAAACGGCTACAAACTCGGTGTTCGGCTCCCTGGATGCCGACTACAAGGGAATTGCATTTCTCACTGTTACGGGCCGGCAGGATTGGTTTTCTACCCTAAGCCCTGCTCATAACACGATCTTCTATCCATCGGTTGGCGGAAGCTTTCTCTTGTCCGAGGCGTTGGCCTTGCCTAAGGCATTCGATTACGCTAAACTAAGAGGCTCCTGGGCGCAAGTGGGTGGCGCAACACCGGATCCTTACGTCATCAACCTTACCTACAGCATGGTACCGGGGTCCACTACTCCTATACAGAGCGTTACCCAGACCAATGGCGCGAATGTCATTACCAACGCTGGATTGAAACCATTAACCTCTACTACGTTCGAAGTGGGGGTGGATTTGCAATTCCTGAATAAACGCCTGGGTTTGGACCTGACGTATTATAATCGGAAAACCACCAATGACATTGTCAAAACAGATATCTCATCGACGTCCGGCTACAATAGTGTCATACTTAATGTCGGCGAATTAAGTAATAAAGGAATTGAAGTATTGTTAACTGGGACTCCGGTCAAGCGATCCAATTTCAGTTGGAATGTCAGTTACAACGTAGCCTACAATAAAAATGAGGTTGTCAGGCTGGCGCCGGGACTGAATTCCATTCAGATGGCAACTACCGTTAACAATTATGGTTATGTAAATAATATCGTTGGCAAGCCTTTTGGCACCATCGTGGGAACAAGGATGCAGCGGGATGCCAATGGGAATATCGTGTTTGACGCCACAACCGGCCTCCCGGTAAAAACAGGACTACAGGAGCTCGGCAACGGAGTGCCCCCATTAACCATGGGATTAACCAATGATTTTTCCTACAAGGCCTTTTCGTTAGGGATACTGGTGGATGGGAAATTCGGAAATAAAGTTCTATCTGTAATGGAGGTATATGCGATGCGGCTCGGCTTCCTGAAAGCCAGTTTGCCAGGCCGGGAAAATGGATTGGCGTTAAATGGAGTGACCTCGGATGGCGCTGCATACAGCAGAACCGTTGCCGTAGACCAGCTCCCCAATTATTATGAAAACAATAAGAACTACGGAGAATTGTTCTTGCACGATGGCAGCTTCATAAAGCTTCGCCAGGTCATTTTCACTTATAAAATTCCAGTCAGGAATTTCAAACTGCTTAAGATACAATCTGCTTCCATCTCGTTTGTGGGTCGCAATCTGGCCATCCTGTATAAGAAAACGGACAATTTCGATCCCGAACAGGGCTACACTAATAGTTCCGGACAAGGATTTGAATCCATTGCCCTTCCCAGAACAAGAAATTACGGCTTCAACCTGATGGTGAAATTTTAATCAAAAAAGCTACTACGATGAAAAATCATTTTCAAAAAATCATCTATACGGTTGTCTTCTTTTCGGCAGCAACCTTACAATCCTGCGACAAAGGGTTTGAAGAATTGAATACCAATCCCGACGCGTCCCCGAAAATTGTACCCGAGTATGTATTTAGTAAAGCGCAATACGATGCCGTGGGGGATATGCTCATGGGTACGATCGGGGCGATGCAGTATACGACCAGTTTTAATGAGGTGGGCGGTTTTGGTTCCAAATACATATTTCTCCAGGGAACCGCACCCAGCGTTGTCTTTAGTAACGCCTATCCCAAAGAAATCAATGAAATTGGTGAAGTCATCCGGGCGGTATCCTCCGATCCAAAGAATGTGAACAAACTGGCTGCTGCCCGGATATGGAGGGTCTATTGCTTCCACCGGGTAACGGATTTATATGGCGATGTACCCTATACCGCAGCGGGAATGGGGTATGTGGAGAATATCTTTAAACCACCTTACGACGCGCAGTCTGATATTTACACAGACATGCTCAACGAACTGGACGAGGCGGCCCGTTCTTTTGATGCAGCCCAACCTACGTTTGGAGCTTCTGACCTGGTTTACGGAGGGAATATTGATCAATGGAAAAAATTCGCCTATTCCTTGATGCTGCGCCTGGGAATGCGGTTAACAAAGGTGGATATCGCGTTGGCCGAAACGTGGGTAAAAAAAGCAATAGCCGGTAGTGTCATCAAGCTGGATGCGGACATCGCTATGATCAAATACATTAATGGAGGACAAGATATTAATAAAAATCCGTTGGCACTGAGTTTACTCGGCAGTGACTATATCAATCACGATGGGGTTAGCAACCAGGAAGGGGGCAAATACCAAAAAACATTTATCGACTACCTGCAGGCAAATAAAGATCCGCGACTCGGGGTAATTTCGGTAGTGTATGTGAATGGTAAAGCCGACACCAGTGCTGTTCTGCAAAAAGGAATGCCTTCTAATTTCCTTACGAAACCAGCTGATTTTGTTACGTATTCAGAGCCCAACCAAAACACGGTTTTGCTGAAGAATGCCCCCATGTTGTTGTTCACGAATGCAGAAAGTAATTTGTTGTTAGCGGAAGCAGCCGTAAAAGGATGGTATACAGATGAAACGGCCGCAAGCTTGTTTGTCAATGGAACGGGCGCAGGATTGCGGCAATGGGCATTGTATGGCGATGCAGGAAAAATCTCACCCAGCCAGATCAGCGCCTATGTTGCCAATCATCCCTATAATAGTGGTGGTTCAACAGGTGAGCAATTGGAACAAATCCATACGCAGTTTTGGGTAGCGCTCTTCCCAAATTCACAGGAAGTATTCTCCAACTGGAGACGTACCGGCTTTCCAGTATTGATACCGAATGTGGTTCCCAATAACGCAACTCAAGGTCAGATTTTCCGGCGCATGCTTTATCCCCCTACCGAAGAAAACCTGAATAACGATGAATATCAGAAGGCCATCGCGCGGCAAGGAGCGAATAGCTTCATGACCAGGATATGGTGGGATAGGTAGTGGGGAGTCCCTGGTCTTGAGTTGCCTGTTTAAGCCAACTCAAGACTCAGGACTAAGGACTAATTTTCCCTACCTTGAGCCAATCTATGCTAAGGATAGGTCTATTTGGAATTGGGCTCGATACCTACTGGCCGCAGTTTGAAGGATTGAAAGAGCGGTTGGAAGGTTATTTAACGGTAGTCGAGGAAAAACTTTCACGCCTTCATCCCTCCATTGTGAATGCAGGGCTTGTCGACACGGCCGATAAAGCGTTCCGGGCGGGCCGACTGTTTAAAACGGAAGATGTTGATATCCTCTTTTTATATGTCACCACCTATGCCCTGTCTTCCACCGTGTTGCCGGTAGTACAACGGGCCAAGGTGCCTGTGGTCATTCTGAATTTATCGCCCGATGAGGCGATTGATTATTCGGCGTTCAATGCGATGACCGACAGGACGAAAATGACCGGGGAGTGGCTGGCTCATTGTTCGGGATGTTCCGTTCCCGAAATTGCCAACGTTTTCCATCGGGTCGGTATACCGTTTCATCAGGTGACCGGTATGCTGCAGAATGATCCTGAATGCTGGAATGAAATAGCAGAATGGGTCGAGGCTGCCAGGGTGGCGAATATCATGGCCCATAACCGGCTAGGCTGTATGGGCCATTATTACAATGGCATGCTCGACATTTATACTGATCTCACCCGGCACTACGCCCATTTTTGCGGACACATTGAACTCATCGAAGTGGAAGAGCTGGCTGCCTTGAGAAGGAAGGTGACCCGAGATGAAATGAAAGGCAGGTTGAAATTATTTTATGACGTTTTTGATGTGCAACCGGATTGTCCGGTAGAGGCGATGGAAAAGGCGGCGGTTACCTCCGTAGCACTGGATCGGCTGGTGGAAAAACACACGCTGGGTTCGCTCGCTTATTATTATGAAGGTACCGGCAATGCAGAGAATGAAGAAGCCATCAGTTCTATTATTCTTGGTAATTCTCTATTGACAGCGAATGGCGTTCCCGTGGCAGGGGAATACGAAATCAAGAATGCGCAAGCGATGAAGATCATGGACAGTTTTGGTGCTGGCGGATCGTTTACCGAAACCTATGCTATGGATTTTAGCGATGATGTTGTACTGATGGGACACGACGGCCCGGGTCATCTCGCCATTGCTGAAGGCAAAACAAAAGTGCGGCCCTTGAACGTTTACCACGGCAAAGTAGGAAAGGGCGTTTCCGTTGAGATGACGGTGAAGAACGGCCCGGTTACTTTATTGTCCGTGGTTGAAAAAAAAGACAAATTGATGTTGCTGGTGGCCGAGGGAGAGTCGGTGCCGGGTCCTGTTCTTCAGATCGGAAATACCAATAGCCGCTACCGGTTTTCTATCGGGGCAAGGCGCTTTGTAAACGAATGGAACCGCCACGGGCCCGCGCACCATTGCGCGATCGGGGTGGGGCATATTAGCTCGAAGATTGAAAAACTTGGACAATTGCTGAATATGGATGTGGTGAGGGTGTGTCCTTAAAGCAGTTTGGTATTGAGTCTATAAATTCAAGACTTTTGAAGCTCTACGGGAATTAATTACCTTGGGTTATAAAACCATACCGATGGACATCCCCAGGATATTCCGTTCCAGAGTCATTTTCTCTTTCCTCGTTGTCTTCCCACTGCCCTTTACGGCACTGCCTCAAACTTGTTCGACGGGTGCAGTGGATGAGCGCGTCGCTGCCTTCTTAAAGAAGGCTGGACCGGAGCAAACGTTCGCCCAAATAAAAACGGCTCCCATCGAACAATTCAGAAAAGACGCCCGGGTGTTCGCGAAGTTACCGGAAGACAGTGTCAAGCGAATGAAGATCACAAAGGACAATATCGGTGTGAATGTGGCAAAAGGGAGTCCAAAGAACGGTTTGCCGGTAATCATTAATTTTCATCCTGGCGGATTTATCAGGCCGTTGTTGCCGTGGATGGAATATGAGGCGCTGCGCCTCGCGAAAAAATTCAATGCGGTGGTCGTGGATGTTGACTATCGTGTTGCCCCTGAACACAAATTCCCAGCCGCCGTCGACGACGCTTATAATGCCTACCGTTGGGTGCTGGAGCATGCCAAAGAATACGGTGGTGATCCGGACAGAATAATCCTGAACGGGGCGGATGCAGGGGCTAATCTGGCCGCGCTCATCACACTAAAAGCAAAGAAAGAAGGGAAGCTTCAGCCCATTAAGTTGGTGATCATGACGTGTCCGCCCACAGACAATCCAATGATAAGTTATTATCCTTCTTATGAAGAGAATGCACACGGATATGGGTTAACCAAAGACCTTTCCGTTTTTTATTTTCAGACCTATCTTGAAAAAAGCGAATGGTTTAAAGCCAATGCTGAAATGTGGCCCATGTACGAGAAAGATCTCAATGGGTTGCCGCCCACGTTGCTGATGGCCACTGAGTTTGATGTTCTTCGGGATGAGGGCATTGCCTACGGGAAGAGATTAGAAAAAGCCGGCAACGAAGTTTCGATCAAATGTTTCCCTCACCAGATCCACTGCTTTACCGGGCTTCCTCAAGATGCAGGGGAAATTACACGGGTGTACGAGTTGATGGGCGAAGCGATTGCAAAGGCAGTTGGAAAATAAGGACTAGCGATGCCTCCCCCTTTTGCCACAAAGGCACTAAGACACTAAGTTTTTTTTATTTTTTGTTCTTCGTCTAACATTTTCTTCGTG
>WNFM01005377.1_pt1 | contig 12636 bp, 13 predicted proteins | sample 5400271 | NCBI WGS metagenome assembly WNFM01 (sample SAMN13153352, study PRJNA577476) | soil metagenome | isolation source: 60 cm saprolite on Douglas fir-dominated hillslope | place: USA:California | collected 2013-09-17 | reverse complement strand
CCTGGAGATTGGCGATATTGCCCGCCGCGATGAGCACCTTTGCCCGTAGTGGTGGTATCTCGATGCCTTTACTGGCAGCGAGCGCCTTTGTCAGGGGATGCTGCAACTCATTCAAGTGCCCAAGGATCATCCAGGACCGCTCCAGTGCTGCACACAGCCGTAAAGCCATCTCGATGCTCCTGGCTTCCACGGGTTCCAGCAGCCACTGCATCGCTGCTCGCAGGTTGTTCTGCTCGCGCTCTAACCGCTCGAACCACACGGCCTGCTGCGGGCTCAAGGAACTTTCAGCCGCCGCCTCAGCCAAGGCCTGGTAGTGCGCGGCATGGGCGTGCCGGATGGCCTCCATCTCTCCGCTGGTCGCCAGACACTCGAGTCCATACTCGCGGATTGTCTCCAGCATTGCCAGGCGTGGCTCCCGTAAACTCTTGTCCAGGAGGGAGGCGACGCGCCCCAACACGTGCTCCGCCTCCTCTGGAAGAGCGGCACAAACCGCCTCTGCCGCTGCAAGTTCGCACCCGTCCACAAAGACCGAGAGTCGCCGGAACAGCTGCTGCTCGGGGCATCCAGCAGGTCGTAGCTCCACGCGATGGTGCTGCGCAGCGTCTGCTGGCGCGCGGGCAGGTCGCGTGCCCCTCCTGTCAAGACCTGCAGCCGACGATCCAACCTGGCGAGTAACGCCTGTGGTGCAAGCAGCTTGATGCGAGCCGCCGCCAGTTCGATGGCCAGCGGCAACCCATCGAGCCGAAGACAGATCTCGGCGATGGTCACAGCATTGTCCGGCGTCATGTGAAAATCGGCTCGGATGGCCTGTGCTCGTTGGAGGAACAGGTTTACCGCGGGAACCTGTGCCAGCGCCCGCTCATCGGGGAGATGCCTGGGGTCTGGGAGCGCAAGGGGGAGGACGGCGAACTGGTATTCGGCGCGCAGGCGCAACGCCTCGCGGCTGGTGGCCAGGAGCTTGAGACCAGGACAGGCTTCTAACAGGTCAACAAGCTGTGTGGCCGCCGGGATGACCTGTTCAAAGTTGTCCAGCAGCAGGAGCCGGTGCTTGTCACGCAGGGAGGTCTTGAGCCGTTCCAACAACGGCTGCGAGCCGCTCTCGGTCAGTCCCAGGCTGCGCGCGATGGTGGGCATGACAAAGGTGGGATCGCTGATGGGAGCAAGGGAGATAAAGGACACGCCATCGACGAAGTCACACACCAGGCCCCGAGCGACCTCGAGGGCCAGGCGCGTTTTGCCCGCTCCGGCCGCGCCAGTGAGGGTGAGCAGGCGAATGTCTGGGTGCAAGAGCAAATCGTGGATCGCCTCCACCTCGCGCTCACGACCAACCAGCGACGTGAGCGAGACAGGGAGGGCAAATGTGACCAGTTGGGCTGTGTCACCTGGAGCGCGCTCTGGGAAAACGATGATGTTGTCCTGCATAGCCAGTTCCTCCCTTATCTCCACGCGATCGTTGCGACCGCCTGTCATGAAAGAGCGGCAACGTGAGCAGAAAAAAGTCCTACGAAATTGCCTCACATACTTCTGCAAGGATATATTAGCAGAAATTAATGGTTGCGTCTAGTTGAAATGATGTGCCTGGTCGTGTTCTGGTAAAAACCGACGCCAGCATTCCAGTAATTCATTGGGCGTCTGATCATGACGTTCCGTTTTCAAGAGGGTCACACGTTGCATTGGGCTCTCCGAACTCCTCAAAAATATTTCCCACTGTGATTTTTACCGCTGGAAACGGTTCCCTAACCTGTGCTACACTGTTAGGGAACGCCTAGTCGATTCTACAAGGCAGAGCAGGGAGTGAGTCATGACTTCCAGGCCTCCTCTCATCCAGGGCAATATGCTCACCTACCACCAGGCCGGTCAACCGGTCCAGTTACTGGTGGACACCTCGGACTGGTATGCCTGGCTCATGACTGCCTCGACCTTCACGTTTCAGAGTGAACACGGCACCTTCACCGCCCGCAAAGAGCCTGCGGGCAGTAGACGAGGTGGCGAGTACTGGAAAGCTTACCGCAGGCGCCACGGGAAGCTCTACCGTGTCTATCTGGGCAAGTCAGAGGAGCTGACTCTCGAGCAGCTGCAGTCGATGGCAGTGGTGCTGGCAAGCAAAGGAGAAAGGGAGAACTCGCTCGAAGTGCCTGGTCTGGGAGCAGGAACCAGACCGTCCGCTGAGGCTTCCTCCCGAGCGGGGACGCATCGGCGGCGGGCCACAGCAGCACAGGGTTCACACAAAGCGGACCTCACGAACCCATGGCTGGCCAGGTTCCTGCTGCCACTGACGGCCTTGATCGGTCGCGAACAGGAGGTGCAGGCGATTTGTGACCTGCTCTCGCAGCCAGAGGTGCGCCTGCTGACCCTCACCGGCACGGGTGGCGTCGGCAAAACCCGCCTCGCCCTCCAGGTCGCGGCTGAAGCGCAAGAGGACTTCCCCGATGGCGTCTCCTTCATCTCTCTTGCCCCCATCAGCGACCCCCAACTCCTCATCCCAACCATCGCGCACGCGCTCGGATTGCGTGAAACAGGAAATCGGCCCTTGTTTGACCTGCTGAAATCCTCTCTACACAGTAAGCACCTCTTACTGTTCCTGGACAACTTTGAACAGATGATAACCGCCGCCCCAGTTCTGCCTGATCTGTTGGAATCCTGTTCCCAGCTAAAGCTGCTCGTGACCAGCCGCGAGGTTTTGCGCGTTCGTGGGGGGCACGAATTTGTCGTTCAGCCCCTGCCCGTGCCTGATCTCAAGCAGGGTATTGAGAGCGAAACAGTCTCGCAGTACGCATCTGTAATACTCTTCACGCAGCGAGCCCAGGCCGTCAACCCTGACTTCCAGGTAACAGGCACCAATGCTAACACCATCGCGGCCATTTGTGCCTGCCTGGATGGGCTGCCCCTGGCGCTTGAGTTAGCTGCGGCTCGACTCCAGGTGCTCTCCCCACAGGCATTGTTGGCTCGACTGGAACACCGGCTCCAGGTGCTGACAAGAGGCGCCCGCGATGTGTCCGAGCGCCAGCAGACACTGCGCAACACCATCCAGTGGAGCTACGACCTGCTCAGTGCGCAGGAGCAGCGGCTCTTCCGCCGCCTCGCCGTCTTCGTGGGCGGCTGCACCTTAGAGACCATCGAAGCGCTCTGCACAGCTCTGGATGGTGGAGCGGAACAGGTCCTGGATGGTGTGGCTTCGCTCTTGGACAAGAACTTGCTCCAACACACCGAGCGAGAACATGAGGAGCCACGTCTGCTGATGTTGGAAACGATCCGCGAATATGGACTGGAGGCTCTTTCTGCCAGTGGAGAGATGGAGAGCACGCGAGAGGCTCATGCCCACTACTATCTTGCACTGGCGGAGGAGATGGAGCCGAAGCTGTTGGGCGCTGAGCAGTTCGATCGGTTGGAGCGGGAACACGACAACCTGCGTGCCGCACTGAGCTGGTTGATCGAGCGAGCAGAGGCGGAGATGGCCTTGCGCTTGGGCGGAGCGCTGTGGTGGTTCTGGGGTGTGCGTAATCACGCCAGTGTAGGACGCCAGTGGATGGAGAGAGCGCTTTCGAGCAGAGGGGAGGTCAGGGACTCGGTGCGTGCGAAGGCGCTCAATTGTCTTGGGTTGCTCCTCTACTATCGGGGCGACTATGATCGAGCAGAGGAACTGTGCCGGGAGAGCCTGGCGCTGTTCCGGGAAGTCGGAGACAGAACAGGCATCGCAACATCCCTCACGAACCTGGGGATGATAGTGGAGTGGCGCAGCAACTATGCAGTGGCACGCTCACTGGCGGAAGAGGCATTGACGCTCTGGCGGGAATTGGATGCCAAGAATGTTTATCTTGGCTTCACCCTCACCATTCTGGCGGGAGTCACCATCAAGCAAGGAGAGTACGCCGAAGCTCGCGTACTGGCAGAAGAGGCTGCAGCACTCTTACGCCATACCGGCACTTTCTAGCGCGCTCCTCCTTTTAGTGGAAGTAATGTTTTACCGGGGCGATCTTGCGGGAGCACATGCACTGGCAGAGGAGAGTCTCAGGCTTACCAGGGAGATAGGCGACTTGCAGGGGAGTGCTGAATCGCTCGCCTTTTTGGGGCAGATAGCTCTTTATCGTGGTGACGACACGATGGCGCATTTACTGCTCGAGGAGAGCGTGACACTCGCGCGAGAGTCAGGAGATCCATGGAGTATTGCCAAGTCGCTCGCCGTGTTAGCGCGGGTGTTCGCTGTTCAGGGCGACGATACAACAGCACGTGTCTTCTACGAGGAGAGCTTGGCGATGGCGAGCGACAAATGGGAAATCGCCTCCAGCCTGGAAGGATTAGCGGGAGTAGTCGTAGCGCAAGGAACTGTAGGGGCATCCCTTGCGGAAGCCCTGTGGGCGGCACGGCTCTGGGGAGCCGCTGAGGCCCTGCGCGAGACCATCGGCGCACCTATCCCCCCGGTCTATCATGCTGATTATGAGCATACGGTTACTGCCGCCCGCACCCAACTTGGCGAGAAGTCCTTTGCCACCGCCTGGGCCGAGGGCCGCACGATGACCCCAGAACGGGCCCTTGCCGCCCAGGGGCCGGTAACGATACCCTCACCTACCCCAGCAGAATCACCGCCAATTTCGCCAACAAAATCACCACCCACCTATCGCGACGGCCTGACCGCTCGCGAGGTCGAGGTGCTGCGCCTGCTAGCGCAGGGACTGACAAGCGCCCAGATCGCGGAGCAGTTGGTCATTAGCCTGCTCACCGTGAACAGCCATGTACGCTCGATCTACAGCAAGCTGGGGGTCACCTCCAGAGCTGCGGCGACCCGCTACGCTGTCGAACACCAGCTGATGTGAGGCATGCACCCCTCCTCAACATGCATCTACCTAGAACTAGGTAGAGAGACATCCTCTCCGATACTTCCATTCCCCTGAGAAAATTACCCTGTTCTTGGGACGTATTTCCCGCTCCTACAGGCTAGACTAACCGTAGGTCGCCCACGTTTGAGGGAGAAAGAAGCACAAGAGGCGAGATCAAAGGGGAAGCACCCATGGAAGAACGAACTGGTGAAGCGTTCGCATTCGACGAGCGCCTCACCGTGGTGGGCAGCAAGTTACTGCCTGGCGAAGCGGCTCCCGATTTCCTGCTGGAGTACCTCGATCTCATCGAGATGACCATCCAATCTGCGCGGCTGGCCGACTCGACAGGGATGGTACGCCTGCTCAATGTCGTGAACTCCCTGGAGAATCCTGTCTGCGACCGGGTAGCACTGCGCTGGGAGAAACAACGTGCAGGGCTGCCAGACGGGGTATGCCTCTATACCGTCAGCGTGGACCCACCCCTCGTACAGGCGCGCTGGCAGGCTGCTGCAGGAGTCATACACCAGACGCTCTCCGCACACCGGAGCGAGCAGTTCGCACTGGACTACGGGGTGTTGCTCAAGGAGTGGCGCCTGCTCCAGCGAGCGGTCTTTGTGATCGACCGTGACGACCACATCGTCTACGCTGAGTATGTGGCCGATCAGATGGGTGAGCCAGACTACGGTGCGGCAATGGAAGCCGCCAGACAGCAGTCATCTGAGTAAGGATGGGAGTACATCAACGGCCTGAGTAGGATAGATTTGTCTCAACAGTAGTTTACCAGATTGGGTTAAAGATACTTTCCTCATTAGGAGGGCACATCATGCAATGTCGTACATGCGGAACCGCCCTTCCGCCAGGTTCGGCCTTCTGCCCCAAGTGTGGCACAGCTACCCCTTCCCATGTCTCTCGTCAGGAAGGTACCCATGGTGTTGCCATTGCTCCCCCCAGCAATGCGTCAGGTGGGATCCTACCGCCCCCACCTCCTCCCGGCGGCACACCACCGCCTTACACTGCTCCACCGCCGTCAGAAGAGAAACCAGGTGGTTTGGAGCACGCAGCGGCACCAGCGCCTGAACGTGCACATGGGCACGCACACCCCGACACGCCAGATGCTCACGAGGAACGCGAAGAGAATGCCAATGAGCGCCTGATCCTCTTTAGCGACGGCGTCATTGCCTTCGCCATTACCATCGCTGCCATCTCTATTAAGATTCCTAGGGATCCAGCCCTGTTAGTAGCTCAACGTGGATCTCGATGGTTTGCCTACTTCGTCTACATCGTCAGCTTCCTGATCGTCGCAGCCTCCTGGAACGAGCATCATCGTCTCTTTCACTCTATCAAGCGCAACGACATGATGCTGGTCCTGCTCAATTTTGCCTACCTGGCCGCCATCGTTCTTGTCCCCATTGGGATATTCTTTGTTGAGGATGCCGGGATATTCTCATTGAATAACATTGATAACCTGCTCAAAGCTGTTCTCATTTTCCTCGGCTCTCAGCTTGGTGCAGGTGTAGCCCTCTTGCTCATCTGGTTATATGCCAGCCGTCGCCGCCGATTGCTGGATGCACAAATGAACCCCCGTCTCATCACCTATACGACCATACGCATGCTCACTCAACCCGCCGTCCTTCTCTTGCTCACCTTCGTCGCTGGAGCTTTTTTCCTGCCTGCTGGTATCATTGTACTCCTTGCCTTGGGAGCAGCACTGATGTACCGACGCTGGTATCGGCGCGGCCTGGACATCGCTTCTGGCAGCAATGATGTGGGACGCATCCTGCTCTTCAGCGACGCGGTCATCGGCATCGCGATCACGATCATTGCCGCACAGATCGAGTTCCCCTCCTTCGGGGGAAGCACCGCAGGCGAAGAAGTGCAACAAGTCATCGCAAACAATTTGCATCTGGTGTTCTCTTACGCCATTGGCTTTGTGGTGTTGGGGGTCTACTGGCTCTTTCACTATCGCATGTTCCGCTACATCAATCGCCATGATCCCTGGCTGATCGTGCTCAATTTTGGCTTCTTACTGTGTATCGTGCTCATGTTCGCCCCCATCAACGCCTATGCTGCTTACTACAGTCAGAGACCCGGGGCGCGCTTCTACTTCGGCATCTGGCAAACCATGACCGCATTGCTGCTCGTGTTGACCTGGTGGCGTGCTGCGGGCAAGCGCCGCTTACTGGATCATGCCATCACAGACGACCAGATCAGGCGCTTCGGAGCACGCCTGGTGAGTAACCTGCTGATCATTGTTGCTCTTATGTTCGTTGCTTTATCCCCCGCCATCCACCCAGGCTGGTACCTGCTCTTGTATCTGGCTGCGCTCGGGCTCGCGATGCTGGTCATCCATGTGCTGGGGCGCCGGGCGCAAGTCCAGCAGGTGCGGGTGGCGTAAGCAGCCGGTTGGGCTGGCTGCTTAGTGTCGTCGAGTTTTAAGCAGAAGAAAGAGAGGGAAACATCATGGACCAGCAGGAACAGTTCGGGCAGGGACAGGAGCTAGTTTTCTCCCCAGAAGTCTATCAGATCGCAGAAACCCATCGGTTAGGTACACCAATGGCGCAACATAAGAGTCGTTTGGTACGGCCTCTGCTCTTCGCCATTGTCGTGGGAGGACTCGGAGTCCTCATGATGCTTTCACTACTAGGAGGATTCCATCTCAGCACTATCATCATCTTCCTTTTTGGCCTTGCCTTCGTGTTCTACGCGTTCAGCCGCATACGCTCAGTAGTCAACAATCGTGGGGCGCGGGTCTACCTGTGTACAGATGGTCTGATGCGCGTCAAAAGCGGTGCGGCAGAGGCTATACGCTGGGATCAGGTTCGGGAAGTGTCGAAGATCTATATGTACTATGGGCTGGCTCAAGTGGGCGTGGGCTTGCGTCTCCTGCCTGCCTTAAAGGAGTACCAGCTACGTCGAGCAGATGGCACAGAGCTGGTGCTTGCCAAAACGTTCAGCAGGTTCAGGCAGCTTGGGAAGACGATTGAGAAGGAAGTGACTCGCCGTGGGCTGCCGTCTGCTCTTGCTGCATGTAACGCTGGTCAGATGCTCCAGTTCGGCTCCATCAGCGTCAGTGCTCAGGGAATACTCCTGCCAAGCAAAAAGGAGCCGCTGTCCTGGGATGAGGTTAACAAGGTGTTAGTCAGCGGTGGCATCCTCTATGTGAACAATAAAAAGAAAGGCGCTCTCCTGTACTCTAATGACAGCTTCCTGGTCTCGCAGATCCCCAACTTCTGTGTGTTGGTAGAGCTTGTGAAGCAGATCAAGAGTGCTTCAAGCGTGTTTTCCTCACCGCAGAGAACACAAGTGGGAGGGACATGAGTCATGAGTTGAGAACAGGGCGTCTCGCAAGATCGAATTTGAAAATTTACAAGGAGGTTTACCATGAAAACTCGTTTCTCGCTGTTCCTGTGTCTTGTAGTGATGACTGTGTTCATCAGCGCCTGTGGAGGTTCTCCACCCAGCCAAGTCCTTAGCACCTGCTGTGATGCGTTCGCGAAAGGAGATTACCAAACCGCCTATAATCAACTGGCAGGTGATCTGCCAAGCCAGCTTGGGTTTAAAAGTGAAGCAGAGTTTGCTGCTGGCGTCAAGAGGACTACCTGCAAGGTGAATAGTGTCAACGACTCAGCAGGGACCGGCACGATTACCTACATCTTGCCGAGTGGGGCCATCTCGCTTGATGACGAGACGATGAATAATGGGCAGATCGTTAAACAGACAGCGCGCTCTACCCCAACGGTCACCCTCACCAACTTCTGTGCTGCCCTCAAGGCTGGTGATTACCAAACGGCGTACAATCAGTTCTCGACGAAGTTGCAAGCTCAAGTGGGTACGGTCGATCAGTATGTTGCCTCTCTCGGCTCGGCTAAGGTGACTGACTGCACGGTGAGCAATATCGACGATTCGGCAGGGACAGGCACAATTGCTCTTGTTACCAGCAACGGCCCAGGAACCTTTAACGATACATTAGTCAACCAGAATGGCACCTGGAAGATTGATAGTTCGCAAGCGCAGGCGACACCGACTCCTTCGGCTGCCTCTACACCGACCACGACCCTTCAGGCGTACTGTGACGCGCTCAAAGGTGGAGATTATCACACCGCCTATAATCTGCTCTCTAGCGCTGCCCAAAGTCAGACTTCTGAAACGCAGTTTGCTGCCTCTTTCAGCAACAAGGTCACGGATTGCACCCTGAGTAATGTCAACGATACGGCAGGGACGGGCACGATCAGCTATACCTATGCTGACGGCAGTACACAGGTCTTGGACTACACCTTAGTCAACGCCAATGGTACGTGGGCGATTGATAGCGAGAAGACCCATTGAGGGTGACCCTCTTAGCATACGGGTAGCAGGTCGTTGTATATCCGGACAGGTACATCTACGCGGAGAGTTTTCTCAAGGAGGTAACACATGCAGGCTCAAGTTCAAGCTCAGACCCAGGTTCAGTACGTTGGTGTGGGACGGCGCTTTGTCGCCACACTCGTCGATTCGATCCTCTACCTGATAGTTTTTGTGGTCGTTGCCGTGGTATCTGGTAACGCCCAGGCGTCCGGAGGAAGCGCGTCTGCATCCTTGTCAGGTGCTCCGGCGTTGATCCTAGACATCCTCTTTTTCCTCTACTACATCGTGTTGGAAGCCGTTCTCGGTGCCACACTTGGAAAGCTTCTTCTCGGTCTCCGCGTTGTCAATGTGGACGGGTCCCGCATCGGTTGGGGTGCATCCATCATCCGCAATCTCCTGCGCATCATAGATGCACTTCCGTTCTTCTACCTGCTCGGAGCCATCCTGATCTGGACCTCTCCACAGCGCCAGCGCCTGGGCGACCGGGTAGCAAAAACGGTGGTTGTACGGCGCTAGAGTTGATCCTCTCACGGATCATCTTGACGTTGCAAGGAGAACGAGTTGTTTTCCTTGATGCTAGAGGGGGACAGCGAGCGCTGTCCCCCTCTAGAAGCCCTTATCGATCTCTCATTAGCTATCAGGAGAATTACACAATCAGGGTCTCTATGGTGAAACTTTGTTTACTCAACACCTGAAAGGAGTCTGGCATGAGACAGAAGAACGTGGACACGCCCGGCGTCGAGGACGGAGGACGACAGACGGCGAGGCTGAGCACGCCCGCTGAGGGATCTTCTGCTGCCGCTTTGAGCGGAGAGGCAGCCTGCAGGAGGCTGAGTGTCGCAGTGCTGGCAGCACGGTGCCTGCAGGAAATCGACACGTCTCGTCGGGGGAAGCCATGCGATGAGACCTACAGCCTTGAACTGTTCCGCCGCGCGACGACCCAAGGGGATCAAGAGGCCCAGGCCTGGCTGCAACGCTGCTTCGGCGAGATCGTGCTCGCCTGGCTGCGCCGTCATCCGAGTCAGGCGGCAGGCTGCCGCCTGGAGGGCGAAGCGACCTACGTCGCGCTGGCCTTCGAGCGCTTCTGGCAGGCCACTGCCGTGCCGCAGCAGATCACCTTCAGCCGGCTTTCTGCCGCCTTGCAGTACTTGCGCGCCAGCCTGCACGGAGCCATTCTGGAGACGCAACGCGCCAACGCGCGGAAGCAGGAGATCCCCAGGCCTTCGCCGGGTGAGCGATGCGAGCCATTGGCACAAGAGCAAACCGAAAGCAGCGAGGTGTGGGAAGCTCTCCAAGTCATGCTGCCCAGCCGGCGCGAACAGCGACTGGCCTACCTGCTCTACCATTGCGGGCTGGGTCCGAGGGAGATCGTCCGCTTCTGCCCGCAGGAGTGGAGCGATGTGCAGGAGATCTACCACCTGCAGCGCATCATCCTGGATCGACTCACGCGCCATGCGGATCAGCTCCGCTGGGGGCTCAGACAAGAGGAGCGTTAGTGAAGAGAGAGGTTTCGGTCCAGAGGATAGTCTGATCAGCTTGTGCCGGGATGGATGAACGAGCAAAAACGGTCGTGAAGTGAGGCTGATTGATGAGTTGCAAAATCGACCGTTTGCTGAAACTCACAAGTGCCTGAAGGTTGCTGTCTATAATCGAGAATTATGCGTAGCAAGACCTCTTCTACGTCAGAAGCCATAAATTCTGCGAACCTGCTCCCTTCCCCGGCACTTGCTGGCAAGCAAAAAAAGCAAGAACGGCAAACTTCATGTGAGCAAGCGAGCCTCGATGGCCGCAAGATATGCCTGCGGATTTTTGCGAAAGCGGAATTGCTGACGCCGCGCTTCCTGGCGATATTCTAGCTGGCGACGCAAGTCCCGCCAGGCTTGATAATCGGCGGGTTGCAGGTCACTCACCTGTAGCGGGTGCATTTTAGTGACCAGGGTCGTCAGTACCCGCACTGATCCTCGCACCACCAGCCCTGGGATGGCCCCTCGCCGCCCAGTTGCTCGCCGTTCATGGGCACGCACCGACCCAAAGCACTGTTCCAGATCGTTGTTGGTGCGTGGGAGATCGGCAGTCGTGTAGCAATGAAATAAGCCGGGAGCGAAGTTCTTGGTGATGTGGAGAAAGTGATCGACAGCATCACTCAAGTCACCTACGGTGCTCTTCTGAGCCTCCATTTGTTCCAACAACGCTTGATACTGCGTGCGAACCTGTTCTCCCGTGAGCTTTTCATGATTCGCGAGAATGTGAGCTGCCTGATGAACCCATTCATAGGCAATTTGGATTGGGGGCCACAAGGAAGCTGTGGCATGTAACCCGCGAATTAAGAGGTGATGCAGTTGTTTTAATGATGGATGCAGGCCCCCCTTTTTTCCGCGATTCGATCAATCGAGTCGCGAATCTGCGAGAGTCGATCATGCAGCTTGAGTCCAGAAGCGCACAATGGCGGTCGACCATCATCAGTCAGCGCACTACGCACCGCCAGGCAATAGTCGCGAATGGCTTCAGTCTCTGGGTCACGACGTTCCTCTAAGGCCCGTTCGATGGGACGAATACCGCGAACATATTTCTTCAGTTGCGTCTTCGCATGACGATCCGCTTCAAAGATGGGTTGAGCCGCATCTCGTAAATAGTGAAACTGACAGAGCTGATGGGGAATATCGGGGAAAACGAAGGCCACGGCACTGCGAATGGTCTCTTGCCCATCGGAGATAATGCCGTTGACGGGGACCGGAAGTATCTCTTTCACTTCTTTCAGGAGGGCTGTCAGATCCCCCTGTGTACTGCTGAGTAATGTCCGAGCTAAGAGTATTTCGCCCGACAGACAGTCTCGGATGACCCATAACACCTCGTGCCCGACGTCGGGCTGGAGTCCATCGATCGCTAGAAGCACATGCTTTTGGTTCCTGAAACGCTCCACGAGGCGCTGCTGATCAGCCACATGCAGAGCGACTAACTCTTCGTAGCGATGCATTAAATGAGTCACTTCCCGTTCGGCGATCGAGATGCCCAAGGAAAGCAACTGCTGATGCATCTCTGGAACGCTGCGATGGTGAGCAAAACGCCAGGCTCCAATGGCTGCAATGATGTCCAGGCCAAATTCTCCGTGGGGCAGGGCCCATCTGCCCTCTTCCTCTGGTCGCGTTGGCAGGTGAAAGCGTGAGCACGCTGTGTTGCGGCACCGATAGACCTTGAGCGTCAAGCGTGTGACCCCTTGCAAGGTCGTCACGCTTCGATGGCTATGATGGCCCATCCGCATCCGACTCCCACAGACTCGGCAGGTGATTTGAAGCGGCTCAAGCACCACGTGCTGAGAGGCTTTCGGACGCGGGTATTTTCGAGCCATGGGAAACCTCCTCTTTTCGGTTGGTCAATGCTTGTCCAGCAACAACGATCACGGTGATCAGGGCAACCCCTCCAGCCAGCACTTCCAGAAGCACTGAATGCCAGAGCAGGAACCCACTCACCGTCCCAATAA